>Ga0208823_1002081_pt1 | contig 15248 bp, 9 predicted proteins | sample AD_UKC075_MetaG_FD_184440 | JGI IMG/M metagenome (GOLD analysis project Ga0208823, IMG submission 184440) | Active sludge microbial communities of municipal wastewater-treating anaerobic digesters from USA - AD_UKC075_MetaG (SPAdes) (version 2) | ecosystem: Engineered > Bioreactor > Anaerobic >... | reverse complement strand
GTTGTGAATTGCTAACATTTTGATAACTTTGCATAAGCGTTTGCAACAGACCACCCCTCTCTGTGCGATGAATAAAGACTTTGAGAGGGTTACTTGAGAGCAAAAAAACTGCAAACGTTTTAAAAAAAAGCACTCTTTTGAGTGCTTTTTTATTTAGAATAATTCTAATTGAATAGGTCTATTTGGTGGTTCTTCGCGTTTTTGACCAATAAAAATTTCTATATTTTCAAATTGTCTATCAGTCAATTCCATTACAGCCACCATACCTTCATCAGGCATTAGACTTTTTACTTGATTTTTATTCGCTGCTAGGTACTCACCACTAGCAGAATTACGTATATACACGCTAAATTGAAACATAGAAAATCCCAAGCTTTGAAGATCTTTATGAAATTTAGCTGCTTTTTTCCTTTGCTCGGCAGTCTCTGTCGGCAAATCATATAATACTATTAACCACATACTACGATAAGCGCTTAATCTTTGTTGTTGCATAACTTTTTGGTATTTCGGGTAATTTTAATTTTGATTTTTTATCACTCAAAAATTGCTGATAAGAGTCAGCTGTATGCTGCGTAGCTACCATTAGTGGGCTAGTCCTTTTATTAATTATCACATCCATAGTTAGAATGGATAATAATTCTTTTTTCAAATTAGTTGTCAATTCATCTGGTATGTCATCTTTAGCTGCTAAACAAAAAACTGTGAAATCTACAAATGGCCTATATGGTTCCATCAGATCGTCTGCTAAACAAAATGCATTGTATTGATTTTTGTGAAAAAGTCCCAAGCTAGGATGTAGTCCACTACCTACTATAGCTTTAGCTATCGAAGAACGTACTATAGCATAACCGTAATTTAGTAAATGATTAGGTGGATCTCCATATCTATCTCTTATAAAATCTAAAGTAAATAAGTGTTTCCAATAAAAAGTAGAAGCATATGCTTCTCTATTTGTAGTATCTCCTGAGCGTACATCTTTGCTAGCATTTATTAAAAGCTCAACAGAAATTTCTGGCTTTAGTATAGATAGTATCTTAGCTTGATTAATAATTTTTTGTTTGATAATACTTGCCCATAATTGCTTTTTTTGTGGTAGAGTAATAGATATCTGTTTCTGTATCCTTTTAGAATGTAAAGAATTACCATATATTGGCAAATTTAGTGATATAGGTAAATGTTTCTGATCACATGATATTACTACAATATTTTTCTCTGCTAAAGCAGATAATGCATAATGTGTGATAGTAATCTGCGGATGATCTAATACAATAAATCCTAAATCTGATAGAGCAAACGATACCTGCCTCATATCTGATGCCGTGTTATTTGTATCTTTAATCTCTGCCCATAAAAGTTTATTTTTTATACTTAAATGAGCAGGATTACCAAAATAAATGGTACGTTTAAGCATATTATTTATTTTTTTAAAATGTTTTTTTATAATCAATTATTTCTCCTAAATAATTAATCCTTACTTTAATCGGGTTTTCTCTTATTAATGCATTAATTGATCGTACCCTTTTAAACATTTTTATTTTTGCTAGATAATCTAACTCATCTACGCTAGTATCGGTATGCTTTCTAAACATATAATAAAAAGAAGATACCTTTTGAACTCTATATAAATGATTAGAAATTATAGCATAATTTTTTTCATTAATATATTGGTCAAATTCTTCATTAGATAGTCCAAGTATAAACATTTCGTTAGCTTGAAAGCTAAGAACAAAATGCCATGAAGGGTCGGGCAATTTATTTAAAAATTCTTGTTGATATTTATCAGGATTTACTAAAACCTGATCCCATATTTTATCAGGATGCTCTATGATAACTGGTATGTTATATTTTTTGCGTTCTACTGCATGCCAGAAATTGCAAAGATGCTCTTGATATTTTTCATTTTTATCCTTGTATATGGCAATATGATGATTATTGCCAAGTTTCACAAACGTAATAGGTTCACCATCATGATTACACCTGACAGCTCTCATACTATTATTATCTAGACCTGTTATGACGCGCACACTATGGATAGGTATTTTTTTAACTTCATTGAAATAAATTACATCCTTTTTAGTTTTATTATTAGAAAGTAAATCTTTTATTTTTTTGTCTATGGCTTTTTGATCCACTTTTTCACCATTTACAGATTTTTTAATGACATATTCATATTTGTAGCACTTAACGTCTTTTATAGGATTAGTGTTATTAATGTCAGAATATATTAGCACTTTATCCTTTTTAATGTCATTCCATAGTTTTTTTGTATCATTATTATATTCTACAAGTAAATTCATAATTTGGCTACGAATGTGATTATTTACTATTAGATTTACATTGTCGATAGCGTATTTTAGATCTTTAAATTCACTAAGAGCTATGCGACCATAGTAGCTTTCTTCATGTAGAGCTCCTCGTGGTGTTAATATGCGAGTCTGCAATATTTTGGGCTTATTTCCTATATAAACTATTCTTTTTGAATAAGTAGCTACTTTTTTACCTGGTTTAAAAGAAATAAGTATATCCTTTATGCTTTGTTTTACCTGTTCACGAGAGGGATGTGGTTGATTTGCTAAATATTTATGCAACAATCTTAAATTTTTCTCATTAGGATTATATACAGTATCCAATGTTTCTTGATTTAATTGCTTCAAATATTCATTAATTTTTTCTTTACTTTCAACAGAGCTTAATGTATTTATTCTCTGAATAATACTGCGTGTAGTACTAGCTATAGTAATAGCATCAATAGCATGATGACGATGATCTGAACGTTTATTTTTAAATATTTCATCTAATTGAGATTTATTTTCATCAGAAAGTTCAATATTGTTTATAAGTTCAGTATTAATTTCACTAATAATATCTTTATAACCCCAAAGTTCTCGAAGTCTAGCAGTTATAGTACCAGAGGTAACTAATACATCTTTGGAGATATCCATACATATCTCCCTAGCTTTACGAGTAATATATTGAGATATCCTTAGGTCTCTATCTATGAAATCTTGAGGAATATCTTTTTTACTCATTAGCAAATATTTATATTTTTTGTATGAGATACTTTTCTTTTCTTTCAATTTTTCTACGAGTGCTAGGTAGTTTTTAAATTGATCTTGACTTTTGTTTTGCATGAAATCATAGGCTGTCATATTACCTTTAGTCCTATTACAGTTAGCATGTACTAGTACTTTATTATTCCTAGAATCATCGAAAAGTTTAGATTGAGGTATTATGTGGTCCACATCTATAGCATCACCTGTTAATGCGTCAGTAAGAGAAATAAATTCTCCACAATATATACATTGCGGTTGCAAAATATTAGTACCTTTAGGGCTAAGCTCTTTGTATAATTTATATTTTTCAATCAATTTACGTGTAGGAGTAAGTTTATGCTCGTTTTTTAATATATCTTCAATTTCTTTATTTTCTTTAGTATTTCTTTTTATAGCTTTTGTAATACCTTGTTTTTCTTCTTTACTAGTTTTTAGTTCTCTGGCCAGCTCTATATGAATAGCGAAATTATTATTTTCTCTTTCTTGCCTACTCACTAATCCATTATTGTCATCGATGATTTCATTTACCACATGTATCATTTGATTTAGAATTTTTTCTACAATAGGCTGTCTAAGGCTATTTTTAGGCAATAGAGGTATTTTATTTTTCAGAGGTCTATGGTAATTTTCATCTTTACTGATAGCATTTGAGAAATTATAACCTACTATCTGGCAAGCATCACTGTATATCATTCCTTTCATTAGATAAGGTAGAGTTTTTCTAACAGCTTTCAGAGATAAACTACCATATTTCAGGGAGGTCATGTTTATGTCAGATAGTTTATCAGCTGCAGAAGTGCTAAAATTGAAATTTTTTTTAAGTGCTTTCATACATTCTTCTTTATCTACTACAGAATACAAGATATGCCAGAGTTTATATAAAGGTTCATTCACTACATTAGGGTCTATTATTTCTAATGTTGCTTCTTTTATCTCTCCCGTGTTTTTATCTATTATCTGCTTTTGATAATTGATAATTTTAATATCAAGTTTGAAAATATCTGGTGAAAAAAATTCATTTTTGAGAGCTTTTCTAATGAGGGCTAATAATTCATTACCTTTTATTCCATTTTTACTAAGTTTATCAAAATACCATTCATCTTTGGATAAATTTAATATTTTATATAATTGTTCTATAGATAATGAGTCTTTATTCTGTAATTCATTGAAAATTTTATTTTTTTCATCAATAGAAAGTTCATAATTTTTATGAGTTTTTTTATTTTTAATGGTAATATTATTAATAGTTTGCCATATTCTATGTATTTGAAATAAAGGATTGGTCTTGGCTACTACTGGCGGTCCAACAAATTTTTCTATTATATTACCACCATCATTTTTTATTTTAATGGTTTTACCCTCTAATGTACACACACCTAGTAGATGTTTTTGAGATTTTAATGGTCTTTGATAAAAAATAATATGCTGTATTTTATTTACAAAATCTTCAGACAAAATGTCTGTATAATATTCTTTTTGCTTACTTATTATTTTTTCAAATTCTTCTTCATAGGCTTTTCTAGGGAAAATTTGCTCTTTTACTCTATAATGTTCATTATTTTTTAATTGTCTATAAAAATACTGGCCTACAGTGATATTTTCATTTTTAATAATTTGATATCTTGTATAAATATTTTTTTTATAATCAGATTTACTATTAGCATCTGACTCATCCTGCTCTATTCTCATTTGCTTATATCCACGGCGTTGAGCTAGATGGTATAATATTCTGCCAAGTTCTGATAAAGATATTTGCTCATTTATAGCATTATTTCTAAGTTCCCATAATTTATTTTTTTCTATATTAATTAAGCTTTCATCCCATAATCCTTTATCTATCAATGTTTTTATTAAAGACTGATTGCGTTTTTTCTTTCTAAAATACATACGTCTTTGCATACGTTTCTTACGTCTTTCAATATTTGGAGAGGCAGTATTGCCAGATATAAATTGATTAGCATCTTTGGTCTCTATGGGGATTATTCTAACACCAGATTTTATTAAATCAATTTCTCCATTTTCATTGTTTTTTTCTATCAATGCCCACCCAATGGAGGTTACACCTAAATCTAATCCTAAAATTTTCATATTTCTAAAGTTTTTATTTATGCAAATATAATATTTTATCTAAAATATGTCGATTTTAAAATAAAAATAATTTTTAAAATTAATTTTTTTGTTATTTAAAAATAATTATTAATTTTGCATATCAAAATGTTAGCAATTCACAATAAGGACTATAAGTCCGTTGTGAAAACAGTAGAGGCGGGGCAACTCGCCTCTTTTATTTTATCTAGTATAATGAATTATTCTATCTTCATCAATATTTTCAATATCTATATGTGTATACTGGCTAATAATGGGTGCTCGCACTCCCTGACCAAATACTTTATTACCTACTATCACTCTAGCCTCATCCCATTGCTCTCTGCTAATAAAAGTATTTAGTAATTGACTACCTCCTTCTATAAGTATGGAAGTAATATTATTCTCAATACAATAAGCATATAATGTATCTATAAAATCAGTTTCGATTTTTACAATATCTATTTTGTCTTCATTAATAGTGGTATTCAGAATATTTTTATAAAACAAAATTGTTTTTGCTTGATCATCAAATATTTTAGCTTTTAGAGGTAAATTGCCAGAATTAGTTACTATCATTCTTATTGGGTTATCACCATACCAATGTCTAGTTGTCAACTGTGGATCGTCGCACCGCACTGTGCCAGCTCCTACTAATATAGCCATCTCCTCAGCTCTCCATTTATGAACTATTTGCCTTGTAGCAGCATTGCTAATCCATTTTATACAATTTTGATTTTTTTCGGCAATGAACCCATCGAGAGTTTGTGCCCATTTCAGAATTATGTATGGACGTTTTTTTTCTATAAACGTAAAAAAACGTTTATTTAGCTTCCTATTCTCCAAACTACAAATGCCTATATCTACCTGAATACCTGCATCTTGTAAAATCTTAATTCCTTGATTATTGACTAAAGGATTAGGATCTATATCAGATATTACCACTCTATGTGGGCTCATCTTTGCTACATATGGCGCACAAGGAGGTGTTTTACCATAATGAGAGCAAGGTTCTAAATTTACATAGATTGTACTACCATATATTTGCGTTTTGTCATCTAATTTATCAATGGCTACACGCTCTGCATGTGGCATACCAAATGCATGATGATATCCTTCGCTAATAATTTCTCCATTTTTTACAATTAAGCAACCTACTAGAGGATTAGATTTCACATATCCGAGTCCTTTTACTGCTAATTCTAAGCATCTGAGCATGTATTTCTCATCTAATTCAGACATTTTTTTACAAATTTAATAATTTGTAACTTTTTAAATAAAAAATCGTTACATTTGTAGATAAGTTATGACTATAAAAGAATATAATAAATCTTAGATAAATACAGTGATCATTTGTATGCTTTTGCTTTAAAAGCATTACAAGATGATGATATGGCAAAAGATGTAGTACAGGAGAGCTTTATTCGTTTATGGGCAAACAAAGATAAAATAAAAAATAACAAGATTAAGCCTTATTTATTCACTATTGCTTATCACTTGATAATAGATGAAACCAGATATGCTAATAGATTCGAATCTTTGTATTTCACTTATCAAGATGATGATGAAGATATGAATGTGAATGTAATAGAGCTTTACCAGGCTAATTATTCTTATATAAATAATTTCGATGTCAAAAAAAATATAACTAATGTAATTAATACTTTGCCAGAGATACAACAAAAAATTATTATGATGAGAGATGAACAAGGCTATAGCTATAAAGAAATAGCAGACCAGCTAAACATTAGCGAAACTCAAGTAAAAGTATATCTGCATCGTGGTAGACAACAAGTTAAATCAATCATTGGTAAAATGGAGAATTTATTATGAAAATGAAAAAAAATAAAAAATTTGATAAATTACTACATCAATATATAGATGTAGAAAATAGTAAAAAACAAAAATATTTAAATGTTTTTTATCAAATTTATAATGAAAGTGATACTGCAAATGTCTCTTTAGATGAAGACTTTAAGCAAAAATTAAAATCTATACCTAGCGATAATAAAAAACGCATAAGCTTTTCACCAATTTTGAGATATGCTGCTGTAGTAGCTTTAGTGCTAGTTGTGAGTATTATAACTAGTATAAGATTTTTAGATAAAAAAATTAGTAATAATGAGTTTTTGGCTCTAGATACTACTACATACAAATATCAAAAGTTAATAGCAACATATCAAAACTCTTCTGATAATCATTCTAAACAAAATATTACTCTGACAGCTCAGAGCTCAACTATTTTAGAAAATGATAAGGATTATAATACTCAAAGCACGAATTATATAGCTGAGTCTAATATTGAACCATTAGAAATGAAGAAATCTATTATTCCAATACAACAAAATATAGATTGCTCGCCAGAATTAATAGACACTCGTACCATTTATCAGGGTTTACAAAATATAGCTGCAATTTTGGAAGAGGAAGAAATAGCACAAGCAAATAATAAACATAAAAACCAGATTATTATCAATACTTGGAATAATATAAAAAAATTCATTGGTGAGGGCGAGTTACCTTACAATATTTCATTAGCAAGTGCATATAATTACATAAAAAATGCAGCAAATAAGCAAGAATAATGTAAGTAATAATTAAATAGACATTTAGATAATAAAGTTTTTATCAACATTTTGTATTAAAAAAACCTTTACAATAATTCGTAAGCTTAAGCAATACCGCATTGGGAAATGATTTGTAATAAAACAAGCAAGCCGTGTTGGGAAGAAGGGTTTACACTGTTTGAGCAAGCTAAAGCTTGCGAGTTTGTAAACCCCAAGAGGTGATTGCGTAGTTTTATCAAATCATTTCCCCTGCGGAGACTTTTCTTTTGTTACTTTTCTTTGTGTAGTTGACAAAGAAAAGTAAGTTAAGTAGAAATTTATTTAAAAATCAATTATACTCATAGTAAATATAGTTATAATCGTGAATGAACAAGTAATAATTTAGTTATTAATTAAACTCCTAATTCAATTTACTTATTTATTAAACGAATCTAACAAATTTTTTTATTTTTTTGATCTTTTATTATTATTTTTGCTAATAAAATTAAATATATGAAAAAATTAAAATTCGTCTTTCTTTTTATTAGCTTATTTGCAGTTCAATTTATTTATGCACAAAAAATTAATTCCTACCGAGATATTTTCAAATTTTATCAACGCTTTTACCCATTATCACAGATACAAGCTTATCCCGATGGAGAGTCTTTCACTCTGATAGATAGTCTAGAAAATCTAGTACTTTTTAATAATGGTAAATATACAAATTTACTAAGTCAAGAACAATTGAAAAAAGTTCTTCCGCCAGAATTATCTAGTAAATTAGAAGCTTTCCCTGAATATCAGTGGAAAGGTAAAGACACATTAGTGATGACAATAGATACTACTTTGTATATTTACAATTTCAAAACAAAAAAATCAGAATTTATAGCTAAATGGCCAAATGCAGCCAAATACCTTACTATTGAGCCGCATACTTTGCAAGTGGCCTATACTCTGAAAAACAATTTATATATAGCTCATAATGGCACGCAGACTATAGTAGCCAGCGATATAGACACTAATATTGTATATGGACAATCTGTTCATCGTAATGAATTTGGCATAAATACTGGTATTTTCTGGTCTCCGACAGGTAAATATTTGGCTTTTTATAGAATGGATCAACGAAAAGTTTCAGATTATCCACTTGTAGACATTACTACCCGTGTTGCTACTTTGAAAAATATAAAATACCCCATGGCAGGTATGCAAAGTCATTACGTTACTTTAGGCGTTTATGATGTTAATGAAAAATCTACAGTATACTTACAAACAGGTGATAATATCGATCACTATTTAACAAGTGTTACTTGGCATCCTAGCGAAAAATTTATTTTCATAGGTATATTAAATAGAGATCAGAATCATCTGAAAATGAATATGTATGATGCAAACAATGGCTCACTAGTAAAAACACTTTTCGAAGAAAAAAATGATAGATACGTAGAGCCACAGACACCTCTATATTTCAGACCTAATCATGATGATCAATTTATATATTTGAGCCAGAGAGATGGATATTGGCATTTGTATTTATATGACATCAATGGCAATCTGCTAAAACAAGTAACTAAAGGTAATTGGGTAGTAACAGAGTTTGGTGATTTTTTCAATAAAGGCAATGCATTGTGGTTCTATGGTACATATGATTCTCCAATAGAGCAACATGCCTATTCTGTTAATCTAAATACTTTAGAGTATATTCAGTTAGACAAAGGTAGAGGCACTCATAGCATCGTAATAAATAAAAATGGTACAGCTGTCATAGATGAATATTCTAATACGGATACTGTATATCACGCTCAATACATTGATCTCAAAAGAAATAAAGTTGAAAGCTTGAAACTAGCTATAGATCTTTTCAAAGATAATATTTTACCTAAACCACAAATTTTTACACTTACCAATAATAATGGAGATACACTCTATTGTAGATTATTCCTTCCTTTAGATTTCGATTCTACAAAAAAATATCCTGTGATAAATTATGTGTATGGAGGTCCTCATGCTCAGATGATAACTGATAGCTGGACTGGTGGTGCAGGTACTTTTTTGCCTTATTTAGCTAGTCGTGGCTATGTCATATTTACTTTAGATAATCGTGGATCAGCTAATAGAGGATTTGAATTCGAAAGCATTATTCATAGAAATATAGGTAAATATGAGGTCGAAGATCAGATGACTGGTATTAATTGGCTCAAACAAAAATCTTGGATAGATACTAATAGAATTGGTGTACATGGTTGGAGCTATGGTGGCTTCATGACTCTGAGTCTGATGCTCAAACAACCTAAAACTTTCAAAGTAGCTGTGGCAGGTGGCGCTGTGATAGATTGGAAATATTATGAAGTAATGTACGGCGAAAGATACATGGATACTCCTGAACAGAATCCCGATGGTTATAAAAATGCTAGTTTACTTAATTACGTGAATAATGTACATGACAAAATATTATTAATTCATGGATATCAAGATGATGTGGTGGTCCCTCAAAATGTCTTAAGTTTCTTAAAAGCTTGTGTAGAAAAAGGTAAATTGGTAGATTTCTTTGTCTATCCTACTCATAGTCACAATGTCATGGGTATAGATCGTTATCATTTGAATGATTTAATAGAAACTTATTTTAATGAGAATTTATAAATAAATATGAAAAAAATTGTTTTTAGCATTTTAATATTAATATCTACAATTACCTTTGGGCAAAATTTTGGTGGTGGCTTCACATTAGGACTTAATGGCAGTCAAGTATCTGGAGATCAGCTCTCTGGATTTAATAAATTCGGTGCTAGAGCTGGAGTTTTTACTTTTTATAATATTAATGATCGGTCAAAATTAAAATTAGAATTAGTATTTTCTCAAAAAGGTAGTAGAAAAAATCCTACTAGCGAAAATCCAACTAGCTTTTTACTTAGATTAAATTACGTAGAAATGCCACTATTATACGAATATGAATTACCAGTAAATAACCTCAATGTTTTTATTGGTTTAGCAGGTGCAGTACTTACTAAAACTACTGATAATGTATGGGATGAGAATGGATTAGTAACTATGCTAGAACCATTTTATAGATTTGAATTCAGCGTGGTAGCCGGTTTTAGTTATGATATTAATGATTCTCATAAGATGTTTTTCGAAGTAGATCAATCTATTTTGCCTATACGCAAGCATTACTCTGGAGCTACTTATTACTTTAATAGAGGGATGTATAATACTGTTATTACTCTTGGCTATGCATTTACTTTCCCAAGAGATTAAGTTTACTAAATAATATGGATATTATGAAAAATAAAATAACATTAGAAGATGTAGATCAATTATTTCCAGCATCATTCACGGAAGAACAATTGTCTAAAGCGAAAACAATTTTTTTTAAAAAATTAGCTGAGCTATCACATAAATTTTATAATGGTAAGATACAAATCGTACCTAAAGTTCCTAATCCTGGTTTTAATTGGTTTAATGTATGGTATACACCTGGTGTCAGCTCTATAAGCACTCTCATAAGAGATAATAATGACGAATCTTTCGAATTAAGTAATCGTGGAAATATGGTAGCTGTAGTCAGCGATTCTACACGTGTACTAGGTGATGGTGATGTAACTCCTACTGGTGGTTTAGGTGTAATGGAAGGTAAAGCATTTTTAATGAAATTTTTAGGTGGTATAGATGCAGTGCCATTATGTATAGATAGCAAAAATGAAAAAGGAGAAAATGACCCAGATAATATCATTAAGTTTGTACAAATGGTTCAGCATTCCTTCGGAGCTATAAACCTGGAAGATATAAGCCAACCTAATTGTTTCAAAGTTTTAGACACTTTGAGAGATAGCTGCGATATACCTGTTTGGCACGATGACGCTCAGGGAACAGCCTGTGTAACTTTAGCTGGTTTATTAAATGCTTTGAAAATTGTTAATAAAAAAATAGAAAATATAAAAATTATCCTTTACGGAGCTGGAGCTTCTAATACTACAATTGCTAGATTATTAATTGCTAGTGGAGCAGATCCTCAAAATATAATAATTTTTGATAGTAAAGGTTCATTAAATAAAGACAGAAAAGATATTTTCAACGATAAACGTTATTACAGAAAATGGGAATTATGTCTAACAACAAATCCTGATATGGTAAATGATATAGAAAAAGCTATGATAGGAGCAGATGTATTAATATCTTTATCTAAACCAGGTCCTAATACCATTAAACAAGAATGGATCAAATTAATGGCTGAGAAAGCTATTGTCTTTGCTTGTGCTAATCCAATACCAGAAATTTATCCCTATGCTGCTAAAGAAGCTGGCGCATATATCGTAGCGACTGGTAGAGGCGATTTCCCAAATCAGGTAAATAATTCCCTTGGGTTCCCTGGCATTTTAAAAGGTGCTCTAATGGTGAGATCTAAAAAAATAACTGATGAGATGGCTATAGCAGCAGCCAATGCATTAGCACAGTTTGCTTATGATCGCGGTATAGATGCTAATAACATTATGCCTACCATGGATGAAGCAGAAGTTTTTCCGATAGTAGCTGCTACAGTAGCTATGGAAGCTATTAAAAATGGAGTAGCTAGGAAAATATTAAGCTATCAACAAGCTTACCAATGGGCAAAAAAAGATATTACTTACGCTAGAGAATTAACTAATTCCATGATAAAAAATGATTTTATCATTTTACCTCCTGAACAAATGATAAACGAAGCTTTAGAATATACTATTGGTAGGATGAATACATAATTGAAATTTTTAAGTAATTGAATTAGGCTTTTAACTAATAAAGTTTTTTCAACTTTTTATATTAAATGAATACCTTTACAATAATTATTAAGCTCTAGCTATACCGCATTGGGAAATGGTTTGTAATAAATCAAGCAAGCCGTGTTGGATAGAAGATTTTGTAGGGGTTTAAAATTTTAAACTCTTCAAATCATTTCCCTATCGGAGACCTTTCTTTTGTTACTTTTCTTTGTGTGGTTGACAAAGAAAAGTAAATTAATAAATATGTTTTTCAGGGCTAAAGTCCACAACTCTTTTTATGGCGTACCCTGACATAAAGGTCAGGTTTATTTATTATTTGTGCTCATTTGTGTGCATTTGTGGACTAATTTATAACTATTATCATACTAAAACTTTTCAACCTATCTACTAATCAACTTTAATTTATAATTGGTGTTCTTTGTGGTAAAATAATTTACCCACTCTAAACATTATAGAACCTTAATTTATTATATTATTTCAACATAACAACAAAAAAGGGCATAAAATTATGCCCTTTTTTATGTTCATATAGTATTGTGATTATTTTTGAATACTAATCACTCTATTATATACTTTATCTCCTAACATCACTGTGCAATGATATAATCCTGCTGCTTGATGTGTGAGATCTAGTCGTAGTTCATTTCTACCTGCATTCACACTGATATTTTCACTATATACCAGCTCTCCTAATGGATTTCTTATTATCAATGTACCTTCTGATGCTTTTGTAGTTTCTAGTAATATATTTAGCTCTCCTGTACTTGGATTTGGATATAACACTATTCCATCATTCTCAGCTAATATATCTTCTATACCTACCACATAGGTGCCGAGCACTTCACAAATAGCGTCATTATTAGTGTACATGTCATTGCTTAATTGTGTCTCTGCACACAAGACATATTGTATTGTAGGTCCATTATATTTCTGTGTGAATGTGAAATGTATCGTATCTCCAGGATTTATGGTCTGGCTGATTACATCATTTCTATCGTTTGCATAGTTTAGTTGATATCTTACTGGTACATTTGATACAGGATTTAGTCCATAGTTCTTCACTGCTATGGTAACAGCTATCTGTTGTCCTATAGGTGTAGAATCTCTAGGTGATATTATCTCTACTACTCCTATATCATAATCTGCTGGTAGTGAATGAATATTCATACACAATGTATCATTTATTCTCACTATATCACTAGGATATCTACTATATGCACACAATGTGTAGTCTAAGTGTGGTGCCAGGTATGTCTGTGTAAATGTATAAGTAACTGTATCGCCTGGTTCTATACTTCCAGAATATGTCCCATTAACTGCTGTACCATTATCTATCTTATAGCTTACAGGTACATTTGTTACAACATTAGTTCCCACATTTGCTATTTTAACTTTTACTGTTTGAGTAGATCCTGTAGTAGTAGGTGAGGTAGGTGTTACTATTTCAGCAAGTGCTACATTATTAGGCACATTGTATGCTGAGATTACTATATTATCTATCGCGAAGCCATCTGCATTTACACTAGCATCAGATACGAAGCCTATTCTCAACCTTACATTTGTTTTATTTGAGAGTGCACTCATCTTTATAAATGCTCCTACCCAACCATTGCTTGACCCACTATAACCAGGTTTACCATTTGTTAAATAGTCTGTATACCAATGATATCCATCTGGATCATTTATGCCTCCTAAGGTTAGCCAGGTCTGTCCATTGTTTAGTGAATATTCTATATATGCTCCATCTTCTCCACTTTCACTCTCTACCCAATAGTAGAAGGATAAGTATGGATCTGTTACTCCTGAGAAATTCATCACTGGAAATTCTAAATAGCCTATTGTATCATTAGGATATGGTGTTGCAAGTTTTGTCATCCACACATTAGGTGCAGAATATGGGTGATTGATCACTGTACCTTGTGGTACTCCGTGCTCCCATAATCCACTAGCATCTGCTGTTAGTAATGTTGTCGGCTCCATATCATCTTCAAATAATATTACTGATGGCAAACCAAAGTATTGAGCACATCTAGTATCATTTTGTGGCACTGAATCATTGAGTGTTTGCACTGTAAAGCATACATTATTTAGTCCAGAATCTACTGGTAAATTTGGTATATTGATTATTATTGAAGAATCTGGAAGTAAATTACCACTCCATGGTGTAGTACTTATCACTTGAGCATCTTTCTTAGCTATTATATTAAAGTTTGTCAATGGATTATAACCAAAATTTCTAACTTTTACTTCTGCGGTCGTAGTGGTGCCTTCATACTGTGCATAGCCTACATTAGCTGCAGTTACTCCAGCATCTATTGCTTTGCGTGGTAATATTAATACCAGATAATCCTCAGTCTCTCCATAGCCATAGGTGCCACATGGATCTGGTATGGCATTATATTTCACTATTACACGCATACCAGTATAGCCTATATATGCATCGGTAGGTACCGTAAACGAATCTACTAATGTATTATATGATGTATTAGGATAATAACTCTCGAGAACTACTTCTTCTGGTACTTGATACTCTCCATCATGATTCCAGTCTATAAATACTCGTGCATATCCTGCATAATAGGAAGCTACCTCATCACATTCATCTACTTCTACAACATATTGTTCACCAATAAATAAAAGGGGCCCATCTAAATGTGTAAAATCAGTATACGTAGCCATAGTATATCCACTTATATTTTCAAAATCTCCTACCTTGACCCTACATATATCCTCATCAGCTGTAGATGTAGGATAAGATACACAATATTCAAGAGGCTTATTTGTAATAGTTTTTTGCAAAGTATCATTAA
>Ga0208823_1002073_pt1 | contig 15289 bp, 8 predicted proteins | sample AD_UKC075_MetaG_FD_184440 | JGI IMG/M metagenome (GOLD analysis project Ga0208823, IMG submission 184440) | Active sludge microbial communities of municipal wastewater-treating anaerobic digesters from USA - AD_UKC075_MetaG (SPAdes) (version 2) | ecosystem: Engineered > Bioreactor > Anaerobic >... | reverse complement strand
CTGGCCGACCATGCCCTGAGTCGAACCCACGCGGTGGTCGACGTCGGTCCGTCCGGAGTCAGCGTGCGCGATGCCGGGTCGACCAACGGGGTGTTCGTCGACGGCACCCTCGTCACCGAGACCACTGCGGTGGATGCCGCGTCGACGATCGTCGTCGGATCCTCGACCCTGCGGCTTCGTCGGGCACCAGGGCGCGGCCTGCCCACCCGGTCCCCGGGTGACGGGACCCTGATCGTGCAACCCTCGACGTGGCCCGCCCCCGACCCGGGACCTGTCGAGATCGTCTGCCCGCCGACTCCCGGTGAGAGGCACCGTGTCCGCATCCCGTGGATCGCGGCCCTGGTCCCCGTCCCGATCGGGGTGGGACTGGCGTTCCTCCTCGGCCCCTACCTGCTGATCTTCGCCCTGATGGGCCCGCTCGTCCTGCTGACCAGCGCGCTCGGGGACCGATGGGGGGCGGGGCGGGCCCATCGACGTGCCGTGGCAGCACATGCCGTGGCCGTCCACGCGGCGCGAGACCGCCTTCGCGCAGCGTTGGTCGACGAGACGGCCCGGCTGCACCGGGGCCACCCCGACCCCCACCAAGTGCTCAGGGTCGCGGAGGGAGCACTCCCGGGCCTCTGGTCAGCCGGGCCCTCGGACGGCGCGCTGCCGATTCGACTCGGCACGGGCTCGGTCGCCACCCGAGTGGTCTGGACAGACGGCCCGGACCGGGTCAACCCTGCCGCCGACAACGCTCCGGTCGTGCTCGACCTCGCAGCCTGCCGAGCCGTGGCGGTCGTGGGCCCCCCACTGGTCACTGACGGTCACCTGCGCATGCTCCTCGGCCAGGTGTGCACGACGAGCCCTCCGCAGCGGCTTTCCATCGCCGTGGTGGCGCCGGACACCTCGTGGGCCTGGGTCGACCTGCTCCCCCACGCGCACGATGTGGCGGACCTCGTGGCACCCCCGGGCCCGGCGTCGGCGTCGACCCACCACCGGGTGCTCGTCATCCCCGAACCGGCGAAGGTCGTCGGTGGGGTGCACCCCCTCATCACCCGCGCCCTGGATGCTGACGTGCTCGTGGTCGTCGCGTGCACCGACCGCGCCGAGGTGCCCGAGGGGGTGAGCACGGTGGTGGAACCGGGCGGCAACGGGCGCCACGTCCTGCACCACGACGCGAAACCGGAGGACGTCGACGTCGTCATCGACGCCGTGGGCCCGTGGTGGGCTGATCGGGTCGCGCGGGCCCTGGCCCCGCTGCGGTCTGCCGAGGGCGGGGTCGGCTCCCTCCCCCGATCCATCTCCCTGTCGCAGGCCGTCGCCGCCGACCTCAGCCCGCCAGCATTGGCCGCCCGGTGGCGGGCACGGGCTCGATCCGGCACGCCGACGGCCGTAGTCGGCGTCACGGCCGACGGGCTGTTCTCGATCGACCTGGTGCACGACGGCCCGCACGTGCTGATCGGCGGCACGACCGGGTCGGGGAAGTCCGAGTTCCTGCGCACCCTGGTCACCTCGCTCGCCCTGGCCTGCCCACCCGAGGACCTGACGTTCGTCCTCGTCGACTTCAAGGGCGGCGCCGCCTTCGGCCCGTGCGCCTCACTCCCCCACGTCGTCGGGCTGGTCACCGACCTCGACGAACACCTCGTGTCCCGCGCCCTTCGGTCCCTCGGGGCCGAGCTGCGGCGGCGAGAACGGATCTTCGCAACCGTGGGGGCGAGTGACCTCGAGGGGTACCACCGCGCCCAGGGCCCCGGCACGGAGAGCGTGCCCCGCCTCGTCATCGTCATCGACGAGCTCAAGGCTCTGGTCGACGAGGTGCCCGACTTCGTCAGCGGACTCGTGCGCCTGGCCGCCCTCGGCCGCTCGCTGGGCGTCCACCTCGTGCTCGCCACCCAGCGGCCGTCGGGTGCGGTCACCGCCGAGATCCAGGCCAACGTCAACCTCCGCATCGCCTTCCGGGTCCGAGACCGCACCGACTCCGTCGACATCCTCGAGGACCCGGCCGCGGCCGGCATCCGCTCGAGCACCCCGGGGCGCGCCCTCAGCCGCGGCGGCGACGGCATCCTCGTGATGTTCCAGGCCGCGACCCTCGGTGACGGAGACAGCGCTGCCGAGCCGTTCCTCAGGGTGAGCGCGCCTGACGTGCAGGAGGACGCACGGATGCCGGCTCCGTCGGTGCACGCCGTCACCCCCCTGGTCGATGCGGCGCGGCGGGCCCATGCCCTGCGCGGCGGTGCCGCGCCCCGCACACCGTGGCTCCCGCCCCTGCCCGACCTCGTGCACCCCGTCAGCGAGCCATCGATACCGGCGCACGACCCGGCCCCGAGGGCCACCATCGGGTTGGTCGATGAACCCGAGCATCAGCAGGTCTCGCCGCTCGTGTGGACGCCCGGTGACGGCTCGTGGCTGCTGTCCGGCCGGACCGGCAGCGGTCGCACCACTGCGCTGCGGACGATGGCGCTCTCCCTCGCGCGCCGTCTGCCGTCCGACCGCCTGCACATCCACGTCATCGACCCGAGCGCCGCGCTCGCAGACCTCGAGGCCCTCCCTCACGTGGGAACACGCCTCACACCGACGCGTCGGCGCAGCCTCGCCGCCCTGATCGTCCACCTCCGACACGAGGTGGAGGTACGACGATCGACCCCCGATCAGGCGACGGACGCACCCCTCGTCGTCCTGGTGATCGACGGGTGGGAGCAGTTCACCGAAGCGCAGGGGGCCCTCGACCCCGAGGGTGTCGTGGATGCCGTGCTCGCGATCCTGCGCGACGGCTCGTCTGTCGGGGTGGTTGGCGTGGTCGCCGGCGGGCGCGGCCTGCTCCAGCCCCGATGGTCGGCGATCGCAGCGACCACCCTGCTCCTCGGCACGATCGACCCCCTGGATGCCGCCCTGGCCGGTTTGCGCCTCGCGGACGTCCCCCGCGACCCACCCCGAGGGCGGGCCGTTCGGTTGGCAGACCGCCGCGAGGTGCAGATCGCCCTGTCGATGGCGCAGGACTCCTGCGAGGTCGCCGCGCACGCCAGTCGGGGCGGCACCGGCCGGAGCACCGACGCCGGCCAGCCGTGGGCGTGGCGCGACCTGCCGGACATCGCGCATCGACCAGCGGGGGGCCCGAGCGGCGCCGATGGACACCACCACGACGCGACCCCCGGCCCGACGCCCCTCGGCCTCGGCCTGCGCGCGCCCAGCCACGAGGTGTGTCGGTGGGACCCCTCGGACATCGGGCGTCGTCTGCTCGTCTCGGGACCGCCCAACTCCGGCCGAACCACGACCCTGGCCACGCTCGCGCTGTCGGCACAGGCGGCGGGCCTGCCGGTCGCGGTGATCCGCGGCGTGGGCCACGACGACCGGCCTCAGGCAAAGTTCGGCTCGGCGGCGGTGCTGTCCACGCGAGACGTCGCTCAGTTGGTCGAGTTGCGACAGCGCCACCACGACCTCGTGCTCCTCGTCGACGACGCAGACCAGATCGGTGACGACTGCGCCATGCTCCCCCTGCTGACGGAGATCGCCGAGCTCGTCGACCGCGACCGAGGTCTGCTCGTGGTGGCGACGAACACCGCCTCGCTCGCCGTGCGGTTCCGGGGGCTCGACGTCGACCTCGCCCGGCGTCGGACCGGCATCCTGCTCACCCCCGAGCGCGGCGACGGTGACCTGCTGGGCGCACGCCTCACCGACGTGCCCCCGCGGTTTCCGGGCCGGGCCCTCGTGGTGGCACGCGGCGACGTGACCGAGGTTCAGGTCTTCGCGGCGGACGACCGCGTCTGAGTGCTCACCCTGAGGGCTCAGGCGGACGACTCAGGCGGACTGCTCCCCCGGCTCGCCTGGTTCGACGACGGTCTCCGGCTCCTTGGCGGCGACCGCAGCAAGCGCCGTGACCAGCGCCACACCGACGACGAGCCACCCCACGAGGGTCTTCGTCCCCTGGATGAGCCCCCACCCGACGGGGAGCAGCAACAGGCTCCAGACGATGGTGGGGGTGCGTGGCCACCAGCTGCCGCGCAGCCATCCGCGGGTCACCACGGCCAGCCCGATCCCACCCAGGGCGATGACGAGGGCTGACATGACCACCCGAACGGCATCGCTGCCCTCACCGATCGAGAGCTCGTAGATGTAGAAGACGGCGAACCCGACGAGGATGACGGCCTGTGCTCCGAGCGACAACGCGGCGAGTCGGCGGGCAGCAGGGGTGGAGTCGACGGGCACGGCATCCAGCGTAGTGATCCGCTGAGGCGGAACCCCACCCGGTCGCGAATAGTTGAATCAGCAAACCCTCACGGAATTCGACGGTTACCGGTAGTGTTGCCCCACGGACGTCTGTGCTGTGGACGTCCGTCTTGGTTGCGACGACGCACCCAGCGGGCGTCTGCACCACCCCTTCAGGCGCTCGACCTCTGCTACATCCGCGACAAGGAGCACCCTTCATGGACTGGCGCGACCGCGCTGCCTGCCTCGACGAGGACCCCGAGCTGTTCTTCCCCATCGGGAACACCGGCCCGGCGATCGCTCAGATCGAGGAGGCCAAAGTCGTGTGCCGCCGGTGCGAGGTCGTGGACACGTGCCTGAAGTGGGCCATCGAGTCCGGGCAGGACGCCGGCGTCTGGGGCGGCATGTCCGAGGACGAGCGCCGCGCCCTCAAGCGCCGCAACGCCCGGGCGCGCCGCGCCGGCTGACCACCGGTGCAGGTCTGACCACGTGGTCACATCTGCTCGACTCAGCGGCTGAGTGGGCGCAGCCGCGCGACGAACTCCACCCGCGTTCCGTGCGGCTCGTTGCTGGACCAGCGAATCCGCCCCCGCAGGTCGGAGGCCAGCGAGGTCACGATGCGCGTGCCGAGGCCGGCGAGCACCGGCCGGAAGCCCGCGGGCAACCCGACCCCGTCATCGGTGATCACCACGGTCAGCTGCTCCTCACCGTCGTCGAGCGTCTCGCGCTCGACCGCGACGTCGACGGTGCCGGAGCGGTCGGCGAACCCGTGCTCGACAGCGTTCTGGACGAGCTCGGAGATGATCATGGCGAGCGCCGTGGCGTCCTCGGCGCGCATCCGGCCGAAGCTTCCGGTGAAGGTCGAGTCGACCCGGTGCTCGCGCGTGGCCACCTCCACGATGGCCCGCAGCCCACGCACGGCGATGTCGTCGAAGTTCACCGACTCATCGATTCCCTGGCTGAGCGTCTCGTGCACCAGGGCGATCGTGCCGACCCGCCGAACGGCCTCGTCGAGCGCCGCCCGCGCCGCCTCGTCGGTGACCCGCCGTGACTGGAGGCGCAGCAGCGCGGCCACCGTCTGCAGGTTGTTCTTCACCCGGTGGTGGATCTCACGGATGGTCGCGTCCTTGGTGAGCAGCTCCTGCTCCCGGCGGCGCAGCTCGGAGACGTCGCGAAGGAGCACCATCGCCCCGGTGCGCACCCCGCCCACCGTCAGCGGGATCGCCCGCAGCGTGATGGTCGCGCTCGCCGTCTCGAGCTCGGAGCGCCAGGCCGCCCGGCCCATGGCGACGACCGCCAGGGACTCGTCGACGGTGCTGCCCCCGCGGGCGGCGATGTCGGCCACCACCTGCGCCAGCACCTCGCCCATGACGTTGCCCACGTGCCCGGTGCGGTGCACGGCGGACACGGCGTTGGGGCTCGCATACCGCACGACCCCGTCGGGGTCGAGGTGGATGACCCCGTCACCAACCCGTGGCGCGCCCCGGCGCATCCCGGTCGGGGCCGACGCCGAGGGGAACTCCCCGGACGCCACCATGCGCATGAGGGCGTCCGCGAGGTTGCGATAGGTCAGCTCGAGCCGACTGGGGGTGCGCGCCCCGGTGAGGTTCGAGTGTCGCGTGACGACCGCGATGGTGTGGCCCGCGTGGACGACGGGCACGGCATCCTCGCGGATGGAGACGTCGTCGTGCATCGCCGTCACCGGCTTGGCGACGAGCCGGTGGGTGCGCGCCGCCTCGTCGAGCATCGCCGCCCGGGCACTGCTCGACGTCGTGCCGACGATGTCGTCGTAGAAGACCATCGGCCCGGTGTTGGGCCGCACGTGGGCCACCGCCCGCCAGCCCGCGAGACCGCCGCGCACCCGCACCCACAGCACGAGGTCGGCGAAGGAGAGGTCGGCGATGAGCTGCCAGTCACCCGCGAGCAGGTGCAGCCATTCCGACTGCGCCGGCTCGAGGTCAGTGGTGTCGCGCAGCATGTCCGCCAGGGTGCTCACGCGCGCAACCCTAGGTCACGCCGCAGGGGTCAGGTGGCAGCCCCCGAGCGGATGACCGAGCGCAGCGTCCGCAGGGCCACCGAGAGGGCGGCGATGTTGGGGTTGTCGAGCCGGCGGATCGCCGCGAGCGCCGTGGTGCTGCGCGTCAGGGCGTCCTTGTTGGCGTCCTCCCAAGCCTTCCACTGCTCGGCCGGCTCGGTGCCGGTGCCACCGGTCTCGATGACCGCACGGGTCAACGACTCCAGCACCGAGTACAGGTCGTCGCGCAGCGCGCCGCGAGCCAGGGCGTCCCACCGGTCGTCGCGCGGCAGGCGGGTGACCTTGCCGAGCATGGTGTCGATGCCGAAGCGCTCCGAGACGAGGTAGTACAGCGGTGCCACGGCATCCGGCTCACGACCCGTGTCGGTGGCGATGTCGACGATGTCGAGCAGCGAGTACCAGTCGAGCAGGGATGCCGCGTGCTCCGCGAGGTCGTCGGGCACGCCCGCCTTGCGGAACTCGGCGACCTTGCGCTCGAGGCGCTTCTTCTCGTCACCGCGCAGCAACGTCGCGACCCGGGGGCCGAGGTCGCCGATGGTGCCGGCGAACCGCTCGATCTCGGCGCTGATGTCCAGCGTCGTCGGGCGGGAGGTGAGGAACCACCGCACCGCGCGGTCCAGCAGGCGCCGGAACTCGAGGTAGAGCCCCGTCTGGGCCGTCGTCGGCACGACGTTGTCGAGCGCCTCGACCTTGGCGACGAAGTCGGCCAGACCGAAGACCTCCCGGCACACGACGAACGCCCGCGTGACCTGCTCCGGGGTGGCTCCGGCCTCCTCCTGCGCCCGGAAGGCGAAGGTGATGCCGCCACGGTTGACCATGGAGTTGACCACCGAGTTGGTGATGATCTCGCGGCGCAGCGGGTGCTCGGCGAGCTCGTCGGCGTAGCTCTCCCGGATCGGCGGCGGGAAGTACTCCGCCAGGGTGCGCGTGAAGTACGGGTCGTCGGGGATCGAGCTCGCGAGGATGTCCTCCTTGAGGGCGAGCTTCGCGTAGGCGACGAGCACGGCGAACTCCGGCGACTTCAGGCCCAGTCGGTCGTGCACCCGCTTTTCGATCTCGGCGTCGGTGGGCAGGAACTCCAGCCCACGGTCGAGGTCACCGCGCTCCTCGAGCCAGTGGATGAGCCGTTCGTGGACGCTGGCCATCGACAGCTCCTGCGCGCGGGCGTTGCCCAGCAGGACGTTCTGCTCGTAGTTGTCGCGCAACACGTGCTCGGCCACGTCATCGGTCATCGACGCCAGCAGCTCGTTGCGCTCCTCGGTGGTCAGACCACCCGCGCGCACGACCTCACCGAGCAGGATCTTGATGTTGACCTCGTGGTCGGAGGTGTCGACGCCGGCGGAGTTGTCGATGGCGTCGGTGTTGACCCGAACCCCGTTCAGGGCCGCCTCGATGCGGCCGAGCTGGGACAGGCCGAGGTTGCCGCCCTCGCCGATGACCTTGGCCCGCACCTGCCGGCCGTCGACCCGGATCGCGTCGTTGGCCCGGTCACCGACCGAGAGGTGGTCCTCGGTGGCGGCCTTGACGTAGGTGCCGATGCCGCCGTTCCACAGCAGGTCGACCGGGGCGAGCAGGATCGCGTGGATCAGCTCGGCCGGGGTCAACGTCGAGGTGCCCTTCGGCAGGCCCAGGGCGGCGACCATCTCGGGCGTGATGTCGATCGACTTCAGCGAGCGGGGGAAGACCCCTCCCCCGGCCGAGATGAGCGACCGGTCGTAGTCGTCCCACGAGGACCGGGGCAGGTTGAACAGTCGCTGCCGCTCGGTGAACGACGCGGCCGCCACCGGATCGGGGTCGATGAACACGTGCCGGTGGTCGAACGCCGCGACGAGCCGGATGTGCTCGGAGAGCAGCATGCCGTTGCCGAAGACGTCACCGCTCATGTCACCGACGCCCACGACCGTGAAGTCCTGGCTCTGGGTGTCGACGCCCATCTCGCGGAAGTGCCGCTTGACCGACTCCCACGCACCGCGGGCCGTGATGCCCATCCCCTTGTGGTCGTAGCCGGCCGACCCACCGGAGGCGAACGCGTCGTCGAGCCAGAAGCCGTACGACTGCGCGACCCCGTTGGCGATGTCGGAGAAGCTCGCCGTGCCCTTGTCGGCGGCGACGACGAGGTAGGGGTCGTCGCCGTCGTGGCGCACCACGCGCTCGGGCGGCACGATCGCACCGCCGGACACCCGGTTGTCGGTGACGTCGAGCAGGCCGGAGATGAACAGGCGGTAGGCGGCCTTGCCCTCCTCGAGCCAGGCCTCGCGGTCCACGGCCGGGTCGGGGAGGTTCTTGGCGTAGAACCCGCCCTTGGAGCCGGTCGGCACGATGACGGCATTCTTGACCATCTGCGCCTTGACCAGGCCGAGGACCTCGGTGCGGAAGTCCTCGCGCCGGTCGCTCCAGCGCAGTCCGCCGCGCGCGACCGGGCCGAAGCGCAGGTGCACGCCCTCGACCCGGGGGCTGTAGACCCAGATCTCGAACTGCGGGCGCGGGGCCGGCAGGTCGGGCACCGCCTTGGGGTTGAGCTTCAGCGAGACGTACGGCTTGTGCTCGGCGTCGCCGTCACCGGCCTGGTAGAAGTTCGTGCGCAGGCCGGCCAGGATCACCCCGAGGAACGCGCGGATGATCCGGTCGTGGTCCAGCGAGGACACCTCGTCGAGGGCGTCGCGCACCCGGGCCGCGGCCGCGGCCTCCGCGCTCTGCGCGCTGGAACCGTCGCCGTCAGCGGATGCCGCGTGGCCGGCATCCGACCTCGTCCCACCGTCGCGGCGGTCGGGGTCGAAACGGGCCTCCCACAGGTCGACGAGGTCACGGGCGATGTCCGGGTGGGAGACGAGGGCGTCCTCGAGGTAGTCCTGCGAGTACGTGGCGCGCGTCTGGCGCAGGTACTTCGCGACCGTGCGCAGGATGACGACCTGGCGCCACGTCAGCTGGGCGGCGAGGACGAGCCGGTTGAAGCCGTCGGACTCGGCGCGGCCGTCCCACACCGCGGCGACCGCTCCCTCGAAGAGGTGGCGCAACTGGTCGTGCGTGCACTCCTCCCAGATGGCCGCATCGGGCACCCGCAGGCCGAAGTCGTAGACGTGCAGGCGCACCCCGTCGGCCCGCGAGATCTCGAACGGGTTCTCGTCGACGACCTCGACACCCATGTGGGTGAAGATCGGCAGGACATCGGTCAGCGAGAGCGGGTCGACCCGGAAGAGCTTGAAGCGTCGGATGGTGTCGGGCGCGTCCGACGGCCGGTAGAGGGCGACGCTGGTGCCGATGCCCTCACCGAGCCGGTCGAGGTGGGCGAGGTCGGCCACGCCCTGACGCACCGTGAAGGTCTCCTCGTAGGCGGTCGGGAACGCCCGACCGAAACGGTCGAGCAGCCGGTCGCCCTCCTCCTCGCCGTGCTCCGCGCGCAGCGCGTCACCGAGGCGGTCGGTCCACGTGCGGCTGACCTCGACGAGGCGCTGCTCGAGGAGGTCCTGCTCGGCGCGGTCGAGACGGCGGATCCGCTTGCCACGCTCGACGCGCACGACGAACTGCAACCGGGACAGGGCCGACTCGCTGACGCGCGCGGAGAACTCGACGGACTCCCCGCCGAAGGTGTCCTTGAGCAGGTCGGCCATCTTCATGCGAACGGCCGTGTTGTAGCGGTCACGCGGGATGTAGACCAGGCACGAGACGAAGCGGCCGAAGTCGTCCTCGCGGATGAACAGCTTGGTGCGGCGCCGCTCCTGCAGCTGGGTGACGGCCATCGTCGTCTCGTAGAGCTGCTCGACGCTGGCCTGGATCAGCTCGTCGCGCGGGTAGCTCTCGAGGACACCGAGGAGGTCCTTGCCGGTGTGGCTGTCGTGGGCCACGCCGGAGCGGTCGAGCACGCCCTGCACCTTCTCGGCGACGAGCGGCACCCGCAGCACCGACTCGGTGTAGGCCGTGGATGCGTAGAGGCCGAGGAAGCGGCGCTCGCCGACCACGGTGCCGTCGTCGGTGTAGGCCTTGACCCCGACGTAGTCGAGGTGGGCCACGCGGTGCACGGTCGAGCGCGAGTTGGCCTTCGTCAGCACGAGGATGTTGGCCTCGTGGGCCTTGGCCGACGCCTCGGCGCTCAGCACCTCCGGTGCCTTGCCCAGCGGCGGGTCGGAGCGCAGCAGGCCCAGGCCCGAACCGGTGACGGGTTCGATGACCTCGCCGGCCTGGGTCTGGCGCAGGGTGTAGTCGCGGTAACCCAGGAAGGTGAAGTGGTTGTCGGCCATCCAGCGCAGGAACCTGATCGCGAGCGCCGTCTCGTCGGCGTCGATGCCCTCGGGCGGGGCGCCCTCGAGCTCGGCCGCGACGACGAGGGCCTTGGTGCGCATCTTCGGCCAGTCCTCGACGGCCTGGCGAACGTCCTCGAGGACGTGGCGCACGGTGCGCTCGAGCTCGTTCCTTCGCGCCTCGTCGCTCTCGCGGTCGACGGCGAGCAGCATCCAGGACTCGGCGACCTCGCCGACAGCACCCTTGGCGACCTTGCCGGTGGCGTCGCGGTCCAGCACCGCCTCGAGGTGGCCGACGGCGTCGCGGCTCACGATGAGCTGCGGGTGGACGATGAGGTGGATGTCGATGCCCGCGCCGACGAGGGCGCCGGTGACGGAATCGACCAGGAAGGGCATGTCGTCGGTGACGATCTGGATGACGGTTCGGGCGTTGGACCAGCCGTCGACCTCGGTCGTCGGGTTGTAGACCCGCACGTTCGCCACGCCGGGATGCCGGTCGCGCGCCAGGGCGAGGTGGCTGGCCGCCGCGCCGGCATAGATGTCGGGGGTGCGCGACGTGAGCTCGTCGAGGGGCACGTAGCGGAAGTAGCGCCTGACGAAATCGGCTCCTCCGCCGTCCGGCACCGCCTCCTCGAACGCTTCAGCGATCGGGGCGAGGACGTCCTCGCGGGTACGGGCCTGGGCGCTCGACATGGTGCGGTGGCACTCCTTGGTCACGACTCACCGGCTGCGGTGGGACACGCCATCGTGTCCTCCGCCGAGCCTATCCACTTCGTGCTGCCGTGCCGACCCGACTCCGCACCCAACCTTTCTCAGACTCGAGACCACGCGGCAGGTGAATGTGGTTGCTACGATTGCTACAGGAGGTTCACCATGAAGACGATCGCCCACCGAGAGCTGCGCAACAACAGCAGTGCCGTCCTTGCCCGGGTGGCCGCGGGCGAGTCCATCGCCGTCACCAATCACGGCGAGGTCGCCGCGGTCCTCGTGCCTCCCGCGGCCAGTGCCCTGGAGCGAGTGCTGCAGGCCCAAGCCGCTCGGCTCCCCCGGTCCGGGATCAAGTTCAGCGCCATCGACCGCGTCCACGGTGCGTCGACGGTCGAGATCCTGGATGACCTGCGCGGCGACCGGTGATCCACTACGTCGACACCTCCGCTGCCCTGAAACTCCTCGTCGAGGAGGCGGAGTCCGGCGAACTCGCAGCGGTGCTCGACGCGGCCGCTCACGCCGGTGACCGCCTCGTGGCCTCGATGCTGCTGTTCACCGAACTGCATTGTGCCGCTCGACGACGCGGCACCGGCATCCCCATCTCGTCGGCGACGACCGTGCTCGACGGGCTGCTGCTGGTCGACGTCGAGCGCAGTGACCTCGTGGCGGCAGCGACCTCGGAGTGGGGATTGCGCAGCGCCGATTCCATCCACCTCGCCACGGCCCTGCGCATCGAGGCCGACACCATGGTCACCTACGACGCCGAGCTGCAGGCAGCGGCCGCGCGCACCGGGTTGACCGTGGTCGCGCCCGAGTCGAGGTGACGACGCGCGCGACACCGTGCGGCTGCGATTCGACTCAGCGCAGCAGTGGGCCCGGGGTCAGTTGCCGATCCGCCCGGCGATGATGCTCGTGACGATCACCGAGGTGATGGTCACCGTCGAGAACCCGGCGACGATCATCTTCGGCAGGATCGAGTTCTCGATGGCTGCGACCTCTTCGGGGGTCTCGCCCGCGCCCTTGGCTGCTTCCTGCGACAGGATCATCGTGCCCGGGAAGCCGTAGAGCGAGGTGAGCCCGATGGCCACCGACATGGGGATGCTGTAGCCCACCAGCTTGCCGACCAGGGCGGAGAACCCGACGATGCCGGCGACACCGAAGACGAACGCCAGGAACAGCGGGAACGCCAACGCCTTAACGTCAGCCGGCTCGACCGTGGCCAGCGGGCCGAACACGAGGATCATGATGGCGAGCATCATCAGCCCGAACGCGTCGATGCCGGCGAGCACCGAGGGCTTGAACACCTTGAACGCCCGCAGTGCGATCCCGAAGATCAGCGCGACGACGAACGTGTTGAGGACGCCGTCGGTGAGGTTGTTGATCCCGAGGGCCGCGAGCACGACGAGACCGACGACGAAGAGCGTGCCCGGGGTGTTCTGGAACGCAGCCGGCAGCAAGGACGCGGATGCCGCCTGCTCATCGGGCGCCGCGGGCGCCTCGAGGTTGCCGGCGCGGTACTCGTCGCGCAGGCGGGCCGCCTCCTTGCGCAGGATGAGCGACGTGAGCGGGAACCCGACCAGCCCCTGAAGAGCCGCGATGAGCACGGGGAAGACGGCGATGCTCGTCAGCGCCACACCCAGCGCCGCCTCCTGGACGATGATCACCGAGATCGTTCCGCCGCTCAGGGCGCCGGTGCCGGCCACGACGAAGTCGAGCGCCTGGGCGTAGCCGTCCTCGGCCGCCCCGGAGATCCGGCCGCCGAAGATCAGGCCAGCCACCCAGAGGGCAATCCCGATGCCGATGACGGTGGAGAACCCGATGAGGAAGGTCTTCCACTGCTTCTTGAAATCATCGAGGCTGATGACGGTGCCGAGGTGGACGATGATGAAGCCGACGACGACCCCCGCGAGCGCGAGCAACGACGAGCTCGCGAGCAGGTCCTCGGGGAAGATCCCGGACAGGAACCCTACGAGGAAGATCAGCGAGGCCACGAACAGCGAGGACAGCAAGGACTTGGTCTTGCGGGCGACGAACTCGCTGACCGTCCACACCGCCATGACGACCACGAAGGCGACGATCGGGTTCATGCCAACCTCCAGCTTGAGTTGTGAGTTGTCATCCAACCACGGCGCAGCAGGCCACCCGGGCTGCTTGGTGGAACCCGCCGCGGCGCGTCGTCACAGATACCCACTGACGGATATCAGAAGGACCAGACGACGGGGACCCACAGCACGGCAACCGCGAGGAAGAGCAGGAGCAGCGGCAGCCCGAGCTTCCAGTAGTCACTGAAGCGGTAGCCACCCGGCTCGAGGATCATCGTGTTGGCCGGAGTGGCCACCGGGGTGAGGAAGGACGCCGCGCCGGAGATGCTCAGCGCCATGAGGAACGGCAGTGGCGAGGCACCGAGGTCGAGGGCGACGACGGAGGCGATGGGCGCCATGATCAGCACCGTCGCGGTGTTGCTGATCAGCTGGCCGAGGACCATCGTCAGCACGCACAGCGCCAGCAGGGCCAACCGCGGCGAGGCCGAACCGACGACGTCGAGCAGTCGGCTGGCGATGAGATCAGCGGTGCCGGTGGTGACGAACGCGGTCGACAGCGGGATCATGCCTCCGACGAGGACCACCGTCGTCCACGAGACCGAGCGGTAGGCCTGGGCCGAGGTCACCACTCCCGTCAGAACGGCGGCGCACGCGGCGAACAGGCCCGCGATCGCGGCGGGAACGATCCCCGTCGCGAGCAGCACGACCATGCCGATGAGGATCGCGATGGCGCGCTTGGCTCCTCGACCGAGCGGCACGCCGCGGCGCAGGCGCGCCGGGTCGTCGACGACGAGCACCTCGTCGCTGCCGGAGGTGTGCTCCTGCAACTTCTCCCAGGTCCCGCTGAGCAGGAGGGTGTCGCCCGCCCGCAGGGTGTCGTCGGTGCCCTTGAGGTCGTCGCCGGCTCGCTGGACCGCGAGCACGACGAGGTCGCCACTCGGGGTGGCCATCCCGGTGAACAGGTGCTGGCCGATGAGCGGCGACCTGGGCGCGATCACGACCTCGGTCACTCCACGCCCGGAGCCCACGAGGACACCGTCTGGCAGCTCGTAGTGCTCGCGCAGCGCGTCGGTGAGGTCCCCCAGGTCCTGCGGCAGCGTGGCCGGCATCCGGTCGGCCAGCAGTCGCCGGCCGAAGAACACGATGATGAGCAGCACCCCCGCGAGCAACGGGATGCCGGCGAGGGCGAACTCGAAGAACGCGAAGGGACGCGCACCGGCATCTTCCGCGGCATTGCTGACGATGATGTTGACCGGGGTGCCGGTGAGCGCGAGCAGCGAGCCGGCATGGGCGGAAAAGGCCAGCGGCATGAGCATCTGGGAGGGTGGCAGGCCGGCCCTGGTCGCCACCACGACGACGACGGGGATGAGCGCCGCGACGGCGCCGTTGACGCTGATCAGGGCGGTGAGGACCGCCACGAGGAGACAGACGACCACGAGCAGGCTCGAGCGGCTCTCACCACCGCGGGCCAGCAGTTGCTGCCCGGCCCACGCGGTGACACCGGTGGAGTCCAACGCCTCACCGACGACGAAGAGCGTCGCGATGAAGATGACCGTCGGGTCCCCGAAGCCCGCGAGCGCGTCGTTGAGGTCGAGGATCCCGGTCAGCCACAGCGAGACCGAGACCCCGATGGCGACGACGCCGAGAGGGACGCGGTTCGACATGAACGCCACGACTGCGATGACGAGAATGAGCAACGTCATCGCGACTGGACTCATGCGCGGAGCCTAACCGTGTGATCTACCCCGTGTGCAACGACGCCGGATGCCGGGTCAGGTCGCCGCGCTAGGGTCCAGACACGTCGACCTCGAGGAGTCCTTCGCATGTGCCCCAACCCGAACCTGCCCGTTCCCGACGACTTCACCCCGGTGCCGTCGACGAGCGCGACCACCGAGGTCAGTTCGGTCGAGGCCATCGATGCCTCGGCGGTCGACGTCCTCGCCGTGGTCGTGCCGGCCGACGGTGACCTACCGAGTGAGCTCGGCGACCTCGACCGCGACACGTTGGGCGCTGCCGGCTTCGACGGCAAGCCCGGGTCGACGTTCTGCCTCCCCCGCGCTGGCGCGCCAGCCCTTCTCCTCGTC
>Ga0208823_1002072_pt1 | contig 15290 bp, 16 predicted proteins | sample AD_UKC075_MetaG_FD_184440 | JGI IMG/M metagenome (GOLD analysis project Ga0208823, IMG submission 184440) | Active sludge microbial communities of municipal wastewater-treating anaerobic digesters from USA - AD_UKC075_MetaG (SPAdes) (version 2) | ecosystem: Engineered > Bioreactor > Anaerobic >... | reverse complement strand
CGAAAGTCTTGTGCTCAGGGCTCATTTCATAGAAACCATCAGGGTCAACTTCGATTTGATACTTCGGGTCGTCTTCTAATGATTTCAAATAGTTCATGCCAATATCAGGTTGTCTTACGTTCACTATCTCTTGTTTTTTCTTTTTGCTCATTCGCACCACCTACTTATATGTAATTGGCATCAGCTTATCACCATTAAGCGTGCACTCTAAGTAAGATTGATTGTTATAGAACGACTTGAGCACTGAAATATTGAATAGTTTCTTCAATTGTTGTGTGAACGCAATAGGCGTTTGTAAATTGCCCAAAATCTTTTTGAGTATCGGAATATTTATAAAGAATGTGTGTTCATCTGCGATACGGACAAAGTTTTCATCTGTTAAATTGTTCACCATTTTTTCGTATGATGAATTTTTGTAAACGGCATAGTATTGCGGACTTCGATATAGCCTCTGTCCAGTTTCTGAATAAAGCAACACTTTACATTCATTCATAGTCTCTTCGTTTCGCTTTATGTAAGTGGCTAAATCTGTTAACGTCAATGCTGAGATTTGATTTTTCAGTGTAGTATCAACATCTGCTAGAGTTTGTTTCCACTCATTGTATGTAAATGTGAAGTCCGACTTGAAACCGTTCGTTGCACTTAACAGACCATACATTGCAAAGTACATATACACAATAGTGTTCGATACGTCAGCTTTGAACTCTCTTAAGTCAGATGAGAATGTTATATCATAATAGTCACCTTGCTTAAGATATTGTTTTGACTTGTCCCAACGATACCATACCTCGTAAACATTGATACGTCTACGGAAACCAACAGTTGTATCACGAAACTTGATTTTGTCTTGGTCATTTCCTGCGAAGAGATACTTGCAATTCAACACACCTGAATATTTGTTGACACCTTTCGATTCAATTGTTTGATACATCGAACCAGTCAACGCTTTTAGCATTGTTGATTGAGTATATGTCTTAGCCGAAGTCTCTAAGAATATATTGTGATATTTGTTCTCTAACGAACCTGTAATGAAACGATCATTTTCGATAGCATCTAAATCATTTGATGCAGGTCTTGGCACTAAGAATGGCGTAAGACAACCATCAAACAATGAGTTCTTACCATTTTGACCAGAACCCATAATCAATACGAAATGCTGAGTGAATTGTTGAAGCACAGTATAACCAAGTATTTCACTCAAATGTTTCATCTTTTGCATTGAGAAGTTATGCGCTGTGTCATGTGACATATTGTATAGTAATTGGAACGCATAGTTTTTATTCTTTTTGTCTTTAGCAAGTTCTTTCATTAACTCAACGAACTCTTCAAACGGAATCTTTGTAATGTCAATATCAAGTGGTGTAAAGTCAATATTAACATACCACAAGATAACGTATGACGGATCGTACGAGTACATGATGTTCGCATTAGTTGCAATTCGTGTTATGTTATATTTGAACAACCACTTATTATTGAGAAAATCAAAGACGCCATTTCTAAAAGCGATGCAATTGTTTGGTATTTGTTTAATAATACGATGATTAGGTTGTAACTCCCAATCAAATGCAACTCTTAACAGCGAAGTCTTTAGATTGTCAGTAAATGACGACACAATCTCTTTAATACGTTTATCTGTTTCGTCAGTACGTGCTGTGAAATACTTGAAACGAAGTAATGCATACAAATTGTCAATTAAAATCTCTTTAGCTGTTTCTTTATTGACAAACGAGTATTGAATATGGTCGAATCTTTTTGCAATATACACTTCATTGTAAACGAATACACCGCATTCTTCAGATAATATTGCTCTCCATTCACTAAGCGGCATATCTTTATGTATTGCAGTATCTACTTTTGCTTTTAGTGCTGTTAAATCTCCTACACTCATTGCGAACTCTCTTTTTTAACAATATAACCATATACCAATACATCGTTGAATTTAATTTTCGTCATTTTCTTCCTCCTTTATTTTACTTTTTGTTAGCATCATTTCTATCATTTTAGTAATTTGTTTTTTATCAAAGCCATTGTAATTAACGCCATTAATTCTAACAAAGTTGTTATAATACTTTATGTGATTTAAGCATTCTGGGAAACCGAATTTATGCAGATACGTTTTTAGCACTCTTTTTAATGCTTTAACATCTGCACGACGTTTAGCTGGGTAACTTACGTTATCAGTGAGTTGAAACTCCGACATACTTATTGCGTTAACTCCTTGTTTAATGTCAATCATTGTCTTCATCTTCATCTCCTCCTAATATTAATAGTTTTTATACAATTATATTATATCATACAAATTATTAAATGTAAACAGTATTTAATAATTTAGTTTAATAATTTTTTTAAATATTAAATTACTTTATTAAGTTACTTTTGAAAACTATTAAGGTTGAGTAGCTTAATATATAATACATGCAAATTCACAAACTATTATATTAATTTAACACATCTTAATAGTAAGTTAATAAAATAATTTAATAAAAAAAAGACTCATTAAAACGCATCAAAATGTAACAGCAGTATACACTCTTTTGTTTATTTTTTTAAAATTATTAAATTATTAAATTATAATTATAATTATTTAAAAAAATATAAAAAAAGTATAAAATATACATTTTTATAAATATATATATAAATATACACTAGAATTTAATAATTTAATAATTTTCAAACAAATTAAAAACGTCGAAAAGAGTGTTAGTAAATTATTAAGATGAAGTTTGAGCTGTCATTTGTAGTCAATTATTAAGATTATTATTAAAATGAGTTGTCACATACGCGTGCGCACGTTTTATGTATAGTTTTTTAGTTTGGTGTTATTCGCAAAAACTATGTACATTTTAGTAATTTTATGATATAATATAATTAGGAGGTAGATATTTATGGCCGATGAAAAGAAGACTGACTCAATATCTAATGCTCATACGATTGCACTCATTAACGCAATGACTGCTACAATCAAATCTCTAAATGGTCCAACACTCGAAGATGAAGTTCGTAAAAGTAAAAGACTGATTGAAGATGCTTATCAAAATAGTGTACTCGGAATTGGGAACAAAGATATTGTCGAGTCTTTTACAAACTATGGCTTTAGTAATGATACCCTCAATTGGACACTATGGCTTGCACTCTACAATGATTCGTGGGTGTTTAGACGTGCTATTGATAAACCTGCTCAAGATGTTGTGAATCATGGAATCACATTAATTTGTAACCAAGATACAACTAAAGTGCAAGAAGAGTTAGAAAAGCACATTTTTGACATGACTCAACTTGTAATGTGGGGTTCGTTATTCGGTGGAGCAATTGCTGTAAAACTATTCAACACAGTAAAATTGAGTTATATGTATCAATCGATAGATAAGGCATTTAATGAAGGTCTTATTGATGAGAACTCAATATTGAAGTTGTATGTGACTGATAGATGGTACGGTGTAGCACCAAGCACAGACGAGATAGTTACCAATATGAAGTCTAGACACTTCGGAAAACCTAAGTATTATGAGATTATGTTTGCTGATGGTCAACGTTACAAGATTCATCATACATGGGTGATTCGTTATGAACATAGAATTGCACCAAATCTTGTCAGGAAGGGAATGCTCCAAGGATGGGGTTATGCTGAAGGTGCACACATACTTAACGAATTAAGTAGAGATGATAAACTCAAAGCAAGTATTCACTCTCTAATCAACAAATCGCTTATCGAAGTCATTAAAATGGCTGGTATGCGAGGTGTGTTTATGGGGGCTGACCAAGATAATGAAGCTCAATTGAGAAAACGATTAGAAATGGTGAATTGGGGGAGAAACTTCAACTCGTTAACATTCTTAGACAAAGACGATGAGTATCAGCAAAACACATTTCCTGGTTTGAGTGGCCTATCTGACTTACTAGAAAAGAACATGTGGCTAGTCGCCGCCGCGTTAGACATGCAAGGTATACTCTTTGGTGACTTAAAAGGTGGTTTTTCAAATGATACTGAAGCGATGGTTCGATACAATGAAACAATTCAACTTCGCAAAAACAGCTACTATAGAGAACCGCTTACAGATTTGATTGAGACTATCTATCGTAAGTATGGCATTAAAGAAAAAGTCAGATTCACATTCAACTCGTTAATCGTTAAAAAAGATGAAGACAATCTTAGAGACCTTAACTTATTCGGTCAATTCCTCTCTCAAATGATTGGCGATGGTGTTATGACTCCTCAAAGTGCAGCTAAAGCGCTTAAGAAATACTCAGAACAATCTGGAATCGATCTTTGCATTACTGACGAAGATATTGAAAAACTCAAGGACACTACTGAGGAAGAAATGGAAAACATCGATTTAGATGAAGGTGAAGAAATTGAAGAAGAGCCAAAAAAGAAGTTTAAGCTCTTTGCTAGAAAGTCGAAAGACTCATTTATTGAAGACATGCGACATGTGGGATGGATCGAACGAAAATACAAATCTAAATACCCATCGTTAAGAGTTGCTTGGTACGACCCCAATCCTAGAAAACAAGCAAAAACTGATTTTAAACTATCACCCTCGCTTTACATTTTCGATGACAAAAACACAGTTGGTCGTAATCCGCAAGCTTATTTATATAGCATTAGATTTAGTGACCATCCAACATATTTCAATTGTAGAGATAATGTAAAGATGCCTAAGTACGATGGAACAAATGCGGCTTTATACGAAAAAGCAGCTGATAGATATATAGCAACACATCCTAAGCTTATGGAGGAATTGTATGGGACGTAGACTTACTAGAGAAGTTAAAGAGCTAATCATTTCAAGACATCTCATAGTAGATGTGCAACCGCATCCTGAGTTTCCAGACGGTTTTATAGCAGTGTTAGATAACGATATGGTTACTGACGCATTTAAAACAGACGAAGGTGAATACGTTACATTCACAAACAATAAAAGTTTAATAGAATATGTCGAAAAACGAAGAAAAGGAGAAAGCAAAATGAAAAAGTATGTTAAAATTCAAAGTTCAAAGAACATTCAAGTAACAGGTGGTTTAAGTTTTTTGGATTTGACAGATCCAAAACAAGCAATCCCAAACAAACTGAAGATACAACCTCTTTGGTCAAAAGAAAAAATCAAACTTAAAATGGGCTCTGCATGGTACCCTTCGTACATTACTGAATGGCCGACTGTCAAATCATTAAACAAAGATGGAGTTATCACAATTGGTGAGTTCGCGGACACTCTTCCAGATAATGTTTCAGAGGAAGAAAAGAATGAAGTCATTGCTCATGAACAAAGACTTAAAGAAGCTAGAATGGAAATCGAACGTCAAAAAGCCTCAACTAAAAAGCTTAAAGACATCATATTAGACGATACTAAGGAGTAAGTGCATGTGGGAACAATTTGCAGAACAATTAGTGCCATTATTATTAATAGTTATTCTGTACGTTCTCTTCAAGTTTGTTATACCTAAAATGTTGTCTAAAAACACAAGCGTTATAGGAATGTTAGTAGCAAATATCATTGCTCAACTTTTTGGTGAAGGAGATAATGTAGTAAAAGGTGTAACAGAACTTGATTTAGTGAAATTGATTAAGCTTCTACCTGCTGAAGTTCAAGAAGTATTTGCAAAGATTGACAAAGAAGTTCAAGAAGCATTTAGAAAGACTAACAACAAACTTAATGATGTTACAGAGTTAATTGCATTGTTAAGTCAAGCAATGATGGCTGAACGTTTGCTCAAACCTCAATCATCAAAAATACTTCAAGAAATCAAAGCAAAAGCTGATATCATGCTTGCAAAAGAAAATGAGTTTGTAGATGATGTTGTTGAAGAGGACAAAACAGAAACTGAAAAAGCCGAGGTGTAGAATATGAAGCACAAAAGATTTTGGGCAATTCTACTAATCGTGTTAAGCTACTTTTTTTGATTGATAAAGATTTTGTTCGTTCAATAGAATGGTTATAGGAGGAAAATTATGCAAGAATACAAAAAACGTATGACTTTGTTATTCGCACTTTTAGCTTTTGATGTATTCATTATTATGATGCTTTACTTATTAATCGCAGAAGTTTTGAATATTGAAAAAACAAACTCATTCTTGTATTTTATTTTAGGTGCAATTCTTAGCGCAGTACTAACATATAGCACATTAAAAAAACTTAAATAGGAGGTAGTGCATGTCAACAAAGATTATAAACAATCTGAAAGTACATGGCGAAAATACTACTCAAAAGTATACTGATGCTCAGTACAACACAGATACACAAAGAATAAATGGCGCTCAACCTGGAACACCAATTAGTTCAAAACTTATAAATACTGGCTTACGAAATGCAACACTCGTAACAAGTGCTCTTATTGAAGCATTAAAAACAGTTGTGCCAAACGACAACGATTTAACAATTCCAATAACCGTTGGTACAGAAACTACTCATGCGGCTTTGGTCGCAGCATTGACTGAAGCTTTAGTCAAAATTAAAGTAGAACATGCAATTTTAGCTGATAACGTTAAGAGTGGTGCAATTGTAGAAGAAACTACTACTGCAAGAGAGGCTAAACAAGGCTATGGAATTAGCCTTAACCTTAACTCAAAACTGCAATTCAAAACATCATGGGTTGGCACACATAAAAATAATGATGTGCTATACTATTCAACTGCTGGAGCATTAAAAGGTTTTTACATTGTCAAGGGACTAAGTGCAGAAACGACAACGCAACAAGCAGGCACACTCACTATTAGTAGTGGTGATACTCCAATAACACATGCTGCAAATCTTCAAAGACTTACATTTGAAACTGCAATTAGTACAAATAGTGACTTAAGTAAAACCGATACAGTGTCTAGTACATCTACAACTAATCAACTTGTAACAGCAAAAGGTGTTTATGATTATGCTCAAGCAAAACTCGCTAAGCATACTGCTGCTGGAATTAAAATACTGACTAGAGGTACTACAGATGGAACATACTCGGACTTAGATAAAGTGACAACAATGCCTGTTACACCTACTAATTCTCAGATTCCGACTGCAAAACTTCTTAAGTCATATGCTCAACCAATCATTCCAAGCGGTTCACCTAATGATATTCTCGTTAAGAGCACAACTGCTGGTATTGTCAATTCGCTTACAAAAGTAACGTCAGTCAGTTCAACTTCAACTGATATGGAGATTCCTACAGCTAAGAGTGTGTATAATTATACTCAACCAAAAATTACTAAATACACAACTGCTGGAGTTAAAATACTTTCAAGAGCAACTATAGATGGTGCTTTGTCAGATTTAGATAAAGTAACATCAATTGGTACGATACCTACTAATACACAAATACCATCTGCTCTCGCCGTTAAAAATTATGTTGATACAAAACTAGGTGAGAGTTTGTCTAACGGAACATTAATTGGCACATATACTAACAATCAAGCTATCAACAAATCCATGATAAATGGTTATAAATTTTTACTATTTGAGTTAAAAAAACAAACTACAGGATATGATGGCAATTTCTATGGTGACAGCAAAATTGTTACGCCAGATATATTTTATCACTATTATCTGGCAGCTAAGCCTAAAACTTGGGAGACAAGTACTTATCCTTATTCAGGACCTTTTGTGATAGACGAGGCTAATTTCGATCTAACTACATCATCAGAATTTGTAAGTTGGTTAAATTCGAATAAACCAGCCTCAGGATACAATACGGGTGATGTCGCTAGAAATACGTATAATATAAACTCTTACGTGTACGCTGTGGTTAGCGAATCTAACCCAGAGATTACTCAAAACGGCGGTATTAGACTTGCTCAATTCGATGGAAGTTTAACTTACGCAACAGTGACATCGATATCTACAACTCAGATAAGATTAAAGTGCGACCCCTCATATAATTTAAGAGTGTGGGGATTTAATTAAAAAAAAAGAATACGGAGGATTCGATAATGAAATACTATGAAAAAACATTCAAATCTGAAATTGAGCCTAAACTCGAATTCAGATTTAAGAAAATCTCACCTGTGAAGTTACTTAGTGTAGCCACTCAATTTGGTGGCAAAGACATAGCTTCTACAGAACAAATCTTTACATTCGCTTTAGAGAATACTGAAGTGAAAGTACTCGACCAATGGTTGCCTGTCAAAGAAACAAATAGAGAAGTGTATTGGCCTGCAGATATTGAAGACAATATACAAGTTCTTCAAGAAGTTGTTACTCATTTTGTGACTGACGTATTGGCGATGGTTTTTACAAAGTCCAGCAAATCAACCAAATAAACTCTGAAGATTTGACTGGACAATCTAACGATTTAGAGTTTATGCTGCCTAAAGACACTCACTACATTCTCTACACTCTGATAGTCAATCGATTTGCAACACTAGCTGAGCTAAGAGATGTGTACGACATTTATGAAGTGTTACAGATGTATGAGATGTGTGTAGTCAGTTTATATAACAAAACAATTTCGATGAAAAGAGTGATGAAGAATGGCTAAGCAATCATACACAAAAGAGTTGCGAATTAAAGTCGACAGTCGTGAAGTTGATGAACTGAAAAAGAAACTCGATACGATATATGCTGACACGCTTAAATCAGCGATAGCAGAGTTTGAAAAAGGTACATCTGAAAAAGATATTGAGACTTTAAAAAGCCTTAGAAAAATGCTTAAAGAGTTAGAAGAGTCAACAAAATCTACTGAAAATGTTAATGTTGTTCGTAAGCTTATAAAAGACAAACTTGGTGATATGTTTGAGTCTATTGGTGATGCTCTTACTGATTTCTTTAAAGAAACGCTTAAAGCTGCCAAAGAACGAATCTTAGAAATGGCTTCATACGATTTAGCGAACTCGTTATTTACAAACGCATCTGCAAGACAACAAGCACTTAAGTATGGCATTATGGATCCAGCTCAGAATTATGCATTGAGTCAAGCTATGAGTGAACTTGGTATGAGCTCAGAAGAAGACTTAATGTTTATGAATCCAGCACAACAAGAAAAGTTTGCTGAACGTATGGGTTATTGGTCAGGAAAATATACTGAACTTGCAAACAAAGACTTCTTTAGAACAGTTCAAGAGTTTCAGTTAGAATGGTCTGAATTTAAGTATGACATGGAGCTTGGAATGATTGAGTTCTTTATGCAAAACAAAGACACTATCAAGCAAGTTATGGAAGTTGGTATGCAATTCATGGAAGGTGTGTTGACGTTGCTTAGTTCAATCCTTGATTTTTTTCAAATCTCAAGGTCTGATTCACAAAGACATGCAGCATCAATGGAAATCGTTAGAAACTATACTAGTAGAACGAGTACAACGAATGTCAATATCAATAACACGCTCAATCCTTCATCACAAGTTTTAACAGACAAACAAATGCTTTCACAAGCAGGACGATTATCTTATGCCCAGCTTATTGAAGCATTGAAAGGTTAGGTGAGATGATGGAAAAAAGATTAGTTATTGCTGTAACAATTGATGATGAAAAACGATACTTAGATTTAGACACTATTGATAGAGTTTCTATAGATTTGACATCTACTGTTTCGACATATCCGTTAGTTGAAGGTGACTCAATCTCAGATCACATGTACAGACAGCCTGCAACAATTACTATTTCAGGGACATTCTCAACGAATAGTCGATTCTCGACTTTGAACTATACAGGACTATCGAGATTGAAAGCTATACAAAACTTATTTGAAAGAATTAAAGATGAACGATTATTCGTAGACATCATGAGTATATTCAATGTAAGACAGAATTATGTGTTACGGTCTATTCAATGGACAGAACATGCAAACACTTTAGACTACACTTTTTCATTTAAACAAATCTATACGGCAGCAGTTGAAGAGGTTGAATATGAAGTTGATGTAAACGATCCGAATCTACCGATTCTTACAGAACCACTACAACTCGATTTGACTGACACACTTATTGATTGGGAAGAGATTGACAAAATGGTGATAGCCGCTTTAAAGTCTGCAAAACTTATTGATGATGAGTTTTTGCTTGGTGCATTGACTATCATTACAAGCGATGAAGCAAGAACAGCATTAGTCGTAACAAGCGTTGGAGCTGCATTATTAGCAAAAGGTGTTATAGGCACAGCGATTACTTTAGGCGTATCAATTCCAGTTGTAGGTTGGATTGCATTAGGTGTTAGTGCAATCGCAGCTGGTATATTCGCATTAGTTACTTGGGGCAAAAAGAAAACTGAACAAAGCAAGTATGCAATTAAAGCATTTAAGAATTATGAAAACGATCGTCAAAAGCAAGCTGAAGTTGAACGATTCGTCAATTTTCTTGGTGAAATACATACTCAATTAGAAGTATTAGAGACCGCCGCTCAAGTATTTGCGATAACTGCTAATACTAATCAAGAATGTGTTATGAGTATCGATGGTGACTATTACATCTTCAAGTTTGAAAAGAATAATGCTACTGGTTTTTGGAGTATGAAGATTACCGATATTAATGGTTCATTGATTAGCGAAACTGCTCAATTGGTTGGACTTGCTAATATGACAGAGTGCTCAACAAACAACAATTTATTTATGGGCAAATCTGGCACATACGTTTATCTTATCAATATGAAACTTGGTGAAGCTGACATATACGGTGATTACGACAATATGGACTACTATAATGACTTAACAAACTTCGTGTTCTTGATTACTAAAGTCGATATGCAAGAGTGGAATACGTTGGTTAGTGATATTATTAGTAATGCATTGAAGGTGTAGTCTATGAAGAAAATATGGGTGAGACAACTCATCGTTAAACTAAAATCTAAGCTAAACAGAACTATGATGCAGTTTGGGCATAACACAGACGATAGAAATCTTATCATACATGTGAATGGCAACAAATATCTGTCTTCTTTAAAAGATGAGTTCGTTGTAGATATATTTAATCTTACGTATGGTGAAATCGCAAAGATAATCGCCTATAAGTATGATGAGATTGAAGTTTTCGCAGGTTACAAATCTACAGGTGTGAATAAAATTTTTGAAGGCAAGATTTTAGATGTTTCGATGGAAAGAGAGTCTAGAGAAACAAACGTTGTGCATATAATTTGTGTTAGCAAACTACTTGGACTATACAATAGTAAATTGAACTTGTCGTTGAACTCAGGTGTGAATATGTATGCCGCATTAGACTTCATATTAAAACGTGCTGGTGTGCAAAACTCAAACATCTCCGAAGAATTCAAACGACAATTTATTACTGACACAATGAGTGCAAAAGGAACAGCAAGCTCGTTTTTAGATGTGTTCACAAGAAACTCAACATCATTCGTAGTTCAAGCAGATTCAAGCAAAGGTGCGATCGTCTCAATCTGGGATATGAAGAGAACTGATGCAAGAGTTGTAAATATTCGACCAGAGAATGGTCTACTTATTAAAGGCTATCCAACTTTGACTTCTGAAGGAGTTCGGCTTACATCATTGCCAATCTTCAACTTTATGCCAGGCGATACACTCGTAATAGACAATCGATTGATTGATACATCTATTTCGAGTGTTCAAGAAGCTACACAAACTCAGCTTGGATTTTACTTAGATAAGAACAATCAATATCTACTTGTTGAGCTCAACTACAACTTATCAAATGCAGACGGAGAGTTTGAAGTTAGAATGAAAGCAAAGTCGAAATCTATGCTTATGAATGTGTTTGGAGGTGCTGTTCGATGAGCGCAATTCAACAAACTGATTTATTAGACGTTTTACTAGCATTAGAAGAAAGAATCATGAGAAGATTGCAAGTTGCATCTTTTGGAATAGTAACAAAGTTAGACACATTAAAGAAACAGTGTTATGTAAGAACATTTCCGATCGATGAAGAAGACAAACCATCAGAAACAGTTTGTGTTTATTCTGATTCATTAGAAGCTGACTTGGTTGTAGGTTCTGTAGTTATTGTACTTTATATGGACAAAGACTTTAGAAAGAATCTTCAATTGGTTTTGAGTGGCGATAAACTATCGCGGTTAGCATCATCTAACACTTTGCATGGTGAATCAAACGCAGTGATAATTCAAGTGTATAAGAAAGAAGAGGTGATTTAATGTGTCAACAAACTATTTAGGTCTAATCACGTTTAATGCAAACGGAGTTGTCGTTGCTGATTATCAACAAGTTAGAGCAACATTAGTTGAGCAATTTAAAAACATTTATGGAAGTGACATTGACTTATCTACAAGTTCTGCAGATGGTATTTATATTGAGACACTTAGTTTAATCATCAACAATATTCTTCAAACAGTCAAATCAATGTATGCTAACTTAGATACAAGAACAGCTACAGGGAAATTCCTTGATATACTTTGTGCATTGACAAATGTGACGAGAAAACCTGCAACAAAAAGTACTGTGTATGTGACAATCAAAGGACTATCTGCAAACGAATCTTTTCTTGCAGGAAATCAACTTGTGTTATTAGACAAGAATGGTACAACTTGGACATGCGAGCCATTCGTTGCAAATGAAAATGGTGAAGCGACTGTACTTGCAAAATGTGATGAGTTTGGACCCGTCAAAGCCGAAGTTGGTTGGATTTACACGACTGTACAAATGCGTGCTGGTGTAACAATCACGATGCAAAGCGATGCAATTCCTGGAACTTGGAGAGAGTCAGACGCTCAACTTCGTGCTAGAAGAGATAGTGTACTTTCTATGAGAAGCACATCTGTGTTAGAAGGAATAGTCGCATCATTATTGAATGTTTCAGGAATTATAGATGTGCAAATCTATAATAACGATACTCTTGGTGTAATTACTGCAAAAGATGGAACTTCAATAGCTAAAAACGCAATTTATATTGTATTGAGAAAGAACCCAAACATAGCAATTGCTGACAGCGTACTTGGTTCAATCATTTATGAAAAGAAAACTCCAGGTGTACATACTACTGAAACAACAGCACTTACTACTGGATTTAACAAAACTTACAACTATCCAACGACACTAAATATTACACAAAAAGTTGCTTGGAAAGAGTGTGTACCGATTAGCCCAGCTATTCGAATTGAAGTCACACCAAAAAATTATTTTGTAAGCGGAAGTGAGCCTAATTCAACTGGCAATGCAATCGCAAATAAAGTAATCAACTACTTGAATAATTTAAGAATTTCGCAAGACATTGACTTCTTAGAACTTCAATCAGTAGTGCTATTTGCAGATCCTAAATATCGAGGAGTTTCTACTTATTCTTTAGTTGATTTGAAAATCGACGACTTAGCTCAATCATACGTCAATCCCGACACGTACTTTAATTATTCAAATGTTGACATTTCAGGAACTTCTCCAGATAATATAGTTATAATTATTACATAATGATAAAAAGATTTCTGAGGTCAACGTGGGATTGGGCGAGACCATATCTGACACTAAAGATGATTCCTTGCTTATTGATTTCTTGGGTTATAACAAACGGTTGGGCGTATGTATTTGTAGTGCTAGGACCAATATTAGGTTGGTCTTGGATGACTGTTGCAGGTTCAGCATGGATAGCGATTTTATGGATGCCTTGGACGTTAGAAAAGCCATTCATAACATTGCCTCTTGCGGGGCTTATATACAGATTGATTTATAGAAAAAAGTTCGTAAAGAAGGTGGTTGATAATGTTAATCGACAAATTAAAGAATAAAGAGTACTATCTACAAAAGCTCACGATGTTCTTAAGAAACTCATACGGAATTGAAGAACAAATCGAAGTCTTATGGAAAGTATTGCTTGATGTTGATACAACTATTGATGATGTGTTTAACGCATTATCAATGACAACTACAGATGATGTAGATGATTTACTTGATAAGCTTGCTGAGTTAATAGGAACTAAACGACAAATGGACGTTACATATTTAGTGAATGACGTTCCTCACTATTACACACTAACACTTACAAATGCTGAACTTCTTAGAGCAATCAAAACTAGAATATTGCAGAATAATTATGTTGGAACGTTTGAAGAGTTCATTTCAAACTATCAAAGTATTGGTTTAGAGGTTCTGATTTACGATACTGAAACACCTTCTACAGTTTCGATAGTGTTGAATGATAGTCCGGCTTTGACAGATAATGACAAGAAGTTATTTCTTGCAGGAAACTATACAATTCGTTCAGTTGGTATTGTGTATCAGCATTCTATTTTAGATATTACTCAACTTGCAATTTGGGACGCTATTACTTCAGTGTTTGACACTGCTCAGTGGGGTGAATAATTATGAAATGTAGAAGATTGAAAACAGAATATGATGCTGGAGGAAACGTCTTACGTAGAGACATAGTTTGGTTTGGTTCGTATGGAATCAATCAAGATGGAACAGCTAAGTTTTACAATCCGAACAATAAGCATGATAATTATGCGACAGGTAAACAAGCTGTGGCAGATTCATTAACACAAAGGTTGAATGTATTACAGGGTGAATTGTGGTATGCTGTCAATACAGGTTTTCCTTTGTGGGAAAAACACAAAAACACAAACGTGCTAGATATTTACATTACATCAACAATACTCAAACATCCTGATGTGAGTGAAATAATTGAGTTTAGTTCAGAGATTACTCGAAAAGAAGGTCAAAATCAGCATATTTATTCTGCACGGGTCAAAATTATGACAAAATATGGTGAATTGACTATCTCGACAGACAAAATTATCTAGTTTTAAAACGACACAAACGACAATTTACATTTCAACACATTTATGATATAATATAATTAATAAAGGAGAGTAATGCCTATGAGAGTACTAGTTACAGAAAAACTTAGTGAGCATCGATATAAAACACCCGAAGGCTACTTAATCTGTGTTGATGCTATACTTGCTAGAACAGGTCCGCAAATATATAAACATAATCAAGTGTATGACAATTCGATCGACGAAATTACAGACGTTGAAGTAGACAGAAAACCTGAGCAAGTCTTTTCGCCTGAAGCAATTGCTTCATTTGAAAACAAACCTTTGACGATTCAACATCCGAACGAACCGGTCACAGTCGCAAATCACAAAAAACTATATCATGGTTTTGTTAGAGATATTCGAAGAGCAGTAAAAAGAAACGGTCAAATCTTAACTGGTTCTAAACGACCAACACAATTGCAAGATGGTGACCAAGAAGTTTTAGTAGGTAACGTAATTGTGACTACTTCAGAAGCGATTGAAGCAATTAATAATGGTTTAGAGTATTTGAGTTGTGGTTATGATTGTGATATTACTCAAACAGATACTCCTGAGCAAATTAATATTCGAGGAAATCATGTTGCTTTATGTGACAATCCAAGAGCAGGCATAACGATGCTTCAAGATGATATGAATAGTCCAATG
>Ga0208823_1002061_pt1 | contig 15317 bp, 9 predicted proteins | sample AD_UKC075_MetaG_FD_184440 | JGI IMG/M metagenome (GOLD analysis project Ga0208823, IMG submission 184440) | Active sludge microbial communities of municipal wastewater-treating anaerobic digesters from USA - AD_UKC075_MetaG (SPAdes) (version 2) | ecosystem: Engineered > Bioreactor > Anaerobic >... | reverse complement strand
GTGCACCTTCACGGTTCAACTCGCGCACCAGATGCTGCAAGCGGTAGTCGGCCAGCGAGATACTGGTGGAATTGAAGGTGTTGGTTTCAACAAGATCAGCGCCGGCTTGCAGATACTGGCGATGAATGCCGCCGATGATGTCGGGGCGGGTAAGACTGAGTAGGTCGTTGTTGCCGCGCTGGTCATGGCCTTCGCAGCCACAGCCGGGGCCGTGCTGGTGGCCTGCCTGCGTAAACAACGCATCGAAGCCGTCGGCAAAGCGTGTGCCGCGATAGTCGGCTTCGCTCAATTCATGGCGCTGAATCATGGTGCCCATCGCGCCATCAATGATCAGGATACGTTGGCTCAAAGCAGCTTGTAGCGCGGCAACCCGCGCCGGATGAAGCCAGGGGAGGGACATGACACGTATTCCTTACGGCTTGATGCCGGTCAGTGAAATCACTTCAAAATGCGGCGGGCGGCGCTCGCGGGTGACGGTGCCGCAATTGGCAATGCTCAAGCCGGCTTTTTCGGCAAATTTGCGCAAGTCCTTTTCGCCAAACCCGAGGTTGATATGGCCATATGCATCCACCACGGCGCGGTGTTCATGGCGGGCCAAGCTGGATAGCAGCAAGCGTCCGCCCTTGCGCAGCACACGTGCGGCTTCGGCAACCGCCTGTGCAGGCCTGGCGGCGTAGGTCAGGGCGTGCATCAGCACGACCAGATCGAAACTTTCGTCATCAAACGGCAGCGCGTGCATATCGCCTTCGCGAACCTCTACGTTGCCGTAGCGGCGCAGGCGCTCGCTGGCCGCCGCCACCACGCGTTGGCTGGAATCAATACATACATAACGATGTGCATGTGGTGCCAGTAACTCGGCCAGCACGCCGTCGCCCGAGGCGATATCCAGCACATCGCCCGGCCATAGCAACGGAATCGCGGTGCGTGCCAAGGCCTCCCACGTGCGCCCCGGCGAGTAATGGCGCTCCATGTCACCTGCCACCGAGTCGGCCCAATTTTGGTCAGCGGCACGCATCGCCAGCACGGCAGGCACGCGTTCGGCATCTTGGCGCAGCAGTGGGTCGTCGCTGCCGTGGCTGATCGAATGCCATAGCGCACGCTGCGGGGGCTCAATCGCGCTATCGTCAAAACGATAATAGGCAGAGACGCCGGCGCGGCGGTCGCGCACGAGCCCGGCATCCTTGAGTTTGGCAAGGTGGGTGGAGACGCGTGGTTGGGCCAGCTGGGTGATTGCAGAAAGCTCTGCCACCGTCAGTTCCTCGCCTTCCAGAAGCGCCAGCAGGCGCACCCGGGTGGCGTCGGCAAAAACCTTCAGATGCGACGACCAAGTTTCGAGATCCATTTATATCTTTCCATCGCGATTCAAAGATAATTGTTGCGCGATGCGGGATTGCGGTCAAGCGACTTCGGTGCCAGAGGTTGCTACAATGACGCTTCTTCGAAGCAGGCGAGGCGGTTGTGGAGTTCGGATATAGCGAAGAGCAGCGGATGCTGCAGGATGTTGCCCGCCGCATTGCGCGCGAAAAAATCGCGCCAAGTGCAGAACACCACGACCGAACCGGCGAATTCCCGCTGGAGAATATCCGTGCTTTGGGCGAAAACGGTTTGATGGGGATCGAAGTCCCCACCGAATACGGTGGGGCCGGCATGGATTCAGTTAGCTATGTGCTGGCGATGATCGAAATTGCAGCTGCGGATGCAGCGCATTCCACCATCATGTCGGTCAACAATTCGCTTTTCTGCAATGGCATTTTGACCTTCGGTAGCGAAGCGCAGAAGCAACAATACGTGCGCGATATTGCCGAAGGACGCGAAATTGGCGCATTCGCCTTGACCGAGCCGCAATCAGGTTCAGATGCCACCGCAATGCGCTGCAAGGCCGTCAAGCAGGTCGATGGCAGCTATGTCATCAACGGCAAGAAGAGCTGGATCACCTCCGGGCCGGTGGCCAAATACATCGTGCTGTTCGCAATGACCGATGCCGACAAGGGCGCACGTGGCATCACCGCGTTCATGATCGACACCACGCGTGCCGGTTTTCATCGCGGCAAAACCGAGCCGAAGTTGGGCATACGCGCGTCAGCCACCTGTGAAATCGAATTTACCGATTACGTGGCATCCGCCGAAGATGTATTGGGCAGCGAAGGTCATGGCTTCAAGATCGCGATGAGCGTGCTGGATGCCGGCCGTATTGGTATCGCCTCACAGGCGATTGGCATCGGCCGTGCTGCTTATGAAGCCACCTTGGCGTATGTGAAAGAACGCAACGCCTTTGGCGCACCGATTGGCACCTTCCAGATGACGCAAGCCAAGATCGCGGACATGAAGTGCAAGCTGGATGCCGCGTTGCTGCTTACGCTGCGCGCAGCGTGGTTGAAGGGCCAGGGTCAGCGGTTTTCCACCGAGGCCGCCGTGGCCAAGCTCACCGCGTCGGAGGCGGCAATGTGGATCACCCATCAAGCGCTACAGATCCACGGTGGCATGGGCTATTCGAAGGAGATGCCCATCGAACGCTATTTCCGCGACGCCAAAATCACCGAGATTTACGAAGGTACCAGTGAAATCCAGCGGCTGGTCATTGCCCGCCACGAAACCGGTTTGCGATAACCCTTACCTCACATCCCTGCGGCCGCGCCCTCTGCGCGGCCGCTTCCCTTTGGAGACGCGTCAAATGAACAAGTCAGCCGAAACCAACGCAGGCGAACCTCTGAAACCGATTCTCGATGCCTTGGCCAAGCGGGTAGACAAGGCCACGCTTGAGCAGGCTCGCGCCTTTGCGGCAGCGTTCTGCAGGCGCATGGATGCCGAGGAAATTGGCCGCCATGGCGCCGCCGGCTGGGCCGAGCGTATTGTCGGGATGCTCGAGTTCGCACGTACGCGCAAGCGCGGCAAGGCCAATATCCAGCTGTTCAACCCGGTGCTGAAGGCTGACGCGAAGGTGTCGCCACACACCGTGCTGCAAATTGCCAATGACGATATGCCGTTTCTAGTGGACTCGGTGAGCATGGTATTGGCCGAACTTGGCATCGGTGTACATCTGTTGGGTCACCCGGTGGCGCGTTTGAATCGTGACAAGACCGGCAAGTTGGTGGCGGTGGGTGACGGCAGCAACGAATCGCTGATGTATCTGGAAATCGACCGCCAGCCGCAGGCGGCGCTGGCGAACATCAAGGCGCAGATCAGCAAGGTGCTGGATGATGTGCGCGCCATCGTCAACGACTGGGAGCCCATGCGCGACCGTATGCGCGAAGTCGCCGAGGAGTTGGGTGCGCGCAAACTGCCGGTAAGCGATGCCGGCAAACACGAGGCGCAAGAGTTTTTGCGTTGGGCGGCAGACGAGCATTTCACTTTCTTCGGCTATCGCGAATACAAGATCGAAAAACAGGGCAAGGATGATGTGCTGGCGTCGGTGCCGGGCAGTGGCATGGGCCTGTTGCGCGGGGACGATACCGGCAAGGCACGTCCGGTGAAGTCATTGGCGGCGCACTACATGCCGCAGTCTGGTTCGGTGGATGCGTTGATCCTGACCAAGACCAATGCACGCGCCAGCGTTCACCGGCAAGGCTACATGGATTACATCGGTGTGCTGGGCTTTGATGGCAAAGGGCGCGCCATTTCTGAACAGCGCTTCGTTGGTCTGTATACCTCCAGTGCTTACACCCGTCGGCCGTGGGACATCCCGTTGGTGCGTGAGCGCCACGCCTACGTGATGGAGCAATCCGGGTTGGATCCCAATAGCCACAGCGGCAAGGCCCTGCGCCACATCTTGGAAACCCTGCCACGCGACGAGCTGTTCCAGGCCAGCGAAGACGAGCTATTCAAGATCTGCATGGGCATTCTGGGTTTGCAAGAGCGCGTGCGCAGCAAGTTGTTCGTGCGGCGTGATCGCTATGGTCGCTATTTCTCGGCCTTGGCGTATGTGCCGCGGGAACGTATGAGCACCCAGGTGCGCCATCGCATCGAGGCGATGCTGCGCGATGCCTTGGGCGGCGATCGTGTGGATACCAATGTGCAGATCGGCGATTCACCACTGGCCCAAATGCACATCATCATTCGCCCCAGCCAACGGAACGACGAGGTCAGCATTGACCTGCCAGCGTTGGAGGCGGGGCTGGCAAAGATCGTGCGCGATTGGCGCGATGAGCTGCGCGAGCGTCTGGTGGCACGTCACGGTGAAGAAGCCGGTCTGCGTCTTGCCGCTCGCTTTGGCAATGCCTTGCCGGCAGGCTATATCGAAGAGGTCAGCCCCGACATCGCTGCTGACGACGTGGAATACATTGCAGCATTGACCGGCCCACAAGATTTGCGCCTGTCGTTGTACGTGGATCCACGCAAACAAGACATGCGCTTCAAGTTATACCGCCAGTTGCAGGATATTCCGCTGTCGGATGCGTTGCCGATGATGGAAAACATGGGTCTGCGCGTGATCACCGAACACCCGTACCGCGTGGATGGCGAGGCCGGGCTGGCATGGATTCAGGAATTTGAAGTGCAGTCTCTGCTTGGTCCGCTGGATGTGGATGCTTTGGATGAAGATTTTGAAGATGCCTTTGCGGCGGTTTGGCGTGGCGATGCCGAAAATGACGGTTTCAACCGGCTGGTGTTGGCAGCAGGGCTGACTTGGAAGCAGGTCGCCATGCTGCGTGCCTACTGCAAATATCTGTTGCAGACGGGTGTGCCGTTCTCGCAAAGTTACATGGAGGCCACGCTGGCGCGCTATCCGTTGTTGTCGCGTTTGTTGGTGGAATTGTTCGAGGCGCGTTTCCACCCGGCCACGGGTAACGAGAGTGCGGCCGAGATCAAGCAGGGCATGCAGCGCTTTGGCGGCAGCCTCAAGTTGTTAGCTGCCGGCGATGATGCCGCGTTGGGTGCGCTGCAAGCTCTGGTCGCCGTGCGTGAGGGTAATCGCGAGCAACAAATCGACGCTGCACGCAGCGCCTTGACAGGGCTTTTGGATCGCGTCGCCAGTTTGGATGAAGACCGCATTTTGCGCAGCTTCATCGGCGTCATTGACGCGACGTTGCGCACCAATTACTACATCAATTACAAGGATGGCCTGCGCAAGGACGGTGGTCCGGCCGACTACATCAGTTTCAAGTTCGATACTGCCAAGGTGCCGGATCTGCCCAAGCCACGTCCGTTCCGCGAAATCTGGGTGTGTGGCCCGCGCGTGGAAGGCACCCACTTGCGGTTTGGGCCGGTGGCCCGCGGCGGCCTGCGTTGGTCGGATCGTCGTGAAGATTTCCGCACCGAAGTATTGGGCTTGGTGAAGGCACAGATGGTGAAAAACACCGTGATCGTGCCAGTGGGCAGCAAGGGCGGCTTCTATCCCAAGCAATTGCCCAATCCTGCGGTGGATCGTGATGCTTGGTTGGCCGAAGGCATCGCCTGCTACAAGCGCTTCATTAATGGATTGCTGGACATTACCGACAATCTGAGCGTGTCCGGCAAGGTGTTGCCACCGGCGCAAGTAGTACGGCATGACGGCGATGATCCGTACTTGGTGGTTGCAGCAGATAAGGGCACCGCCAGCTTCTCCGATATCGCCAACGCCATTGCGCAGGCGCATGGTTATTGGCTGGATGATGCGTTTGCCTCCGGCGGCAGCGCCGGATACAGCCACAAGGGCATGGGTATCACTGCACGCGGCGCGTGGGAATCGGTGAAACACCATTTCGGTGCGCTGGGTCGCGATTGCCAAACCCAGGATTTCACCTGTGTGGGAATCGGTGACATGTCCGGTGACGTGTTCGGCAATGGCATGTTGTTGTCCGAACATATCCGCCTGCTATGCGCGTTCGACCATCGCCATATCGTGCTGGACCCGAACCCGGATGCGGCGGTGTCGTTCAAGGAACGCCAGCGTTTGTTTGACTTGCCGCGTTCCAGCTGGGCCGATTACAACGTCAAACTGATCAGCAAGGGTGGCGGCATCTATCCGCGTTCGTTGAAATCCATCGACATCACACCGCAGGTGCGCGAAGCCTTGGGCATTGCCGATGGAATCAAGTCAATGACACCGAACGAGTTGATGCATGCGGCGCTGCGTGCACCGGTGGATCTGCTGTGGAATGGCGGCATTGGTACCTATGTCAAATCCAGTAAGGAAACCCACGCCGATGCCGGCGATCGCGCCAACAACGGCTTGCGTGTCAATGGAGCCGATCTGCGCTGCAAGATCGTGGGTGAGGGTGGCAATCTGGGCATGACCCAGCTGGGCCGTATTGAAGCCTCGCAAGCCGGTGTGTTGCTCAATACCGACTTTATCGACAACTCGGCGGGTGTGGATACTTCCGACCACGAGGTCAACATCAAGATTCTGCTCAATGGCGAAGTGCAGAAGAATCGCTTGAAATTGGCCGAACGCAACAAGTTGTTGGCCAAGATGACCGACGAAGTGGCGCAGTTGGTATTGAATGACAACTACCGGCAAAACCAGGCGCTGACCTTGATGGAGCGCATGAGCGCGACCCGTCTTGGCTCGAAGATGCACTTCATCAGCACCTTGGAAGCCGAGGGCTTGCTGGATCGGCAGATCGAATTCCTGCCGACCGATGCTGAAATTGCCGAACGCAAGCTGCGCGGCCAAGGTCTGACCCGGCCGGAGCTGTCCATCTTGCTGTCGTATTCGAAACTGGTGGCATATCCGCAGTTGCTGGCTTCGGATGTGCCGGAAGATCCGTACCTCTCGAAGGAGCTGGTGCGTTACTTCCCCGAGCCGCTGCAAAAAAAATACACCAAAGCGATGGAAGGCCACCGCCTGAAGCGCGAAATCATCGCCACTGCGGTCACCAATTCAACCATCAATCGCATGGGCGCGACTTTCTTGATGCGCATGCAGGAAGACAGTGGTCGCAGCATCGGTGAGATCGCCCGGGCCTATACGATTACCCGGGAAACCTTGGACGCCCGCGAGTTGTGGGCCAAGATCGACGGGCTGGACGGCAAGGTGCCGGGCAGTGTGCAGGTGGATGCGCTGCAAGTCATTTGGGAGCTGCAACGCGGCTTCACCCGCTGGTTACTTTCGCGCCCCGGTGCAGTACCGGCGATTACCACTGCGGTGGAGCGTTACCACGATGGCTTCCGCGACATTCGTGCTGGCGAAGGCATTTTGCCGCCGTCGCAGCGTCCGGTGTACGAGGCCAGCCGCAAGCAATGGCGTGAAAAAGGCGTGCCGACGGCATTGGCCGATCAGCTGGCCGCATTGCCGTACCTGCAAGCCAGCCCCGACATTATCGAGTTGGCGCGTGAGCGCAAGATGCGCCCAATCGACGTGGCCAAGGTGTATTTCCGCCTGGCCGATGCCCTGCATGAGCCGTGGTTGAGCGAGCAAATCGATGGGCTCAAGGTGGATGGCCGTTGGCATGCCGTGGCACGCGGCGTGCTGCGCGACGAATTGGCGGCACAAATGCGCGCACTGACCGGCCTGGTGTTGGCGATGCCGGGCAAGGATGCCGATGCCAAGGTCAAGGCGTGGCTGGAACGTGACGACAGTGGGCTGCGTTTCACCCTGGCCATGTTGACCGAGTTGGCAGCACAAAAAACCCTCGATTACCCCACCTGCTCGGTGGCGGTGCAACGCGTGGCACAGTTGGCGCAACGCGGCTAAGCGTCCTGTTGCAAGTTGCCCTCTCCCGTTCGCGGGAGAGGACAGCGAACGCGGGCGCTGGCGGCTCTTGCTATCCTGCTGCGCATGACGAATCCCCGTATTGCCCTGCTAGCCAGCCCGACCGATGACGCGCAAGCCGCATTCGCGGCATTGGTCAAGCGCTACGGTACCCATTCCCCGCAAGATGCCGACGTCATCGTCCCCTTGGGTGGGGATGGCTTCATGCTGCAAACCCTGCACCGGTACGCCCATTTGGGCAAGCCGGTGTATGGCATGAAGTTGGGGACAGTGGGATTTTTGATGAATCATTTTCGAGAAGACGATGATTTATCGACCCGCATTGATACCGCCGAACCCGCCGTGCTGCACCCGCTGGAGATGCTGGCACAAACCGAGTCTGGTGCCAGCGTAAGCTCGTTGGCGTACAACGAGGTATCGTTGTTGCGGCAAACCCGGCAGGCTGCACATGTGGGTATTGAACTCAATGGTGAAGTGCGATTAGACGAGTTGATTTGCGACGGCGTGATGCTGGCAACACCTGCTGGCAGCACGGCTTATAACTTCTCTGCACATGGCCCGATTTTGCCGCTGGGGGCCAATGTGATGGCATTGACTCCAATTGCTCCATTCCGGCCACGGCGCTGGCGCGGTGCTGTGCTTAAATCCGGCACCGAGGTGCGGTTTAGGGTGCGGGATCCACACAAGCGTCCGGTCAGCGCCACTGCGGATTCGCATGAGGTGCGCGATGTGACTGAGGTCTTGGTGCGTGAGTCACGTGATCGACAGGTGACACTATTGTTTGATCCGGAACACAATCTGGAAGAACGCATTCTGATCGAGCAGTTTGCAGTGTAAGGTTTGCCGGGCAAGGAGCGCAGCATGGTCCCATCAGGAAGCACGATGCCATTTGCCATTGACAACACCAGCACCGTGCCAGACCCAACATCACCCTCACGACGGGTGCCCGCGTGGGCGTGGGCATTGCTGGCATTCTTGCTGGGTATCGGCCTGACGTTGTGGTTGGCCTATGGCGAAAAGCAACGTGATATCCGCGATGCGCTGCATGGGTTCACTATGGAAACGGTGAAGATTGCCGGCAGTATCCAAACCCAACTCGAGCAGTGCGAGCGCTTGATTCGCGCATTTCAATCGGTGTTCCTGGCATCCGACCAGGTGACTGCTGATGAATACGCACGCGCTTATCAAAACATGCAAACCAATACCGAGGTGCGTATTGGTTTGCTGGCATTGGCCTATGCACAGCGGCAGGTGAAGCCAGATGGCGATCACTTTCCGACGTTATTGTTTGCACCACAGCCTGGAAACGAAGCCATACGTGGGCTGGACGTGGCCACCCAGCCGATGAATCTTGAGGCTCTGTTGCGCAGCCGTGACAGCAATCAAGTGGCGATGTCGGCCCCGTTTCGTTTGGTGCAAAGCGGCAACGGCAACAAGCATTCAGATGGCTTTATCTTGCGGTTGCCGGTGTACGCGGCGGGCCAGGTCCCGACCAGTGTCGACGCACGGCGGCAAGCGCTGGTTGGCTCGATCGGTGCATCATTCCGGATTGATGATTTACTCGGGGCGGCCATTCCCAGGGATCCGATCGCATTGGCGGATGTCACCATCAATGATCTGACCGATGGCGAGCCTCGAACCTTGTTTGCTCGCCACTTTGATGCCCCGGCATCGTTGCCTGCGCATGTGGTGAAAGTGCAGTTTGGCGGTCGCTTGTGGAGTGTTACTGCGCATGCGAGGCACGATATTTATGCGGCCGGCAATTGGAAGACCGTGCTGTGGGTCGGGGGCGTCATCAGCATGTTGCTGGCAGCACTGACGTGGTCGCTGGCCAGCACTCGCGAACGTGCCCTGGTGTTGGGAACCGCGCTGAGCCAACGGGTTGTCGCCAGTGAGGAACGTTTTCGGCGGCTCAATGAACTATTGCCTTGCTTGGTTTTGCTGATTCGAAAAGATAACGGCGCAATCGTATACCGCAATGCCGTGGCGCGGGAGCGGCTTGCGGACCGGCTCGAGTTGGCCGGTTTGCCTCTGTCAGAGCCAGTCGCAAAGGATGCTGCTGCATCGCCAGTTGCCGGCACAATGGCCGGTACTGACATCCAGCTGCAGGCCGCCGACGGCAGCTTGTTTTGGGCCAGCACCTGGATCAGCAGTATAGAAATTGACGGTACCCCGATGTGGCTGTTGGTGGCCAGCGATAACACCGTGCAACGCCAGTTGACCGAGAAATTGGGATATCAGGCCAGCCATGACTCGTTGACGCGTTTGTACAACCGCCGTGAGTTTGAAGCGCGGGTACAGACCTTGCTGGCCAGCCCGGCGCGTGACGACGGTGCATTGCTGTTTTTGGATCTGGATCAATTCAAGTTGATCAATGACACATCCGGTCACCGCGCTGGGGATGAATTGCTGGCGCAGTTGGCCGCGGTGATGCAGGAAAAGTTGCGCCCGGTTGATGTGCTGGCGCGCTTGGGTGGGGATGAGTTTGGGGTGTTATTGCCAGGCATCATTGAACTTGAATCTGCGGTACAGGCCGCCGAGCGGCTGCGCCGCTGCATTGAGGCCTTCATATTCGGTTGGGAGGGGCGCACTTACACCAGCAGTGCGAGTATTGGTGTGGTCATGCTGCGCAATGCGAGCTCGATGCAGGCCTTGTTTACCCATGCCGATGCTGCCTGTTACTTGGCCAAGGAAGCCGGCCGTAATCGCATTCATGCCTATGCCGAAGATGATGCCGCCATTACCCACCGGATGAGCGAGATGGAATGGGCCAACCGGGTGCGTGATGCACTGCGTGATGACCGATTGTTACTGGATTATCAAGAGCTGCATGCGTTGCAAGCAAATGCTATCGGTGGCGTGCACATCGAGCTGCTACTGCGCTTGCGAGGCGAGGATGGTGGCGTAGTGCTTCCGGGTGCATTTCTGCCCGCAGCCGAGCGCTATGGATTGATGCCGCAGATCGATCGTTGGGTCGTTGAAACCGCACTGAGTCAGCTGGATCGGCTGCATCCCGATGGCGCAGATTTGGCGAACTGTGCCATCAATTTGTCGGCCGCCAGTTTGGAGGATGAGGGTCTGTTTGATCGCATTGCCGAGCTTTTGACCGAGCACCGCGTGACACCGCAGCGGGTGACCTTTGAAATCACCGAGACTGTGGCTATGCGTGATTTTGCTGCCTCCAGTGTGTTGATTTCGCGCCTGCGCGGCTTGGGCTGCAAAGTGGCACTGGATGATTTCGGTGCAGGCATGTCCTCGTTCGGGTATTTGAAAAATCTGGAACTTGATGTGGTGAAAATCGACGGCAGTTTCGTGCAGAATCTGGCCGGGGATGCGATGTCGCAATCCATCGTGCGTGCGGTGACGGAAATTGGTCACCTGCAAGGTTTGCAAGTGGTAGCCGAATGGGTGTCATCACCGCAGCTGTTGGCCATGCTGGCCGCGATGCAGGTCGACTACGCGCAAGGCTTCGCCTTGCACCATCCGCAGCGCGTGTGCTTCCAGCGTAATGGCAATGATTGATTCGCCCGCGCGTGCTGCGGTTGCAATGCCGCTGGTGGTGGCGATTACCGCTCGGGCATTGTTTCACATGGAAGACAGTCATGCTTTGTTCGAGCGTGAAGGTATTCAAGCCTTTGCCGATTTCCAGCGCCAGCGTGAAGATGACGTGCTGCCGCCTGGTATCGCATTCCCGTTGGTGCGCAAGTTGTTGGCACTCAACCAGGGGGCCACCGTGGATGCGCCGCGAGTTGAGGTGATCTTGCTATCACGCAACTCCTCGGATACCGGCCTGCGCGTGTTCAATTCGATCCAGCATCATGGCTTGGATATTCGGCGCGCCACCTTCACAGCTGGTGCTCCGGTGTGGCCCTATATCAAGCCGTTTGGTGCGCAGCTGTTCTTGTCGGCCAATCCAGAATCGGTACGTGCGGCGTTGGCGGCAGGTGTCGCAGCGGCCACTATTTTGCCGGAGCGTGCCAGTGAGCCGCGCCAGCGCCAATTGCGCATCGCCTTCGATGGCGATGCGGTGATTTTTGGTGATGAAAGTGAGCGTGTATCACGCGAGCAAGGCTTGGAAGCGTTTGGACGACACGAGCGCGCATTGGCGCATGAACCACTGTCGGGTGGACCGTTCCGTGGGTTTTTGGCCGCATTGCACGGGCTGCAAGCAGCGTTTCCGGTGGGTGAGGATTCACCCATACGCACCGCCTTGGTCACTGCGCGTTCGGCACCCGCGCATGAGCGCGTGATTCGCACCTTGCGCGAGTGGAATGTGCGGTTGGATGAAGCCTTGTTTCTGGGTGGGCGCGATAAAGGCCCGTTCCTGGAAGCGTTTGGCGCCGATATTTTTTTCGATGACTCACCTCATAACATCGATTCGGCACGTCGGCATGTCGCTGCTGGCCACGTTCCGCACGGGGTGGCCAACGCCGATTGAACGCGGTGTTGCAATGCTTATAGGGGCAAACGCAAGCCGTCCAATTTCCACGCCAAACCGTGCCGATGAAATTCGAAGATCACTGGCTGCCCCTCGGCATTTTGTACGGTGGCGGTGAGCAGGCTTGTGGATTCGAAATGGGTGACGGCTGTCTTCAATGGATCATTGGGGGGGGCCTTGCCGGACGTCGAGATAGGCGTACTTCTGGCCAATGAGCTGCCCTGCAGCAGCACGGCAAACCCTTGTGGCGAGGTCATGGCATCAATCGCCGGTTTGGCTAGCATGACGGTGACTTCTCCCACGTTGCGCGCGCTCTGCGTATTGCCGGTACGGGCGAGAATGCTTTGTGCGATTTTCTGTTGCAGCTGCGGGCGCACGCTTTCGCGCAGGCTGTCGAAATCGACAAAACGCCAAAGTTCCTGAGTCTGACCGCGGGCTACCAGATCGCGGATGCTGTGGATGGCAAGGAAAGGGCCGGCAGCCACATAGCCCAACACGGCAAGTAGCAGGAGCAGGAGCGGGCTGGCCAGCAACCAGCGGGTGCGAGAAGTGAGTTTCATGTGTGCATCCTGCAAAAATGCAGACGGCCGGGCAAGCCCGGCCGTCGCCTCAACCTGTACGCCAATCAGAAACGTGCCGCGTGCGCACGAATTTCCAGCGGTGCCATCCGGCTTTGGTCATGCAACTCCAACTGCTGCAGTTCATACGGTGCGCCATAGCCGCTGGGCAGATGCGCTTTGGAGAATGGAAGTTGCAGCGTGTGCTGGCCGGGCTGCATCCATGCCGCCGCATGGGCCTCACTCACTGCCCGTAGCTGGCCATCGGGTGCAGTTGCGTACAAGGTGCCCCTGGCTTCGTAACGCCCTGCAGATGCCGCTTGCACCGGCAGGCTGACGTGCAAGTCCGCAGACTGGGCAACGCTGCCATTGAAGCGTGCGGTCGGTTGGCCTACCGCAAATGCGGTGCGCACATCGCGCGGGGTGTCGCCCAGCATGCCGAACACTTGCAGCTCCCAAAGCCCCGCCACACGGTTGTTGCGCAGTGCTGGTGTGAATATCGCTTCCAAGCTGCCATCGGTGGCACGCTGCACCTTGACGGGCGCATTGCTGCCATCAGGTGCTACCAGCAAGGCCTGCGCCTGCAAGGGCAGAGCCTGTGCAGCACGACTGGCGACAATGCTGACGCGCATGGTTTGGCCGGCCAACACCGCATTTCGATTGGCTTGCGCGTTCAAGACGATATCGCTGGTCGGCTCGAACACATGCACCACGTAGTTGCCGCGGGCATTGGTGGCGCGTAGCTGGACGTGCCCGGCACCGCTGCCTGCGCCCAGCCGCAGCACTTGCGTGCCATTGCTGACCGGCATGCCGGCTTGTTGCAGGCTTTGCGCATCGGCCAGTTGTGCGATGGCAATGGAGCGACGACCGGCCGTAAACGACAGTGCATCTGCTGGCAAAGGGGCTGCGCCTTGCGCCGGGCTGATGCGAATCAGTGCGCCGGCGGTGGTCATCGGCAAGTCCACACCTTTGGCCAAGGTTGCAGCATCCACCGTTTGCCAATATTCACGACTATCGGCGGCCAGTGGCGCTGGCTGTGTCAATGCAGCAGTGGGATCCAAGGCCCAGGCAAAAGTCACCGGCTTACGCTCGATGACGCCTTTCGGTGCCGGCTGGGTACTCAACAGGGTGGGAACTTGGTCGCTGGTGGTTGCTGGCAGCAAGCGTTGCGCGGCGTGGGCGGCTTGGGCCATGCCCAGTACGAGGACGCAGGACAGGCCAAGGCGAGAGATATTCAAGGTGTGCATGGTGGTCTGGCCTCACTTCATGTCGTTGCGCAGGACGGTGTCGAGGCCAAAGCAGGCGCGCCGGCTTTGGTTATGGCTCAGCGGCTCTTGGCCTGCCATCTTCGATTTGTCCTTGAACCAGACCGCGCCGGCGGCCGATTGGCTGCTGCAATTGAGGAAGCCATCGGAACAGCTATCCAGCCACCATTGCGTGGTTTCCAAACCTAGGTTTTCCGCATATCCGCCGCAGTAGCTATCGCTATCCCATACGGCAGTTTCCACGTCGGTACCGACGACTGCGCGGAACAGCTTGGGCAGTGATGGCCGTCCGGAGGTGCCATACAGGTTGTTGGCGTTGTAGCTGGCCATCCAGCTGACTTGCTGTTGGCGTACCGCATCCGACTTGTAGCCCAATAGCCAGCCCAGTGAAGTTTCAAATACATTGCCGTTCAGCACGGCATCGGCCAACGGCGTACCGGCAGAGGAGGGTGCCAATGCGTCTACCCGCACGATCTTGTTGATGATGTTGGGGTAGCGACTGTCATAGGTTGGGTTGGACATCACCCAGCGCATGACGTTGCCGCCATTGGAATGGGTGATGATGATCAGGCGGGTGATGCTTTTGCTTTGAATGAAATTGGTGAGCTGGTCGGCCAGGCACCCCGCAGCACGGCTATCCCACATGTATTGATTGAAATCGCAGTTGACCACCACGTAATTGGATGGATTGGCCAAGCCGCCGCGGACATTATTGACCATGGCGGGTTGCCAATAGTCTTGATAGGCATTGGTTTGCTTGCCGGTGCCGTGGACAAAGGCAACGCCGGTGACATCGGCGGCATAAGCGGTGGTGGCAGTGAATGCGGCGGCGCAAGATAACAGCGCGGCCAAGGCGACTTTACGCATGGACTCTCCCCAAAGGATGCCGCGTGGCCTGCGGCGGGCTTTGTCAACAACCCCGACAGCACCCCCGTACTGTCCGGTACGGCGAGCATACGCATCGGTATGGCAAAGTCATGCCGCACTGCGGCATCGGTCACAGTTTTGAGGCTGACTGGGGATTCTCGAGGCTTACGCCAGCTCGCGGGCGCGCTGTTGGCCCCAATCTTCCAGCTGATCCAGCAGCACTTGTTTGCGGCCATCGCCCACATGGGCGGCGCGCAGTTCGCTGATTTGTGCGAAGAACTGCTCCAGTGTCAGCTCGGACTGGCCAACATCCGTCAGCAGGCGTTGGCGGCGGTAGCTGTCCCACTGTGCCTGTTCGGACGGCAGCAGGCTGTCTGGCCAGTTGCGGGCGCGATAGCGCAGCAACAACGCGGACAGGCGGGTATCGCGGAATGCGAACTGTGCTTTTGCCAGCAGTTGCGGCGGGGTGCCGCGGACTTGCGCGCACAGTTTTTTGTCGGCATCACCGATGAAGCCATCGTACAGCGCAGCATCGGCATCCACCGGTGTTGCCGGACGGTCTC
>Ga0208823_1002060_pt1 | contig 15318 bp, 15 predicted proteins | sample AD_UKC075_MetaG_FD_184440 | JGI IMG/M metagenome (GOLD analysis project Ga0208823, IMG submission 184440) | Active sludge microbial communities of municipal wastewater-treating anaerobic digesters from USA - AD_UKC075_MetaG (SPAdes) (version 2) | ecosystem: Engineered > Bioreactor > Anaerobic >... | reverse complement strand
GGCACGGCGGTGATCAGCCCGACCTGGATCAGCGAAAGCCGAACCCCGAAGGTCTGGTTGACCCCCGCGATGATCGAGGGCAGGAAGAAGGCCAACGCATAGAGGCCGTAGACGATCCCGAAGTACGCCAGGGCGAGCGCCCAGACCCGCGGACTGGTGAGGGTGCGACGCAGTGGGTAGTGGTGCCGGGCAGCGGTCGCGCGGTGTTCCTCGGCGAGGGTGTCCACCAGCCACCGGCGCTGCGCCGCGGTCAGCCAATGCGCGTCCTGGGGGCGGTCGGTGAGGTAGAACCAGCAGATCACTCCGAGGATCACCGCGGGAAGCCCGACGCAGATCATCATGAACCGCCATCCGGCCAAACCGAACGCCACGCCGTGGCCGGCCTGGATCAGCCAGGCCGCCAACGGAGTTCCGAGCGCTGATGCGATCGGGATGGCCAGCATGAACACGCCCACCATCCGGGCTCGATGAGCGGCGGGGAACCACTGGCTCAGGTAGAAGACCACGCCGGGAAACAGCCCGGCTTCGGCCACCCCGAGGAGGAACCGCAGCACCAGCAGGGTCGTCGCGTTGGGTGCGAAGCCGAGGGCGACGGCGACGATGCCCCAGGAGACGGCGATACGTGCCAGCCACCGTCGTGCGCCGAAGCGGGCCAGGGCGAGATTCGACGGCACCTCCACCAGCACATAGCCGATGAAGAAGATGCCCGAGGCCAGGCCGAACATGGTCGCCGACAGTTGCAGGTCCGCGCTGACCTCGGCTTTGGCGATGCCGAGGTTGGTGCGGTCCAGGTAGTTGACGAAATACAGCGCCATCAACAGAGGCACCAGTCGGACCGTCACCCGGCGTACGGTTCGCGTCTCCAGATCCATCAGGCGCTCACTCGCCGGGATTGACACGCCGCCCCCGAGTGGTCGGGCTGACGAGGTCGGCTCGGTTGACGATGTTGAGTGGGTCCTGGCCGTCACGCAGCCGGCGACAGGTGTCGATCGCCTCGACCAGATAGCGGGACATGGTGTCCCGGGTCAACCAGACCACGTGCGGTGTCACGACGACGTTGTCCATCCGCAGCAGCGGGTTGTCGGGATCGACCGGCTCGGCGTCGAAGACATCCAGACCGGCGGCGGACAGGTGACCGGTGCGCAGGGCGTCGATCAACGCGGACTCCTCGACGACCCCGCCACGGGACGTGTTGACCAGCAGCGCCCCGGGCTTCATCAGTGCCAGGGCATCGCGGTCGATCAGATGCCGGGTATGCGGGGTCAACGGGAGATGCAGGCTCACGATGTCGGATTCACCCAGCAACCGCGCCAGAGACCGCCAGTGCGGCGAGCCGTCGTCAGCCGTGCTGGTGTGCAGGACCGTCGCCCCCATGGCGGTGACCATCGCCTCCACCCGTCGGGCGATGTTTCCGTAGCCGACCAGGCCGACGGTGCAGGAACCGATGTCGCGGACCGCTTCACCGAGGGACGGGTCGGTGGGCCAGCCGCGCCCGGCGCGGGTGGCGCGGTCGATGGGGATCAGGCGCCGCATCGCCGCCAGCATCAGCAACACCGTGCCCTCCGCGGTCGACGGGGCGTTGGCCCCCGGCATATTGGCCACCGCGATCCCCAGTTCGGCGGCGGCCGGCACGTCGATGGTGTTCACTCCGGCCCCGAGTTTGTGCACCAGTCTCAGCCGGGTTCCGCGCCGCAGGTCATCGGCGGTCAGCGGGCGGAGGTTATGCCACAGCACGTCGGCCCATGGCAGCTCGCGGTAGAAGGTCACGTCGTCGTCCTCGCGGCACCACCGGACCTCGAGCCAATCCGATTCGCGGCCAACGGCATCGAGCACTGACTCCCCGGGCAGGAAGTGCGCCAGAACCTGCAGCGCCGTCGATGGCATGGCGATGACGATATTTGCGACATAGCGTTGCGGGGTGGGCGTTCTGGGGCGTGTCGCGGCATTCGTGGTGATGGCGGCGATCGCGGGTTGCGCGGCGCCACCCGCGTCGGCAGATTCCGATCCCGACGTGCTGTGGCGGGTCGTGAGCGAGCAGTGTGTTCCCGGTCAGCGGCAGAGCCTCGACCCGGCGCCGTGCGCGGCCGTCGATCTCGCTCAGGGTGAGGACCGCGGCTACGTCGTGTACAAGGACTACCGCGGCGCCACGCAGTACCTGCTGATCCCGACCGCCCGGGTGACCGGTGTCGAGGACCCGGCGTTGCTGAGACCCGGCGCGCCGAACTATTTCGCGGAGGCGTGGCGGGCGCGGTTCTTCACCGAGGCCGCCGCCGGCGGCACCCTGCCCGCCGACTGGGTCAGTCTGGCAGTCAACCCCGCCGTCGCCCGGTCGCAGAATCAACTCCACATTCACATCGACTGCCTGCGAGCCGACGTACACGGGGCCATCGCGCAGTTCGGCGACGGCATCGGCACGACATGGGCGCCCTTCCCGGTACCGCTGGCCGGGTATCGCTACGACGCGGTCGCGGTCGACGACCTCGATGCGGTGAACCCGTTCGTCGCGGCGCTCGCCGATGGAGGTGATCCGGGCCTTTCCACACTTGCCGTGGTGGGCGCCGGCACCGGGCAGAGCCCGGGTTTCGTCATCCTGCGGAGCCGGGCCGACCCGGCCGCCGGTGTGCTGCCCGCCGCCGAGCAGTTGCAGGACCACACCGGCTGTCCGGCACCCCTTCCGCCGGGCCCGTTCACGGGGAAGTAGTGCGGCCCCGGCCACAGATCAGCGGTGCCGTCAGTCGTAGAGGCGCGGCTTGGCCACCCCGTCGATCATGGCGGTGAGCTGGTCGACGAGTTCGTCGGCGTCCAGGCGGACGTCCCCGGCCAGCCAGGCGCTGATCGTCTGGGCCACGCCGCCGACGACGAACTGTGCCCCGGCCTTGATCCGCTCGTTCGCGCGGCGCTGCAGCACGGTCTCCGCGTGCTGGCCGGACAGCATCGCGAACAGCGCGCTGGACTCCACCCGCTTGCGCATGACGGTGGCGTTGGACAGCCGGGAGTTGAACATCAGCCGGCCGATCCTCGGATCGGCGTCGATGATCTGCACGATGGTGGCCATTCCCGCGCGGGTCTGTTCGGCGGCCGGGGCCGCGCTGACGGCGGCCTGGGTGCCGCCGGCCAGCGTGCCGACCACCCAGTCGAACACCGCGGCGATGAACTCGTCCTTGTCGGCGAAGCTCTCGTAGAAGTAGCGGGTGGCCAGGCCCGCCTCGGTGCAGATCCCCCGCACCGTCAGTTCGGGCGGGTCGACGGTGCCCCCGAGCAGTTGTAACCCGGCCCGGAGCAGCCGGTCGCGGCGGGTGGCGAGCCGATCGGAGGCTTCCACGCCGGCGTACGGACGCGCCTGGGTCACCGGGTCATCTTGACACCGTGGCGGCGCCGGTCACAATATCGGGAAACAATCGTTGTCAGATTTTGCAGACAGGGGCCACCGTGACCATCAGCGAGACCGTCCGCCCACCTCTCGGCCTGGTCGACCGTCCGGTCAGTGTGTCCTCCGGTCCGCCTGCGGGGCGCAGCCTGCTCCAACGCCTCACCGGGTCCGGCAGCTTCGAGGAGGGCATCCCCGGCATCGCCCTGCTGGCCGGTCCGGCGAACGTGATCATGCAACTGGGCCGCCCGGGGGTGGGGTACGGCGTCAAGGAGAGCCGGGTGGAGAGCGGCCGCATCGACCGGCATCCCATCAAACGGGCGCGGACGACCTTCACCTATCTGGCGGTGGCGACCCGCGGCACCCCCGAACAGCAGAAGGCCTACCGCAAGGCGGTGACCGCGGCTCACGCGCAGGTGCGGTCGACCGAGGACAGCCCGGTGAAGTACAACGCCCTGGATCCCGAACTGCAACTGTGGGTGGCGGCCTGCCTCTACAAAGGCGGCGTGGACGTCCGCCGGATGTTCATCGGCGAAATGGACGACGAGACCGCCGACCAGCACTACCGCGACAGCATGGCGCTGGGCACCATGCTCCAGATGCGCCCGGAGATGTGGCCCGCCGACCGCGCGGCGTTCGACGCCTACTGGCAGAAGTCGCTGGACGAGATCCACATCGACGACACCATCCGCGAGTTCCTCCTCCCGATCGCGGCCGGCCGGATCGGGTCCTTCCGGCTGCCGTGGCCGTTGCAGGACGTCACCGACAGTGTGGCACTGCTCATCACCACCGGCTTTCTGCCGCAACGGTTCCGCGATGAGATGAAGCTGGACTGGAACCGGTCCAAGCAGCGGGATTTCGACCGGCTGATCGCGACGATCCGGCTCGGTAACACGTTCGCGCCCGCTGTCGTCCGCAACTTCCCGTTCAACGTGCTGCTGCATGACGTCAATTGGCGGATGCGCACCGGTCGTCCGCTCGTCTAACGTTTTGGGCGTGCGCACCGACGACGACAGTTGGGACATCACCACCGGTGTCGGCTCCACGGCTTTGTTCGTCGCCGCCGCCCGTGCGCTGGAGGCGCAGCGGCCCGAACCGCTGGCGGTCGACGAGTACGCGGAGATGTTCTGCCGCGCGGTCGGCTCGCCCTGGGCCGAACTCCTCGACGGAACCGTGGGCGAACATCCCTTGCGGACAGGCGATTTCGGTACGCACTTCGTCACCTATCAGGGCGCCCGCACCCGGTTCTTTGACGACTACTTCCGCCGGGCCGCGGCAGCGGGAGTGCATCAGGTCGTGCTGCTGGCCGCCGGTCTGGACTCGCGTGCCTATCGGCTGGATTGGCCGGCCGGCACCACGGTCTTCGAACTCGATCGGCCGCAGGTGCTGGATTTCAAGCGCCGGACCCTCGACGGGAACGCGGAATCGGCGAAGGCTCAGCGCCGCGAGGTCGCCGTCGACCTGCGCGAGGACTGGCCATCGGCACTGCGCGACAACGGATTCCGCGCCGACGAGCCGTCGGCCTGGATCGCCGAGGGCCTGCTGATCTATCTGCCCGCCAAGGCGCAGCAGCAGTTGTTCGACGGTATCGACGCGCTGGCCTGTCCGGGCAGTCGGCTGGCACTGGAGGAGGGCCGGCCGATGGACCCGCAGGCATTTCGGGCCAAGCTTGCCGAAGCCGCCGCGGCGGGGGAGTCGACCGACGCCCGTGCCCAGTGGTGGCAACTGGTCTACAACGAACAGATCGCTCCGGCCGCCGAGTGGTTCGGCGATCGCGGATGGTCGGCGACGGCCACCACCCTTGCCGATTACCTTCGAACCGTTGGCCGTCGCCCCCCGGAGGGCGACGCCGAGGTGGTCAATATGGTCGACAGCATCACTCTGGTGGAAGCCGTCAAGGGCGAGAGCGCCTAGCGCGCGGGACGGTGCGCGGTGTGAATCTGATCCGCGACAACCTGTTCGGCGGCACTCTGATCCCCGAACATCTGATCCCCGAACATGAAAGGCCGCAGGAAGCGGTTGGTGCGTCGCAGATATTCGGGCTGCGACACATGCAGCACATGGTTGCCGGGGAACCAGTGCAGCGCACAGCGGTCCCAGTGCTTCCACAACGCCTCGGCGTGATCCGGTGGGGCCAGCCGGTCACCGAGGCCGGTGATGATCAACCGGCGGTCCTTCGGGACCAGCGGGGCGTAGTTCAGCGGTGAGTGATAGGCGAAGCCGGAGTAGGACTCCTCGCGGCTGATGCCCCCGAGCAGCCGTCCGAGTTCGACCACCTTGCTGGCCGGCCACCAGTCGTCGAACGCCGACTCCGGGGTGACCAGGGGGACGTTGGGGATCACCGCCTCCAGCCGGTCGTCGGCGGAGGCCACCAGCGCCGAGGTGTAGCCGCCCAGTGACAGGCCGGTGAGGGCGATCCGCTCCACGCCGTTGTACTGCAACCAGTTCAGGATCGTCCGAAAGTCATAGACCGCCTGGCCCATCGCCTCGGCGAACCCCGTCATGCCCTGGGCGAAGAAGCCGTATCCGCTGAACGGGGAAAGCCTCTCGGCGCGCCGGCCGTGGAACGGCAGCGTGTAGAGCAGCACGTCGTACCCGGACTTGTAGAACCACGGCAGGGAGAAGAACAGTCCGTTCACCAGGTACGGCGACCCCATGAAGCCGTGGATGACGCACAGCGTCGGGCGCGGCTCATCGCCGTGCCGCCAGTGCTGGAACCGGGCGATGTTGTTGCGCCGGTAGCCGCGCCACATCTCCCGAACCGCGGGGTTGATCGGCTCGAAGGTGCTCGCGAACGAGTTGTTGTGCACCCGCCCGTGGGCGATGTACTCGGCCAGCGGGTTCGCCAGGCGTGATCTGACCTCCGGAACGGTGTCCGGGGCGGGGAAGGAGAGCGACGCGTCCCGGTGCTTGGCGAGATCCGCGTAGAAGGCCAGGTTGTCGCGCTCGCGACGGGCTTCCGCACGGTTGACCAGGGTGCCGGCCACCGTCGGCAACACCGCGGCGCCGACCACGGTCGCGATCGCGGTCCGCAGCCCGATGTCGGCGAACGCCGAGGAGTCGACGACGGCACGCTGCCACGCCGTCAGATCGGACCGATCGGGCAGCCCGTCGGCGCCGGCGTCGGCACCGGGGATATCGGGCAGCGGGATCGGCACCTCCGGATCGATCGGCACCTCCGGATCGGAGGTCATGGCGCTCGGATCGGATGTCATGGCGACGTGCCTTCCAGCGATGCTGCGGTCCACACTGGACACCTGTACAGCTGCCGATGTTAGCCCCACTAATCAGGGCCGGCCAGCGCGGACCGGCAGTGGTGTAGGTATTGATGGGTGGTGACGGCGCGTGTGACGTGGTTCGTCGCGGCAGTAGCCGCGGCCGGATATCTGGCACTGTGGCTCGGTCAGGCCTCCGGTTGGGGGTGGATCGCCGCCGGCGACGGCGACGCTCTCCGGGCGGCCTATGCCTTCGGTGCGCACCGGCCCGCCTGGATCGAGTTCTGGAACGCGGTCTCGATGCTGCTCGGCCCGACTGTCCTGCGGATCATCGCGATCATCGGCATCGTCGTGGCCCTGCTGAACAGACAGCCCCGGATCGCGGTGTTCCTGACACTCACCGTGCTGGCGATGGGACTGGTGACGGTGGCCGCCAAGGCGGCGGTCGATCGGCCTCGGCCGGACACCGCGCTGACGGCCGCCGCGTCCTCGTCGTTCCCGTCCGGGCATGCGCTGGGGATCATGGTGGGTGTCCTGGCGTTCCTCGCGATTCTGTTACCGCGGGTGCCCCGGCCGGCCCGGATGTGGGCGGTGGCCGCCGGTGCCGGTGCGGTGCTGCTGGTGGGGGTTGCCCGGGTTGCCCTCAACGTTCACCATCCGTCCGATGTGCTGGCCGGGTGGGCGCTGGGCTACCTGTGGTTTCTGGCCTGTGTCACCGTCGTCCCGCCCGGTCCGGGCCCTGCGGATCTGGGCCCTGCGGCATCCCCAGTGGCGGATCGCCGTCCCGGGTGACGATGATTCGCCGGGTGGCGGCCGGCTTCCCCTGAACGGTGCGGACGGCCGACGGCTCGGCGGGCGGCGTGGTGATACGGCCCTGAACGGGTGCGCCGTTACGCACCGGAGGCACCGAGACACGTTTGGTGTCCGTCGGGCCGTCCTTGTCGGCAGCGCCGCCGCCGTTCATCGCCGCGGGCGGCATCATCGGCACCCCGGCCATTCCGCCGCCCACCATCGGGGTGTGCCCGGCGGAGACGGGCGGTGCCCCGGTCGCGGAACGCGCCGAGGACAGGAAGGTGCCGGCCGACGGCGGTGCCGCCGGAGCAAGGGGGGCCGCGCCCCCGGCGCCGAGAAGTGGGCCTCCGGCGCCGAGAAGTGAGCCTCCGGCACCGGGTGTCGTGCCGCCGCCAGAGGGGGTGCCGCCGCCGAAGATCCCGTCGCCGCCGAGATCGCCGGTCTCCGCGGTGAGGTCGTCCGTCAGCGGATCCAACTCGTCCAGGTAGTCGCCGGAGTCGGCGTCCTCGAGACCCGGGTATCCGAGGCCCGACTGCTGCACCATGCCCATCCCGGCCTGCATCGCCTGGTTCGCGCCTTGAGTCAGCTGCTGCGGTATCTGCCCGATCTGCTGCATCGCCCCGCCCAGAGCACCGGCCAGCGAACCCGCGATCCCGGCTGCCATCTGCGGGATCTGTTGGGCCATCTGGCTCGCCGGATCCTGAGCGGCAACACCCCGCACCTCGGCCGCGGCATCTGCGTCCTGGGTTTCGAAGGCCGCTGCCGCCTCGCCGGTCAGGATGTCCCGCTCGGTGTGGTCGGCGAGGCTGTCGATGTTGTCCTGTTCGTCGCCGAGATTGGCGGCCAGGCCGAGAACACGGACCAACTGCTCGATCGGGGTGAGCCCGCCGGCCAGCGGATCGGACGACACCATCGGCGGCGGGGCGTTCGCGGCCCCGGCCAGCCGATAGCCGTCGACATCGGCATCGAGGCGCCCGGGACTCATCGCGTACTCCCCGAGGCCGGAGTTCCCGCCGTGAACCAGGCGAAATGGTAGGCCGCGGCCATGGCATCACCGTTCACCAACGCGGCGATGGTGGCCAGCAACTGCCAGTTCCCGATCTCGTTCGAGAGAACGACTGCCGGATACCCGGCCAGGGCCCTGGCGGCAGCGGTATCCACGTGCTCGCGCAGCAGGTCGGCCTCGGACTCCAGCCAGCCGGTTCCGGCCGTCACCGCCCGGGCCAGCGTGTGGGCAAGCCGGGGCAGCCCGTCCCGCCACATGGTGGCCCGGGCGAGTTCCCAACCGAGGTCGTGCACCGGTGCCACGTCGCGGGCCGTAGCCGACATGGTCAACGTCGCCGACTGGGCTGAGAGTGGGGGTGAAAGATGTTGTCCCGGTGAGTACGTCACTACCGGATCGCAGTCGCTGAGGAGATCGGCCGGCTCGCCGGTCCGCAGTCCCGGGGCCAGCAGGTGAACATCCGCCGGGATCCGGACCCCCGGCGGTATCCACCCGCCGGCGATATCGGTCGCCAGCACCGCGCCGCCATCGGTGCGTATGCCGACCGCCCAGCGCAGCCGCGGCTCCTGACCGGCCACCGTTGTCAGTACCTGTGCCAGCCGGCCGGTGCGGACCGGAGTCGGAGTGCCGGCGAGGGCGCGTTCGGCGGCGGCGCCCGGAACCGCTGATGCGGTTTTGCGGATCAGTCCCGCCGCACCCGATGTGCCGGCGGTACTCAACGGATGCGGCCCGCCGGCCGAACCCGGCCGAACAGGGGAGATCGCGTTCGGACGGCTGCCCATCGGTGCCGCGGGTACCGGGGCGGCGGCCGGGGATCCGGCTGAGACCGGGCGGGTGCCGGATCCGGGCACCGCCACCGGGGATGCCGCCGGCGCGCCGACAGCGGTTGTCGCCGAACCCGGCGCGGCGGGTGGGGCCGTTCGACCGGTCGGGGTGTCGGTATCGCCGGTCGCCGACGCGCCGAGCGTGCCGCCGGCGGTGAGGCCGGCCGCGGCGAGCAGGCCGGCGCCCGCGGTGAGTGCGGCCATCGGACCGGCCACCCGGGCAGCCATCGACCCGGCCGCGTCGACGGCGGACGGTTCCCGACTCGGGAGGCCGGAATTGCCGGCGCACTCCTGCCCGCCCGGGGTCAGGTTGCCGGCCCCGGCCCCGGGGTCGGATTCGGTTCCGCCGGGGGACGCCGTGGTGGGTGCCTCGAGTCGGGCGGTGACCTGCTGCGTCAGCGAATCCAGGGCGGGCGGGCGCGGCGGTGCCGGCTCGATTCCGTGGGTGGTGGCAAAGGCCCGGGCGGAGACGTCGGCGCCCTGCGCATCGAGCACGTGCTGGACGTCGGCGAGCAGGTTGCCCGCGCTCTCGGCGGTTTTGGTTCGGGCCAGGGTGTGGGTGTCCGCGATGATCTCGAGGATGCCGCTGACCTTCGCTGCGAGCGGACTGGTGGATTCCTGAATCCGGCGGATCGCCGCGTTGCCGTCGGCGGCGATTTGGGTGAGTTCGTCCCGAAGTGCTGTCACCCGGTGCTGGGCGGACTCGTAGGACTGTCGCTTGGTCGCGTTGCGCTCCGCCGTCGCCCGCGCGCGATCCTCGCCCCGGGCGAACAGTGACCGGGCGGCGTCCGCGGTCACCCCCTCCTGGCCCCCCAACTCTGCCTGGCTGATCGAGCGCAGATGGTCGGCGTAGCCGTGGAACCGAGTTTCGGACAGTCGCCGTCCCGCGGCGGCGGCGGCGAGTACCTCGAGTGCGCCGCGGCCCGGCCAGTAGCCGCCGATCAGTATCGCGGACCACTCCCCGGGTGGCAGATCGGCGCCCAACATGGGGGCGATGCTAACGGTAGGTTTGCCAGTCGGCTATTCACCGGCTGTGGATGGTGCTCGCCTATTCGGTGTATTTGCTGATCACGAGGATAAGAACGCGGCGCTACGCTGACTGATGGCGATGACGTAGACATAGCCAGGGTTGCGTAGGCGCGGTTCGGCACGGGGCCAAACCGTGGCCGAAACTTGACCCGGACTTCCTTGACCCCGGACGAACCCGGCGGACAGGATGGGCCGATGCGTCGCGTCCTGTCCCGTCTGGCTGCCGTCGTCAGCACGGTGGCACTCGCGGCGGCGCTCGCTGTGGCCTCCGCGCCGGTCGGCGCCGCCGACGCGCCGTGGTTCCAGTCCAGGGTGGGCAACGCCACCCAGGTGCTCTCGGTGGTCGGCACCGGTGGGTCGACGGCGAAGATGGACGTCTGGCAGCGCGGGGCCACCGGATGGCAGCCGGTCGGCACCGGCATCCCGACGCTGATCGGCTCGGCCGGGATGGCACCGGAGGCGCGCGACAACGTGCCGGCCACCCCGATGGGCGTCTACAGCTTGGACTTCGCCTTCGGCACCCAGCCCAACCCCGGTGGCGGGCTGAAGTACTACCAGACCACCCCCGACTACTGGTGGTCCTCGGACGGCCCGACCTACAACACCATGCAGGTCTGCAAGAAGGCGGACTGCCCGTTCAACACCTCCCCGGCCAGCGGAACCGAGAACCTCTACATCCCGGCGTACGCCCACGCCATCGTGATGGGCGTCAACAAGGAGCGGATCCCGGGCCGCGGTGGTGCGTTCTTCGTGCACACCAGCAACGGCTCACCCACGGCGGGGTGTGTGGCCCTCGACGATGCCACCCTGGTCAAGATCATCCAGTGGCTTCAACCCGGAGCCGTCATCGCGATCGCCCAGTAGGAGATCGCCCCGTAGGAGACGTGGGCAGGGGAGCGCCGGCAGGTGAGCCTCAGGCCAGCGCCGGTCCGGGTTTGAGGGTGAAACCGGTGCCCTGCAGCGACTGGGTCGCCTCGTACGTGCGCTGGTAGCCCGTCGCGCAGATCTTCCAGCCGTCCTCGGTCCTGCGGTAACGGTCCCGGTAGAACGCCGCCCCGAACAGCATGAAGTTGTGCTCCGCAACGATGACCCGGTCCTGGAGATACCAGATCCCCTCGGCTTCGGCATCGTCGTCGAGGGTGATCTCGGGGTGGCTGACGCGGTGTTCGGTGATCACCCCGGGTGGCATCGCGGTGCGCATGAACTCCACCAGATCGTCGCGGTTGGTGAAGCGATGGTCCCTGCCCATCGAGGACCCGTAGTCGCCGACGATGTCCTCGGTGAGGGTGTCGGCGAAGTCCGCCCAGTGCTTGGTGTCCAACGCCCGCAGATAGCGGTACTTCACGCGCTTGATCGCCTCCAGATCGGCCATGCTCGACATTGCAACACACCGGCGGGCCGGTCTGGTCTAGGTTTTTCAGGTGAGCTACCCGCGCAGCAGGTTCGCCGATCTGTCTCGGTCCGAACTGGCGATTCTGGTGCCCGAACTGCTGTTGATCGGCCAGTTGATCGACCGATCCGGGATGGCGTGGTGCATCAGCGCGTTCGGCCGCGAGGAGATGCTGCAGATCGCCATCGAGGAGTGGGCGGGTGCCAGCCCGATCTACACCCGACGGATGCAGAAGGCGCTGTGCTACGAGGGCGATGACGTCATCACCATCTTCAAGGGTCTGCAGTTCGATATCGGGGCGCCACCCCAGTTCATGGACTTCCGCTTCACCGTGCATGACCGGTGGCACGGCGAGTTCCACCTCGATCACTGCGGCGCACTGCTCGACGTGGAGCCGATGGGACCCGACTACGTCCGGGGTATGTGCCACGACATCGAAGACCCCACCTTCGACGCCACGGCGGTGGCCACCAACCCGCGGGCGCAGGTGCGGCCGCTGCACCGTCCGCCCCGCCTGCCTGCCGACCGCGTTCCGCACTGTGCGTGGACGGTGACCATCGACGAGTCCCATCCACCGGTCAGCGGGATTCCCGCGCTCGACGTGGTGGCGCGCACCCGGGCGGCGAACTGGGATCTGGCCCCGATCGACCGCCGCGACGAGGGCGCCGGCGACTACTCCGGCCCGCTGCTGTCGGATGTCGACGTCACGGCGTTCTCACACTCCGCACTGGTGCGGATCGCCGATGAGATCTGCCTGCAGATGCACCTGCTGAACCTGTCGTTCGTCTTGGCGGTCCGCCGTCGCGCCGGGGAGGACTCCGCTCTGGCGACCGACATCTGCACCAGACAACTCACCGGGATCGCCGGGCTGGCTGCCGAGCGGATCCGCCGCGCGCTGGACCTGCCCGCTGATCGTGAGGGGCTGGCCGCGGTGCTGCGACTGCACCCGCTGATCAACCCGGCGGGATATGTGCTCGCCGACATCGAGCGGGGACGGCTGACCGTGCGCCACTCGCCCGCCCATGACGACGGCGGGTGGATCGCCCTGTGCTCGCCGGGGTCGGCCGCCCCCTTGCAGGCCGTCGCCACCGCCGTCGATCCACGGCTGGCGGTACGGATCAGCGGCGGCGATGCGGAGTGGACCGCCGTATTCGAACTGACCGACACGGCCCGCCCGGAGTGCCCGGAGGTACAGGTCACCAAGGTCAGCGGGGGAGCGAGGTTCCGGTTCCAGCCTCGGCGGTCGCTGCCGCTGACGGCCGTATGACGGCGGCGTTTCGCTGCGGGTGAAGAAGCATGCCCTCGACGCAGGCAGCAAACGGGGCGCACACTGGGAGACATGGACAAGAACGGACCGTTCGGCATGGACCCCGACGAATTCGACAGGGTGGTCCGGGAAACGGGTGCAGGTCTGCGTGATGCGTTCGGCAAGCTCAACCAGTTCCTGAACACCTCGCCGGAACGGTCCGGTTTCGGGATGCTGTTCGACCAGTTCGTCGGCTCCACCGCGACATCCCGGCCCCGCCCGCAACCCGAGACGGCCGGTGAAGCCGGAGACGGGGTGTGGGCGATTTTCCATTCCGACGACGACGGCAAAGCCCACGTCGAGCAGGTGTACAAGACCGAACTCGACGCGCTGCGGGCGAACAAGCTCAACACCGACCCGCGCCGTAACGTCCGGTTTCTGCCCTACGGCATCGACGTCAGCGTGCTCGACGGTTCAGGTCATGACGGATCTGGGCGTGACGACTCGGGCTCAGATCCGGCCGGGACCGCCGGCAGACCGGAATGACCGATGAGGGTCATCCGAGGCGTTAACGCACCCGCCAGCCTGCTGGTCGGCGTCGCGCTGAGCGGTGCCGCCGTGGTGGCTCCGGCGGTCAGCAACGCCGCGGAGTGCGGTCCGGGCACGATGTACGACGCGGCCACCGACATGTGTGTCGTCGCACCGTCGGGCCCACCGCCGGCCGAACCTGCGCAATGGCAGGGGCCACCGCCGCTACCGCCGCTAACACCTCAGCCGCCGTTACCGCCGATCTCGATCTGCCCGCCGATCCCGTTCGTCGCGGTGTGCTTTCCGGTCAACTGAATCGGAATCATGAGCTGCCGCAGTCGGAGTTCGCGGCACCTTTCCGTCACGTTCGGGGCCGCTACGTTCGGGGCCGTTGCGTTCGGGTTGCGCGGTCCGCGGCGACTCAATCCCGAGCGTCGTCTTCGCTGCCCGGACGGTCCTCGCCGATGGGCGGTCGATCGCCGGTGAAACCGCCTCTGTGGGCGCTGCCGGGGCTGCGGTGGTGAGACCGTCGACCGCGTCACGCACCCCCTGGGAGATCGCTTCGGCAAGGTCGGCAACCGCGGTCGTCGGATCGATGCGTGGCAGCAACTGCGCCCTCGTTGGGACACCGGGGCCCACCGTCCGGTCGTAACCCCAGTCGACCATCACGGTCAGAGCCGGTTCGACGAGGTCGAGTAGGGGAGCCGGAACGCCCAGTGCGTACAACGGCAGCAGCAGGGGAAGGTTCGGCGGTTCCAGGGTGACGTAGGTGATGTTGCCGACGGTGGTGTCGGGGAAGGCCCGTTCCCCGTTGATGTCGGCACGGTAGTAGTTGCCGTGCAGCATGGACCCGCCGATCAGCGAGTTCAGCACGCTGAGCAGGTTCAGGGGGTACGTGGGAAAGTCCGACGCGGGGTCGTACTCCCAGCTGATGTCGACGGTCTGGTACGGCGTGTCCAGTGGTGTGGTGCCGTCGAAGTCGATATCGAGGATCGGGATGTGCAGGCCGGCGAACCGCTGCAGGATGCCGCCGTTGGGCCGGTTGGGGCCGCCCAGCAGGGTGAACGACAACTGGCCGCCGGCCGGCACGCCCTGCTGCTGTAGAGCCCGCATGACCCGGACCGCCACATTGGCACTGGAGGAGTAGCCGAAGGCGACCACTCGCTCGTCACTCCCGAGCGTGGGGATGACGGCGGTGATGGCGTCTTCCAGGGCGGACTGACCGAGGCGCTGGGATTCGGCGAACGTCTTCCAGCCGAACACCGGCAGCGATATCTCTGCCGGCCAGTCGACGAGGGTGAAGTCCCACCCCGCGTACGGCGAATTCGGATTGTTCTGGGCGTCGATGTAGCCGGCGCCGCGGACGCCGACCGGGTACAGCGGATTGTTGATGTGCGCGGGGTACCACGGATCCCCGCCGAGTTGGTCCTGCATGCGGGGCGTCAACCCGTTCGGGTTCCGGTTCCCGCCCATCACCAGCAGGGTGTTGGCCGTGAGTCGAAGGTCCGCCAACATGGCCGGTGGGAAGGACAGAGCACAGACCGCGGCGATGGCGGTGAGCGCGATGAGCATCGATCGCAGTGCCCCCGGACGACTGCCGGCCCGCATGCCGTTCACCGATCCCCCTATCCGTCCGCCGCGGGTGGTGCCGTCGAGCGGTGAAATGATCCTAATGCCGGTTTCTCGCAACCGGCTGCCGTTGGCATTTCCCCATGTGAAGGCACCCGATGACGGTCACCGGTCGTGCCAGCGGGAGGCCGGGTTCGCCCCTGTGGTGGGACTTTTGCTGTTCTGGCCTTAGCCTCGATCCGTGGATCGGCTCCGTTGAGGGGGTGCGGGGTGGATTTTTTCTGTGGCGGGGCGTTCGGGCAGCGGGTAGCCGCTGGTCTGTCCAGCTTTTCCTGTGCGCTCCGGTTGGGCCTGT
>Ga0208823_1002059_pt1 | contig 15328 bp, 16 predicted proteins | sample AD_UKC075_MetaG_FD_184440 | JGI IMG/M metagenome (GOLD analysis project Ga0208823, IMG submission 184440) | Active sludge microbial communities of municipal wastewater-treating anaerobic digesters from USA - AD_UKC075_MetaG (SPAdes) (version 2) | ecosystem: Engineered > Bioreactor > Anaerobic >... | reverse complement strand
AAAAATATAAGACCCTTGAGTACATTTATGACTTTGGCGATTATTGGAGACATAAAATTGAACTGGAAAAAACCATTGAAGATTATGAGTTTGGTTACCCTATAATACTTGCAGGCGCGGGCGCTTGTCCGCCGGAAGATGTAGGTGGTCTTGGCGGTTACAAAGAATTTCTTGAAGCATGGAATGACCCTAAGCATCCGGAACATGAATCAATGCGGCAATGGGGAGAAAGCCAGCATTACAGGGAATTTGACATTGACTTTAGGAATGATCTGCTAAAGACATGCTTGAAAATCAAAAAAGTAAAGTAGCGGGGGATGCTACCATGATAAAAACCAATAATGCGTGCAGTTGCGGATGCTGTTCGCAGGATTTAGCTCAAACCAAGGGATTTGCCCTGTCTGCAATAATAAAGGCGAAGCAGTAGGAAAATATACCAAAAAATTCTAATTGCAAAGAGAATAATCCAATGGGCGTTTGCTACCATAAGATCATTCAGGAAGCAATAAATAAAGGATTGGCAATGAAATGATTGTTTATTGTGCTTAAAATTAGAAACAAGGATGTAAGACTGGAATAGTATAAACAAAAACAAAAACACCCCGCACATCTTAAAAATATATGATGTCCGGGGTGCTATTTTTTTAGGAAATCTCCTGTCGCATTTAATGGAGCTTCAAGCCTGTAGCCCCTGTTTTTCAATATCTGAAATTTGAAATCCATTAATTCCGGTGGTACATAAAGTTCCCTTGCGGCTCTGAAAAAATTCATTTCCGCGTCATTTATCAGTCTAATAACCTCATCATCAGGCAAGAGAATTTCTGCAGCGAAAACATTTGCTTCCCTTTCCGGCTTTGATGACATATCATAGCTGATAAGCTCCTGGGCCTGGGGATTCATTATGGCCAAGTGTCTGTGGAAGCGGTCATGGCCAATTTCATGAGCACATACCAAGCGTCTGGCAGGACTGTCCAATTCATTGTTAATGCAGATATATCGGCTCCGCCTTGTGTATATGTAAATCCCTTTAAGCTTGCCGAGCGGCCTGTAGAGAACATTAATATTAAGACAATCGGCAATCTCAAAGGGGTTTCGGGTTTTATGCTTTTGGATCAACCTTTCGGCTTCTCTTAAAATAAATTCCATACTTTTCACCCCGCAGCTAATCAGTTGGCGGATTTTTGCTGCCTTTATTTTTACGGACACCGTACTTTTTGGCTTTTTTCTTTGAGTCAAAGTATATTTCGGTTAATACCTCAAAAAGCGCATCTTTATCTTCTTCTGATAATTCTCCGCCGGCAAATAAACATTTTGTAGTTTCAATGAATTTCTTTGCTTCGCTTTTTCCCCTCAACTTATCTTCTGCTTTAGCTTCTTCTAAAAATATTTCTTCTTTTGTCATTGCGATGCTTTCGCTATCATCTGTCAGGAAATCTGAAGATACGTTAAAGAAATCAGCGATTTTATCAATTAGTCCTGCTTCCCGTGGAAAACGCTGACCGTTTTCATAATAAACCAAAGCCCGTCTTGTAATCCCGAGCTGCGCTGCGAAATCCTTCTGAGAAATGCCTGCCCTTTTGCGTAATAATCTAATTTTTTCGCCAAACTGCATCTGAAAAAACACCTCCGGTAATATTTTGGCTATATTGTTCACTCATTATACATTAAGAGAACAAATTTATTGACAAAAATATTGTTCACATATTATAATACAAGAGAACAAAAAATACGTCAATAATTTTGAAAAGAGGTGAAAACAGATGAGTTCTGAAAAAATGGCGTTAGCTGTGTTGAAACGAGGATTAGCTTCCATGCACATTGATGAAGAGCGGGTATATCATAAAACAAAATTGTTGCTGAAAATATACCGGGATGTGGTTTGGTGTATTGAAGACAGGGTATGCGAGATTGAGGCAGAGTATTATGCCATGGGAGGCAATCGTCTGGCTGAAGCCTTGGATTACCTGGATGATTATGACCCCAATATCAATAAGAAAGACCTTGAAGAAAAACTGTGCTCATTATTGAAAAGCAAGTGGCTTATTGAAATTGTGGACAAGGCATTGTTAAAAATAAAGAATTATCCTGATTATGGGGATTTGTATTTCAATATCCTTTACAAGCAGTACATTGTAAAATACAGGTATTCGGAAAAGGAAATTATTGAATCTCTCAATTGTGAGAGGACAACCTTTTATAAAAGAAAAAAGGAAGCTATAAATTTAATGGGCCTTGCCATATGGGGATATGTGATACCTGCTCTAAGGGATATATGGCAAACGGAATGTGAACTAAATACGAACTGATAAAAGACAAAATACCTACATAACAAGTACTGAATACGAACTGCGAGGATGTTACGATAATTATGATGGGTAACTGCATACTTTAAAACCCTCGATTCAGGCTTATACAGCCATGAGTCGAGGTTTTTTTTATGCCCCGAAACCCGTCCTAAATTGCACATAGGCAGCAAAAAAAGGGTCGTACGGAAAACCGTGCGGCCCTTTTTTTGCTGCCGGAAAGGGGACATCCGTGAAGCGTTTGTTTTGGTACTACATCCGGTATCCTTGATTTCCTCTGTTTTGCTAAGGCCCGCAAACAAAGCAAAACGGAGGGAAGGAAAGATGAAAGAATACAAAATAAGAGTGAAAAATGAAATTGTTACTGTAAACAAGGAAATATATACCGCCTATTACAAGATGAAAAGACGTGAAAGGTACATAGAGGAAATCAGCATAAAGAACAATCTTTCTTATGACCAGCTAGTCGAACTGGACTATCCTATTGAGCAGAAAATGTGTGATCAGCAACTTCTTGTTGAAGACGTTATTATTGAAAAAATCATGCTTGAGAAATTAATGCTGGCGCTTGAAGAATTGACAGAGCATGAGCGGTTAATAATTAACGAACTGTTCTTTAATGGCAAAAGCGAAAGAGAGCTTGCAGATTCAATGAAGCTGCCAAGAACAACTTTGCAGTCTCGCAAAAACAGCATTATCAGCAAACTTAAAAAAATTATTGAAAAATAAAAATTTGTTTCGTCCACCCCTTCATTTTTTCGGCTTAAAAAGTGAAGGGGTATTTTTTATCCCTTATTGCTCTTTGAAAAATTACCGGCAAAGGCTCGCTTGCGAGTCTTATAACCGGCCCCATATCCAGCGGCTCAAATACGTTAGCCGTTCAGCCGGAAACGGAAAGCGACATTGGCAAGCACGCGTAGACTGCCTGCGGATCGGTCAAGCCCATCCGTAAAAACGATAGCATCAAAGGCGACGAGCGAGAAATGCCTGGCCATAAAACAGTCTGTGGTGGACTGTATCGCGTTGACCTGAACGGCCTATAATGATACTCCCGCATAGTCGAGGTTAGGTCCCAGAGTGCGGCCCGGAGGTTCTCGGGGAGGTGGAATTCCTGTGATATCCGCTGACCACGGATAGTTTGCGCCGCTGCCATTGGCGCTTGGGGAGCAGTGCCGAATTAAGCGCCAAAACGAAAATGAAGAACAGGCGCGATCGCCTTCTTTTGATACCAAAAACTATGCGGCAGAGCCGTCAAAGCCCTGCCGCATCCTTTTGGCATCAAACATCAATTCAAATTAACAGGAGGGATGAAAATCATGAATCAAAGCAAGAGGGCATGGCTTTACTGCCGCATCGACGCTCCGGAAGACGAGCATGGTCACCTCAAAGGGCAGCAGAAAGAACTCGCGGACTACGCCGAGCAGATGGGGTTTGAAGTGGTCGGAGTCTCCCAGGACACCGGCAGCGGCCTGAATTTTGCCAGAAACGGCCTTACCGAGGTAATCGAGGCCGCGGCTGAAGGCAAGATGGATGTGCTGCTTATTGTAAATCTCTCCCGCCTGGGCAGGGACACCGTGAAAACAATGGATTTCATCCGGGGACTGGACCAGCTTGGAATCGGACTCTATTCCCCGCTGGAGGGTGAAATCAAGCTGACGCGGCTTGAGGAAATGTATGGCGGCCTTGCCGCCATGAGAATGGAATAAGGAGGAAGCTGGTATGAACGAATCTGCCGAAAGAATCAGCGCCAACGCCGACTATATCGGAATTCTCAATGCCTTGAACTGGCTGGTTTCCACCGGTAAGATCACCGCCGAGGACGGCAGGAAAACCGCCTCGCGTATTGCCGAACAATTGGGAGCCTCCATCTTCATTGTTTAGCGCTATTGGGTATAGCTATGGCGCCGGTTGTGTGGTAGTGTATGTTGTTGACAAGAAAGGAGGCGAAAAGCCGTGAAAACAAGCCAGAATATTGTTGGCGGAGCATTGGCGGGAGAGCTTCAACTGGAAGCTCCCAGGGTTATTGTAATCAATCCGACCGTTCAGGTCAAAAAAGACAAGCTGCGCATCGCGGCATACGCCCGTGTCAGCAGCGACTCCGACGACCAGCTGAACTCCTTCGCGGCGCAGGTGAGCCATTACACCACGCTGATCCGGGAAAACGAGAATTGGGAACTCGTCGACATTTATGCCGACGAGGGCGTCACAGGACTGCGGATGGATAAGCGGGAGGATTTTCAGCGCCTTCTCCGCGACTGCCGCAAAGGGAAAATCGACCGAATCCTGACCAAATCCATCTCGCGGTTTTCCCGGAACACAAGGGAGTGCCTGGAAACCATCCGGGAACTCAAATCCCTTGGCGTGACCATTTATTTTGAAAAGGAACACATCGATACCGGAGAAATCAGCAACGAGATGCTGCTGACCTTTTTCTCCGGCAACGCCCAGCAGGAGTCCATGTCCATATCGGGAAACATGCGGTGGAGCTATCAGCACCGCATGAAAAACGGCAAATTCATTACCTGCAAAGCGCCCCTCGGATACCGGCTGCAGAGCGGTACCCTGCAAATCCATGAGCAGGAAGCTGAAATCGTTCGCTATGTTTTCAACAGCTATCTGAACGGAAAAAGCAAGGACGAAATCGCAGATGAACTGACTGCGCAGGGCGTCCCCACAAGGGACGGAAAAGACAGGTGGCACTACAGTACGATAGACTATCTCCTGAAAAATGAACGGTATGCAGGCGACGCCCTGCTGCAAAAACGGTACACCACCGCCGTCCTGCCGTTCCAGAAAAAGCGCAACAAAGGCGAGAAGGACAAATACTATATCAAATACTCGCATCCCGCAATTATCTCCCGCGATATTTTCGAAAGGGCGCAGGAGTTGAACCAAAGCAGGAATATCCCTACCATGTCGAAACGCTCGATGTATCCGCTGAGCAAAAGGATTCGATGCGGAGAGTGCGGGTCGCTTTTCAAAAGGAAAGCCTGCAACGGAAAAACCTACTGGGTATGCCACAACCACAACAAAGGCAAATCTAACTGCACCGTTACCCAAATTCCGGAGCCGGAGATCTACGGAGCATTCCTCCGGCTGTACCACAAGCTAAAGCTGAACTATGACAAAATTTTATCCCCCATGTTGGCCCAACTGCAGGCGCTCAAGCGACACCGAAACTTAAGCAATCTGCAAGTGGTCGAGCTGAACCGGCAGATCGCGGAACTCACTGAGCGGAATCATGTGCTGAACGGACTGAAGTCCAAAGGCATCATCGATTCCGCTCTTTTTATATCCCAAACCGACGAGCTGAGCAGAAAAATCCGCGCCTTAAAAGCAGAGAAAAACAAGCTGATGGAAAAAGATGAGGACGACAGCGCCATCACCGAAACCAGGAGCCTGATCGAAATCCTGGAGGACGGACCGGAGCGTCTGAGCGGTTTTGACGAAACGCTCTTTGACAGTATAGTGGAGCTGGTCACCGCCGAGTCCGGCGAACGGCTGAAATTCAAGCTGATAAACGGTCTGGAGCTTGCCGAACCCATAGAAAGGACGGTGCGGTAGCATGAAAAACCGATATATTCCATTCGGATACCGGCTTTCTGAAGGAGTCATCGTACCTCATGACAGGGAAGCGGAAATGGTGCGGCTGATCTTCCGGCAATACATATCCGGCGAGTCCTACGGCCGGATCGCCGCCATGCTGGAAAAAGCGGGGCAGCCCTATAGCGAAGGCTCCTCCCGCTGGAACAAGAATATGGTGGGACGCATCCTGCAAAACCGGAAATATACCGGACAGGACGGATATCCCAAACTGGTCACGGAGGACGAGTTCAGACAGTCCGCCCTGCTCCAGCAGGCAAAATATACCCGCAAGGATATACATACGGCTCCGGAGATTACAGCCCTGAAAAGGAAAGTATTTTGCGGAGAATGCGGAAGCTCCTATGAAAGGATTCTGGACAACCGGACCGGGGAGAAATGGAAATGCAAAAATACCAGGTGCCGCCGCACGACAAAAATCACCGACACCCTGCTGACCGGGCAGATCATCTCCCTGCTGAACCTTGCCGTTGAAAATCCGCAGCGCATCGAAATCCCGGCCATTGAAAGCCGATGCCATGACCTCGAAATCACAAGGCTGACCAACGAGATCAACCGGGCACTGGACAAGACGGACTGCGACGAGGAATACGCCAGAATCCTGATCATGGCCCGCGCCGCCGCCCAATACGAGAGCTGCCCGGACGGTCTCCTGCCGCAAAAGGCGCGGGAAATCAAAGCGGCCTTTGAAAGCCGTAAACTCCTAACACAGTTTGATGCGGAGCTGTTCGAATGCGCCGTGGACGCGGTCGTCGTCCAGCCGGACGGAACGGTCTCCCTGAAGTTAAAAAACGGACAGAGCCTTGAAAACTGGCCGGAAAGGAGAGCAATGCCATGCTGACGGCACAAAGCGATTTACAACCGCAAGAAAAGCAAATTATCGTCATCCCCGCCAATCCCCTCGTAGCCCAAAACAGGACCTTCCCCCGGCAGCTTCGCGCCGCCGCATACTGCAGGGTCTCCACCGACCAGGAGGAACAGCTCACCAGCTACGAGGCGCAGGTGGCTTACTATACCGACAAGATCATGAGCAACCCCGAATGGACGCTGGCAGGCATATTCGCAGACGAAGGCATCACGGGGACGTCGGTAAAAAAGCGCACCAACTTTCTGAGAATGATTCGTCTGTGCAGGAAGGGCAAGATTGATATCATACTGACCAAGTCTATCAGCCGGTTTGCGAGAAACACGGTAGACTGCCTGAACTACATCCGGGAACTCAAGGAGCTGGGGATAGCGGTCATTTTTGAAAACGAAAACATCAACACCATGAAAGCGGACACTGAAATTATTATCACCATGTTGGCAGGCTTCGCCCAGGCGCAGAGCGAGTCCATCAGCCAGAACGTCCGCTGGGGCAAGCGCCAGGCCTTTAAAAGCGGAAAGGTATCCTTCCAGTATTCAAGAATCTACGGATACGAACGGGGCGAGAATGATAAGCCCAGAGTGATCCCCGAACAGGCAGCTGTAGTGCGGCGGATATTTCAAAGCTATCTTGCCGGAAGCAGCGTGCCTGATATCAAGCGGATGCTGGAAGCGGAAGGCATCGCCGCGGCGGGAGGAAAGCCCCAATGGTCCGTCGGCACCCTGCAGTATATGCTCCGGAACGAGAAATACTGCGGCGACGCCCTCCTGCAAAAGACCTTCGTGGAAAACTGCATCAGCAAGAAAACGAGGAAAAATAACGGCGAGCTTCCCAAATACCTGGTTCAAAACCACCATGAGGCGATCATCGACCGTACGCTTTTTGAGAAAGTGCAAGCGGAAATCGCCCGCCGTGCCGGAAAGCGGAAGGTATCCGACAAGACCAGCAAAACCGGACAGTCCAAATACAGCGGCAGGTACGCCCTGACCGAGCTTCTCATCTGCGGCAACTGCGGTACTCCCTACAAGCGGGTGACCTGGTCAAAGCGGGGCAAGAAAAAGATCGTGTGGCGGTGCATCAGCCGGTTGGACTACGGCACGAAATACTGCAAAAGCTCCCCCACCGTCGATGAAGAAAGGCTTAAGGCAGCGGTGCTGAAAGCTATCAACACCATGATGAGCAATCGGGAACGGCTCATCGGTATCCTTAAAACCAATCTGGAAATCACGCTTTCTGAAAAAAGCAGCGGCGCGACCAATCCATACGCAATCGAAAACCGCATCCGCGAGCTGCAGGACAGCATGATGGAGCTGGTGGCGGTCGCGGCAAAAGCGGGAAACGCCGAAAGCTACGAGGACCAGTTCAAAGAGATTTCGGAGGAAATCAAATCCCTGCAGAAAACACTGGAGCAATACCAGGCGGAGCAAAACGGTCTGGATGAACTCGCCAGGCAAATTGACGACATCTGCAAGGCGCTGGAAGATGCCCCCTTTGAAATAACAGAATACAGCAACAACATCGTGCGGCAGTTTATCGACACCATCAAGGTGGTGAATGAAGATAAGCTGCTCTTTATTTTCAAAGGCGGCATTACGATGGAACAACCGCTCACGATATAGGATATCCCGATGTGGAGCGAATAATAAAACCATTTAGCGGAGCAAAGCAGCTCCGCTATTTCCATCGAAATAAGCTGAATATGAATGATACAAGTTTTTCTGCTTGGTTAAGTTGAGTGCTCCGGAACTATTTATGTAGAATAGCTTGGATTATCGATTACTTAGATGATAGTTTTATAGCTGTGAAGCATGTGAATTTTTAGAAGTTATTTGTCGAGTTTATTCTAATTAAAGTGAATAAGCCATTGCATTTATTCGCATCTCCGCATATAATATAATTTAGATAATTATGGTAAAATGGGGTGTCTGGCATGAGTGCATACATAAGTGTGAAAGCTGCTGCTCAAAAATGGGGACTGTCAGACCGGCGTGTACAAGTATTATGTTCTGAAAACAGAATAGATGGAGCGTTTCGGCTGGGTAATGCATGGGCTATACCCGCTGATGCGAAAAAACCAGATGATAAGAGGAAAACCCGGAAGAAAGGATAAGGAGACGTTTAGATATGAGTAATCCAATTTACAAAAAAATAAATATTACCAATCTATTGCTTAATCCTAGCAATCCGCGTTTTAATCCTGTAGAACATCAATCGGAAGCAATTGATGCTATGATTCGTGACCAACAGGATAAGTTGGTCGTGTTAGCCAGACATATATCTCTTTATGGACTTAATCCCAGCGATCTTATTCTTGTGAAACCCTATAAAAAACAATGGGTAGTACGTGAGGGTAATCGGCGCGTGACAGCTTTAAAGTTAGTAAATGAGCCATCCTTAATTCCATCCGACTTTCCAAAACTAAAGAAAGAATTTCAACAATTAAGTTTGACTATTGATAAAGATCTATTGGAAAATATTCAATGTGTTGTTTTGGAGAGCGAAGACGAAATTAACGAATGGGTTCGCTTAAAGCATACAGGCCAAAATGAAGGTGCTGGCACTGTAAGCTGGGATGGTCAGCAAACAAGCCGTTTTCGTGCGATTGCCGAAGGAAAGCCAGACATGAGATTGACTTTTTTGGATGATTTACGACGCATGGAAGCTGTTCCCCAATATATAAAGGATAGATTAGGAGATATTAAGAAAACTAATTTTGACCGTCTTATAGGAGATCCTGACATTCGAAATCTTTTGGGACTTGAGATTGTTGATAATAAGCTTCAACTAATAAATGGTATTAATCCGTTTTTACTAATGGTACTTAACGATTTGGTTTATGAAGACCTTAATGTAGGGACTATATACCTGAAAAAGGATCGTATTAAATACATAGAATCATTGAAGGAGCGGCTCAAACAGGAGGATAGTGCAATTGCTGATAGACAAAACTCCGAGAATAGTGATACTATGGGGGATACCAATAACACAGGCTATCACACACCCAAACTATCAAATGGGGATTATTCTGCAAATGGTGTAACAAATGGAGAGCAGCAGTCTTCATCTACGACCAACGCAGCTTCGAATAAAGATAATAATCAGAAGAAGGCGTCTAGTTATCATGTAAACAGAAAGACCCTTGTGCCTTCTCACCATAAACTAACCATTACACATGCAAGGATATTAAAGATTTTTAATGAGCTGAAATCTCTTGTTATTGATGATTATCCTAATGCCGTGGCTGTTCTTTTTAGAGTGTTTATAGAATTGAGTGTAGATTGTTTCATCACAAGAAAAGGCCTTGCTGATTCTAAATTGAGTGTGGATAGTAAGTTATCTCACAAAATAGATGCAGTTGCGTCTTATTTCGAAATTAACAAAATTATGACTAAGCACGAACTCAGAGCCATAAGGCAGATGACTGCAAGTGAAAATCAGACTCACTCTGTAAGAACTTTTCACTCATATGTACATAACAAAGACGTAACTCCGTCTTCAACAGATTTAAAATCCGCATGGGATGACATATGGCCATTTATTGAACAGATATGGAGGTGACTTATTATGCAGCATTATTCGCCACTACGCTATCCGGGAGGCAAGCGAAAACTGGCTGGATTTGTTAGAGATGCGGTTATTCTGAATGATATACAAGGTGGAACGTATGTTGAACCATTTGCAGGGGGCGCAAGCGTAGCGCTTTATTTGTTATTTAATGAATATGTAAATCAAATAGTGATTAACGATATCGATAGATCAATTTATTCATTTTGGCATTGCGTAATAAACCGTACAGATGAACTATGTGATAGAATTGAACAAACTGGAATTACGATGGAAGAATGGGAAAGGCAGAAAGCTATCCAATTAAATAAAGAACATGCTGAGCTTTTAGATTTAGCGTTCTCGACTTTCTTTTTAAATAGAACTAATCGATCTGGCATTATTAAAGGTGGAGTTATTGGAGGTAAAGACCAATCGGGTGATTGGAAAATGGATGTAAGATTTAACAAGGTAGACCTAATTCAAAGAATTAGAAAGATCGCCTTATATCGGGATAGAATTTCTCTGCATTGTGCAGATTCAATCGCATTTGTTAATGATATTCTTCCCAATATTGACGAACACACTTTGATTTATTTCGATCCCCCCTATTACAATCAGGGTTCTGCACTCTATGTGAATCATTATACACATGAGGATCACGAAAAATTAGCTCGATACATTCAACAATTGAATTGCAAATGGATGCTGACATATGATTATACACCCCAAATTGTAGAGATGTATCGTAACGTTGAAAAAAGATTACTGACATTAAGCTATACTGCATCCCAGAAAGTGAAAGGCAGCGAAATGTTGGCCTTCAGCAATAACTTTATTGTTCCAGAAGGAAAATATTCAGCAGTTACTATAGAATAAGCACGGAAAGCAAGGGATACATAAAGATGATAAAATCTTTGTATGTAGAACGGTTTAGAGCAATGAAAAAATTGACTATTCCCTTGGGGAAAAAGGTTACGGTTATTGCCGGACAAAATGCCACATGCAAATCAACATTATTGGGAATGATAGGGCAACCCTTTGGATTAAAAAGCGAAAGAACCATTTTTAACAAACCTTTTTCAACCAAGTTCTCCGATATCTTTAAATTTTCAAAGACTTATGACTTGCCAGGGGAACATGAATATCAGATTGAGTTTTATGATTCATCTCTGTTTGGCAAAAATGTTGAATATATAAAATCATATAAGCGTGCTTCAAGTGATACATCACATATCCGTTTGGTTGTAGGAAAAACCAGAGGAAAAGGTGATGGAAATTTAGATTATCCGGTAATATATCTTGGACTCAAGCGGACATACCCAATTGGTGAATTGAGAGAAATTACTGAGTCAATACCTACTCTTACTCAAACTGAAATAGAGATGTTTAATAAGTGGTACAAAGAGATCTTTTTTCCGCAGGAGAAAGTATCTCCTATCCAGATTACCTCTAAGCTGCAAAAGGATACTCTAGCAGTAAACTCAGAAAAATATGATTACTTTGCTAATTCTGCTGGACAAGACAATATTGGCCAAATTTTAGGCGCAATCATATCCTTTGACCGTCTGAAAACAAAACTTGGTGAAGGATACAAAGGTGGAATTCTTTTGATCGATGAGCTTGATGCAACCTTGTTTCCTGCAGCACAAACAAATCTGGTAGATCTGTTTTATAAGCTTGCGGGAAAGTACAATTTACAATTTGTATTTACAACACATTCTTTGGATACTTTAGAGCATATTATAGAGAAAAGACAGCATAATAATAATGATACAGAGGTGCTGTATTTTACCAATGTTTATGGAAAGCTAGATTTAATAGTAGCGCCTCAAATGCAACGCATTAGGAGCGATTTGAACATGGCTACTATTTCACCTTCACCAATTCCAAAAATCAACCTATATTGTGAAGATGCAGAAGCTTCTTGGTTTATAAAAAGACTGCTTGGGCCTCAAAAGACTAAATATCTTAATTTTTGTGATGCGACATTTGGCGGCAATTTTTTGAGTTCTCTTGCAGAGAAAAATATACCCGAATTTAATAATAGTATAATCATTTTAGATGGTGATAAGAAGCATCCTAAAGCATCTCACAATGTTTTATGTTTGCCTGGCAATGCTAACCCGGAAAATGTTTTTCGTCAGTTGCTGGAAGAACTTCCGCCTGATCATGATTTTTGGAAAAATGATTTAGGATATACAAAGCAAGTCTTCGAAAAAGAACTATCAAAGCAGACAAGTGGGCGCTACGATGACAGGAATAAAATGAAGGCTTGGTTTAATAATCAGAAAAAGTTTTGGGGACGTGGGGGAAACAATATCTTTAAGTGCTGGTTGGAACATCATCTTGAACAGGCAGAAGATTTTCGTGTTCAATTTGTCCGAGTATATAATGAAATAGCAAAACGAAGATCCATACCAACCATTTGATGTTTTTATCAATAATACAGTGGCATCTTTTTTTACCAAACTTTCCATAATCATCTGACAAAAAAGATGCACACACGAAAAACCCGCTAACCAAGCGGGTTTTTCGCTGTTTATAGATAGAAAAAAAGACCTTTCGTTTTATAGATGCCAAAACGCTGTTTTACCACTATTTATAGGTGAACTTCGCGTGATGGCTCTTTTTATAGAAATCTTTACATAGCCTGCTGAAATGAAAACCAGCAGGCTTATTCTATTTTAAGGAGGTTAAACAGTATGCACAAGTTTCAATCAGGTGAAGTTTTACAAAGGCAAAAAGAGCGATTAAAGCAAATGTATCCGGTCGGTACCCGTATTGAACTAAATGCGTTATGCAATGATGAACGGGATATGCCGCCTGGCTTACGTGGCACGGTAGTCGGCATGGATGATCAGCCGGCTCTTTTAATGCATTGGGATAATGGACGGACATTGTCTCTTTTCCCTTACGAGGACAGTTTCCGAAAGCTTACTCCAGAAGAAATTGCTAACGAACAAACGGAACAGCGGCAGGAAGTGAGTGGGATTAATCTTACTTGAACCAGATACAATGATAAAACAGACTTCCAATAAAGTATGAAAGGAAGATAAGTGTGCCTAACCATATTACCAATATCATTACGATTGATGGTGTTTCAAAAGAGCGTCTCTCTGAAATCCTTGCTGCCATTCGATCTGACGAAGTAGAAATTCAACAAAACTCCATTGACTTTAATAAAGTTATCCCCATGCCGGAGGAACTGAAGGTGGAATCAAGCAGCCGATCAAATGGAGTAGCCCCAATATTTGTACCGGTATCAAAGTTAGTAAAAATATGCTAAACTAACAAAAAGGGAGCTGGTAAAAATGGCAAGGGCAAAGTATAGTGTGGAGCAAATCATCGTCAAGTTACGGGAAAATGAGGTATTGTGTAATCAAGGCAATACCATTGCGGAGGCGGTGCGACAAGCCGGTATCACTGAGCAAGCATATTATCGTTGGCGCAAGGCATATGGCGGAATGAATACCGCAGATGCAAAGCGTATGAAGGAACTTGAAAAGGAAAATTCCCGGCTTAAGAAGCTTGTAGCCGAGCAGGCGCTGGATATTGCTATCCTCAAGGATGTGAACTCAAAAAACTTCTGAGCCCGGCACGGCGCAAAGCGGCCGTCGACTATGTCATAGGGGAACATTGCGTGGCGCAGCGGCGGGCCTGCCGGGTGTTGAATATCAACCGCACAGCCTATCGATATGAGCCCGTGCGCTTGCCGGATGAAGATGAAGTGCGTGCGGATATCATTGATAAGGCAACAAACTTTGGGCGGGTGGGCTATCGCATGGTAACCAATATGATGCGTAATGAAGGCAAGTTGATCAATCATAAACGGGTGGAGAGAATCTGGCGTGAAGAAGGCTTAAAACTACCCCAAAAGCAAACAAAAAAGCGCCGTCTATTCCTAAATGACGGCAGTTGTGTAAGACTTCGACCTAGGTATAGAAATCATGTCTGGAGCTATGATTTCGTAGAAGATCGGACTATGGACGGAAGGAAAATAAGATTTCTGAACATCATCGACGAATATACAAGGGAGTGTCTGGGCAGCATTCCAAGGCGATCATGGCGTAATTGTGATGTGATTGAAGTGCTTTCAGATATCATGATCCAAAGGGGTTGTCCGGAGTACATACGCTCTGACAACGGGCCGGAATTTATTGCGAAAAAGCTGCGAAATAGGCTGAAAAGGTTGGGCGTTATTACGACTTATATTGAACCTGGGAGCCCTTGGGAGAATGGTTATTGCGAGAGCTTTAATAGTAGAATGCGGGATGAGTTCCTAAACGGTGGGCTGTTCGGGAACATGTATGAAGCGCAGGTGCTGACGAAACGTTGGGTGGAGTATTACAATACCATTAGACCGTATTCAGGCTTGGGCGGAAGACCTCCGGCGCCTCAATCAGTTATACTATCGGCATAAAAAGCAAAACCCATTTTTCATACAACTCAAGTGTTAAGATAAAGGCTCCAAATGCATCTTTGATTTGTATGTTGCAACGTGGTAAAAATGTGATCAAGAGTTGGGAGTTTTTGTACTGCAAAACAGTGGTAACTAACTTCGACAGTGGACCTAAATTCGGGGGCAGGACAAAATGAGCAACTTAAAAATGTATCTGGCACTATAATGTACAGACTACTAAATAGCATAAAGTGGTCAGATGGCTCAAAGAGTAAGATTGCACAACGAACAGCAGCAGTAGAGCAGGCTTTTTTTGAAGAAAAATCTATAGAGATACTAGCAAAATCATTAGACACTCAATGGAATGAATATCACAAAGATAAAAGGTATTCTAGTGCGCAAATTAAATTTAATAGCTCCGATTTAGAAACCATTTTAAAGAAAGTTGAAGTTACCTTCTCTCCTACTGAAATTACCAGAAGTTATAAAAGTGATGAACTGGGTGATGGACTTCGATCATTATTTTATCTTTCAGTAGTCGATACTTTGCTTGATATTGAAGAAAAAATTACACAAGAATTATCTAAAAATGGAACATCGGTGTTTTTGGTA
>Ga0208823_1002057_pt1 | contig 15333 bp, 18 predicted proteins | sample AD_UKC075_MetaG_FD_184440 | JGI IMG/M metagenome (GOLD analysis project Ga0208823, IMG submission 184440) | Active sludge microbial communities of municipal wastewater-treating anaerobic digesters from USA - AD_UKC075_MetaG (SPAdes) (version 2) | ecosystem: Engineered > Bioreactor > Anaerobic >... | reverse complement strand
TTATAGGTGCTATGCCAGAATCTGCTGATATAAATGTTGAAGAGTATGAAGAGGATGGAGTTAAGTACGTAAAGTTCTTAAAAGAGGTTGGGGAAAAGGGATAGTAAAATGGGTTAGCAAGTAAGGAAATGGTCCATTTTTTGGACCTTTCCTTTTTCTAAAATAAAAAATAAGGGGGAATAAAAATGGTAGTTAAGGTAAATGGTGTAGTAAAGTTTACTACAGACAGACAACTTACAGTTGATGAAGCAAGAGAAATAATTGGCGAACCTTTAGAAGTTCATAATGCGACAGAGGATGTTATAGAGTTTAAAAAAAAAGAGTCTATTAGAGAAACTGTAGATAGGATAGAAGAAGTTGAGATGACTTCACGGAAGGGATACCTTATAGCAAATTTTACGACAAAAACAGTATTAACGGATGATGAAGTAAGGGAGTTGGTAAAGAAAAATAGATCAGCTGTAGCTAGGTTTGGTAAAAAAGTATTAATACTAAAATATATAGACAAACCAAGAGATATAAATAAAGTGTATACAGACATTCTTATAAATAGCGGATATGGCTTCTTATCTAACATTAAAGATGGTACAAGATACTTTGCATCTGGATATGATGTACCAAGATATATTATAGGAATAAAAAGAATTGCTAATAGCGAAGATAATATAGTTATTAATAGCGATGGAACTAATGAGCAAAGAGAAGTAGAAGATTGTTTTATAGACTATAAATAATGGGAGGTATCAAAAAAATGATTAACTTAACTAAAGATAATGTACATGATTTTATAAATAGTCCGTCTGTAGAATCGGCTGTAGATTCAAACCATTTCTATTTTAAGATACCATCTAACTGGGGAAATGTATTTATAAAAAGTAAGATAGAAAATCCCTTAGGATCTGGTGATTTTAATATACCAGAATATAAAGTATACAATAAAATACCAGTATACATTCTATTACAGCTACAAGATTTCTTTAAGGATATATATGCTAAATATAAGACCGAGGTATTTGCTTTTATTTTACAAGATAGAGAAGATGGGCATTATACAATAACAATCCCAGAACAGACCGTGTCCTCTTCAAGTGTAGAATATAAGCCGCATGTAGATGACGGATATAAGCTTATTGCCAATGTCCATTCACATCATAATATGGGTGCGTTTTTTTCATCTATAGACGACGAAGATGATAAGAATAATACAAGTCTTTCTATTGTATTAGCGGATTTAGATTCATTTTTGCCCGAAATAAAGATACGAACATGGGTATACAATAAGTTTATATCAATAAATCCATTAGATGTATTTTATTTTGAACCATATATGGGAAACAGCGATATGCTTAATGACGTTATTAGCGATTATAGTAAACAGCTATATAAAATGGTATTACAGGAACTTTTACATAATGGCATTAATAAATCAGCATTTGCTAAAATAGTTAATACTCATATAAAAACTATGGAAGATTATTTATTCAAAAAAGATAATAAATACGACTATAGAATACTAATAGATGAAGAAGCTATATCTAATACTAAATATAATAAGGTAGAGTTTGACGAAAGAAAAATAAAGGAGAAAAAGATATATTCGCCAGTTGGTCGATATGCCGATTGGATAATGGATGACTATATGGATAGCCTTCAACGTCCAAAATATAACGGTCAATACGAGAAAGACGGTTTCGTGAAGAAAATCTACCGTAAAAGAGGCGGTCATTATTGATCTTTACGTTTATAGCTATGGCGTTTTCAGTGTTTTTATATGGTGCCATCCTATCTGCTATTGCCGAAGCATTCGAAAGATGGAAGGCTCGCAAGGACTATCCCAAAAAAGTCCTTCAAGCGATACAAATAATGCAAGAAGCACATCCAGACTATAACGAAAGAATGGTAAGAGGAGACCCAGTATACCAAACAGCATTTACCTGGATGCTTCAACACCCAGACGAATATGATTTAAAGTTCCTAAGGAGACAACCATCACTAATGAGTGTATATATACATGGATTAGAAGATGGGAAAATAATGATTTAAACTTAATGGTAGTGTCTAACAATGGCACTACCATTTTTTTATATGGGTTAAGCACGGTTATCCATATTATCATTTATTTCCCATTTATAGATAGGCTGCGTTCTTTTTGACAAAATCGGTATATGTAGAGATTTTGTAAAAATCAGCACGAAAAAGCCGTAAAAAAAATACCATCAAAGTTGGTACTTGATGGTATGTTACATATTGGTCGAGAAGGCTAAGTCCTTCAGGGTTTGGTAGTTCACTTGTTTAACTTTATCGCAAGATATAAAAGGTTAACAAATGAAGAAATGATTATAAATAGTCCAAAAATGCTTACAAATATAGCTAAAAATTCGCTTTTCTTAGGGAAAAATAAAGGACTTGTTATTAGTATTCCTAAAAATGCTACAATAAATATATTAAACAATGGTGTAAAATATATGCTTGGATCAGGTGTAAACTCAAGGTTATCAAAAATTACAGAAGTTTTCCCTAATTGTTTCCTAATACCTCGAATAACAAACATCAATGAAATAATCATAAATATAAAAAATATATTCGATAATCTAAACGATATAGATTGTAGTGCTATGAAGTTAATCGTTTCTATAGATTGTTGTAGCATGTAACTAAATAACAAAGATATACCACCTAAAAGAATCATATCAAGCATTTTTATTCCTCCTTTTTCATCTCTTTTTGTTGTACATTTAGTGTCCCTTGACAAATTGGGTGAATCTTGTATTCGAAAGATTCTACACCATGTTTTATTAATATATTTTGTATACCGTTAAGTATATGATTAGCTTCCTCTATTGGCATATTACATCTTAAAAAGTATATTTCTCCAAATCCTCTTATAAGTATAGCCTGGTTTTTTTTCCTATATAAATTTTCGTCATATGTAACTTCAAACATTTGGTATCCATTATCTTTCATAAACCTATCTATTTCTTCTAAAGTTTTTACAATGGGTTCGGGATATTGAACCGATCTACATGAAAAGCTTACAATCATATCACTTCCCCCCTTTATTTTATTATTTCTCAAAAAAAGCGGCTGAACAAAATTTGACCTAACATATTTTCTTATATATATATTATATCATATCTTTGTTACGAAATAATGACAAAATGACAACAAAATTATTACTTTTTTATTACAATTAGGTACTCTACATTTTTAGTGTTAAAACCATCTTCTTTATGCTTTGTAGCATTACCAATGGTAGACATGATGTTTCTTTTGTAATCAATTCTGTATACTTCATTATCAAACTTATTCAAATAATCCATTAATTCATCTTCCCTGATAATCCCTTCATTATTATAAGACAAGATAACATATTTAACTGGTAGTTTTTCAATCAATTGTTTTGTTGCTTCTAAAGCTTTATCTTTAGAATTCCAAGCTGATTCCATGGATGTATCCTTATTAGGATTACTATTAACCCTATCAATTCTTCTATTAGTTTTCAATCCTACTTCAGGTTTATCCCATTTAGCTATACTATCCCATATATGGTAGTATGTCGCATAACTATGTTGTGTATATGGTGGATCGAGATATGCTATTTCTGCTGGTTCATAATCTACAATCAAACAATCGCCGCTAAAAAACTTTCCAACAGGCTTATCATAATATATTGGTGAAGGTATTTTTATATCTAAATCATTATAACTTCTTTTACACCAATTTTTTAGATATGCTTGCTGAACTCCTACTGTATTATCCACTTTATCAAGTGCTATAATTAGTGAAGTTGTTAATATGGACTTTACTATTTCATCATCTATAGTTTCAATATAATCTCTAAAAAAATCAGCTCTCATTGTATTTTTAGGTTGAAAAACAGTAGCTGGCGGCGATGAATAATTCTTTGTTAACCATCCTTCAGTAGATTTGTTAGGAATACTTTTTAATAATTGCTCTGCTTTTTCCAAATCATTCTTAGTAGCTTTTATAAAAGTATTAAAATAATGTTCTGTAGCCCAAGATAAATCACTACCTTGAACATAAAACCCCTCATGTCTTAAAGCTTGCGCCACCCTTGTAGTCCCGCTAAAAACATCAATAGCTGTTTTATTTTCTAACCCTAAACTATTAACAACACTTATTATGTTTGGAATTAGTTTATTTTTAGAGCCGATGTATTTAACGCCAATAGTTTTAATCAATCATTTACCCCCCTTTTTATATGATACATATAAAAACGACATCTTTGTTATAGCCTCTTAGACGCATTAGATTATAGCAACTGATAGATTACCTTCACTGACTACCTAAAATCGATTCTGGGGCATGTGAGAAGGTATTATATTGATATAATGTAAACTGTTTTATGCTTTATTAAAAGTTTTCTTCAATAAACCTTCAACGAACTCTTCCAAATTTTGTTTGCCATCATCTATATAGTAAGGTACATTCCCATCACAATCCCACATATCCCTTACTTTTTGTGAATTTTGCGGTATTGAAAATCCTAAACCAAAGAAAAATAACACTGGTGGATTACCAGTTTGTTTAAATATATTTTTGTATGCTATCCCTGAACTTAAATACTTGCAAGCCCTTTCTATTGTGGCATTACCTTGATTAAAACCTTGAGTTTTAACTTCAATGAATAATCTCTTTCCGCTATTATCATAAGCCATTATGTCTGCTTCAATGTGATAACCTGCGTCATAGTATATATTTCTAATTTTTCCTTTTCTTGCTAACCTTAAGTCTAAAGATAGCCTTTTAGCAGCTTTTAATAAGGCATTTTCAACCATATTTTCTCCTTCTTTTTTTGAGATGTTCGCACCTGCTTGCCAATTATCCCTGTTCGCAAGTTCTTTTGCTCCCATAGAAGTTCCTCCCCTTTTTTTATTTTTGCCAATTTTATATTTTTAGCATAAGTTAAAATATAGTCATGTGCGTTTGCGATATGTCTAATGTCATGTCTAGGAGATACCTAACTTTTCCTAACAAAAGTTGCTATATAATTATCTTCGCCGAAAATAGTATTACAAAGAATTTGTAAATAAGCAGTAGAGGTTGTTCTATTACGAGAGTTAATAGTATCCCCAATACTTATATTTATTATACCGCTTTCATTTAAGAATTCTTTTGCTAACTACAATCTATCCTTCATTAGTTTAAGCCAAGAAGGGCGATCAAAATTATCTTTATAAACAAATCTATTATTCCCAGTATTATATGGCGGATCAATATAAATTGTCTGTATTTTCCCCTTGAATTTCGGCAGAATTGTATTTAGTGCTTGATAGTTTTCACTTTTTATCAGCCATCCGTCTAATGCTTCATCTAAGTTTTCAAACTGTCCCAAAATCTTAAGTTCTAAATCCTTGAAATACTTAGTATCGATAGGTAAATGTTTGTATTTCTGTGATAAGTGTTTCCCAGATAAGTTAATTTCTATAACTTCACTTATCTTAAAGTTATCATCTACTATACCAAGCTCTTGCCATTCCTTAATTTGCTTACTTATATTAGCATGGCTTAAAATTTCTTCAATCAATGATATATCTCTTATTCTATCTAGTGTAATAACATAGTTAGAATTATTGATAGGATTAGAGTTATCCTATGATTTTTCTAGTTTATTTTCAAATAACAATTGTCATACCCCCAAAAACTTAATATATGGAGCCAGCAGAGGGAATCGAACCCCCAACCAGCTGTTTACAAGACAGCCGCTCTGCCTATTTGAGCTATGCTGGCTTAAAATGTTTTCTGTATATATTACATCATATTTTTATTACAAATGTATTTCATTTATGTTAATAAATAAATAACTATTTTGTTAAAGTAAGCCATCGAGTTGTTCGCTCGATGGTTCTTACTTCGGTGAGTGAACACCGATACAATGACCTTGACGGTCGTCAACTTACCCTTATGGGTAGTAATCTTGGCAAACGCCAAGCCGCATCGCCAATGTTATCTTAGCTTTTTACGCCAAACACACTGCCCTTAACACCGTTTAGGCTGTTTAATGCTTGACGACAGGGCTACGGACTTGTGGGGCATCCGTAGGTGTCATGACTAAGATAACGTAGTTCTCGAAGAACTTAGGCTAGTCGATCTGGTGATACATGTTGCGGTGTAGATCGACATTTGAATCACAGCATCGACTACGGTGTGCATCGACAGTTAAGCTACAAGCACACTTCAAACTTATTTTTTACTCATTCATCATCGTCATCATAAAAGAACTCATCTTCTAATTCTTTTAGCAAACTTACAAATTCGACATATTCCGGTGAATCAAACTTTGAAAACTCAGTGATTAGAAAATAATATAAACTCTTTTTGTTCTCTAACGACAACTCACTAAAAATGCTAAATAATTCTCCAACACTAATCATTTTTAACCCTCCTTTTTGGTGCGTTTGGCGGGATTTGGACCCCCAACGTTCTGGTTAGAAGCCAGATACTCTGCCTATTTGAACTATGCTGGCTTAAAATGTTTTCTGTATATATTATATCATATTTATATTACAAATATATTTCATTTATGTTAATAAATAAAGGGATTATCAAGTTTTAAGATTATTGGTATACTACTTAGTATAAGCAAGGAAATCCAGCATTTGGTCATAAATACTGCCAGAATACGGGAACAATGTTTCTAAGCTTAATACATCTCTAATAAAGAATTCTCTATCTAGGAAAATACTTCTAATCATTTTATCATACAACTCTTTAATCTTTTTATTATCTTCTTCACCCGCGATTTTTACAATCTTATCTATAACTTCTTTAGCTTCTTCAACACTTAAACCGATACTTCTAAGTTTAAGCGTTATAAGCTCTAATAAATCTTCTCTTTCCATTTTTATTCCTCCCTTTTTCACAAATATGGTGGAGATGGCGGGAGTCGAACCCGCGTCCAATGATGGACAAACACAGCTTCTACGAGCGTAGTCTACAATCAGGTTTCGAACGTTATAACTTTGTAGACACAGTTATAACATTCTAGCATCTTTTATACTTCTAAGCCCCAGATGCAAGAGCTTAGAAGTGGAACCTTTTTCTTACGCTTCATCCAACAAGGAAGGCTCCATCAAACTTGCTGGGAAACGGGTTACTGTTTTCAGGCAGCAACCAGAGCTAATCTTGGTCTGGCATTTCAAAAGTTTTAGTTTTTTTTACAAGGTATCTGTCCTTGGCTCGCTTCCTGCGTTCTACCCATCACTGTCGAACCCAATCATCCCCATTTATTATTCTACATCTATATTATATCATACTTTTATTACAAACATATTTCATATTTGTTACAAAATTATTAACTTTTTATTAAATCACCATTCATCGGGTCGTATACTTAATCTTTCAGCTATCTTGTCTAATTCCTCGGCAAACTTTCTGTCCGACGTGCTAAGCTCATATTTATTCATGATTTCCTGTCTATCTTTTAATATCTTTGCTTCCAGTAAATATATATTATTAACTTTAACTCTAAGCTCCTCTTTAGTATTTCCATTTAAATAAGCGAATTTGTATTGTTTGATTTTCCCGTCAATCAATACTAAATCATCAGGGTCAATACGATTATAAATAAACTCTGCTGTTAAGTTAAATGCTATACAAGGTATAAAATCAATTTTATCAAGCTCTTCAGGATCTGGGACTGCGATAGAAAAAATCATCATTTTATTATCGCCAAAATTCTTATATAAAGGTGTCTCGACAATTCGCCCTACTAATGCCACGTGATTATAGCCTATAGGCATTTTGAACCCTCCATTCCTGTCTAATTATTGTTATTTTTAAATAAATATGGTGGGCGCTGAAGGACTTAAACCTTCATCGTGCGATTATCAGTCGCATGCTTTATCTAGTTAAGCTAAGCGCCCATGTAAAATAACTTAAACTTATTCTTTAGTTTTTTATTTATTCTTGGCAAAAAATAACAGTTCTTGTTCTATAAACTCATCTATGTTCCCATCTAAAACCGATTGGACATTAGATGTTTCGTATCCTGTTCTATGATCTTTAACCATGGTATATGGATATAATATATATGATCTTATTTGGTTTCCCCAAGCATTATCTTTAACTTCTCCACGGATTTCTTCCATTTTTTCGGCATTTTTTTGCTGTTCTAATTCGCATAATTTTGACTTCAAAATTTTCAAAGCATTAGCTTTATTTTGATGTTGTGAACGTTCATTTTGAACTTCTACAACCATACCTGTTGGGATATGTGTTATCCTAACTGCTGAATCTGTTTTGTTAACGTGTTGACCACCAGCTCCACTAGCCCTATATGTGTCAATCTTTAAGTCATCAGGGTTTATTTCTACTTCAACGTTTTCATCTAACTCTGGTATAACACAAACAGAAACAAAAGAAGTATGCCTTCTATTATTTGAATCAAAAGGTGAAACTCGCACTAGTCTATGTATACCTTTCTCATATTTCAGTTTTCCATATGCATATTCACCAGAAATTTTAATAGTAGCATTTCTAATACCCGATTCATCATCTTCTTGAAAATCTATAATTTCTACTTTAAGATTATTTTTGTCGGCCCATTTTATATACATTCTTAATAACATTGAAGCCCAATCTTGTGATTCAGTACCACCAGCGCCAGGATGTATTGTTAAAAAAGCGTTAGCATTATCATATTCGCCAGTAAATAAAGCTTTCATTCTCAACGATAAAATCTTTCGTTCTATATTTATCAATATATTATTGATCTGGTATATCATATCTAAATCTTCTTCATATAGTCCAATAGCTATTTCTAAATCTTCAAAATAATTTTCTAACTCTTGAAATTTTTGTAGTTTGTTTTTTAAGTCTTGTATTTTTTTAGAAACTATTTTAGCCATTTGTTGATTATTCCAAAATGTTGGTTCCATCATTTCTTTATTTAACTGATGGATTTCTTCTTTGATTTTTTCAATACCAAAAAGTATCTTTAGATTCTCAAAATCTGTTTTAAGTTTATTTATTTTAGTTTCTATATCATACCAAATCATTATATCCCTCACATCCAGTTTAAGTTAAAAGGATTTTTTCTTTTAATCCTAAAGTTAGTTATCATTAAGGTGTCAAAATCATCTGGGAAATCTGCGTCATAACCTAAAGCCCATACTACTTCTACCATATCAAAATCTGTTAAATAGAAATTTTTACCTAAGTCTTTTTTTATAGTATCTTTACCAATATATAAGCAACCGACATCATCAAAACCTTTTTCTTCTATAAGTTTTTCAATATACTTGGCAAAGTTTATTTTATTTCTCAACTCATCATGCCTTCTAAAAGCCTGAACTTCATATACGTCTGGCTCACTGGTTTTCCCAGCTATATATCCTAAATCGCTAATAGCAAATAATAGCTCATTATCTAAGAAATGCTCTGTAAACTTGTACATATCAAGTTTTATTTTTTTATTTTCCCAACCTCTATATATTAGCTCATCAAATATATATCGTTTTAGCGGCAAAAGATCTTGATTTTTAAACATTTTCTCACCTCCGTTAAAAAACCCAGGATGTTTAGTCCTGGGCAAACTAATAAATGATGCTTTAGATGCTTTGTTTAAAAACCCAGTAATCTCCTAAAATGTCAGCCATCTCACATTCATAACCCATCGATCTTACAGTTTCTATAACTTCCGCAGGTGACAAATCAAATAAATCAGCAACATCTAATGATAATTCGCCGAACTCATCAAATCCTTCTTCTAGAATAGTTTCATTTACATAATCTTTCAATGCTTCTTTTTCTTCTTTTCTATCAGCGCTAGTATCCTTGATAAAATAAACACCCTCATCTATTCTTTCTATTTCATAATGATTAGCTGCTAACAAAGATTCGATCTCATCTTCATCTAAATACTCTAAATACTCACTTAAATCAACTTTTAACTTCCCCTCTTTATTAAAAAAATTCTCAAGAACAGCATCAGTAACGCTATTTATCATAACTTCTTCAACATCATAAATTATATATATCCCTCCTCATATATTTTCTATATATATTATATCATATTTTTATTACAAAAACATTAAAAAATTGTTATTTTTATGTTAATTTTTCGCGGCGAATAATTATATAAACTTTTTATCTTTATCCTATATATATTATATCACATTACTATAAGATATGTCAAGTTTTAATATACACTTGTATAATAAAATGTACACTTGTATAATATATATACAAATACATAAGTTTATTATACTATCCTCAAGTTATCTTATATAGTGGTATTGAAAAGCATACTTTTCCGCGCGGAGAAATGTCCCCCAAACAAACCAATCATCTATCATCTATAACTATTAATACTACTATAACACAATAGATACTTTATTTATATATAAATAACAGGTGTACTACTATCATAGTACAGTGTATTATGTAGACAGTACAGAAGACTGCTATTTAGCATAGTTTCAGCATTACAAAACCCAGTATTTATGATAGTTTCATCGATATTAATCCTATTTAATGATATATAGCTCACAAAATATATACTAATTATGGAAGCAATTATAGCTAACAGCAAAACCGCGGCGGAACAGAATTCCCCAACAATCTCTTAACTTATTTATTTAAAAAAAAACCGCGGCTAAACAAATTCCCACATCTACTATATATAACTATATAACTATAATAGAACTTAAGAAAATCTTATATATAACCCTATATACTTAAACTGTATAGACTTGATGGGAAGTTGTAAGCTTGATGAGAAAACCTCAATTGCGACACACATTTCGTAAGTTTGATGGGAAGAGGAAAAATTTGGAGAGAGATATTGTGTAAGACCGATGGGAAGAGGGGAAATTTGGATAGAAATATTGTGTAAGATTGATGGGAAAACCCTAATTGCGACACGTATTGTGTAAGATTGATGGGAAGAGAAAAAATTTGGAGAGAGATGCTGTGTAAGATTGATGAGAAGAGAAAAAATTTGGAGAGAAATATTGTAATTGCGATGGGAAGAGGGATACCCCCAACCTCTCCACATCTGGTTTTCATTGATTCATTCTGTGAATGAATGAACTCTTACCAAAGTTTACGCTCTTCTAACGCTCGTCCAATCGGTACTACAACGAAGTTAATAGGGTTTCAGCGTGCGAATTCGGGAAATTGATTGCTAACACTGATGGCAACGCTACTACAACGAAGTTAATAGGGTTTCAGGGCACAAATTCGGGAAATTGATTGCTAACACTGATGGCAACGCAAGTCTAGCATACTTATTAAGTTTAACATATTTCTTATAGGTATGGGTGAAAAAAGAGGCAATTTTAGCTACTATAGATACTGGGTTTGAGGCATGTTTTCTTCTACCCCGTGAAATTTGGAAGGAATTTAGTGATAGTGGTATTTTATATAGAGGTAGGTTATTGTCTTATATATATAGAGAGTAATAATGGGAAAATTGTTTTGCCGCCATTTTCTTATTACTACTATATATTATAGACATATATTTAGTAGTTCTTCTTATTATATAGGGATAATGGATGATTTATTTAGCCGCCGTTTTCATACTTCCTTATATATACAGCGGTTTTTTATATAAGATCTATATATACTTCCCTATATATAGAGAAATAATGGATGATTTTCCCAGCGCCGATTTTTATAAGGTTATACACTTCTGTTATATATAGGAGAATAATGGGTAATTTGTTTAGCCGTTTTTTTCTTATTCCCCCTATATATATAAAGTTTTAATAGCTTATATATAGTAGAAACTTTTCCTCGCCGCCATTTTTATATCTTCTTATAGTAATATTGGGGACTTTTCCTCGCCGCCAAATCTTTACATATGATTCTATGTTTTTATAATCTTATATATACTGGATTATTATAGTTTACTACTATAAAAACGTATTTATTATTTATAAGTAAGATATTAAAATCTATAGGATTTTGAGATATGATATAATGATAATAGAGAGATATATTTGTTTTAGGTGATATTATTATAGTAAATATTTTTTGCCGCCAAAAAGTTTATTATATATATGGGATAAATGGGAAACTGTTTAGCCGCTTTTTATTATATAACGCTAAACGTGGGATTAGAACTATTATAATCTTATCTTTGTAGATAATAATTATTTCCCCGCCGAAAAGTTTTATCTTATTATCCTTTATATATATAACTAGATCTACTAATTATCTTATCATATAATATAGTATTTATCAGTATTAAGTTTTTTATTTATTGCCAATTTTTAGCGAAAATATACCTAAAATCACCAAACCCTGACTATATCTATCCTACAACCTCGCTATAGGAGGCTTTTAGACGGCTTCTATTTTTTCATGAAGGTAATCACACAGGGCATATAGAAAAAATCCGTCTACGGGGCTACTACGAAGAGGTTAAATTTTAAGAGTTAGAATTTTGTATATTTTAGCATATAAAGTTGTATATTATTTATATAGATATAAGTTTTCATTTATACTAGTTAGTTAAGAGTATTTAAAAAAAAGATGGCTATTATATATAGCCATTTATATATTATATAAACTATGGATATTTTTCATCGCCGCAAAAAGTTTTCTTATTACACTAACATAATGCCAGTCTTATTATTCAAAGCTTCTTCTAATTCTTTAACTGTATAAACCTTAACAGGCTCTATGCCGTTGAAGTATGTAGCGTATTCGTTTGTATATGCTCCTGTATTAATAAAATAAACTATATCACCATAATCTATATTAATAGGTAGTTCTATTTCATCATATATAGTATCTACACTATCACAAGTTGGCCCAGCTAATGTCATTGTTATTTTTTCGCCGTTTTCTTTTCCGTCAACTATTACTTCATATCTAAAATTTTCTATAGTTTCCATTAAACCATGAAATACGCCAGCGTCTAAATATACCCATAATTGTGTTCCTTTTATACTTTTTAATATAACTCTTGAAACTGTTATACCAGCATTACCTACCATAGATCTTCCTGGTTCAACAATGATTCTTAGCCCATTGACCCATCCTAAGTATTCATTTATAGCATTATTTATAACATCGCCAATCTCTTCCACGCTGGGAATAGGCTTTGTATGTTGTACAGGAATCCCGCCGCCAAGATTTATCATCTTTAGATTTATTCCTTCTTTATAAAGTTTATCAAATACTTCACTGGCAGTTAATATAGCTTCTTTCCATTTATATTTATTATATGATTGTGAACCAACATGGAACGATACGCCATATGGAACTAATCCTTTACTTTTAGCATATTTTAATATGTTTATTAAATGGTCTACATCTGTCCCAAACTTACCAGAAAGCGGCCATTCAGCATCGTTAGAACTCATCGCTAACCTTCCATATACTTTAGCTCCTGGAGCATTTCTTGCTATTTTATCTACTTCCATCTCAGCATCAATAGAAAAGTATTCAACACCATTCTCCCAAGCAAACTTTATATCCTTTTCTTTCTTTATAGTATTACCAAAACTCATTCTGTCTGTAGAAACACCTATATCCATTAACTTTACTATTTCACCCTTTGACGCTACATCAAAAGAAGAACCTATATCTCTTAATGTTTCTAATATACTAGGATGTGAGTTAGCTTTAACCGCATAAAAGATTTCAGTATTACTAATAGAGCTTTTTAACTTATTATAATTTTCTTTTACATAAGAAGTATCAATAACTAAAAAAGGTGTTTCTAATGATTTCGCCGCTTTTCTAATAAGATTTGTTAGTTCCAACTTATCTAACCTCCTATGGATAATTTTGAATAACTGTTAAAATTATATCATAAATATATATTGATTCAAAACTAAATAATCCATAAAATAAATTTTTGTAATAATGGAAATCTTCTTCACCGCCAAAATTATTTATAAATATCTTATCTTTATAGATTATAAAACCCAGTATTTGTCAATAATCATTTTTTATAACTTCTACCATTTCTCTTAAAAATATATATAAAATACTATAATCGTCTATTCATCAATATTACAGCCTCACCGTAGAAGGCTTTTAGACGGCTTCTATTTTTTTATGAAGGTAATCACACAGGCTGTATAAAGAAAAACCGTCTACGGGGCTGCTACGCTTAGGTCATTTTTTGGGATTAAGATTTTTGTGTTAAATCTACATATTTTAATATACAAGTGTATATTTATTATGCAATTGTATAATAAGTGTATATTTACAGTTAGATTTTAGTATATAAAAAAATTGGCTATATTGGATACCTTTTATAGCCGTCAAAATTTCAACATACGGTATATTTTTATTAATCAAAAATGCTGATAGCAAAAACCTTCGCATTCACAGCGACAGTTTTCCTCACATATGTCCATGGTTCCATGGTTGGGCACGTTATATTCTATCGGTAAATAGTATTCCATTTAAATGGTCTGTTTCGTGTTGGAAAATCCTCTACTATAATCCAGACAATTCTTCTTTTATTATTTTACCAGAAAGATCTTGATACCCAACTATTACAGTTTCTGGTCTATCAATAGCTGAGTATATATTTGGGATACTTAGACATCCTTCTACCATACTAACTTTTTCGCCGTGCGACTAAAGTATCATAGGATTAATAACAACTCTTTTCTCATTTATTTCTTTAGAATCCATTATAAACATTGATATAGATATACCTATTTGTGGTGCGGCTAATCCTACACCATTATTGTTATACATTATGGCAAACATTTTCGCCGCAAGATCTTTTAGGTTATTATCAAATACTTCAACTTGCTATGTTTTTTGTCTTAATACAGGATTTTCAAATGTTATGATTTCCATAAAATCCTCCTTTTTTATCAAAAAAAGTGGGGGGATAATAGTACCCCCCCTAAATACTCTTTCATAAAAATCATCGCTACTTCGATGAGGTGATTTTCCAGCCCAAATAGGCCATTGACATCTTATCTTATATCAGTCAGTTTCTTCGATTCTAGTTTTGTATCTTCATCAGTTAAATCTCTTATAGTATACTCTTTTCCAAACTTCTCGGCAAATCTTTTTTCATCTTGTGTATCGCCAATAAGTACAACCTTATCACTGTAATCCATAACTTTAGCTTTTGTTTTAGATATGAACTTCCCGTTAGCACCTCTTAAAACCCTATCACCAAGTTGACCTACTAATACTTTCTTCATGGATACCCCTCCTTTTTTTTATTTTTAGGCATTTAGCCTTTTCTCTTTCTCTATATATATTATATCATACTTTTATTACAAAAAAATAACGAAATTGTTAATTTTATGAAACATAATTTTTAAGGCTGTTTTATTATTTCAAAATCTGCGCCTTGAAAAATGCTCTCCTGGTTCATCCCTA
>Ga0208823_1002056_pt1 | contig 15334 bp, 11 predicted proteins | sample AD_UKC075_MetaG_FD_184440 | JGI IMG/M metagenome (GOLD analysis project Ga0208823, IMG submission 184440) | Active sludge microbial communities of municipal wastewater-treating anaerobic digesters from USA - AD_UKC075_MetaG (SPAdes) (version 2) | ecosystem: Engineered > Bioreactor > Anaerobic >... | reverse complement strand
CACCACCCCGACACCCCGAACACCACCGACCCCGCCGGACACCACCCGGCGGGGTCATTTCACACCCACACATCCCCACCATCAACGCCGCCATCATGCCCATCCTGAATGCCGGTCAACACCCAATCCAGGCCCCGCCACCGGCGCCGGCCCTCACCACGGTCATACCAGGGTCCCCGCCGCCCACACCGGCCGCAGCGACGCGAAACCCCACTTCGGGGCCGCACCCGCGCCACCACCAGCGCGCCGCCACCGGCGTCATAAGCGTCCTCGAACCCCTCGGGTTCCTCGAACTCGATGTCCTCGATCACGGTGCGCTGGTCGACACCCAGCAGCGCACGAAATAACCTCACATTGCGCACGTCGTTGCCCGCTCCTTCGGAATCTGACCCTTGACAAGCCAGAAACCTTAAGCGACAACGACGTGCGCCCCCTCAGGCCAGAAACCGACCCACGGAAGGGTCAGAAGAGCCAAGAAACTTCGCATTTGCGTCTCGAAATGCAAAGATTCGGCGGAAAATTGGCTCTCCTGACTTATCCGTGGGTGGTTTTTCGGCCGGGTAGGGCGGGTCGGTGGCCGCCGAGGGCGAGCATGGCCAAAGCGATGAGGGCTTCTGGGGATCGGAATCCGAATGCGATCCGGGTCAGCAGCCGGATTTTGGTGTTGGTCGATTCGATCAAGCCTTGGGACAGTCGGTGTTCGAGGGCGGCGTCGATGGCGGCGCGGTGTTTGACGATCTTGCGGGCCAACTCGACGAAGGCCGGGATACGGCAGCGCCGCGCCCAGGACACCCACCGGTCCAGGGCCTGTTTACCTTCCTCTCCTTTGACGGTAAAGACATGGCGCAGGCCTTCTTTGAGCAGATAGGCGCGGTGCAGCCGAGGATCGGTCTTGGCGATCCAGGCTAACTTGGCGCTCTGCCCGTCGGTGAGGTCTTGCGGGTTCTTCCACAGCGCGTACCGGGCTCCCTTGAGTCGGCGGGCCCGTTCCCGGGCCGGCCGGGGTGCGGCGTCCTTGGCGGGCCGGCCCCGACCCCAGCGGGGTTCGGTACGGGCCAGGGCCCGTGCGTCGTTCCAGGCCCGGCGCCGTTCGGCGTCGAGAGCTTCGGTGGCCCAGGCCACCACGTGGAACGGGTCAGCGCACAGCACCGCGGTCGGGCAGCGTTCGGCGACCACGGCGGCGATCCACTCGGCGGCGTCGGCGGAGACGTGGGTGATCTGGGCGGCGCGTTCGGATCCGAGGGCATCGAAGAAACCCCGCAGGGTGGCCTTGTCGCGTCCCGGGGCGGCCCACAGCAGCGACCGGAGTCGTGGTCGACCACCACCGTGAGGTACTTGTGGTGGCGTTTGTAGGAGATCTCGTCGATACCGATGCGACGCAGCCTGGCGAAGCGGTCCACGGTCTTGTCGGTGTCGTCCCAGACCCGGGCCACGATCGCGCCTACGCTGCGCCAGGCGATCCGCATCAACTCACACACCGCGGTTTTCGAGCACGCCACCGCCAGCCAGGCCACCGTGGCATCGAAAGTCAGGGTGTGCCCGGCCCGGTGACGTGCCCACGGCACCGCGACCACCGTGGGCCCGTGCTCGGGGCAGTTCACCCGCGGGGCATCGGCCTCCAGCATGACCTGCACCGTGCCCCGATCCAGGCCCCGCCACCGGCGGGTGCCCTCACCCCGGTCATACCAGGGTCCCCGACGACCACACAGTCCGCAGCGGCGTGACACCCCACTTCGGGGCCGCACCCGCGCCACCACCAGCGTGCCGCCGCCGGCGTCATCGGCTTCATCGAACCCCTCGAACTCTTCGAACTCGATGTCCTCGATCACGGTGCGCTGGTCGACACCCAGCAGCGCACGAAATAACCTCACATTGCGCACGTCGTTGCCTGCTCCTTCGGAATCTGACCCTTGACAAGCCAGAAACCTTAAGCGACAACGACGTGCGCCCCCTCAGACCAGAAACCGACCCACGGAAGGGTCAGGAGAGCCGAAAAAATTTTGCATGTCGGGCTGCGTCCTGACATCAGGTCGGCGGCCTGACATCTTCAGTGGCGTCGATGCCCAATGCGGCCGTCCTGATCAACTCCATTCCGATCCTCGAAGCCCAGGCCAGCTCCGAGATCGAGAACATCGTGACAACAGCCGACGAGATTTTTCGTCACTCGGACGACGAGGCCGGAGCCGATCCCGCGACCCGAGAGACCTTGCGGTACCGCACCGCCCTGCGGGTCGGATTCGAGAGCACCGTGCAGCGGGGTGTTACCGCAGGTCTGGCGGCCTCCGTGTGCAGCACGATCAAGGGTCGCGACATGCGAATTCGCGCACTCCCGGGAACTCGGATCGGCAACCCGGACGCCGGCGAGGTCATCTACAGCCCGCCGGAAGGACGCGACGTCATCATCGAGAAGATCGGCCAGTGGGAGCGGTTCATCCACGCCGATGACGGTCTTGACCCGCTGGTCCGAATGGCCGCTGCCCACTACCAGTTCGAGGCCGATCATCCCTTCGATGACGGCAACGGCCGGACAGGACGGATTTTGAACGTGCTGATGCTCGTCGAGGCGGGACTGCTGCGGCTTCCGGTCCTCTATCTATCTCGGTACATCATCGACACCAAGAGTGACTACTACCGTCTGCTGCTGGCCGTCACCGCGGAGTCGGCATGGGAGCCGTGGGTGCTGTACATGCTGGCCGGTATCGAACAGACCTCGTTACAGACGCTGGCCAAGATCGTTGCGATACGGGAACTGCAAGACGATTTCTCGCGCAGGGCGCGTTCGGTGACCCGGGGCGGCGCCAACGCGGAGTTTCAATCGGTTCTGTTCGAGCAGCCGTACTGCCGGATCGCCACCGTCATGGACCGCTGCGGGGTGTCCAGGCCGACTGCGACGACTTGGCTCAACGTACTGGCCGACCACGGATTGCTGCAACCGATAAAGGCTGGCCTGGACTGGCTGTTCATCAACAGCGAGTTCCTGCAACTCCTGGTCCGTCCGGAGCCGATCGGGGAGGCACGTCGGCATTAGCAAGTTGCCAGCTGGAGCCTGATTGCCGCTTTGTCACGTACGCCTCGACTTCGTCCCGTGCGTGGGTGTTGATGGACGGGTCGTTGGCGGTGCCGATGATGGAGGCGATGTCCGCGATCTTGGCTGGAACTCCTGCGGCGTTGTCGGCTGCGGCGGCGATTCCGCCTCGGGGGACTTCGCCGCGTTTCGCATGGAACTGACGTTCTGCAACGACGCGGGCGATGCAACTCCATAAACGATCACCTCATCGCGCGGCCCGCGTTCGGAAGTCCTGTCGGTGGGGGTTGTTAGCCTCGGCCCCGCACCCCAGAGCGACAAGCCAGCACGAGCAGAGGAGGACCAGATTCCAAGCACGATTGCCGCCGGGTTCGATGCCGTGAACAGGGCGTATCCGGCGCCGATGCACACCGGTCCGGTAACGCCGATGGCGGTCGATTCCGTGTTCCTGTTCGAAAACGTGCGGTTGCATCGTGTCCACGGGTCACCGTCGGGTTGGGGTCTGTTCGACCCTCCTCGCGCGCTGGCGGACGAGCTCGACGAGCTGTTCGACGGATCTGGCCCGATCTCGTTCGATGACGTGTCCTCGGTGGTGAACCGCTTCACCGCACGGTTCGGCAGCACCTTCCATGGCGGCATCACGCTGAAGGCCTACGCCGGGATCGAGGCGGCGGGCAGGGACGGACTCCACCGCGTGACAACTCGTGGCGCACTGACGCGGGCCTCATTCGTTGTCGATCAAAGTCTTTGCAGCCCGGTGTGATGGCAACAGAGGAGGGGGAACAGTGGAAGACGATTGGCTAGATCGGTCAATGTCGGGGCCGCAGTGGTCGATGCTCGCGTGCGCCGCGAAGCGGCAGACGCACCGTCCGTGGCAGTGGGAGCCCGCGAGAACGCTATGCGATGGCAGATCGGACGAAGGAGCACGATGAGCAGCATCTCCGTGGCGACATGGAACACCCAGTGGGCGAGCATGAGCAGTGACCGCGGCCCGCGGATCGCGTCGATCCTCGCGGCCCAAAGCGCCGACGTCGTGGTGGTGACCGAAGGAGTGCGCGAGCTCCTTCCTTCCACCGGTTCGGTGGTCGATGCGGGTAACGACTGGGGCTACGGACAGCAGCCCGCCCGCCGGAAGGTCATCGTGTGGTCGCGCTTTCCGCTCTCCTGCGATGCCGTCGGCGAAAGCGGCGGGGCGCGTGGACGACTCGCGGTCACGACGGCGCAGACACCGAGTGGGCCGCTCCGCATCATCGGCGTGTGTATCCCTTGGCGCGATGCTCACGTCAGCACGGGACGGGCAGACGCGCAGCCGTGGTCGGAGCACATGGAACACCTCGACCGGTTAGAGGAACTTCTGGCCGGGTTCAACGATGATCTGCCGACGGTCATCGCCGGCGACTTCAACCAGCGCATCCCGCGCGGCCGTCAGCCGATCCGCGTCGCCGAACGACTCGCCGAAGTCCTGGGCGACTGGGAGATTCACACCGCTGGTTCATTGCCGAACGGACCTCACATCGACCACATCGCCACCAATCGGCGGCTCGTTCTCGAATCCACCACTGACTGGGCGGCCTCCGACCATCTTGGCCGGCTCAGCGACCACGCCGGGGTCGCGTGCCGCCTGGGCTACGCCGATACGGTGGGAGTCACAGCCAGCCCAAGTTCACTCCCAGAACAAGTACGCGTGACCGAGGCGTGCGTAGAACCAGGACGTGTGGACGAGACGGACGGGCGGCTGACGGCCGAGATGCGCGCGGAGATTGTCGATGTATTGCGGCGAAGCGGTGAAGGTCTATCGCACGGGGCGACCTTCCAGTTGTGGGAGCAGGGTCTGTCGGACGCCGAGATCGCGGACAAGCGGGGCGTCAGTGTCGCCGCGACGCGCGTGTTTCGGCGCAGTCTTGACGCGTTGCTCGCCGGGACCCTTCCTACGACTGAGTCACTGGCGTTGACCAACTCCTACGTCTATCGGGAACTGCTTAACCATCCCCGGTCGGACGAGCTCGACAGCTACATTTTCGCTCAGTTGCGGAAGCTCCAGGAACTCAACTCAAAAGTGCGGTTCGACCCGCTGAATACTCGGCATCGCCAGTACGCCGTGGGTAAGCGGAAGCAGCAGAGGGTGATTGACGATCCGTGCCCGACGTGCGCGGCGGACGGGATCATTCATGCGGGCCGCTGCTAGGTGGGGTGGAAGGCGACGGCGGATCCGCAACTGCCAGGTGAGCCGCCCACCGCCCCGCCGCCTTCGCGGCCAGATCGGCTTCACGTTAGGCCTTCAGGTACTTCGAGAGTGAAACTTGGGCGTATCGGGCAAGATCTCGCTCTGCGTCGAGCAGGTCTTCTTCGCGCTTCTGGAGATTGGTGGCTGCTTCGGCGACTCTCATGTCGGCGGCTGCTCGTTGACGGCGATAGTCAAGCCGCACAGCCTCTTGTTTCACGAGGATTTCGTTGTCCAGCGCTTTGTACTTCGCGTCCACCTCTGCTTTGATTCGCTGGGTCTGGGGCCCTAAGGCGTCGATGGCATTCTGGTGCTGGCGCTTTAGGTTCGCATACTTCGTATCGAGAGCCCGAACCTCATGTGCCGGTAGTGTTTGCGGAGCGCTGCTGCTAGCTGCTGCTACGGCGCGGCTGTGCCACCAGCTGATGTCGAAGGACTTGGATGGACCGATTCCGTGGATGGTGAACCAGTGGGACGTCCCCGTCTTGCGGAACTGTGTTCCTCTAACCTCCGCGATATCGGCCGCCGTGCGCAGGCCGTGGACCCAAAGAGATGCGGCCAACGAAGGTCCGATGCCGGGGATGACACCTGCCTCTATCCGCCGCGACGCCAAGTTTGTCTGAGTATGGCTTTCTTGTAATCGCTTGAGCTGTTGTTGAGCTTCCTTAGCTTTGGAAGCATCCAGAAGGTTCAGTTCCTCTTGAAGCTTCTTGAGCTGCTTGCCTAGACCTTTCGACTTGCGTTCGAATTCAGAGGTAGACGACGGGCCCAACTTGGATCGCTGATCTTCGAGCGCTTGGAGCGCTCGTCGCTCGTCTCCATCCAACGCGGCACGAGCGCTTTGTGCCTCGGCTAAGAGCTTTTTCTGAGCAGTGACCTCTTGTGCCGCCGATTTCAACTTTCGTCTAGCGGTGCGCCTGTCGGCGACGACTCCTGATCGGCGCCAAATCACCCAAGTCGAACCAGTCATCACAAACGCCCAGCTCAGCAGGGTGAGACCGCCCAAGAGCAAACCCAACGAGTTGACTACCGCGACGGTACTGATGATCGCGACCGCCGCCATCAGAAAAGCCATTGCCTTCGCGGTTCGGCTTGGACCGCCCATGTCAACTGGGGGAAGGGGCGCCTCGTGGCTTCTCAGCCAGCTAGCGCCTAGCTTGGCACCGGTGGTCGGTGCATCCGATGTCGATGCGGCGCCGCTGCCCGTAGCGTTGGCCTGCTTCCACCAGCCTGAAGTTGAAGTGGAGGACGCAGCCGTTTGAGTGGGACGCGGGATTCGGCTCGAATCGAACTTTGGTACTCCAGCCAGCGAGTTCAACGAAGTCAATGACTCCGTCAGGACATCAGCAAACTCCTTGTGCGGAGACCCAAGCGCCCCTAGTCGCCTTATGCTGTCGAACGGTGGATTGAAGTCTTCCTTTCCGAATAGGAGTTTCTCGTCACCATCATTTCGAAAGGTCCACCAAACACCGGGATGGTCGGCGAGCGAGAGCAGCGAGCCGTAGATCAACCAAGCGCTGAAGCGGTCTAGATCCGGAGTGAAGTCTTTGCCGGTACGGCTGGGGTGCTGGTAATTCGCAAGACCGATTTCGTTTGAACCGAGGTTCTGGATCGAGGGGACGAACATCCCGTCGTAGTCAATGAGGCGGAGCTTTCCACCACTGTCAATCAGGATGTTGCCGTGCTGCAAGTCACCGTGAGCAATACCGGCGCTGTGCATGTCAACCACGCATTGGCTGAACTGCTCAGCCACGTTCAGGATCCGATCGGGACTCGCGAGGTTTTCAGCGAGCCAGGGGATTAGCGTCTGGGAATTCTCCACCCATTCCATACGCAGGATCGAGTGCCAGTCTCCGTCGACCAACACGCCCTGTCTTATGTAGTCGAAGCCAACTTGCCAGGGACGGCGAAGGTCGGCCAGGAGGTCATGGATGGCTTTGTATCGTTGGTCCTGTCCACTGACGTTGCTGGTGAAGCATTTCACTGCGTAACGCTTGCCTGAGGCTCCAGTGATGGAGAAGACCGATGCAAAGTTGCCCGAAATGGCCTTCGGCATTCCCAGCTTGGTCAACTCGACTTGGCCGGCCTTTAACTCTGGGTCGTGGAAGCATTGGCTGGGGTTCTGAAGTGCCTGAACGTAATCGCCGTTTGTAGGGATTTTCATCGGGACTCAGAAGCAACTGACCCGCACCAGCGTGACGTCGTCATTCTTCAGCCTGCTGTGAGCGCGCTCTTCGGTAACCCATTGGTCGAATGGCTGGCAGTCATCGCTTCCGAAGTCTCGCCAGGTCTCCCATGGGCGTTCCGACTGTTCTCGACGTTCGAGGAACCAAGCGGCAAGCGCGTCGGTACATAGGAAGAACACGTCGCCTGATTGCCACTCGCCGCGCGTCTTTCGTAAATGCCGTTTGAAAGCGCCCTCGTGGTCGAGGCTTCGTATCAGAGTCGGATTGGTACCGAAAGCGCCGGAGCTGCTAAGAGGGAAGGAGCGTTGGCAGGAGTCGTTTCGAACATGGAAGAGCGTGGCATCACCCACGGCCATCGACCACCAGTAGCCAGGGCGATCGTTGCCTGGATTGCGAAGCCGGAGGGCGACCAAGGTGGCTTCTGCGCCGTGCTCCAAGCCCGGCTCCTCGTACCAAGCGATCGGTTTGTTCCGCTGAAGCCTTTCCTGTCGGTATACATCGAGGTGAGCTGGCCAGTCTTGAACCGCCAGCTTGATCGCATCCTGCCAACGCCGTTGAGGCACAGGCTCAGTCGTGACGCGACGGCATAACTGGCTGGCCCAAGTACCAGAGAGGACGCTCTCGGTCGCCCCGTCCGATACCGCCACTCTGACGTCATCAATGGCTGCATCCAATTCCACCGATGCGCTGTCGTCGACACTGTTCGCGAAGGCGTCCTCGTACTCTGACGGCTTCGCGCCGGCCTTCGGCAGCCAGAAAGTGTCTATCTGCCCGTACATGAACGTCTTAACGAAGATCGCTCGCGCGCGTCCCGATTTCGAGGAACTGCACGATACCCGCGACGTCAGCGTTGTAGACGAAGCCTTTCGAACCCTCTTCAACGCGGTGTCCTTGGTTGCCTGCGAGGGCTTTCATCTGGGCAGGCAAGAGACTCGACATATCGAAGAGCAATCTCGAGAACTGATCAGGAAGGCTCGCTTCCGAGGCCGGGAACGAGATCGGGTTGCCGCCCGTGGTGCTCACGTGCAGGTTGAACAGAAGGACGTTGCCGTCCGTGGTGAGTTGGGATTTGATCCTCGTTGCTACGTCAATAGGATCGCCGTCTGTGCTCTCACCGTCTGTGAGGTGCAAGACTACTGGCGGAAATCCGGCGGGGTGTTGCTCCACCCAATTCGACACGATCGCGTCTGCGCGCGTCAGGGCTTGGACCATGGGTGTGCCGCCACCGGACTTGGGGTCAAGCCAGATCGGAAACTTCACCTTTTGTTCTACGAGCCCACCCGCTCCGTCGGGCACCCTTTTGGTGCGTTCCTCGAGACGTGCAGGTGACTCGGCGATCTCGCTGATCGGGACAACGTCGCGTCCGCTCAGTGGGCCAGAAAACGCCGAGCCCACTGCTGAGCCGCCGTATCCGAGCACCGCGATGTTGAAGTAGTCCCGCACTCCTTCTTCTTTGGCGCAGCGGAGAGTCAGCTCGAAAAGCAATCGGTTGATCGCATCTGCGACTACCTGGGACTTCTTCTGAGGCAGCTCGCCGCCGATCGTGTCGTCCATACTGGCGGACTGGTCGACCACGAACACAAAGCACGTCGGATTCGATCGGCTGATTTCTGCGCTGTATGCCATGGTGGGGCTTCTTCCTTTGGTGTCGATAGTGAGGTGATTAAGGGACGGTCGGCTGGTCTCGCATCTTTTACATGGTCGAGCTACAAGCGGCTCGGGCTAACTGAACCAGCTTTCGATGCGTTGGAGAAATCCTGGTGCGGCCATCGTCGAACAACCCTGCCGGGCAATTGGCTATCAGGCGAACAGGACGGTCATAAGCGACATAAACGGTGTCGTTGCCCCCGAAGATGCCGACTTCGCCGATTATGTGCGCCACTTCTGTGTTCATCAGCCTCAACCTTGGCTGTGAGACCGGACGATGACTCGTTGTTGTTGGAACACGTTCCTTGCGTCCTCCTGATTCCCGATCCTGGCGGCTAATGTCGACACCGCCAATTCCAGCGGCAGCGCAGCCGAGAACTTCAGTCCGCGAACCGCATTCGCGTCCACCAGCGGATCGCGCCACTCCACGGCGGCCACTGCCTCGCCGAACTCGGCGACACTGATCCCCGGCAGCAACCGCAGCGACTTCTCGTCAATCCGCTGGCGGGGGTCGATCAGCCGGGGCAGTGATGCCTGCAACGTCCGGTTGGCCGCGGTGCCCGCCCACGTCCACCATCGCCCGGCAGTATCGTCGGGCAGTCGGACGACCAGCCGGTCGGCGGCCGCGTTGTCGGCGTAGGTATCCCGAAGCCCCGCAAGCACAGCGGAAGCCCGGGCGGTGAACACCACGCCAGCCGGCAGGTCCCCGAGAACCACCGACCGCATCCCACGGGCGATGTCATATGACAGCCCGCCGCTGAATCCGCTCCACTTGGCCTGCCCGCCGCCGTCGGCGGGTTCGACGAAGCAGCGCCGCCGGTCCCAGTCGACGTGGGTCACCTGCCACGACCGCCCACCCAACAGCAGCACCCGGGGGCCGTCGACCTCCGCGGTGAGCATGTCGGTGCCGATGGTGCCGACCTCGGCCCGCCCGGCGAGCACCAGGAACTCCGGGGGAGCGGTGAACACCGCGGTCAGGTCGGAGAAGTAGCGTCGGCCGAAGCGGCGTTCGGCTTCGGGGCCGATGTGCAGGAACGGCCCGTCCGGTTCGAAGAAGCCCTCGGCGACCAGGTGCTCCAGGATCGCCTCGGCGCTGGCGTCGAACACCGGCAGCGAACCCCACCAGTCGGCCCGCGCGGTGGCGGTGATCCGGTGTTCCTGCAGGCACAGTGCCATCAACTGCTGGGCGGCGATATGGCGCGGATGCGGCGGTGGCTCAATCGGTTCCACCCAGCCCTCGGCCCACCGCTGCAGCATGCCGGCCGCCAGCAGGACGCTGTCGTCGTCGATGCACAGGAACAGGCAGTTGCGGGTGGTGCCGGGCCGGCGTCCGGTGCGCCCGAGGCGCTGCAGGAAGGACGCGACGGTACGGGTCGAGCCGATTTGGATGACGCGGTCGAGGTCGCCGACGTCGATGCCGAGTTCCAGGGTCGAGGTCGCCACGATGACGGTGTCGCGGGCCTCGGCGAACGCCGCCTCCGAACGGTGCCGTTCGGTCGCCGACAGCGAGGAGTGCGACAGGTAGGTTTCGACCCCACGCTCACGCAGCGCTGCGCCGAGTTCCTCCGCCTGGCGGCGGCTTTCGACGAACACCAGCCGCTTCTCGCCGCGGTGCAACGACGCGATCACCGTGGCGGCGTTGGCCACCGACCCGACGAAGTCGACGGTGATGTCCGGTGCGGCGGGGGCCGACGCCGCCGGAGAGACGACGGTGGTCTCCCGCGCCGCGAACGAGCCCTGCAGCCAGGACACCAGGAACTCCGGGTTCCCGACGGTCGCCGAGAGCCCGATGCGCTGCAGTTCGCGGCCCGCCACCCGGGACAACCGTTCCAGCACCGCGAGCAGATGCCAGCCGCGGTCGTCACCGGCGAAGGCGTGGATCTCGTCCACCACCACCGCCCGCAGCCCGGAGAACACCACCCGGGGATCGACCTTGGTGGACACCAGCATCGCTTCCAGCGATTCGGGGGTGGTGAGCAGGATGTCGGGCCGCTCGGCCAGAATCCGTCGCCGCTGACCCTGGCCGACGTCGCCGTGCCAGACTGCGGCCGTGCGTCCCAGCCACCGGGCGTAGCCGTCGATGCGGGGCTGCAGGTTGTTCAGCAGCGCCCGCAGCGGGCAAACGTAGAGCACCGAGACGCCCTGCCAGTCCTCGCTCGCCATCCGCGACAGCAGCGGGAACACCGCAGCCTCGGTCTTGCCGCCGGCGGTGGGCGCCAGCACCAGGGTGTCGCGCCCGGCCAGGATGGGGCCGACGGCCTCGGCCTGGGTGGGCCGAAGTCCGTTCCATCGCAACGTGTTCGCCAGGTGGTATTGCACACCGGGGTGCAGCTGATCGAACGGTTCCATCTACAGGTCGAGCGGTACGTCGTCGGCGGTCAGCGCGGCCCGTTCGGAGTCGGACAGCTCGGTCGGCGCGATCCGCACCTCGTAGTCGGTGTAGGGGTCGAAGTCGGCGAACTGCTCGATCTTGTCCAGGACGTCGACCAGTTTGCGCAGGAACAGCCGCGGCGCGATCCCGACCCGCCCGCCCAGTTCACCGGCCACCGCGGCGGCGAAGCGGGCCAGGAACTCATCGTCGGCTACCGACGCCACCCGCCCGCTGTCGGTCAACCCCGACACGTACAGATCACGTACCCGCGCCCCGAGTTCCACCAGTCGGGCCTGGTCGAACCCGCTCAACCGCAACTGCGGGGCGCGCGGGTTGTCGAACTTCGGGTCTTTGGCGAATTCGGTGTGCAGCCGGTCGGCCAGCGGCGGCAGCAGCGGAATGCCTTGGCGGCCTTCGAAGAAGGCCGGGGTGCCGGTGATGAGCAGATACAGCCCGGGGAAGTGGCCGTCGTGGACCTCGTCGATCAACTGCCGCAGCGCGTTGAGCGCCTTGGCCCGAGCGTCGCTGCGGACCCGTTGCAGGGTCTCCACCTCGTCGAGCACCAGCAGCAGTCCGGCATTGCCGGCGTCGGCGAGGATCGCCAGCAGCCCGCGCAGGAATCCGAGCGCTAGGAAGTGGTCGAGGTCGCCTTTGATGCCCGCCTTACGTTTCACGGCGGCCGCGACGTGGGGTTGCCCACCCAGCCAGGCCACCAGCGCGTCGGCTCCGTCGTGGTCGGCCTCGGCGACGAAGCGGCGGTAGGCGCGGATCGCCATCGGGAACACCGGGGCCCGGGCGGCGACGTCGGCCAACCGGCGTTCCAGCAGCACGTCCACCTCGACACCCTGCTGGCCGGCGTCGTCCTCGATGGTGAACAGCCACGAGTCCAGGATCGGCCGCAGCGCGCTGGGCTGGATCGAGGAGGTGCGCAGCGACTCGATGCTGCGCCGGTAGACGGTTTCCAGCTTGTGCAACGGGGTGTCGATCTCGTTGATCTGCACCTCGGCGACGGCGAACCCCTTCTTCATCGCCCGGTCGGCTAGCCAGCGCGCGAAGAAGGTTTTGCCCGAACCGTATTCGCCGCGAACGGCTTTGAACATCGCCCCGCCGCCGGCGACCACGTCCAGTTCGGCGTCCAGTTCGGCTTCGAAGCGGCCCAGGCCGACCGCGAGTTGGTCCAGGCCGTTGGACGGCACCGTGCCGCGGCGCAGTGCGTCGAGGATCTCCCGGCGCCGCCGCGCCGAGACCGGCGCGCTCACGGGCTCACCCCGAACTGCTCGGTCAGCACCGCCACATCGAGGCGCACCACACCGCGGTCGACCCGCAGCACCTCGTAGCCCTCCACGTCGAGGAGCAGTTTGGTCTGCATCAGCGCCCCGTTGACGCTGGCGGTGGCCACCTGCATCGCGCCCGCGGCCTGGGCGACGGTGATCTCGTTGGCGCCGGCGCCCAGCAGTGCGTGCAGCAGGCCGGTGATCTGCTCGTCGCGCAGCACGACCCGGCCGGCCAGCTTGTACTGGTCGGCGAAAACCCTTGAGGCGACGACCCGTTCGGGCAGCCCGGACCGTCCGGGGTCGGGTTCGTCGTCGAACAGGCTGGTCTGCTGCTGCGCGCGCTTGGTCGTCCGGATGACGGGGATTTCGGGGCCGATGATCCCGGGCTCCCACCACGGCGGCTCACCCCCGATCACCGGGGTCAGGTGTTCCGGTGTGCGGCCGGCGACCAGCAGCACCACCGGGACGATCGCCTCGGCGGGTGATCCGCCGCCGTGGTAGCCGGCGTTGCGGGCGCCGTAGCGCAGGGTCTCGTCGACGGCGAGCACCACCCGGTGGGTGTCGGTGAGTACCCGTGGGCCCTCGACGACGATTTCCCGGTCGGGGTCGACGTGGTCGATGTCGCCGTGCGCGCGTTGACCGTAGGTGTTGGCGCGCTCGACCTTGGCGCTGGTGCCGTACTCGATGAGGTGGCCGTGGTCGGAGGTGATGACGACGACGCGGGCGGCGTTGCGGGCCGCGTACAGCAGCGCCCGCAGGTGGGTGATGGTGTTCAGGTTCCAGTCGGTTCCGCCCGGGTCGGTGTGGTGCAGGGTGTCGTCGACGTAGTTGAGCACCACCGCGACCAGTTTCTGGTTCGCGGTGTCGGCGATGGCGTTGGTGACGTCGGTGGCCAGCGACAGCCCGGCGGGCACCGCGTCGAGGGCCTTCTTGTGGAAGATCGGGTCGGGCGCCCCGCCGGTGGGTTGCAGGCCCGCCTCCCGCATCGCCGCGACGAACCCGGCCCGCTCCACGGTCTCGCCGCCCTCCCGCAGCTCCCCGCACAGCAGCGAACAGCGACTGCGCTGGGTCAGTGTCGGCAGCACCGCCAGGGCCGCGCCGCGGCGGGAGTCCGCGGCGGCCGACACCTCGGTCCAGCCTTCTCGTTGCGCCGCGGCGACGAGGTCGTTGGCGGCGGCCACCGACAGCCCGTCGGCGACGATCAGCAGGGTCGGGGTCTGGCGCGCCAACGGCAGCACCCGGTGGGGCAGCACGGTTTCGATGGTCGGGACCGCGGGGGTGGGGGAGTCGGCCAGGGCGGCGGCGAACACCCGGTCGATCCCGGCGCGGCGGGCGACGGTGGTGTCGATGATGGTGCGCAGCGCCTCGGCCGGGACGGGGTGTTCGGCGCCGCGGCGGGCGGCCACCAACGCGGTGTCCACCCAGGACGTGTTGTGCAGGTAGTCCTGCATCGCCGCGGCCAGGCCGCTGATCGGGGGCAGCGGTTGGGCCAGCCAGCGCAGCAACCGCATCGCGCCGCCGAAGGCGCGGCAGGTCGGGGAGTCGGGCGCCAGGAAGTGGGATTGGGTGTCGGCCCACAGCCGTTCGGTGCGCTGCAGGTCACCGGCGGCGATCAGCGGCCCGGACAGGTCGTCGGGCCGGGTGGCCAGCGCGTCACCGACCGATCCAGCGAGGGCGGCCAACCGGGCCTCCAGTCCGTGGCGCAGCATCCGCGACGCGGCGGCGGCCGCGCCGATGCCGAGGCGGTCGACGATCGCGGCGGCGCTGTCCAGCACGGCGCGGGGGGAGTCGAGGACGTTGACCAGGGCGCTGACCTCGGCGTGCCAGGCGGTGACGTCGTTCGCGGTCAGGGTGGTCAGGCCGAAGTGCGCCAGGAACATGCCGAACTCGCGGGAGTCCGGAGCGTCCTCGAACAACCCCGCGACCAGGCCCAGTGGTGCCAGGTCGGTGATCCGGCCGCCGCTGAGCAGAGCGGCCACCGGCCCGGCGATCCGGCCGGTGCGCCCGGCCAGCCAGGAGCCGAACGCCTCGACGAACTCGCTACCGGCCAGCGCGCGCAGGTCGGTCAGGCCGTCGGCGGCGCCCCGCGAGCAACTCCACTCCAGCACCGCCAGGGCGTCGATCTCCACATCGGGGTTCTTGACGATTCCGAGCACGTCGCGGGCCACCGCCGACATGGCGTGGTCGCGGGTGAGCACCCCGCCGGGGGCGGGCGGGAACGCCGACAGCACCGCCAGCAGGCCGTTGGCGACGGCCCGGTCGTTGGTCGACCGGTACAGCGCCGGTTCGATGGTGGCGGCGCGGAAGTTGGTGCGCAGCGCCTCCCACGGGTCGGGGGTGATGAGCCGGCCGTCGAGCAGATGCGCCAGCACGGTGTCACCGAGGTCGTCGTCGGCGACGCTGGTCAGCACCACCGTCCACTGGTCCTCGGCGCGGGATTCGATGGCCTCCCAGATCGCCAGCACCGACGGGCAGGCCACGACGGTGACCGGGGTGCCGTCGTAGTCGAAGGACCCGCCGTCCCACACCGGTTTGGCGCGCAACCCCAGCACCCCGGCGCGGTACTGCTTGTCGTGGGCCTTGCGCAACCGGGCCCGGATGATCGGCTCG
>Ga0208823_1002052_pt1 | contig 15356 bp, 17 predicted proteins | sample AD_UKC075_MetaG_FD_184440 | JGI IMG/M metagenome (GOLD analysis project Ga0208823, IMG submission 184440) | Active sludge microbial communities of municipal wastewater-treating anaerobic digesters from USA - AD_UKC075_MetaG (SPAdes) (version 2) | ecosystem: Engineered > Bioreactor > Anaerobic >... | reverse complement strand
GCTGTAAACCGCTTATTCGACCGGGATTGAAGAAGATCCTCCGGTTCATTGGGTATTACTCGATTGTTACGATCGCGGGTGAGCGCTGGTTCAGGTGCATCTCACCGGATCATGAGAAGAATCTGGGGATTTGGTTGAAACTCCTGGAGTTTGATGTAAGCGTGTAGTATCTGCGGTATTGGGGAGCTCTTACCGGGCAGGGGAGGAGCGGAAGCTCTTGGGATGGTTAGACGCCAGAGTGGTTTGGGGGAGAATAATGAGCTGCGGGGTTCAGGGTGTTACCCCGGAGTGGGTGCAGAGACAACACCGTGATCATGGACTCGGCGAGGGAAGGGGAAAATACTCAGGAAGGTGGGACAAGGTCTCGCAAAGTGAGCTGCATCCGGATATTGGGAGGGGATATTGGGAGGTTCTGGCATGGAGGGACGCCCCGCCGGCCGGGCGGGGACCGCCATTGGTGTTAAGATTGCATTCCTGTTGATACCGGTGACCCCGGTCCCGGCCCGGATGACCGTCCTCACCCATGATGGTGCCGAACCGCGATTCTTTCTCGTCTCAGTCACTGGACCCATGGGTAGGCATCACGCCTGGAGGTGGGACTAGGGGAGGCAGCCTGCTACCACCCCCGCACAGCCAGCGCTTTTGCGCTCCTCCCGGAGCGAACCGGTCGGTCCCTCATCCCGTGCCCCCGGACAGCGGAGGATCCTTAACCGCAGGGTAACCAATAGTACCCCGGATCGCCCCCGGAATTAAGTGAGTTGGCACGTACGCAGGGAACCTTCCTCTTCCAAACACGAAAATACCCTCCACGGCCCCCCTCATGCGAGGGTCCCTGGAGTTCCAGGGGGCGTCGCTCCCGACCCGGCCGATGGCTTACCCCGGTATACTCATGAGCCCTTCCGGCCGCCACAAAAAAGAGGGGGTTTCAGGGAGACTCATAGGGGTTCCGGAGACCCTTCGGGGTTCCGTCGCCCTTGAGCCCGACTGTCTTACGCGCGTCCACGTTCTTCTGGTTCTTCGTGATCTTGTCGGTGGCGAGCTTCTTCACGGTGTCGAGGCCCGGTTTGACCTGGTCCATCGGCTTCGTCTCGAAGAGGCCAGCTTTGATCGCGCCGTCCCAGACGGTGTTACCCTTCGTGCTCCGCACAAAGACCGTGCTCCAGCCGTCGGGGCTTCCCACGGAACCACTGGAGATATCAGCGAGGTTTGCGACATAGTCCAGGCAGACATGACACCCGGGCTGCACGTACTTGTGGATCAGCTTAAGCGGCATCTGGGAGACTGCACCGCGTTCGGTGTAGACCGTGAACTTGCCTTTGCCGATATCCATCTTCCTGACAGACTCCATCTTCTGGTTGCAGTGGTCCTCGACGATGGCCTCCAGCGCCTGGTAGGAGAGGTTCTCCATGCAGAAGATACCGAGCACAAGAGCGATCTTGTCGTCGACGTCGCGCAGCCCGATGGGATACAGCTGAGCCTTCCGGACGGCCTGAACCTGGCAGGGTACGCCGACGATGCCGACCCTGTCAAGACCATAACTGCGGGTTGCCTCCTTGATCAGGGCAAGGTTCGGGCTGATGGTGTAGCGCGTCCCGGCGGCGGCCAGGAGTTCGGCCTTTGTGGTCGCGACCATGGGCTCTGGCTTCCAGGGCTCATCTCCCGGGCCTGCGACGATTGCACCGTCGATGATACCCTCCTCGAGCGCATAGGCAAAGAGCGTCGTGATGATGCCACCGTCCTGGGACTTCTTCAGGATATCCCTGTCAGTCGAGCGTGCCGCGATCACGGACTTGTAGTTACCGAGTACATCCATCCTTCTCACCTCACTTCATGGCTCCACGGATAGCATCCATGACGCCTTCGTAGTTGTTCATGACGTCGAAGTTGAACCAGCTCCGCGGGCACTGTGCGTAGCATGCACCGCACTTGATACAGAGATCGCGGTTCACATTCGGTTTACCGTACTCCATGGTGATGGCACGGACCGGACAGGTGCCGGCGCAGGTTCCGCACCCCATACAGAGTCCCTGGTTGATGACGTCATACATCAGGTCGCAGCCACAGGCCTCATTACCGCGCTGTGCAAGCTGCATCAGCGGTGTCAGGTATGCAGTCGCGAGTTTCTTCTGCTCGTCGTTGCCCCGAAGCAGCAGGTATGCCATGACGGCGACGTTCCTGACTGCCTGGGGACACGGGGGACATGACGGCAGGAAGATGTCGACATCGACGACATCGCTGATCGGCACGTATGCCTCGTGACCCGGCTGGTTCCACTGGCCACCCCGGCAGAACCGGGTGATGTTACCATAGGCTGCACAGCCGCCGTAAGCGACAAGCACCTTTGATTTTGCTCTTGCTTCTTTTAGTTCCTCTACCGAGAGTTTGTCGTCCAGACAGCACGAACCTTCAACCAGGCACACGTCCATCTCAGGCACATGGCGCACATCGACCAGTGTTAGTGCGTAGGCCAGGTCCGCATAATCATCGAGCAGTTTGAAGAGACCCTCGTAGTTATCCGCAAGCGTCACGAGGCATCCCGTACATCCGCTCAGATGTAATTCACCTATAGAAATCTTTTCTGCCACAGGCTTTTCCTCCTTTTGTACAACTTCCACCTTATCTTTCCTACTCACATCTGAGGGCCTCACTACAGGTTTCGCCTGCGGCAGCTCTGCTGCAGGCTTTTCCTCAGGCTTACCTTCCGGCCGTTTTTCCGGCTTCTCCGGCGGTTTCTTCCGGCGCCCAAAGATGCGTTCCTTGATGGTTGATAGTAGCCCCATATTCTACCCCAATCTCTTCCAGTACGATATGCACTGCTTTGGGAATGGCCCTCTCAACCTCCTCAGTGAGCCCTAGTTCAAACTCATAGCTAGCGACACGCTTTGGCTGGCACCCGATGATCGTGATATTGATGATATCCTTAAGCCGCTGCAGCGGCTCGGCGAGGTCCCACGAGTGGACATCCCGGTATGCGCCCGGCGGCAGGTCTTCAGGCCTGAGGATCGTCACATCACCGGGCTTCGCGCCGAAGTCGGCGATATCGATGATGATCAGTTTCTTCACCGGCACCTCCGCATCTTCCATCAGGGTAAAGAGGAAATGAGGGGCGCCAAGACCGGCATCGATGACCTTGACGTTGTCAGGCAGTTGTAACTTCTTGAGTTCTTCCACAACTGCAGGGCCGAACCCGTCGTCTCCATAGAGGGGGTTGCCGCACCCTGCGATCACGATCTCACGGAACAGCATGCTTGTTACGCTCACTGAATGAGTTTCTGGGCCACTAACCTCTTGTCTTCGTCAACGACCAGCATGTGCGTCGCACATGAGACGCAGGGGTCATACGCACGCATGATGACTTCCGCGAGCCGCCAGGGTGCACCAGTCAACGCACGGCTGCAGGTCGGGAAGTTCCAGGTGGTCGGGACGAGCATCGAGAAGTACTGAACTCTGCCGTCCTTGACGCGGGCAAGGTGGACATTGGTTCCGCGAGGAGCTTCGTTTGCGGCCCACCCGAGGGATCCGTCGCCCTGCGGGATCTCGTCAGCAAGCACCGCTCCGGAGGTGTTGAGCGCATCCACCGCATCGAGGATGCCATACGCTGTTCCGGGGAGCTCCATCTGGCGCGCGATCTGCTGCCCTATGGTACCCTTCTCGTCGTAGTTCTTGAACTGAACCAGACGTGCACGAGGTCCAACCTCAACCGGCTGCCCGTCGTAGAGCGGGACACCGGTGCAGGCCTCCATCTGCGGCCAGGTCTTTGTACCTACCGGAGTGGTGCCGCCTATGGGGTAGTTCTCGTCGGCCTCGGTGACCTCCATCTCTCCCATATACCAGTCCCAGGGGCGGACTTCGGTGAACCGCTCAGGGAACCAGGTGGGGTTCTCGTCGAGGCTGGTGCTGCCGTAGACCGGTGCGACAGCCATGTAACCCTGGTTGTGGTAGCCGAGGTCGTCGGGGATGGGCACTTCAACACCGCCGATCTCAGTGGTATCACGTTTCTGGAAGTCCCGGAAGACCGAGATCATAAACTCCATCTGTTGCTGGGTGAGGACCCTTGCCTCTTTGGCGAGGTCATAGATCTTGGCCTTCGCACGCGGGGTGATGTTGGTGTACATGCCACCGACCCGGGGGTTGCTCGGATGGATGGCTTCGCCACCGACGATCTCGCCGATGGTCTGGCCGATCTCACGGATCCGCTGGATCCGGAGGGCAACGCTCCTGACCGGCTCTTCCTTGGAGAACGGGTTGATCTTCGTGTCAGTCCCCGGGATGTACATGTCCGGGAGGGATAGGATGTTGTGCAGGGCGTGACTGTGCATTCTGTTTGCACACTGCAGGATGTAACGCAAGAGTTTTGCATCCTCCGGGATCTCGCACCCGATGGATGCCTCCATCGCTTCAACGCCCGCCAGGGTGTGTGTGATGGGACAGATGCCGCAGACGCGCGATGCGATCTTTGGAACCTGCTCCATCGTCTTACCGATGGCGAGCTTCTCGACACCCCTCACCGGGGTGATGCTGAGCCAGTCTCCACGCTCGACGATGCCTTCATCATTGACTTTTAGAACGAGCTTTGAGTGGCCTTCATGTCTCGTTGTTGGGGAAATCTCTACAACTTTCGACAAATATATCGCCTCATTCCGATATTATGATGTTCAGAACACTATACCGATGTTACCACACAATTTTGCACTGGAAACGTACATAGGTACGTCAACAAGGAGTATGATGAAAACAGAGTTTATACCTTTCGTTCGAGCCCGTTTGGTGTAATACCATCCGTGTATTTAGTAGCATCGCTTATTAAACGGAGGCAATAATATATCAAAATAGGACGGTGTATTATAAAAATAACAGAATTTTTTTAACCTATATTGTTTCTTCATCCATCTCCGCGATGAGTTCGGCTATCGTTGCCTTCCGCTCCGCGTACGCATCGTGCTGGTGGATACTCTCCTCGTTTGTCTGCTTTATGGTTACCACAGAGTCTCCAGGGAGGTCCCGGAATTGCGCAATCACCTTGCGTGCCATTTCACGAACACAGTCTTCAACAAACCGGGGGTTCTTATGAGCCTCCATCACGACGAAACTCTCGTCACCCCGCTTGAGGAGCTCGTAGATACGCGCGCTCATGGAATCCTTCAAGATCTTGATGATCTTCTCGAGGCTGACATACTGGTCGTCATCAGTCTCGACACAGAGGAAACCCCGCCCACGCTGGTTGTGCGTGGCCATCGGCACCTCCTCGAAGAACGCCTCGATCTTATCCTCCTCCACACCGAGACTCTCAAGGACGTGCAGGGCATGGTCCTTCATGATATCCTGGGCGCAGGGACAGGCGGTCATCCCGGTCACTTCAGCACCGATGCTTTTGCGGATGATCGGGTTTCCGTTATTCCGCTGGGCGATCGCGCTTGCGTGAACATTCACAACTTCATGACAACTGGTCTCGCTGACCGGTGTCTCTCGCCGGACCATGAACTGGCTCTGCATCCGGATCTCGGTCCTCTCCGCATACTCATGTCGGTCGAGGAGTTTCCGCGCTACCACACTACAGAGTTCCTCGATCCCATTTACCTCGCCATCGATGGCCTGCTGCAGCACTTCATCGATCACCTCGAAGTTGCGGGAGAGGTTTGCACCCTTAAGACTACCCGGCAGGTCGACGAAGACGTCAAAGTTGGAGATGAAGATGACCGGTCGTTTCCCCGTGCGAGCGACCTCAACGAGTTTTTGGACGTTTTTTACACCCACCCTGGTCAGATTGATGCGGACCTCTGGCAGGCTGGACTGGACATCTGGCAGGCTGGATTGGACATCTGGCACTTCCATCTCAAATCCTCAATAGTATATAGAGTAAGGTTTCTCCTCACGGACATTAAATAACTCCCCCAACAACGGGGGATCTCCGATACAATGTTTATTAGCTTTGCTGTCCAACCGATGGTGATTACTATGGTGCAGAAATACTACGAATCCGATGCTGACCCCCGCACCCTGGAAGGCAGGACGATCGCCGTCATCGGCTACGGCTCTCAGGGTCGCGGGCAGGCGCTGAATCTGCGTGACTCAGGCTATCAGGTCATCATCGGCCTGCGGCCTGGCGGCAGCTGGCAGAGGGCGTCAGAAGATGGCTTTGAGGTCTATCCGGTGGCGGACGCCGTCAGGCGTGCCGATGTTGTCCAGATTCTCCTCCCTGATGAGAGTCAGGCGGCTGCCTACCGTGCCGAGATAGGTCCGCATCTCAGAGAGAACGCCTGCCTGATGTTCTCGCATGGGTTCAACATCCACTACGGCCAGATCGTCCCCCCACCCACGGTCGACGTGGTCATGGTCGCCCCGAAGGGGCCTGGCCACATGGTCCGGCGGACCTACGAGGAGGGAATGGGGGTCCCGGCGCTCATCGCCGTCCACCAGGACTGCACGGGGAATGCGCAGGCTATAGCGCTCGCCTATGCCTGGGGGATCGGCGCAACCCGTGCGGTCGTGCTCGAGACGACGTTTGCGGAGGAGACCGAGACCGACCTCTTCGGCGAGCAGGCTGTCCTCTGCGGCGGAGTGACCTCGCTCATTAAGGCAGGGTTCGAGACCCTGGTTGACGCCGGGTACGCGCCCGAGATGGCCTACCTTGAAGTCCTGCATGAGATGAAACTCATCGTCGACCTGATCTATGAGGGCGGATTTACAAAGATGCGCGACTCGATCAGCAACACTGCCCAGTATGGCGACCTGACACGCGGCCCCCGCGTCATCGGGGTGGAGACCTACGCGGCGATGCAGGAGATCCTCGAGGAGATCCAGAACGGTGAGTTCGCACGGGAATGGATGCTTGAGAATATGGTGAACCGCCCGGTCTTCACCGCGCTGACGAAGGCGGACGAGGAGCACCTGATCGAGCAGGTCGGCCGGGAGATCCGAGGATTCATGCCGCAGTTCCAGAAGTAACATCGCCCTTTTTTCAAGGCCGATACCGGTTTATACCCGGCCGCGCCACTCCAGGGTATGTCTGTCTGCATCATCTACCACTCGGAGACCGGGAATACCCGATCTGTTGCTGAACGTCTTGCTGCAGCGACCGGCGGCGATCTCGTGGAGGTACAGGACCTCGCCGGCTACTCGAAGGCAGGGATGTACCTCAAAGGCATTCCGCGGGCGCTACGGGGGCATAAGGCCGATATTGAGCCGGCTGTCATCGACGTCTCCGGCTACGATACCGTCGTCGTCGGCACACCTGTATGGGCGGGCAACCCGACCCCTGCGATCAACGCCGCCGTCGCAGCCCTCCAGGGCGTCGAGGGGAAGACCGCGATCGTATTCTGCACCTCGCACGGGGCACCGCAAAAGACGCTTGAGACCCTGAAAACAATGCTTGCTGGTAGGGGCGCCGACGTTCAGGGGGCGGTTTCGCTCACGGGAAGGGACGTGCAGGATCCCCGGGCGGTGGAATCCCTGGCCGATCTCGTCCGCAGGTCGGAAAAAGAGATGGTTGTTCAGTAGCGCATCAGCCGGGTCGTCGAGGAGAGCGCCGTCTCGAGTTCCTCGGGCGTGATGATGACCGTCTCACCCTTCAGCCTGAGGATAAGGGCGTCGCCCCCGACTCTGCCGATGATCCGGTGTTCCACCCCGGCGAGAGCCGCCTCGTCCCTGACCGCGACCAGGAACCGGCCGTAGGTCTCGGAGAAGAGTTCCTCCAGAGGATCGCCTGCGAGGGTTACGTCTGATCGGGGTGCGACCTCCACGAGCGCCGCGAGGAGCCCGCCCGGAGAGAGGTCGGTGGCGGCGGTGACCCGCCCTTCCCTGACGAGGTCGCGGACGACAGCGACAACGGCCGGGTCAGCCATCGCGGGGGCATGGCCGCCGCACCCGGTGACGGCATCGAGGACCGAACCACCAAAGTCTGGCGCCGTCGTCCCGATCAGGGCCAGAAGATCCCCGCTCTCTGGCGGCGTCCATCGCCTGACATCCCCGCGCCCCACCATCCCGAGCGAGGGTGTGGGCTTGATCTGCGTCCCGAACTCGTCGCTCTCGTTATAGAGCGAGACGTTGCCGCCGACGACCGGGATCTTCATCCTCCGCGCCGCATCCCCAAGACCAAGGACACACTGTTCGAGCTGCCAGTAGACCTCCGGGTGTTCGGGACTGGCGAAGTTGAGGCAGTCGACGAGACAGAGCGGGTCGGCGCCGAGACAGGCAAGGTTGCTTGCATTCTCGATGACGGCATTTGCCGTCCCCTCGAAGGGTTTTAAGTAGATGTGTCGGGGGTTGCACCCGCAGGAGAGGACGAGTGCCTTATCCTCGAGGCGGAGCACAGCGGCATCGTGGTGGACCGAGACCGTCCTGAGCTGGACGTCCTGGTCGTACTGCGCATAGACCCAGTCCTTACGTGCCACTTCCGGGTGTGCGAGGATCGCGAGCGCGAGATCCTTTATCGTCCCCTCCGGGCGGACGAATGGCGTCTCCGCCGAGTAGGGTTTTTTATCCCAGGTAGAGAGCGGTGCTCCCCCGACCAGCAGGTCTATGGGCAGGTCAGCGACGACCTCGCCATGGAACTTCACGATATAGCGGTGCTCACTGATCACCTCGCCGACATCGCTCCAGCCAAGGTCGTACTTCTCTGCAATCCTGCCCACCAGCGGGACATCATCAGGAGCCACCTCGACCAGCATCCGCTCCTGGGACTCGGCGAGCATGATCTCCAGGGGCACCATCCCGGTCTCCCTGAGATGAACCCGGTCGGCGTGGATGATTGCCCCAAACGTGCTCGCCATCTCGCTTGACGCTCCCGCAAGCCCCGCCGCCCCGAGGTCGCGGCAGGAGAGGATCTTCCCGGACTCTGCCATCTCAAGGATTGCGTCGATGAGGAGCTTCTCGGTGTAGGGGTCGCCGACCTGGACGTTCAGCGGGCCCGCGGCTCCGGCATCCTCAGCAAGGTCCCGGGAGGCGAAAGACGCCCCGCCAAGTCCATCCCGCCCGGTTGAGGAGCCGATCAGCACCAGGTGGTTTCCGGGCTGTTTCGCACGGGCGGTGATGTAGCGATCCGGGTCTACGATACCGACACAGACGACGTTCACGAGCGGGTTTCCCGAGTACGAGTGGTCGAAGACAAGTTCTCCCCTGACGACTGGCACACCGATGCAGTTGCCGTAATCTGCGATTCCGGAGACGATCTGCTCAAAGAGGTAACGGTTCTTCTCCTGTTCGAGGGTGCCGAGGTAGAGCGGGTCCATCAGGGCGATGGGGCGGGCACCCATGGAAAGGACGTCGCGGACGATCCCCCCGACGCCGGTGGCGGCACCGTTGTAGGGGTCCACGTAGCTTGGGTGGTTGTGGCTCTCCATCGCGATGGCAAGGGCACAGGTGTCGCTGAACCGCACGATCGCGGCATCGTCCCCCGGCCCGAGCAGCACCGCGCTCCCTTCTGCTGGCAGCGTCCGAAGAAGGGGTCTGGTGGATCGGTAACTGCAATGTTCGCTCCAGAGATTTTCAAAGCAGGCGATCTCGACGTCGGTCAGCTCGCGTCCGAGGGTTCTCTGCAACAGTGCAAGGTCCTGAGCCGATAACATACTGTAAAGTTGGTGGGTTGCCTTTGTAGATAAGCGTGTGCAGGCCCGGGAAGGAGGGACTGTTTTTTGATATCACGCGATCAACACCTAGGGTATGACTCTATCATATGAAGACCTTCTCAAGAAGGCATATACCGATATCACGGAGCCGACGGAGGCTGAGGAACGATTTGTTGTCCCCACCGCCCGCACCTTCATCGAGGGGAAGACCACGGTTCTTGAGAATTTCGCTGAGATCGCAAATACCCTCAGGCGCGACCAGGACCACCTGATGAAACACCTTCTCGGTGAGCTCGGCACCGCCGGGAAGATAGAGGGGACGCGGGCTGTCTTCTCAGGGAAGTTCGAGCGGGAGCAGATCAACGCGATCATCCACAGTTATGTCGATGATTATGTCATCTGTTCGGAGTGCGGAAAGCCCGACACCAGGCTGGTCAAGACGGACCGGGTCCTGACGCTCCGCTGCGACGCCTGCGGAGGCCACCGGCCGGTTCGGAAGCGGCGAGCGACCGTGGATCCTTCTGCTGCGGCAAAACCGACCGAGGGTGCCATCATGGACGTGACGCCGCAGTTCCTCTCGAAGCGCGGCGACGGTGTGGTGAAGATCGGCCGCTATACGATGTATGTTGCAAACGCAAAACCGGGCCAGACGGTGAAGGTGAGGATCACCCGGATCGCCGGGACGATCGTCTTCACCGAGCGTGTTGATTGAAGGAGTCAGTCTTTTCGGATCTCTACCCAGAAACCCGCTTCTTCTTCCCGTATCCGGGAACTGGCAACACCGCTTGCCGCGAGCTCCCGGCGGAGCGTATCCGGGGTCGCCATCCTGCTTCTCCGTGCAATGTCGCGATCCCAGTTGGGGTTGCGCCGTCGCATCTCGGCAAAGATTTCGTCCCGGAGCGCGGCGGTCCCGAAACTGCCGCCGACATACGCGGCGCCACCGGGCCGGAGGACGCGTTCGATCTCGCGGAACACCTGTACCCGGTCTTTCCAGAAGAAGATCGAGCCGCGGCTGACGATGAGCGATGTGGTGGCGTCTCTGACCGGCATCCAGTGGACATCGCCGATGACCGGGGCTACCCGGTCTGCGAGACCGTTCGCGATAGCGGTCTCCTGCGCGATCGGCGCCATCGCCGGGTCGGCGTCGAGCGCGATGACGGAGAGGTTGCTCTTCTCAGCAAGCGCAACCGAGAGGAGGCCGGGGCCGCTTCCGAGGTCAAGGCAGAGACCGTCCTGTATTCCGGACCATGCAAGCACCTGTTCTGCGATAACAGGGTAGATAGGGGCAAAGACCTCCCGGGCAATTCGGGTGAAGCCTTCAGCACTCTTCTTCTTCATGGCTCACTACGCGGTATCGATGGTCTCTATCTGCCGGAGGAGTTCACCGGCGTAGCTGGAGAGCCGTTTTGCTGCGTCCGTGATTGCAAGAAGTGGGGGGCGGCCGCCGATCGTGGTGACGACGAGTTCGGGGTCAGAGAACTGGAATGCCTGCCTGTGCTGCGCCACGTCTACCCCGGGATCGTTGATGAGTTCGACGGCGAGCGCGTTTATGTAGGTTTTGCCTTCATCTTCAAAGAGGATCCGGGCCCTGTCATCAGTCAGTTCCAGGATTTTGATTTTCATGGCCATACGCACCTTATGTGTGGCTCTGGGTGGGGTATATAGGTATGGGTGGGGGTTCTGGGTCATCCTCCGCTGTGTCAGTGCTTCCAGGATTGCTGTGGCCGGGGAGCCACGCAAGCGAGATGATTCCTCCGGGTCCTACAACCCGTACACAATCGGCGCGACCAGGTTGCGGAGTTCCCTGCGGTTGCGTGATGTGTCCCAGACCCCGGGTTCATCATCTGTCCGCGTGATGATCATGGCCTCTGGATAACTTTCGAGATCCAGGAAGATTATCACTTCGTTTACCGTGACCACCTTCGGCGATCCGTCAACGAGATAACCTGTCTCAAACGTCGTGGGGACCGGGAAGTTCATCGCGACGTAGGTGTCGTTCTGTTTCATGGCCTCCAGTTCCTCCGGCGGGAACCCCGTCTTGTACTGAGCAGAGATGCACCGGTTCTGCTCGCCGCATTCTGCTTCGATGGCGGGATACCCGGGGTCTTCCGGGTAGAGGAAGACGCTCAGGCCTCCTGCGCGGTGAATCTCGATGTAGGGATATCCTCCCCGGGGTTGTCTGCCGGACGAGGCGTCTGGCTCTCCAGAACTTCCCCCGGCATTCCTGGGGACGCCTCGCCATGAGCCAGTCCGAGGAAGAAACCTCTCCCAACCTCCCATCCCGCACCCCCCATCCAGACAACGATCACCTCTGCCGGCATGGTTCGATTGCCCAGGGCGGCCAGATACATCATGAGGCGTGTCTTCTCCCCCATCCGAAGGGTGAAGGAGTCCGGGACATAGGAGACGCATACATCATCGGGCAGCCCGTTGGTCCGAACGACCCTGACATCAATACTGGTATCGGCCTCCGGGGAGACGACGATCGGGAGGGTTGCCGATGCATTTGATCCCAGAATGAGTGTCGGCGCTCCAGGGCGGTCGGTCCTGACTTCCTCGAAGCTCGAGGAGTTCCCTGTATCGAACTCAAAGAGGAAAGGAGGAGCGCCTTCCTTTCCAGGGGGAGCGTTGATGATCGGTTTATCCAGGATATCGGGCTGGAACGTGGGAGGGGTCGGTACCGGAGTCGCGTTGCCAGGTCCTCCCTCGCTCGTGCACCCGGCCATAAGAAGGAGACTCCCTAGTGCATCGATTCTCAATGAACAACACAATAAATAGTATGGCGAGACAATCTTGTCGCATGCCATTTGTGTCTGTCCGCGAACCGGTTCTCTTATCTGATGAAGACCTGGACTATTTGGAACAACTGACTCGTTCCCGCACGACACGGAAGGATCTTCATGAGCGTGCGGAGATCGTCCTTCTGAGTCATCACGGCAAATCTGACTCTGCTATTGCCCGTGAACTGGGGATAACCCGCCAGAAAGTCATCCGAACCATCAATCGGGTCCTCGCCATTGGTGTCCGGGAGGGGTTAAAGGATCTTCCCGGGAGAGGGCGGCCGAAAACTATCTCTCCGGAAGCAAGGACGTGGATCGTGGATTTGCTATGTCGAAAACCCTTGGAATTCGGGTATCCCCATGAGATCTGGACACAACGGCTCTTGCAACAATATATTCGGGAACACGCCGTGGAAGAAGGATTCCCGGAAGTTGCTCGGATTTCACAAGGGACAATCTCAAAAATTGCCAATGCCAGTGCCATAAAGCCGCATAAATGTGCAAAAACGGGATCCTGCGTTTCACGAGAAGGCAACTGTGGTTCTTCACACCTACGAGGAAGCAAATATCCTGAAAGTTCAGGAAAAGGAGGGTAAAGAACCAGACACGTTCATTCTCTCGTTCGATGAAAAGAGCGGCATTCAGGTGCTCGACACAAAATACCCGGATCTCATGCCGGTGCCCGGACAGTTTCCCTCCATTCACCGCGATTATGAATACGTTCGTCATGGGACCGTCTGTCTGCAGGCAGCTCTGGATCTGGTAACCGGGTTTGTCCATTACCGGATTACCGAACGCAATCGGAGTGAAGAATTTATCGATTTCCTGAAAATGCTCGACGCCCAGTATCCGGACGGGGTGAAAATTAAAAATCATCCTGGATAATCTCAAGGTGCATTCATCGGTGGAAACGATCCAGTACCTCAAAACAGTTCCAAACCGATTTGAATTCATTTTTACGCCGAAACACGCATCCTGGATCAATATCATTGAAGCATTTTTCAGCAAAACCACTCGGACAGTGTTACGAGGCATTCGAGCAAAGTCAAAGGAGGAGATCACTGAGCGTATATCGCGCTATATCGATACGTTGAATCAGACGCCGGTGGTATTCAAATGGTCATACGCAATGGATGCAAATCCAGCGGGAGTGAAAATGGTATAGCTATGGTAATTTGGAATCGATGCACTAGGGGAAATTAACCCCTAATTGGGGTTCTTTTGCGGAGTTCACGGGGTTGTGTCTCATCCTGAGCTATGAAGTATTACTGGATGATGCAAGCTCAAGATACTTTCTATTGACTCGGTTCATGTTCTTGTTATAGAGGCCACGATCAAGAACCAGTTTAGCATTGATTCTTTTGGCATTCTCCCTTAGTTCGCTATTTTCAACCGCAAAACAGATCTTTTCTGCCAGCTGATCAGAGTTTTTCCCTTCATAGATCAATCCATTTTTGCCATCAGTAATGACCTCTGATACGCCAGGAATTCGGGCAACGACTGGGAAACAGCCAGATGCCATAGCTTCCAGCAAACCCACAGAAACGCCTGCGGATACGGGGAGGGTATCAACATATATATCAGAGCGCTTTAAAACACCGGGTAGTTCATTATGAGGAACAAATTCTCTGAACTGAACCGCATCATCTATCTTCAAGGCTGTCGCCAGATCTTTTATCCTGTCTTCTTCAGGTCCCTCCCCGATAACCGTGAAGTGGATGTGGGGATGTCTTTCTCGGACTCTAGGTATGGCAGCAATCAGGGTATCTACTGAATAGATGGGGTCAAAACCGCGTATGCTAACGACATGTACACCGTTGTGACCATCTACATTCTGAGAGAGATCTGAAGAAAGGCACTCGGAATTTATAAAATCGTCCAAGACCCCGTAATACGTCCACATCGTTTTTTCAGGTTCGACTGCATACAGTTTGGAAACTAGTTCCACGAATACCTTCGAACCTGCATGAACCAAATCCGCTTTTTTTAATGCTGTCTTCACCATCAGTTTGAGAATCACGGATTTATCGGGATCGATCAGTACGTCGCTTCCCCATACAGATAAGATAAACGGGTGAAACCCGCTGAAGGCACCGCAGAACCCATACTGCGTGGCATAATGGGCATGCAGAACATCCGGTTCTATCTTACGGATTAACCGGCGCACAATAATTGGGGCAAATAAGAGATTAGGCATTTTTTTCGAGATCTTATGTACCCGAACCCCCATCTTGATGTAATCCTTTTCGGTGATGAACGTACCATCTTTAGCGGCATAATCAAATGTGATCAAATCAATGTCGTTATCCTTTGCAAAATACTCAACCCACCGTTTCGTATGTCCGCTCCTTGCATCCGCTAAATAACAAATTTTCATTTTTCTATCTCCCAAACAAAAACTTGACCACATTCTTTAACTGTGCACACGCTGGAATCGGGTCACGGAAGGACAATATGCCAAGTGTTTTCCTACGCGTCAATATATTGAGATATTCACGAATATTAATACACCCGCGCATTATCTCATCTCCCAGCACCCGAATCAATCCTAGTTCATCAATCCAGATGATGTCCCTTTTTTGTTGCGTACCAGCCGGACGATCGAACAGGACCGATTCCATGAAATTAACCCCTAGCAAATTTGCAAGGTAATGCTGCATCCAGAAACGAGGGTTAATCTCAATGAACTTAAATTGATGAGTATTGTCATCATACATGAACTCCATTTCTGATATTCCTTCGTACTTTATCGCACGCAAAAATCGGAACGCGTAGTCTCGAAGTTCACCGTGGATCTCCTCATCGATGACTGGTTCAACAATGCACCCCGTTCCAAACTCCGAAGGGTACTGCTTCAGTTTTCTGCTACAGAATGACCCCATGAATTGACCATCTTTGAAGCAAGAAGCAAGCGAGAAGTTGTTTTTCGCCCCACCAGCAACAACCTCCTGAATTATGACGTTCTCAGCCCCGGTAAGAGAAGAGAGTCTTTCAAATGTCTTTACGAGATCAT
>Ga0208823_1002050_pt1 | contig 15360 bp, 24 predicted proteins | sample AD_UKC075_MetaG_FD_184440 | JGI IMG/M metagenome (GOLD analysis project Ga0208823, IMG submission 184440) | Active sludge microbial communities of municipal wastewater-treating anaerobic digesters from USA - AD_UKC075_MetaG (SPAdes) (version 2) | ecosystem: Engineered > Bioreactor > Anaerobic >... | reverse complement strand
TGTCTGGCAGGAGCGTTATCCGCTGCGGACCCGGTCGATCGAGGGGGCCCTCCTCGGCAAGGACAACATCGCCTACAAGATCACCGCCAAGGCCAAGGGCGAGCCGAACATCAAGCATCCCGAACTCGCCTGCCTCATCCAGGGCATCTACACTAAGGGGGGCACCTGATGGCGAAGAACCCCAGGTCCAGGGAGGTGCCCCGTGCTCCCTCTGAGCCCATGGACGTCGAGGTCCGGAGCGGAGCCATCGAACTAAGAGGGGGCATCAAGGCGAAGAAGGGGGACATCATCCAGGTCCCCCGGGACGAAGCCCGTCAGACCCCGGCCACCCGCTGGGGCCTGAAGACCGGCAACCTCGTCCGGGTCTACACCACGATCGACCTCCCTCCCGTCACGAGCACCGAAGTCCCGGAGGAGTAGCCCCGTGGCCTCCACCGTCGCCGACGTCCGGGAGGAGATCGGCGATACCACCGAACCCCTCCTCTTTTCCGAGACCCGCGTGCAACTCGCGCTTGATGAGGCCGCCGAGGACCTCCAGGCGCGGGGAGTCGATATCGACACCGTCCAGGGGAGCAAGGCGCAGCGGCTCATGGCAGCGATCGACCTGCTCGATATTCATCTCGCCAGGGTCCGGGGCCGGCCCGCCGCCTCAATCTCCGAGAGCGGTAAGAGTATCTCCTACACGGACCTGGCGGCAGCGAAGCAGGAGAAGACCCTGGCCCTGCGTCGCCTGCTCGCAAAACTTGCCGGCAGCCCGATGGAGATCACGTATGACAACTACTGAGTTCGACGTCTTCGACCACCCGCACCAGATCACGCGCGTCGCCGTCACCAAAGGCCACACTGACCAGGAGACCGGGGAGTGGGTTCCCGGGACCACCGCGACAACTGCGATCGCCGGCAGCCTCGAGGACCTCACCCTCCGGGACCTGCAGCGCCTCCCAGAGGGAGAGTATACCCTGGGCGACCGGCGGATCCACACCGGGGCCCGGCTCGTGCCCGGGGACCGCCTTGAGGTTGTCGAGCCCGACGGCACCACCTCCCGGTGGACGGTCCGGGCCCTCGAGAAGCAGACGTCGTTCCTGGTACATTATGGTATCGACCGACGGACCTACCTTCTCAAGCGCCTGATCTGAAAATCATCGTTTTCCCGGCGGCCGAAACTCATATTAAGCCCTACAGAGAAACTATATCAATGCCAGGTACAATCAGTTTGTGCAAAAACCCCCACCAGGGTCTGTGCACCGTCGACTGTCCCTACCGGGCCTCATGCCCCAAAGACCGCGTCCCTCTCCTTATCCCCGCTCTTGTCATCCATTACCGCCTGGGGAAAGTCTACCCTGACGACTACATCAACGACATCGCGCTCCGCCGACAGGAGTTACTATCGGAGGCGGTTCATCAAGGTGAACCGCGATCGGATGCAATCTCGAAGAGGAAAATTTCAGTTCACGCCATATAGGGCGTATTATCGAGTTCACCGAGGTGAGAAAGACGGAATCGGTATTTCTCCGGCAAATTAAAGGGAAAATGTATCTGGTCCACAGGACTCGGGACTCCGACGGCCGCCGCCGCGACCGAGCCACTCCTCTCTCCTCGATCGAGCACAGGACGCTGCAGGCAGCGCTCCAGGTCAAGGAGCAGATCCAGAACGAGATCGTCGAGGTCCCGTGCATGAACTCCCGATGCAAGAACAAGGTCCGAATGACCCGGCGACAGTTAGAAGAGTTCCTCGTCTCCGCGAAGAAGCGCTATGACATGGTCATCCTCCCGTTCTGCAGCCCGGAATGCCGGGACGAGGCCCTCGCCCGCCACGGAGGCAAGACCGATGATCCGTGACCTCAACAACATCCCTGCGCTCCGGAACAACGTGGACAGCATCCTGCAGGCCACCGCGGAGGTGGTCGGCGAGTACCTCGAGGGCAAGATCCTTGATATGATCAACAGCCAGGGCAACGGGCAGTGGCCACCTCTGGCAATGTCCACCATACGCAAGAAAGGGTCGTCACAGGCCTGGGTAGACACAGGGGGATTACGAGCGCAGATCGCGCACCGGATCCTCCACGACGGCCTGGGAAAGTCCATCCAGGTCGGGATCTTCGAGAGTGAGTATGGATTCATCGCGGCATGCCTGGAGTTCGGGACCAATGACACCGGCGCCGTCACGGCCGGGGGCATGATGCACCAGTGGAAGAAGCAGCACATCCCTGAGCGGCCGCTCTTCCGCCTCACCTTCGACCTGGAGGCAGAGAACGTCGAGCAGCTCATTGCCCGAGAACTGGATCGCCAAATAGACAAGTACCTGCTCTGACTTCCTTTTATACTTTCTTTCCCGGACCCTTTCTGCATATGGCGGACGATCCAATGACCGCGATGTCAAAGGACATCGAATACATCAAGAAATCAGTGGACGAGATCAAAGCAGGTCTGGGGGACCAGAACGACCGGATTCGTGACATCGAACTCACCCAGGAACGGCACAAAACATACTTCATGTTGATTGGCGCGACCCTCACCACCATCGTCGGTTTCCTTGCCGGCGCCGCCTCGGGCCTCATCAGCATATTTCGGTGACTGTCATGCTCCCCGCTACCACCCGAACAGCGATCTTCGCCAGCCTCCCTCGGACCGTCGCCCTCGATAACGACCAGCTCGCCACCTACATCGATTATGCCGACCGCGTCAACGTCACCACAGCCCTGCAGGAGCACGACATCGTCGTCACGCTCCGCTACTACGCCGACCGGCCGGACCGGGCCGCCACCCCCGCCAACCGGGTCTTCCGCCGTGAGACCGTCGTGGATGACGTCCGCTACATCAAGGGCGAGCGGGCCCAGGTCACGCTCGGTATCCAGATCCATGCCGCCGACACCCCTGTCCGGCCGGCCGACGACCTCGTCACCGCCTACCTCACCGCCCTCCAGGTCTGGTATCTCCGGGACCTCCCGGCGATCGTCGAGGTCGTCGGCCGGTCCGAGATCCCCGACCTCTCCTACCTCGATAGCCATCGCCGGCGGGGCATGGACATCTACCTCCGCTACCCCATCACCTACGAAGAGATCGTCCCCACCATCGACGTCATCGAGCACGACGTGACCGTGGAATAGAGGGCCCCGACCCTCATTTATTTTGGCTTTCTGCGACCTCTCAGGCATGGTATCCCTCAGAGACCTCCTCTCCCGCCTCTTCTGCCCGCAAAAGGTGCACACCGTCAGAGAATTTGAGTCCCCGGCTGAGCTCGCCGCGTTCGTCGCTACTGACTGGACCAACTTTAAACCCTACCAGGCCCAGACCCACGACTGCGACGACTTCGCCCGGGAGTTTCAGCGTGCCGCCCTGCAGGCCGGTTACCTGGTCAACCTCCAGCTCGTCGACGAGGGGAAACACATGCTGTGCATGGCGGTGATCCAGGACGAGATGTGGTACGTCGAGCCGCAGACCGATGCCATCTGGAGGTACGGTCCGCTCGACTGACTGTCCTTTTTACCCCTCCTCATGGACCCTGAAGACATGGCAAGAAAACACCTGCTCTCAACCTTCCTCGACGAGGCAGCCGAGGTCCACGCATTCACGCATGGGATCTATGCCGGCCTCACGGAATGGAAGGGGACCGAGATCCCCGACAACCCCGACGTCGCCGCCGAGCCGCATTACTACAAAGGTGGCTACATCATCGGCACGCTCCTGCGGTGGGGTGCCCTCATCACCCTGGGCGGCTTGGCGTTCGGACTCTGAGCCCTCTGACTCTCCTTTTTATGCCGCTGGTAAAAATCTCACAGGCATGGAACCCATCGAGGTGATACACCATGCCGGAACTCGGTGACGCCATCAAGATTACGGTCACCGATGTCACCGCGGCCATGCCCTCCCGGGAGTGGGGGACCCCTGCCATCGTCGGGGAGTCCACCTACGTCACCAAGGGGACGCCGAAACTCTACTACTCGCTTGCCGACGTCAAGACGGACCACGGCACTGGCTCCGACATCTCCGTCGCCGCTGCTGCCCTCTTCGCCCAGGGCTGCCGTAAACTCTACGTCGTCGCCATCGACGCCGCTGTTGCCGGGACTCCGACCGCCGACGAGGTGGCAGCCGCCCTGAACACACTGACCCCCTACGCCAGCGAGAAACTCATTCACGGGGTCTGCCTGGCAGGCATCACCACCAGTGCCCTGCTGGCCAAGCTCAAGACCTTCGCCGACGCAAACAATGTCATCTTCACAGCCACCAATGCCCCCGGTGACTCAGTCACCACCATCAGTACCACAGCCGCCAGTCTCTCGAGCGGGAACGGCTTCTATCTTGCCCATGCCGACTCCGACACCACCGAGGACGTCTCCGCTGCAGCGCTCGGCGTGCTCATGACCTTGCGCCCCTGGAACACCACGTTTTGGCGCTACATCAACGTAGCCGTCAACGAGTACTTCGCCCCCGGCGACGTCCCGACCCTCGAGGCCGCGAAGGTCAACGTCATCACCAACCGTGTGGACCGGGTCAACCGCATCTCCAACGCCCTGACGCTCTCCGGCTCGCCGAAATTCATCGACGTCACCCGGACTAAGTACTACGCCGTCACCGCCATCCAGGACAGTGTGGCCTCCCTGCGTCTGAGGATGGCGAAGCTCCCATACACCCCGGCAGGCCTGGACTACGTCCGGGGCGCCATCGCCCAGGCCCTCGAGGGGATGGTCCGGAGCGGGGCCCTGCACTCCTACACGATCGCCATGCCCGCCTTCGAAGACATCCCCGATGCCGACAAGGCGAACCGGGTCCTGCAGAACGTCAACATCAACGCGGCCCTGGCCGGCGACATACACACGTTCGACCTCAACCTGACCGTATCCGTCTAAGGAGATGATGTAACATGGCTGAATCTACTGCACGCACCTGGGATGTTGATGGCGTTTCCGTCAGCATCGGCGGCATCGAGATGACCGAACTCGTCGAAGTCCAGTGGGACCCGGCGGACCAGGTCTCGATGATCCAGTCCATCAAAGGCCCGGTCGGCTACAACCTCCAGCACGCCGAGGAGCCGACCTGGTCCGTGACCGTCCGGCCGCACTGCGAACAGCTCCCGGAGGTCCGGAAACTCAGGAAGAACCGCGAGATAGTCCCGGTCGTCATCAAGACCCCGACCTCGACGGTCAACTGCTACGACGCGATCATCGTGAAGATCGCCCCCACCGGCGCGATCGAGAATGAGGCCCCGGGCATCAAGATCGAGGGGAAGGCCCTGAAGATCGAAGAGGATGACAATGTCTGATCCCGTCGCGGTCTCCAAGAACCATCTTGAAGACTGGTTCGTCAAGGACGAGCCCGTCGAGCTCCTGGTCGCCGGGGTCCGGCTCAAGGTCCGGGAGATCCCGGCCGGCCGCTACATGCACCTGGCCAGCCAGGCGGTCAGGAACAACAAGTTCGACACCGACGCCTACATCAACAGCCTGGTCAAGGAGATGGTGATCGAGCCGGAGTTCACCGACCAGGACCTGGCCCGCCTCAAGCCGGGCATCAAGGCCAAACTCGTGAGAGAACTGGAAACCCTCCTGGGCGTCTCTCCCGAGGCCCTAAAAAACGAACTCTCCGGGTAGAGGACGAATACGTCCTCTTCTCCCTCGCCGACGCTCTGCACCTCGATATCGACGCGGTCCGGCGCTGGCCCGTGCGGAAGGTGCTGGACTGGTGTGAATACTTCCGCCAGAAGGAAGAGAAGATCAAGGCAGCACACCCCGCCGCTGCGGCCCTGTCCGGGAAGCCCAAGTCCGGGACCCGGATCACCCTGCGCGGCGGCAAGTGGGTCAGGCAGGACGCCTGATCCATCTATTTTAGTCTGTTACAAAAATGTAACAGTTTAGGCTTGCGGGTGTAACTAAACTGTTACATACTCTGCCGGGCGAGCACCGGGATAGAGCACTGCTCTGCCTCAGGGAGCCAGAAGGTGCAGTTTTCTTTGATGCAATCCCCGACGAAACTATGGTCGGTGAACAGGGGGCACTTTTTCCCGTCGCCATCGGCCCTAAACTTCAGGATACCCATATGGACACGTCTCCTAACTTCCCTTTTTAACTCTCCCCTAAAAATTACTTTCTATGGCAGATGGGAGCTCCGGAAACATCCGGTCAATTTACGTCGAGTGGGCGCTCCGGGATAAGGTCTCCGGGCCAGCAGAACAGATCGATCGTCGCCTGAGTCTGACCCGGAACAGGGCGGAAGAAGTGAAGTACTCATTCTGGGACACCAACAGCGCGATGGAATCCCTGTCCAGCGCGGGGGCATTCTTCGGCAACATCGAGCAGGACCTGCGGGAGACCGCCATCCGGCAGCAGTATCACAACCGACTCCTCGGCGAGGCCGCCGTCAAATACACCCGGCTCAAGACCTCGGCGCGGGAGTTTGCCGAGACCACGAAGGCGAAGATACGGGAGGCCAGCGCCGCCATCAACGAGCACCAGGGCGCCATCCTGGGGATCGGTGCCGCGCTCACCGGCGCCGGCTACCTGGGCTCCCGGTTTTACTCCTCTGGTACCCGCGACCTGGCCTCGTACGAAGACGCCTACGCCACGTTCGTCAAGAACGTCGGCGCCAACTCAGAGGACCTGATCCGGCAGATGCAGGAGGCCAGCGCCGGCACAGTCTCCGAGACCCAGATCATCCTCAACGCCAACCGGGCCATGGTCATGGATATCCCCTACGACTACCTCCCGCGCATGATGGAGGTCTCCCGCGCGGCCGCCCGGGCCATGGGGGAGGACATCAACTATATGTTCGACTCCATCGTGACCGGCTCGGCCAGGGAGTCCCCGCTCATCCTCGATAATCTCGGCATCCAGATGAACCAGCTCACCGAGTACGAGAAGGAGTGGGCGAAGGCCAGGGGGCTCAACGCCAACGCCCTCACGGCCGAGCAGCAGCGGCAGGTCTTCCTTAATTACGTCATGGAGAACAGCGCCGCCATCCTCCAGAAGGTAGACCTCTCCCAGGAGTCCCTCAATGAGCAGATCGCACGCTCGCAGGTTGCCTGGGATGAGTTCCGGCGCGAGCTCATGGCCGGCGCACGCCCGGCCATCGCCGGGATCCTCAACATCACCGAGGGGGCCACGTCGGCCCTCAGGGACATGCCGGCACCCCTCAAGGCCGTCATCGGGACCGCTGGCCTGGCGGGGACGGTCATCGCCGGGATCGGGGGACCGCTGCTCATCAACGCGGTCGCTGTGACGTATCTGATTACCAACTATAACGCTCTTGCAGGGTCGCTGGCAACTGCCAAGACCGCGATGCTAACCCACGCCTCCACCCTCCTCACGCGCCTCATCCCCGCCTCGGTGGCCGCCGCCTACGCCCAGGGCGGCCTGACCGCCGCACTCTGGGCCGGTGCCGCCGCCTCGTGGGCGTTCCTCGCCCCCTGGCTCCCGATCATCGGCGCGGTCGGGCTCGCCGTCGGTGCCGTCCTCCTCCTGCAGGATGTCCTCGTCAAGGGCTGGGACAACTCCTATCTCGGTCAGTTCGTCGGCTGGCTCCTCGAGAAGTTGCCCCTCCTCCAGCCCGTCGTCGACGCCGTCGTCGGCGGGTTCCAGTGGTTCCGGGACGCCGTCGTCGGTGCCGCTTTCGGAGTAGGAGCGTTCCTCGACCGGTTCGGCCCGCTCAAGTACCTCATCCTCGGTCCGGTCATGCCGCTCCTCCTCCTCAAGGACCTCCTCACCGGGACTGGCGACACCGCCGGGACGTTCCTCAAGGGCCTCGCCGCCATCCCCGGCGCCTTGCAGGCCTTCATAGCCGACCCGATAGGCACGATCACCGGTCTGGTCGAAACATTCATCGTCGGCATCACCACCCTGCCTCAGAAGGCCGCCAGCGCGCTCCAGGGCGCAACGCAGCTCCCCGTCATCGGGCCGGCCATCGGCATGTTCCTCGACGGTGCCCGGGCAGTCTCCGGGTTCATCGACCGGCTCGGCCCCCTGAAGGTCGCCCTCCTCGGCCCCATCGCCCCGCTCGTCTACCTCGGACAGCACGTCGACACCGTCGTCGGCGGGTTCCGGTGGTTCCGGGACGCCGTCGTCGGTGCCGCTTTCGGAGTAGGAGCGTTCCTCGACCGGTTCGGCCCGCTCAAGTACCTCATCCTTGCCCCCGTCGGCGCCCTCACCTACCTCGCCAAAATCTTCGACGCCGTCACCGCCACGGTCCGCGGCTTCATCGACTGGATCGCCGCCATCCCCCGCACCCTCGGATCCGCAGTGGCCGCCATCACCGACAACCCGATCTTCAAGATCCTCTCCGGCGCCGCATCCTTCGCCGCCAACACCTTCGGCACCGCGCTCGAGATCATCACCCCGAGAGTCAAGCCCGAGGTCATCGCGCCCGACATGGACCCCGAGTACTACACCAAAGGTAGCATCGCCTTCAAGGTCCGCACCCCTGAGGTCAGGCCGGATATCCTCCCGCCAGACCCCTCCACCCTCGACCGACTCGGCTCGCTCCTGGCCGGCGCCCTCACCGCCCCCATCACGCCCATCCTCCCGCCCCTCACAGTCCCCAGGATCCCGGACCTCGTGACCCCCCGAGTCCCCGACATCACGCCCCCGGAGATCCCCCCCTTCGAGGCACCCCCTGCCCCTGGCCAGCCCTCCCAGACCGGCGGCAACGGCCCCATCAGCATCACCATCCATAACACCGTCGAAGTCAACGGTGTCGCCGACGGCAACCTCGAAAAACAGATCCGGGACGCCCTCTCCCGCTCCACCGCCGACCAGGTCAAGCTCGTCGAGCGCCGGCTCGTCGACCAACTCCGGGCGTTTGGGATCTGACCTCCCTTTTTATCTCGCCGCCCCGACCTCCTACTCATGCCCGACCAGTCCGTCCTCATCGGCGGTCACGAGTTCAGGGCGATCCAGGTCATCAACCTCACCAAAGACGCCGACATCCCCGAGCACCGCGTCGAGGACCAGTACAACGTCGCGGACCACATCACCCTCAACCCCGTCGAACTCAAGTTTGAGCTGCAGCTCAGCGTCCCCGACGGCGAGGTCGAGACCCTTGACGCCCTCTACACCGCCCGCCAGCTCGTCGACGTCACCTCCCGCCTGGGTCACTACACCGACATGGCCGTCAAACAACCAACGTACAGGGACAGCGATAGCGACAACATCGTCTACGCCACCCTCACGCTCAAACAGGTCCGGAAAGCCACTGCCAAAACCGTCCGGGTCGCCCTCCCGGTCCCTGTCGACACCGGCGCGGAACCCCCAAAACCCGGTAGTTGGTACACCCCGCCCGAGAAGCCCGTCGCCAGCGAGCCTACTAAAAAGGAGGGCAGCTGGCTTGACGGCATCATCAACTGGGTCGGCGGTCTCTTCGGAGGAGGGTAATAATGGTCCGCGTCCTCCCGTTCGATAAGGTCCTCGGCTACCCCCAGCGGCAGCGGGTTCTCATCAACCAGGTGCAGTACGACCTCATTTACCGGTGGAACCACACCGGCGGGTTCTGCGTCCTGACCGTCCTCCGGAGCACCGACGAGCGTGTCATCTGGCGGGGCAAGCTCGTCCGGCTCCAGGGCTACGAGGTCCGCGACCCGGACACCCGGGCGCTCCTCTTCACCATTATGCCCTACCAGGTCGATACCACGACGGCGGAGGTGTGGGTCTTCTATGACTGAACTCTGGGACCGCTACTACGCCTTCCAGACCGGTGACCTCCAGATCACCATCGACGAACTCGATATCGAATTCAGCGTCGAGGGTAGCAACAGCACCGAGGCAGACCGGGCCGAGATCGGGATCTGGAACCTCGCCGACGTCACCAAGGCCCGCATCAAAAAAGGCGAGACCGCCCAGCTCACCGCCGGCTACCGGGCAGACTACGGCGTCATCTTCTTCGGCACCATCGACCGCGTCTACGACTCCCGGCAGGGCGCTGACGTCAAGACCGTCGTCACCCTCCAGGACGGCGTCCGGAACCTCTTCTTTGGGTCCCGTGTCGTCCGGCAGTATCCCGCCGGCGCCGCACTCGTCACCGTCATCAGGGACCAGTTCGCCGCCGCCGGGATCCCCGTCGGCACCGTCGACGACCCCGGGATAACGCTCTCAAAGCCATACACCTTCGCCGGCACCCCGCAGGAGAACCTGGACGACTGCCTGGACATCGTCAACGGAGACGAGGTCCTCGGGACCGCAGCGGCCGGCGGGGAGAACCTCACCGGCCTCATCAAGCGGCAGATTGCTACCCAGGGCTGGACCTACTTCGTCAGTGCCGGCGCCGGCTACTTCGTCCGGCAGGCCCACAGCGAGACCGATGCAGTCCTCCTCTCCTCCGAGACCGGGCTCCTCGAGGTCGTCCCGCAGGATGACGACCAGGAAGGCGAGGCTTACACCGTGAAGTGCATCCTCAACTGGAAGATCAAGGCTGACTCCCTCGTCCGGCTCGACTCCCGCGTCGTCCAGGGTGACTTCAAGGTCAAGACCTTCACGCACCGGCTCGCCGGCGACGACTACAGCACCGAGTGTGAGGTGACCCCCGTATGAACCTCGGCCAGGCCATCCTCACCGCCGCCACCCGGGCCGTCGACAAGATCAATACCTGCCGGGTCGGCATCCTCACCCAGGTCGACCTGCCCCGGCTGCGGTGCAACGTCCTCCTCAAAGGGCTCCTGCAGGGCCAGCGGGTCGAGCTCTTCGAGGTCCCCATCGCCGTCCAGGCCTACCACGGCTCGGCCCTCATCGTCGCTCCGAAGGTGGGCGATATCGTCCTCGTCGCGTTCACCAAGCAGGACCTCGAGCAGCAGCTCCTAAACCGCGACGTCGTCCCGGTCAATGAGCGCCACCAGTTCAGCCTCAACAACGCCGTCGTCATCGCCGGCCTCTACACCCTCGCCGACACCCCGCCCGCCGTCGGCGAAGACGAGGTCCTCCTCCACCATGTCTCGGGCACCGAGTACCGGATCCGGCAGACCGGCGATATCGAGATCACCCACCATTCAGGAGCCGGCATCACGATCTCTGGGGACGGCGCCGTCACCATCACCGCAAAATCCGTAGACTTCAGGGAGCTCTGACCATGCCGCTCATCGCCGTCGACGGAGACGCCGAACCCTACTCCGACGCCCACGTCCCCCCGACCGGCGGCGGGAACAAGACCATCCCCGGCACCCTGCAGACCTTCGTCAGGATCGCCGGCAAGCCCGTCATCCTGCAGGGCCAGGTGTTCCCGACCCGCTGCCCGATCTGCGGCGCCACCTGCACCGCCGGCACCACCGGGGCAAGCCGGCTCGTCCGGATCAACGGCGTCCCGGTCTGCCGGGCAGGCGATGTCGGGGAGGACGGCGACCACGACGGCCAGGGGATCGTCGTCACCGGGCAGGCCTTCGTCACCGACCACTCCTGACCTCCCTTTTTATCCTGCTCCTCTGACCGCATAGTATGTACGGCAGGACGCTGCAGCTCACCCCCGACGGGGACCTGCTCAAAAGCTCGCTCAACCGGTTCGAGGAGATCACCGGCACCGCCAAGGTCGCCCAGGACCTGACGGTCATCCTCCGGACCGTCAAGGGGTCATACCCCTTCAATACCGCGTTCGGCGTAGACTGGGTGGCCATCGCCCATAGCGGATATAACCGGACCCTCATTAACGCCGAGATCCGGACCGCCCTCCTCTCCCACCCGGCGGTCAAGACCGTCGACTCCCTGGAGATCAGCCGGGACACCTCAGCCCGGCACGCGACGATCACGGCCACCGTCACCCTCTACGACGGCGACACAATCACCCTGGAGGCAGATGTATGACCGACTACGGCGTCACCCCCACGGGATTCGTACGAAAACCGTTCACCGCTATCCTGGCCGATTACGAGGCCCGGGCCCGGGCAGCCCTCGGCGACGATATCGACCTCCAGCCGCACTCCCCGTTTTATCAGTTGCTCGAGTCCGTCGCCTACGAGAACGCCCTCATCTGGGACCTCCTCGAGGACCTCTACTACAGCGGGTACATCGACTTCGCCACCGGGGACAGCCTGGACCATCTCGTCGCACTGCTGGGAGTCCGCCGCAAGGCCGCCACCCGGGCAGAAGGCACCGTCCTCTTCTCGCGTTCGGCTGCCGGGTCGATCGTCACCATCCCGGCCGGCACCCGGGTGGCCACCCAGGACCTGGCCCTCGTCTACCAGACCACGCAGACTGCCGACCTGACCGACCTCTCCGTCTCGGTCCCGGTGATCGCCGTCGACCCGGGCGCCGCCGGCAACGTCGCGCCGGCCACGATCACCCGGCTCGTCGACCCTATCTCTGGAGTCACATCCGTCACCAACGTGGACGCCACCTCCGGCGGGGCGGACACAGAGACCGACCCCGAGCTCCGCCACCGCGTAATCACCTACTCGCCCTCCGCGAAAGGAACACGGTACAGCATCGTGGCCGCGCTCACTGCCCTGGAGGGGGTCCAGGACGTTGCCCTCGACGAGAACTTCCCCGCCTGCACGATCACCCTCACCGTCGTCGGCGGCGACGACGCCGAGATCGCCGCCACCCTCGAAGATACCCGGCCGGCAGGAATCCTGGCCACCTGGCAGCGGCCCACCCCGGTCAGCGTCGCCGTCACCGCGACCGTATCCCGAACCCCCTCGGCAGACGCCCCCACCGTCCAGGATGGGGTGGAGGCCGCCGTCACGGCGTACCTGAGCGGTCTCCCGATCGGGGACGACGTCATCTACTCCGACCTGGTCCGGACGGTCCTCGGTGTCGACGGCGTCAACGATATCCTCGCAATGTCCGCGACCGCCGGGTCCACGACCATCCAGCAGTTCGGGCAGACCCTGGTCATCCCCGCCGGGCAGAAAGCCTCTCCCGGACTCATCTCGATCACGGTGGTGTGAGTCATGGACCCCGCTGACCGGATCCTCTCCTGCCTCTCCAGCGCCCTGAACCCCGGGGGCAACAATGCCCGGGTCGCCGAAACCCTTGCCGGAGAACTCGACGTCGCCCGCTCGACGGCCGCTGCGATCGACACCATGCGGAACCCCGACCTCACGACCGGGCGGACTCTTGACTACGTTGCGCAGATGTTCAACGTCGCCCGCGCCTCCGGCGAGTCGGACGACAGCCTCCGGTCCCGCATCGTGACCCAGATCAAGCGATACTACAGTTGCGGGACCCTCACGGACATCCGGGACGTCATCGAGTACTTCACCGGCCTGACCGGAGACCGGGTCCGGATCCGGGAACCTCCCGACGTCCACGAGGGATGGGGATACGGAGAAGGACGGTATGGGTTTCTGCCCTGGGGCACCCCGCCCGCCATGTTCCGCGTCGAGCTCCTCGGCGACGACCACACCGCCATCATGCTCCCCGGTCTCGTGGCCGCCATCGACCTCGTCCGGGCCGCCGGCGTCTACGTCCAGGACCTCGTTATCTGCAGCACCCTGCAGGAAGTCCTCGTCGCCGCGGAAGGCTCGATCCTCTGGGTCGTCCCCGCTCCCCTGCGCTCGGGCTTCGGCACCTGTGGCTACGGCACCTGTGGCTACGGTGGCGTGTATACGATCCGATCGACGGCAGAGGGAGCGGTTGACCTGCAGGTGAACGCCGAGGCCGCAGTAGTGGCCGGCATTCGTCATGGGCTCGGTTTCGGGCAGTTCCCATACGGCTGGGAAGGGTATGGAGGCCGGATTGACTCCGCTACAATCGAGTATGACGTCCAGGGCGAGGCTCCCGTCGAGGTAACTGTCTCGACTGACCACCAGATCCTCGTAGAGACGGTGCTCGGCTACGGTGCCGGCCGGCTCGGCACTGAGCCGTACGGATCGCGTGCGGGGTCCGTCGATGCCCTGGCAGGGAGCGCCGTCGACCTGGTCGTCGAACCGACCGCCGCGGTCACGGCGCAGGCGGCCAGTTACCTCGGCTACGGCGCCTGGCGCTATGGCCAGTACGAGTTCGGCTACTAACCCCGACTTTCCTTTTTAAACGGGCCATCCCGACCCTCTCTGCATGTCTAACGACGCGAATGTATGCGTTTCCGCGGAATCGGAGGTAATCCAGTTCCGCATCGACGCAGAAGGCAAGGAGGTGCCGCTCGATGGTCGGGAAGATCGTCACTAACGCCGGCATCAACGAACTGCCCAAACTCCTGGCAGGGTCCGGCAGCAAGATGGGCTGGATCGCCGTCGGGACCAGCACCGTCGACCCGGCCCCCGGCGACACCGCGATGAAGGGTGAGGTCGCCCGCAAGGCCGCCACCTACTCGATCAGTGGCGGCCAGGTGGTCTTCGAGGCCGTCTTCGCTCCTGGGGAGCTTGGCAGTGCCGTCATCACTGAGCTCGGTCTCCTCTCTGCAGCGACCGGTGGCGTCCTCTACTACCGTGAGGTCCGGAACCCGCTCAGCTTCGACGCTTCGGTCGGCGCAGCATTCAGGGTGAAGGCCTCATTCGCACGGGGGGCTGCCTGATGCAGGTCAAACAGCAGATCCAGATTGACACCGCCGCCGGCCGGGAGGTCCTCGACGCGGATCGCTACGCCATCGTCGAGGAGACGTACGTCTTCCTCAACGGCAACACGGTCGTCCGCACCGTGCCGATCGAGGACATCGTCGAAGAATACGACGAGGACGGCGACCAGACGAAGGGCATCGTCACCATCTACTCCAGGACGTGATATTGCATGGCTACACCCACACCCAAATTCAACCTCGAAAAACCCGAGTTCGGCGATCTGGACTGGCACATCCCCCACAACCAGAATTTTGACCGCATCGACGCTGCGCTCGTCAACGTCATGGGGTCGCAGATCGGTGACCCGACCTACGACCTCAACCTGCGCTCGCCGGCGCTCCTAAACCGCGTGCTCCGCATCAAGGACGGTGCTGGCACCCCGAACGACCTGGAGATCCACCAGGTGTGGATCCCCTTCTTCCGGAGCGCCGGCTTCTCGCAGCCGAACCTCAATGGCCTGCTCCTCGGCGGGTTCTGGGTCGACAAGTACCAGGCTTGCATGCCATCGGCCACAGCAACCTCGCGCGGGGGCCTGACGCCGAACAGCCCCGGTGCCGGCGTCGGTGCCGCGAGCATGCCGCACGTCGTCCCGTGGACAGACGTCTCGTGGAACACCGCCCGGGCCGCCCTCGAGAACCGTGGCGGCGCCGCGAACAAGTCCGCCTCCGGCACCCCGACCCCCTGCACGATGTACGCGACCGGCGACCACCCGAAGGCCGAGTTCCTCGTCGATAGCGTCGACCACCTGGTGGGTCGTCATGTCGAGATCGTCCAGGGCGACACGACCTACTACCGCCGGGTCATCAAGGCCGGCAAGTTCGGCGAGGCCAAGTACGTCCGGGTCTTCCCGGAACTCCCGGCGACCCTCACCACCGATGACACCTACACTATCATCGGGCACC
>Ga0208823_1002048_pt1 | contig 15374 bp, 14 predicted proteins | sample AD_UKC075_MetaG_FD_184440 | JGI IMG/M metagenome (GOLD analysis project Ga0208823, IMG submission 184440) | Active sludge microbial communities of municipal wastewater-treating anaerobic digesters from USA - AD_UKC075_MetaG (SPAdes) (version 2) | ecosystem: Engineered > Bioreactor > Anaerobic >... | reverse complement strand
CCGCTTGGTCTCGGTGGCATTTCACGCACCGGGTTTTGCTGGATCTCGCGAACGTGCCGGGTGCTTCCTCCCGCGGTACCTTCCACCCGCGCAGGGGACGATCACAGTCGATGCACTTGTCGAGCGTTGGACGATCAGAAAGGTGTGTCGTCCCCATAACCATCACCCCCGCCAAAACCGCCCTGAGCGCCCTGGGAAGGCCACGGGTCATTCCCACCCGCGTTCGCGGTTTGCGGGCGCTCCTGCCCCTGCCCAGCGCTTACCCGGGTCACTTGTGCGGTCGCGTACCTCAGCGAAGGGCCGATCTCGTCAACCTCGAGCTCGAATGCGGTGCGCTTCTCGCCCTCCTTCGTCTCGTACGAGCGCTGCTTGAGCCGCCCCGTCGCGATGACGCGCATGCCCTTCGTCAACGACCCGGCGACGTGCTCCGCAAAGTCACGCCACACGGACGCCCGCAGGAAGAGTGCTTCGTCGTCCTTCCACTCGTTCGACTGCCTGTCGAACGTGCGCGGAGTCGACGCGATCGTGAAGTTCGCCACCGGCAGACCACCCTGCGTGTACCTGAGCTCCGGGTCAGCAGTGAGGTTCCCCACCACGGTGATAATCGTTTCGCCAGCCATCAGTTGCCTGCCTTCCATTCCTTGTGAAAATCGGTGTGCCACCGCAGCGCCTCAGCGATTTCGGCTTCGGTGACATCGCCGCGATCGACGTCGCCCTGCAAGTCGTCGAGCGCATCAGAGATTGCGGATTCCACGGCGGAGTCGACGTGGCGCTGGATGCGCGATTCGCGGTCCGGGTTTGTCGCCTGCGTGGCGTGCGACTTCCCGACACCGGCTGGCCTGGTCGCAGCCCGGTGTTCAACACCGTCCCTGTTCGTCTGCAGCGTGATGCCGCACGTGACGCACTTCCCGTAGGGCTCGCCCTCGCGGGGATCGAAGCGGCCCATCAGTTGCCTCCGTCGATCTCGAGGCGGTCGACCGGCGGAGAGTCAATATTGAGGGTTGCGCTATTCGCAAGCACGCGTCGATCCGCTCATGCCTTTGAGCGACAGCTAGCAGATCGTCGTCCGCCGAGTGTGGTGGGCTTGTACCTCTCCTCTGTTGCGGAGATCTCCGGGCAGGCGCGTCCCGCTGACGAGAGCCACAAACTCCAGGCGGAGTCTCTTCGGTGGTTGCTCTGATCACGTCGTTCGATACACTCGGAATGTGCATTTGTACTTCCTGTGACGGCTGAGTAAGGCCTACCGCGCTCGTTGAGTCATCCGAGCCTGCGGCGGCCGCTCGTTCTCGACCCTGCACGGGTCGCCGTCACCTTGCGCACCCTCGCACGCTTCATAGCCGTGCGGTGCGTCGTTTCCGAAGGATACGAATGCTCTCCCTCAACACCCCTCTACCAGCGCGCCATCGCGCGCAGCTCATCGCCTCCGACGTCTCCGTAACGCGCGGAGCCACCCCCGTCCTCAGCCACGTCGACCTCACGGTCACGGCCACCTCGCGAGTAGCGATCGTGGGCGAGAACGGCCGGGGGAAGTCGACGCTCCTGCACGTCCTCAGCGGCGCTCTCACCCCGGACAGCGGAGTAGTGCAGCGACTCGGGACGGTCGGCATAGCCGAACAAGAGATGCCGACCGGCGGCAACCGCACAGTGGGCCAGGCGGTCGCGGAAGCGATCGCGCAGCCGCTCGCCGCCGTTGCGGCCCTCGATTCGGCCGCGGTGTCACTCGCCGCAGGCGTCCCCGGCGCCGAAGAACGATACGCCGCCGCATTGGAACACGCCGAAGTCCTCGATGCGTGGGATGCCGAACGGCGGGTGCAGATCGCGTTGGAAGCACTCGACGCCGAAACGGAGCCATCCCGGCGCCTGGACGACCTCTCCGTCGGGCAGCGCTATCGAGTCCGTCTGGCGTGCCTGCTCGGCGCCGACGACGATTTCCTGCTCCTCGACGAACCCACAAATCACCTCGATCGAAGCGGCCTCGAGTTTCTGACCACGCAACTGCGGTCGCGAAACGGCGGCGTGGTCGTCGTCACCCATGATCGCGCGCTGCTCTCCGACGTCGCGGAGACGATCGTGGACCTCGACCCGACCCCGGATGACCGGGTGCGCGTGTACGGCAACGGTTATGCCGGCTACCGCGAGGGCCGGCGCGCCGAGCGCGAACGGTGGGAGCACGAATTCGAGCGACAGCAGACCGAGCTCGCGCGGCTGCAGGACAGTCTCAGCTCGGCGCAGAACCGACTCGTCTCGGGGTGGCGACCAGAGAAGGGAACCAACAAGCACGGACGGGCCACGCGCGCGGGCGGGCTCGTGCAGAGCGTGCATCGCCGGCAGGAGCAACTCGAAGCGCACGCGGTGACTGTTCCCGAGCCGCCGCAAGTGTTTCGCTTCCCGGAGCTTGCGACCCGAACCGGAGCGGTGCTGTTGAGCGTGGAGGACGTGACCGTGACCGGCAGGCTTACGCGCCCGGCGGCGTTCTCTCTGTCACACCGCGGGCGTCTCGTAGTGACCGGACCCAACGGGGCCGGCAAGTCCACACTGCTGAGCGTCGCAGCGGGAGACCTCCGCCCGGACACCGGCACCGTTCGTCGCCCGCAGAACGTGCGGCTCGCTTTTCTGCGCCAAGAGTCGGAGCTGCCGCTGGATCGTCGCGCGAGCGAGTTCTACGCAGCCCACGTCGACGCGCTCGTTCCATCGCGTGAGGCAGTCGGTCTCTCGCAGCTCGGGCTCCTGCGCGCCCGCGAATCGAGCAAGCGGATAGGTGAGCTGTCGATGGGCCAGCAACGGCGCCTCGAGCTGGCCCTGGTGCTCGCCACCAAGCCGCACGTGCTCTTGCTCGACGAACCGACCAACCACCTATCGATCGCGCTCGTCGACGAACTGACCGACGCGCTCAACGCCACCCAAGCGGCTGTTGTCGTATCCACCCACGACCGGCAGCTTCTCCGCGACGTCGAAGGCTGGCCGGCACTGCAACTGGAAGCTACGACCGAAAGCGAGGCGCTCGTATGACCCGCGAGACTCCCGACCGGCTGCGGGCGCTGCGCCCTCTCGCTACCCGCGACTACCGGCTGCTGTTCGCGGCCGTCGGTATCGAAGTCTTCGGCACCGGCATGTGGACCATCGTCATGGTGTTTCAGGTGCTCGCACTCGACGACAGCCCCCTTGCCCTGTCAGCCGTCGCTACCGGGCTCAGCCTCGGCCTCTTCGCTTTCTCGGTCCTCGGCGGGGTGGTAGCCGATCGCTTCTCGAAGCGGCGGATCATCATCACCGTGCAGGGACTCACCGCGGCGGTCATGGCCGCCGTCGCGGTGCTGTCCCTCACGGGCGCGATCGAGTTGTGGCATGTCGGGCTCGCCTCGTTCGCCATGGGCGCGGGTAGTGCGTTCTTCTACCCGGCCTACAGCGCCTACCTCCCCCAAGTACTACCGCCCGAACAACTGCTCGCCGCAAACGGGCTCGAAGGGGCTCTCCGGCCCTCGATGGGGCAGGGCCTCGGACCCGCCCTCGGAGGGATCATCGTCGGGGCGTTCTTCCCCGCCATCGGAGCGGTCATCGTCGCCGCGTCCTACGCAGTCGCGTTCGTCATCACACTGTTCCTCAGCCGCCGGGAGGAAACCACCGAACCGGAACGGTCGCAGCAACGCACGAGCGTGTGGGGCGACCTCAAAGCCGGGGTCCGCTACGTCGCCCGCACCCGCTGGCTGCTATGGACCCTGATCTTCGGATCATCCCTCGCGCTCATCATCCAGGGCCCAATCGAGGTACTTCTCCCCTTCCTCACCCGCGACCGATTCGACGACGCCGAAGCAACGTTCGGACTACTACTCGCCGCCTACGGAATCGGAGGCGCCATCGGATCGCTCATCGTGTCGTCACTCAAACTGCCCCGGCGATACCTGACACTGATGATCGGCCTCTGGGGCGGCGGTACCCTCCCGCTCGTGCTCATCGGCCTCGCCAACAACCTAATAGTGATGCTCGCCACACTGTTCGCGGTCGGAGCTGCCACAGGAGCCGGCGTGGTGATCTGGGGCACACTGCTTCAACGCCTCGTGCCACCCGAAATGATCGGCCGTGTCGCCAGTCTCGACTTCTTCGTCTCCATCGCGTTCATGCCCGTCTCGATCGCCATCGCCGGGCCCCTATCGCTGATCGTGCCGATACCAGCCATCTTCATCGTGGCCGGCGTCGCGCCGACGCTGCTCGCCATCGTCGCGCTTCTAGCCGGACGCATGCGGGACGTCGAGACGAGACACCCCCTGGACACTTGACCCAGCGCCGCACTGCGTCCCTGATTGTTAGCGTCCTGGAAGGAATTGACTCGGCTTGGAGTTCTCGGGCCGCGGCTGCCTGAACCCACTCCGATGTGCCCTCAGCGGGGGAGGAAATCTGCTCTCGCGGCGACGAACTCGGAATTGTCGCGTTGCGAGAACTGCGACCATCGGCTCGCTGTCTGCGGCGTGATTCCCATCTGAACGGCCACGATAGCGGCGGGGAGGTCGCTAGCGAGGGCGAGCATGGCGTAGTTCCGGGCGATCCGCGGGCTGACCCCGGCCCGCGCTATCCACCGTCCGAGGGTCGTGGGATGGATCGGCTCGTGGTGTCGTCGGGGAGATGGGAATAGATACGATCCCTCACCGGCTCGCCGAGTCGCCCCCGGATTCTGCTCAGCTTCTTTCACGAGCTGCGCGAAGAGTTGAGCGACCGAGTTCGGGATCTCGATGGGTTCTGTCGATAGCGCGAGATACGTTCGTCCTCCGGCTGTACTGGTGTCGACAGTGGTGAGCCGGTGGATGCGGTCGGTTCGAGCTCCGTAAAGGAGCACGAGCAGCGCGGCAACCCTGGTCGCGAGGCTCACCGTGTCGTCCGACCCGGCGATAAACGTGCGGACCAGAGCGTGATGCTCGTCCTCCCCGCTGACCTCGCTCGGCCTGGCCTGCTGTCCGCGCTCGACGCGGAGTCCCGGATACTGGCCGGTGGACCTGAGCCACGAGATGAACGGTGCGATGTCGCCGGTGCGGGCTGCGTTGCCGCCGACCCACCGGTCTAGGACCTCCTGTGTCAGCGCGGAGAAGCCCGCCCCTTCTTGCTCGACGTGCTGCAGGAGTCGCGCGGCCGCGCGGATCCGTTCACGCGCGGAATCTGCGACACCGACCGTGGTACGGCGGCGTCCTGCCCGCCGCCGCACAGTCCGCAGCACCTTCCATTGTGCATAGGGAGTGATCTCGGCGGCATGGTGTGAAGGAAGCTGGATCAGGTACTCGTCGACCCATGTTTCGAGCCGCTCAGTCTGCTCATCTCGTACCGGGAGAACGCCGACGTCGACCAGGAGCGCACGGAGATGATGTCGCGCCTGCCCAGGCGGACACGCGTCAACGCGCGCATGCGTGATCGACTCTTCCGACCCGATCGCTCGGAGCAGAGCTCTCGGGGTGGGCTTGAGCAGCCATCTCATGGTCGAGTCCACGCGACCTCGATAAACGAGCGCGTCCGGGAGCCCGGCCAAACGCCCGGGGATCACCCCCGTCGCGGACGCGAGGAGGTCGCCGGCGGCTCGAACGACGGAGCAGCGGATGCAGGTGTTCTCGAAGTGCTGCTCACCCGGGGCGCCACACGTGGCACAGACGTAGTCGCGCGTCGACCCTGCACACGGCCCGCAAACGCGCTCCCCTCGGTCATCGCGACCGATGAGCGCTTTCACCTGCCCACAAGACCCGCAGCCGTCGGGGTGGCGGAGCTCGCGTCGATAGCACACGCCGCATATAGACCCGAGGGGCCAGGTCGTATGAACCGCGCGCTTCTCACCGCAGATGGCGCACTCGGCGATGGGGGTGCGGTAGCAGCTGTGGCACAGATCTGCTACGCCATTCTGGTGGCGGGTTGCGACGCGTCGCTCCCGTCCGCATTGTCCGCACGCTCTGACCGGTGCGGAGTAGCAGCGCTGGCAGAGATCCTGACCGTCCACGATGGCGGTGACGTGATCGACACGGCCGCATCCCGCACACGCCCGCTTAGGGCGCGCGCAGTGCCCGCAGAGTGGTGCGCCGTCCTCGGCTCGAGCGCTGGGCGCACGGATGCGACCACAGCGCGAGCACTCCATACGTCGGCTGACGTTGTAGCACGGTCGGCAGAGCCCTCCACCGTCGGGGAGTCGTTTCACCCGCGGGGCGCGGCTTCCGCACTCGGAGCAAGGATGCTCCGGCACCACGGTCATTTCGAATGCCCGGGCCGATTGATCGTCGTTCGGCGGGCGGATACTCGGCTCTTCCGCGGGATGACTTCCCCGGAAGCCTTCCTGGCGGACGCCTCGACGATGCGGGGTTCGATGAGGTCGTTGGGTGTGCACTCAAGGATGTCGCACAGCGCGATCAGCGTAACCATGCTCAGGCGCTGCGGCTGACCCGTCACCAGCCGGTAGGTCTGCTCCCGGGAGAGCGCGACACCACGCTCAGCGAGCAGCGGCTGCAGGTCCGTCGTGGCGAACATTCCACGCTCCGCCATCTTCGCTCGCAGATGCCAGACGTAGTCCATCTCTTTCACCGTGCTGCCTCCTCGAAGTCGGCGCCGTAGCGGGTGTGAATAGCTTGGGTGAGCAGCCGGTTCCGGTACTCGTTAGAGACGCCGACGTAGATCGCGGTCGTCGAGGAAAACGAGTGCCCCACCTGCTCCTGAATGAACCGCTCCGGGTAGTCGAACTCCACCAGGTGCGTCACGTACGAGTGCCGCAACGAATGCAGATCCAACGAAGAGTCGATCCCCGCGGCATCACGAGCTGTACAGAACGCTTCGTTCGCCGCACGCCTGCTCAGCCTCGTGCCCCGTTCGGTCACCCACAGAGCAGGCGACGAACTCGACGATGACGACAACGCCGGCCGAACCTCATCGAGGTAGTGCGCCAGCGTCTCCGCGATCCAGCCCATCTCCGGAACGGTGAGCACCGTGCGCCGCTTCGACGGGCCCCCGCGGCTCGCTTTGCCATGGCGCACCGACAGTGCACCGAATCGGTCTAGGTGCGGCAGCTTCGCGTTGCGGCGGAGATCCACGAGATCAAGCATGACCGCCTCACGTCTTCGCAACCCGAACGCATAGACGCACTTGAGAAGCGCGGCGTCCCGCACGGCCTGAACCGCACCCTTTCGCCGTCGCGACAGGATCCGTGCGGCGAGCCCGTCGGCCGCATCGAACAGCGCCTGGACTTCGTCGAATGTCAACGGTCGCCGCGCGGCATCGCCCTCGTACTCGCTGACATGCACAATCGAGTTGTCCTCATGGAACACCTGTCTGGGTGCAGCGCCAAAACGCGCTTCACACTCGGACAGCCAGGGATATCGAGGATCAGTGATGTACTCGCAGAACATCTTGATGTCGATCTCGTATCCACGCAGCGTCGATAGCCGCAACGGCTTCACGCCCGAGCGCAGCTCACTGATCCACGCCTCCGCCTCCGCCGGCGTCCATTGCCACGGGTACATACCCGTGAAGTCCACGAACCGGCGCACGAGCCGCTCTCTCGCCGCAATCGTCGGAGCCTTCAAGAAGCGAGCAATCTGCTGGGCTCGCCACCCATTCAACATCCCGTCGAGCACGGCTCCCTCAGGGTCAAGATGAATGACATTCCGCGCGGAGACGAGCCGCTGCGCAGACGATGGATCAACTTCAAGCACATCCTCATGATGCATCCAATACAACATTGATGCAAATGAAGTACTCTGGGTGATCAAGAGTGGCGCAGAGACCCCCGGCCCCCTCGACATCCTTCTTGAGCTCAGGCTCTACCGCGCGGGCGATCGCGCTTCGCGCGTTGCATCGGATGGCAATATCGCCCGTTTTGCCACGCGCTTGATGTTGTCGGGCCGGAAGCCGGACCAGTGGTCCTCGCCGGTGCCGTCCTCGACGATGCACACGGGGGCCTCGCTGTAGCCCAGGTCCTCGGTGATGTAGGCACGCGCGTCCGGGTTCTCCCGCACGTCGACCTCCACGAACGGCACTCCCTCCTTGGCCAGGGCCTTCTTGGTCAGCGTGCAGCGCATGCAGCTCGGCCCGGTGCTGTAGACGGTCACGGTCAGCATCGTGGGACTCCTCTCATCGCTCATTCTTAGGGATCGTTCCTGATAGCGGAGCAATCACCGGCCGGGCCGGGAGCAGCAACCCGGAGGGCGGCGGGGGAGAGAAGTTCGGCGCGAAATAAGGAGCGCAGCGACGCGTGCCGAAGTTCTCGGCGGAGCCGGCCCGCGAAGCGGGCTTGTGCGGACGGCCCGGCCGGCGATGATGGAGCGCCAGGAACGAACACTGAACGGCTCGTGCAGTCGCCGGCCGGCGGCCGGCCTCCGTCGTACCCCCGCGGGCGCTCCGTCGCCCGCGGGGCCTCGGGGTGCGCGAGGGGTGGCACCCCTCGCCGCCGTCCGCCAGGGCGGCGCGACGTCGCCACCTGCTCGGTCCTGCCATCGTCGACACCTCCCAACTCCATTAGCCCCAATAGTACTATTACCGTCACTTAGGTGACGGTAATAGTACTATTCGGCTAGGCCGCGTCGCTCTCCTCGGCGGGCTCGGTGATCGCGTCGGCCAGGGTGTGCGCGGCTCGCAGCACGTTCGCCGCGGTGGCCTTGATCGTCTCGGGCTCGCCGTTGCTCCACCCGGCGACGTAGCCGATGCTGTAGGCGCTGGTGTCCAGGCCCAGGATGCCCGCGACGACGTACGCCACCGATTCGGCCTCGGTCTCCGTGACGCCGCGGTGCTGGACGTACTCGGCCGCGTCCTGCTCGGCGTGCAGGATGACGTGTGCCGCCTCGTGCAGCGCCGTCTTGGCGGCCTGGGCGGGGGAGAGGTCCGCGTCGACGACGACGCGGCGAGTGCCGTCGGTCGTGGTGTAGCCGTTGGTCTCGCCGGGGATCGCCTCGCGCTCGACGGTCCAGCCCTGGCCGGTGAGGTAGTCCGTGACGGCGGCGAGGATGCCGAGCGGGTCGTCTCCGCGCAGGCGGTGGGCGAGCGTGCTCGGGTCGTCGGCCTCGGGGTCGATGGGGTCGGTCTGGGCCATGTCGAACACGGACACGGGGAAGAACCTCACACGGCGCTGCTCCTTCTCCTCGCCGGTCTGCTCGTCCTCGACGGTCTCGCGCACGTCGCGGCCGCCGAAGATGCGGATTCCGCGCTCTCCCTTGCGGACCTGGCGGCCGAGCTTCTGCCATGTGCGGTAGCCGGCGACGTGGGTCGCCTCGGGCTTCTGCGCGAGGATCAGCAACAGGTTGTTGATGCTGTAGCGGTGGAACGCCTGGGCGAACGTGAGGAACCGGGTCCAGGCTTCCGAGCTGCGCAGCTCCTCGACCTGCTCCGCGATCGTGGCGTGCAGGCCCTCGGCCTCGGCGCGTCGCTCCTCGGGGCTCTTGGTGGTCCTGATCTTGCGGGCCATTTCGCTACCTCCTGTAACGGTAATAGTACTAATAGGGTTGTGGTCAGTGCTCGATGCCGGGGTGCGTGCACTCGCAGCAGGCGCGCTCGGTCTTGGCCGCGGGGCACGTCTCGTCGGTCGCGTCGCAGTAGGGGCAGACCTGGTAGGGCGTGAGCGTGGCCGGGGTCGGCTCGACGATGGCCGTGCCGGGGTGGTCGGCGTGGTGGTGCTGGCGCCACTGGCTGAGCATCCGGGCGGTGTCCTCCTGGGTGCGGTGCTCGGGGTGGTTCCATCCGCACGAGCACTCGACCCACCACACGGGCTCGCCGGCGGTGCTGCTGGTGCAGATGAGGGCGGTCGGTGCGGTCGTGGTGCTCATGGTGACGGGCTCCTCGGGGGTGCTGGTGGCTGTTGCTTCCCCTCCACGTTTTCTTGCCGTGAAGGCACGAATGTGCCGCTAGGGAGTGCCGGCCGGAGTGCAAGAGACCGTGGAATACCGGACTGAGCGCAGCGAGGGAGGATATGCCGCGAAAGCTCTTGCGCGTAGGTCGGCCGACCGTATGCTGCCGAAGGCTTCACGGCGAGAAAACGAGCGCCGTAGGCGCGATGCTGCCGGCCGCGCAGCGGCCGTCGGTCACGGCCCGCAGGGCCGCTCGCGGAGCGCGAGGGCGCAGCTCTCGCCGGTGACGAGCGTGAGCGCTCGTGGGTGCCCTGCTCGGCCGTCCCCACTGTGTGCAGGCCGGCCCCGGCGATCGCCGGGCTGTGCCCATTGGGGGCGGGGGAGTCCTGACGGGCTCAGGCGATGCGCACGGCTCCGAGAACCGACATGAGCACCTGCTCGGCCGACGACACGTCGTCGTCGGCAGGGGGCCGGGGTCGCTGGGCTCGACCATCGCGCTCGTCCTCGACGATTCGGCGGGCCTCGCGCCAGTCGAGACGTCCGTCGGCTCGACGTGGGTGCGGGCCATAGGCGTGGGTGCCGGCGTCGGGGGTGAGCACGAGCGCGAGCTGCCCTCGACCGGGGCGGTGCTTGGCGCCGGGTCGCCGCGGTGCTCGCATCCATGCGTCCTCGGCCTGCCACCAGGCCCACAGCTCACGCTCGACGGCGTACCTGTGTGCTCGGTCGTCGAGGCGGCCGTCGACGTCGAGACGGCGCGCGGCCGCGGTGCGGTGGTCGGTGCGGTGTCGACGCCAGCCGTGGCGCGATCGCACGAGCACGCCGGCCGACACGAGCCGGTCGAGGATGCGGGCGGTGCGTTCGGGGGAGTCTCCGGTCCGAGCTGACAGCTCGTCGAGGTCCTGGGGTTCGGTGGTGGTCCTGGCGTAGGTGTTCCCAGCGTGGTGTCCCAGCCCCGGTGCCATCGTGAACAGGTCGTGCGTGGCGTCACCCGAGCGCGCGCTGAGCGTGGCGAGGAGGGCGGATCGTTCGGCGGCCCCGGCCCCTGCGGGGCGCGGGTCCGCTTGTGACCGATCTATATCGGCAGGAGTGTGGATAACCGAGTCGGGGCCGATCGTCCAGTGCGCTCCGTGCGGGCCGGCGGCCTCCTGGGCCTGGGCGATCCATCCGTCCGCTGAGAGGCGCAGGAGCGCCGTGCGGGCCGTTTCCCGGCCGACCCCTGCCAGGAGTGCCAGGCGGCGGGTGTCGGCCTCCACAGCGCCGCTGAGGGCCTGTAGCGCGAGGATGCACAGGACGTCGAGCACGCGCCGGTCGGCTGGGCCGCCTCCGGTGGTCCAGCGGCCGGCGCTGGCGTCGGCACGGCCCTGTACGTCGCGCACGTGCGCGGCGATCGCGTCGGCGCGGGCGTCGAAGGTGGGATCGTCCCCGATCTGGCGGGGCGAGCTGGCCACGTGCCTGACGGCCTTGTCCCACTGGCGGCGCAGGACGCGCGCTGCGTCGACGGGGCCGCGGGGCCGGCGCTGGCTGCGGTCTCGGTAGGTGCGCACGTGCTCTAGGCCGGGGGAGTCCTCGACGAGCGCGGCGACGTCGGCGTGACGCCACCGTGCGGCGGCGGCGCCGATCAGGACGCGCCACAGCACGGCTGAGGCGTCGCCGGAGGCGGCGTCCTCGCGGAGGGCGGCGGCCGAGACGGCCGGCAGCTCGCGCCGCGGTCCTGGCAGGTAGAGCCGGGAGTGGTCGTCGAGGGGGACGGGCCTGTGCGGGTCGAGGTCGTGGGCGGGCTCGGCGTCGTCGACGAGCTGCGCCAGGGCCTCGACGAGCCGCCGCACCTGCTCCGCGGTGCCTGTGGGGCTCGTGAGAGCGTCCAGGACGCCTGAGAGCACGGTGGAGCGGCCGCCGGCACGGTGTGGGGCGCCTGGTGGCCGCACACAGCCCGTGGCAGCGTTGCTGAGCGGGGAGAGGTCGAGCGAGGGGCACACGTGGCGCGCCAGGCGCGCGAGCGTGGCCACGGTCTCGGCGTCGACGCTCTCCGCGAGGGCCGTCCACACGTGGCGGCCGCCGGTGGGGCCGGACTCGCACACCACGGCGTCGAGACCGACGTCGTGCAGGAGCCCGCACAGCACGTCGGCGTCACGAGCGGCGGCCGGCGCGCTGCCGGCGCTCTTGGCGTCGAGGTCGAAGCACAGCAGCCTGAACCGCCGATCGGTGCCGGCGAGGTAGACGGCCCACGGTTGGGCGGGCTCGTCGCCGTCGACGCGGCGGTGGCCGGTGTACTCGTTGAGCACCTGGCCGTAGGCGTCCACGCCGGCGACGCGCACGACGGGGCGCGGGCTCAGCGCCGCGGTGAGTCGCCACGGCGCGCCGGGATCGGCGTGTGCATGTGCTTCGTCAGGGTGTGCCTGTATGATGGCAGCAACCTCCTAGGACTAGGAGTAGATAGGTCCCGGCCTAGCCAGCCGGTCCTCATATCGCTTGATCTGGTCTCTGTCGCCAAACTTCGACAGATCAGGCGCTCAGCTTCCGAACCCCCGCCCCGCCAAGGGCGGGGGTTCGCTCGTTCATGCGCTACGTCGCTCGATCCTCCCCTCACGGGTGAGGCCGGGCAGGGTGTCCCCAGACTTGGGGAGGTCCCAGCCTTCGGGGAGTCCGTCGGCGCCGGGCTTGCCGGCCCGGATCGCGGCCTCCACGATCGCCCAGATAGGCGCGTTCGCGCGGGCGGCGTAGTCGTCGATCAGCTCCTTGACCTCGGGCGCGACGAATAGGTTGAGAGCAACCTTCGGCGTTCCCCTGGGGCGGCGGTACTGACTGGACATGCCTCTACCGTACCGAGTGATCTACATCTACAACGAGCGACACGCGGGGGAGTTCACACCAGGTCGATGCGGCAGATGACGTCTCCGAGCCGGAGCGTGGTGCCGGGCGCGAGGACGTAGGGCACGTGTGCCTCGAACAGGCGCGGCGGGTTCGTCTGAGACTCGGTGCCGTTGCCGCTGCCGTGGTCGGTGACGAGGATGCGCCCGTGCTCGTCGACGTCGACGAGCACGTGGGTGCGCGAGAGCATGCGCTGCGGGCTGCGGACCTGGATCGGCCGGCGGCCGCCGACGGCCTCGGGGTTGCGGCCGAGCGCGACGTTCTCTGCGACGTCGACCGGGCTCTGCGAGCTGAACGTGAGTCGGAGCGTGGCACGCGGCTTGGGTGTCGTGGTCAGCGGCCGAGCGCGGGTGAGGTCCAGCTCGTCGACGGCGGAGGCGTCGGGCACGATCGCCTCGGCGGCGATCGGGTCTGCCTCGACGCGGTGCGGCTCGTCGACGCCGCACTGAGGGCATGTGGTGGACGTGACGGCCTGTAGCCGCCGGCAGCGCCGGCAGCGGCCCTCATGGACGCTGAGGCCGTCTGCCGGCGGGATGAGACCGGCGTCGCTGACCGCCTGCACGATGCCCTCGGGCCGGACGGCGAGCGTCCAGGTCTGGGCGACGTCGGTCACCGTGACGCGCACGGGTCGGTGCAGTCGGTTGGCGATCGCCACGCAGCGGGCAATCATGCCGGTGCGCAGCTCGTTGACGCCGGCGGCGGCGCAGGTCCGCCCGGTGCCGTTGATGGTGATGGTGCCGGTGCCGTCGGCTCGCACCGTGGCGCTGATCCGCGGCCAGTCCGCGACGCGCTCGGCGCCGCGGAGGGCCTGCGTGGCGTTCATAGCCCGCGGGCGACCGCCGCGGCGGCGGCCAGCCAGGCTCGCTGTGTCCCTGGACGCAGCGAGCCGTATCGCAGGAGGCCGTCGACCATCGCGGGGTCGAAGGGCACCGTGACGGCTTCACGCGCGATCGCGCGGTAGCCGTCGGCCACACGGGCGACGTCCGCCGGCGGAGCCTTGGAGTCCGCCTGCGTGACGACGACGACGGCCTGCTCGGCCAGCCGGGCCGAGCGCTCGTCGCGGTCCGAGAGCGCTTCGAGCAGGAGTGCGCCGGCCTCGGCGTGGTCGTCGCGCGTGGTGGTGGCCACCACGAGCTGGTCGGTCCGGTCGATCATGCGCAGCCACATCGGGTCGGACTCGTCGTTGCCGCTGTCGATGAACACAAGCCGGTAGTACTTGCTGGCGACGGCGTGGATCGCGTCGACGTCCTCGGGCTCGACGCGCTGCTCGTGCGCCAGGGCCGTCGGCTTGCTCCGCAGCACGTCGAACCGGTCGCGGGTCTGGTGGTGGACGAACCGCGCAAGGTCCGCGGCCTGGGCGCTCGGGCTCAGCAACCGCTCGACCTGGGGCAGCAACTCGAGGAGGGTCGCGTCATGTGGTCCCTGCTCGGTGCGCCAGCCCAACGTCCCGCGCGTTTGATTGTTGTCCCACGTGAGCACGCCAGCGCCGCCGTAGCGTGCGAACACGGCGGCGAGGAGGACGGTGCTCGGCGTCTTGCCGGCGCCGCCCTTGGAGTTGACGATCGCGATCGTGCGCGGGCCGGGCCAGTGCTGGGAGACCGCCGCGATATCCGCGCGCTCGGCACGCTCGGCCTCGCTGGGGCTCAGTCGCAGACCGGCACGGGTCAGGAGCCCGCGCCACCCCTGGGCAGCGGGCTCCTCGGCCTGCTCCTGGGTGAGGAACGACTGACGCCGCTCCCGGCGCGTGGGGTACGGGGTGCTGAGGTGCGACAGCTCCTCGGCCTGCTCGGCGGCCGAGCGGACCCATCCGCGGCTGTGAGCGCTGGTCTCCGCCTCGGTCGCCTCAGGCTCGGTGGCCACGGGGTGGCCCACGGGCTCCGGGGCGGGCGGCTCGACGGGAGGAACGGTCAGCTCGTGGGCGGGTGCCGCGGGAGGGCTCGGCTCCGTCCGTGCGATCACCTGGGGCTCGGCCGGCGGCCGCGGCCGGGCGGCGGCGCCGACGTCCTCGGCAACGGTGCCGTCACCGTGGATGATGATCGGCCACTCACCCTCGGGGTCGCGGGTGAGTGCGCGCAGCGGTCGGCCGAGCTGCGCAGCTCGCTGGGCGATGAGCGCGACGACCTGGGGCCGCGCCTCGTCGACGTTCTGCGCGTTGATAGTCTGCACGCTGCCGCCGATCGAGACCTCTGCGGTGCCGTCCTCGTGCAGCGTGGCCTCGACGCGCGGCCAGGTGGCCGCTTCTGTGGTGGTGCTCATGGTGTTCTCCTGCCTATCCGAGCGTGATTCCGACCTCGGACATGAACTGTTCGGGGTCTACGGGGGAGCCGTTGACGTGCACCTCGAAGTGGAGGTGCGGGCCGGTCGACCAGCCGGACGAGCCGACTCGTCCGATCTGCTGGCCAGCGACGACGCGATCGCCGGTGCTGACGAGCACGCCGCTGGCCCACATGTGCTTGTAGCGGGTCATGACGCCGCCGCCGTGGTCGACGTCGATCGTCCAGCCACCGTTGCTGTCGGTGTAGACGTCGATGACAACGCCGTCTTGCGCGGCCCAGATCGGGCCGCCGTCGCCGCCTCCGCCGAAGTCCACGCCGGCGTGCAGCCGGGTGAACGAGCCGGTGACGGGATCGGTGCGCATCCCGAACCGCGAGGTGATCGGTCCGGCCGCCGGCTGTGCCCAGCCCTCGGCGCTGACCTGGCCGGGTGTGGTCGACTCGC
>Ga0208823_1002037_pt1 | contig 15409 bp, 10 predicted proteins | sample AD_UKC075_MetaG_FD_184440 | JGI IMG/M metagenome (GOLD analysis project Ga0208823, IMG submission 184440) | Active sludge microbial communities of municipal wastewater-treating anaerobic digesters from USA - AD_UKC075_MetaG (SPAdes) (version 2) | ecosystem: Engineered > Bioreactor > Anaerobic >... | reverse complement strand
TGGCACGGCAATAGGCTGCCAGTTCGCTCGGGCGCAGCATCTTGGCGTATTCATGCGTCCCGCGGGGCAGCAGGTTGAGCACGTATTCGGCACCCACAATGGCAAACAGGAAGGACTTCGGATTTCGGTTGAGCGTGGAGAAGAACACCCAGCCGCCCGGCTTGACCAGGTCGGCACAGGCCCGCACGATGGACGCCGGGTCAGGCACATGCTCCAGCATTTCCATGCAGGTCACCACGTCGAAACTGGCCGCCTGCTCGGCAGCCAGCACCTCTGCACTGACCTCGCGGTAGGCCACGCCGGGTGTCTGCGCTTCCAGCGCATGCAACTGGGCCACTTTCAGCGACTTTGAAGACAAATCAATGCCGAGCACCTCAGCGCCCTTGCGCGCCATGGCATCGGCCAGGATGCCGCCGCCACAACCGACGTCAAGGACGCGTTTTCCCGCCAAGGGCGCAAGCCCGTTGATCCACTCCAGGCGCAAGGGGTTGATCTGGTGCAGGGGGCGGAATTCGCTCTCCGGATCCCACCAGCGGTGCGCGAGATCGGAAAACTTGGCCAGTTCGGCCGGGTCAGCGTTCAGGGTCTGGGTCATGGCGCAATTTTCCGTGAAACCATAAAAAAAGCCCCATCGCTGGGGCTTTTCAAGAGCAATCCGCAGATTACTTGTTGGCGCGGGTACCGACCACTTCGATTTCCACGCGACGGTTCTTGGCGCGGCCTTCGGCGGTCTTGTTGTCAGCGATCGGCTGCTTCTCGCCCTTGCCTTCGGTGTAGACGCGGTTCTGTTCGATGCCCTTGGACACCAGATAGGCCTTCACGGCTTCAGCGCGGCGAACCGACAGCTTCTGGTTGTACTCTTCAGTGCCGATCGAGTCGGTGTGACCGACGGCAATGATGACTTCCAGGTTGATGCCCTTGATCTTGCCGGTCAGGTCATCCAGCTTGGCCTTGCCTTCGGGCTTCAGGACGGACTTGTCGAAGTCGAAGAAGGCGTCAGCAGCGTAGGTCACCTTGGTGGCGGCCGGCGGCTGGGGAGCGGGAGCGGGCGCGGGCTTCGGAGCCACCGGAGCGGCGACCGGTGCGGGCGGCGGCGGCGGGGGCGGCAGCGCAGCGCCATCGCAACCCGGGTAGGCCGTGGCCGGCGTCCAGTTGGCATCGCGCCAGCAGAGTTCATTGGTGCCATTCATGACGGGCTGGCCGTTGGTCGAGCGCCACTGATGCGAACCATCTGCATACTTGAATTGTTCGGCCGTGGGGCTGACGATCGGCTTGGCCGGGAACGGCTGCACGTTCTGAGCGCTTGCGGCCATGGGAAGGGCGATAGCTGCCGCTGCAAACAGCGCTGCCACATTGTTCAGATTCTTCATGGTTCTCCTCTTGGGGAAAAAGGCGCAGCCTCGCTGCGAATAATGGACGCTTGAGATGACCATCACCACAAACGTTGAGGTCATTGTGCCACAGCTCATCCGGCAAACCACCCCAAAACGGGTCAGCTGGCGCCCGTCGGCCACGCAATTATTGCGATATGTTGCTCAATTGCTACAACCCGTTCGCCCTAAAATCACGCCCTCACCTGCGTAACCATCCTTCATGACCCAATTCGCCAAAGAAACCCTGCCCGTCAGTCTTGAAGAGGAGATGCGCCGGAGCTATCTCGACTACGCGATGAGCGTGATCGTGGGGCGTGCGCTGCCCGACGCACGGGATGGTCTGAAGCCCGTGCACCGCCGCGTCCTGTTCGCCATGCATGAGCTGAACAACGACTGGAACCGGCCCTACAAGAAGTCGGCCCGTATCGTGGGCGATGTGATCGGCAAGTACCACCCGCACGGCGACCAGTCGGTGTACGACACCATTGTTCGCATGGCGCAGGACTTCTCCATGCGCCACATGCTGGTGGATGGACAGGGCAACTTCGGCTCGGTGGACGGCGACAACGCGGCGGCGATGCGTTACACCGAAATCCGGCTGGCCAGGATTGCCCACGAGATGCTGGCCGACATTGACAAGGAAACCGTCGATTTCGGCCCTAACTATGATGGTTCTGAAAAAGAGCCCCTGGTGCTGCCCAGCAAGCTGCCCAACCTGCTGGTCAACGGCTCGGGCGGCATTGCGGTGGGCATGGCCACCAACATTCCGCCGCACAACCTGAATGAGGTGGTGGACGCCTGCCTGCACCTGCTGCGCAACCCGGAAGCCTCCATTGATGAGCTGATGGAGATCATTCCGGCGCCCGACTTCCCCACCGCCGGCATCATTTATGGCATCAACGGCGTGAAGGACGGCTACCGCACCGGCCGCGGCCGCGTGGTCATGCGGGCCAAATGCCACTTCGAGGACATCGACCGCGGCCAGCGCCAGGCCATCATCGTCGACGAGCTGCCTTACCAGGTCAACAAAAAGACGCTGCAGGAGCGCATGGCCGAACTGGTGCACGAGAAGAAGATCGAGGGCATCAGCCACATCCAGGACGAGTCCGACAAGTCGGGCATGCGCCTGGTGATCGAGCTCAAGCGCGGCGAAGTGCCCGAGGTGGTGCTGAACAACCTGTACAAGCAGACCCAGCTGCAGGACACGTTCGGCATCAACATGGTGGCGCTGATCGACGGCCAGCCCAAGCTGTGCAACCTGAAGGACCTCATCAGCGTCTTCCTGCAGCACCGCCGTGAAGTCGTGACGCGCCGCACGGTGTTCACCCTGCGCAAGGCGCGCGAGCGCGGCCACGTGCTGGAAGGTCTGGCGGTGGCGCTGGCCAATATCGACGACTTCATCGCCATCATCCGCAACGCCCCCACCCCACCGGTGGCCAAGGCCGAACTGATGGCGCGGGCCTGGGACAGCCAGCTGGTGCGCGAAATGCTCACCCGCACCCGTGCCGACGGCGGCGTGGTCAACGCCGACGACTACCGGCCCGACGGCCTGGAGAAGGCCTTCGGCATGGGCGGCGACGGGTTGTACCGCCTGTCCGACACCCAGGCCCAGGAGATCCTGCAGATGCGCCTGCAGCGCCTGACCGGTCTGGAGCAGGACAAGATCGTCGCTGAATACAAAGAGGTGATGGCAGAGATCGAGGACCTGCTGGATATCCTGGCCCGCCCGGAACGGGTTTCGGCGCTCATCAGCGACGAGCTCACGGCCATCCGCCAGGAATTCGGCCAGAGCAAGATCGGCGCACGCCGCAGCCAGATCGAACACAGCGCGTACGACCTCAGCACCGAGGACCTGATCACGCCGACCGACATGGTGGTCACGCTCAGCCACAGCGGCTACATCAAGAGCCAGCCGCTGAGCGAATACCGGGCGCAAAAGCGAGGCGGTCGCGGCAAGCAGGCCACCGCCACCAAGGAAGACGACTGGGTGGATCAGCTCTTCATCGCCAATACGCACGATTACATCCTGTGCTTCTCCAACCGGGGCCGCCTGTACTGGCTCAAGGTCTGGGAGGTGCCGCAAGGCTCGCGCGGCTCGCGCGGGCGCCCGATCGTCAACATGTTCCCGCTGCAGGACGGTGAGAAGATCAACGTCGTGCTGCCGCTGACCGGCGAGAAGCGCACCTTCCCGGCCGACCAGTATGTGTTCATGGCCACGAGCATGGGCACGGTCAAGAAAACGGCGCTGGACGAGTTCAGCAATCCGCGCAAGGCCGGCATCATTGCGGTCGACCTGGACGAGGGTGATTTTCTGATCGGCGCCGCGCTGACCGATGGCCAGCATGACGTCATGCTGTTCAGCGATGGCGGCAAGGCAGTGCGCTTCGACGAGAACGACGTGCGTCCGATGGGCCGCAACGCGCGCGGCGTGCGCGGCATGATGCTGGAAGAAGGCCAGGGCGTGATCGCCATGCTGGTGGCCGGCGACGAACAGCAAAGCGTGCTGACGGCCACCGAAAACGGCTACGGCAAGCGCACCAGCATCACCGAATACACCCGCCATGGCCGAGGTACCAAGGGCATGATTGCGATCCAGCAGAGCGAACGCAACGGCAAGGTCGTCGCCGCCACGCTGGTGCACGCCGAAGACGAGATCATGCTGATCACCGACAAGGGCGTGCTCGTGCGCACGCGGGTTGCCGAAATCCGCGAACTCGGCCGCGCGACCCAGGGCGTCACGCTCATCGGGCTGGACGAGGGCTCGCGCCTCAGCGGCCTGCAACGCATCGTGGAAAACGACGCCAACACCCCGGACGCCGACTCTGCGCCGGACGAGCCCGCCGACGATGCCAGCGGGGGCCCAGCGACCACCGAATAAACCTGTGGGGTGCAGGCCCATAATGCTATTATATTGATAGCTTAAGGCGACCATAATCCGCCGGGTATGCGCCATTTCTATTAAGAATCTGGCACCAGGACATCCTCACGCGGGTCGGGTGGGCCGCCAGAAAGCAGCCCGGCGGGCCCCCATGCGAAAATCCATGCCCCTGGCGCCGACAACACGAGACACGCACTGAACCGACATGGCCAAGACCCTTCCTGAACTGCGCATCCAGATCGACGCGGTTGACCGCGAACTGCTGTCCCTGCTGAATCGCCGTGCGGCGCTCGCCAACGAGGTGGGCGACATCAAGCGCGTTGAAGGCTCCCCCGTGTTCCGGCCGGAGCGTGAAGCGCAGGTGATCCACGGGCTTCAAACGGCCAACGCGGGACCACTCAAGGGCGACAGCGTGGCGCACATCTGGCGCGAGATCATGTCTGCCTGCCGCGCACTGGAAGCCCCGCAGCGGGTCGCCTTCCTGGGACCCGTCGGCACGTTCAGCGAGCAGGCGGCCCTGCAATTCTTCGGCTCAAGCATCGAGCGTGTCCCTTGTGTCAGCATCGACGAAGTCTTTCGCGCCACGGCCGCCGGTACCGCCGAGTTTGGTGTGGTGCCGGTGGAGAACTCCACCGAAGGCGTGATCTCCCGATCGCTCGACCTGTTCCTGCAATCGCCCCTGCACGTGGTCGGCGAGACCAGCCTGCTGGTGCGCCACAACCTGCTGCGCACGACGCCGTCGCTGGAAGGGGTCGAAGTGGTTCTCGCGCACCCGCAGGCGCTGGCCCAGTGCCAGGGCTGGCTCAACACCCACCTGCCCGACGCCGAGCGCCGCGCGGTGTCCAGCAATGCCGAAGGCGCCCGCCTCGCGGCCACCCATCCCGCCTGGGCCGGCATCGCGAGTGAGCGGGCGGCCACCGAGTTCGGCCTGCACATCGCCGCCCACGCCATTCAGGACGACGCCTTCAACCGCACCCGCTTTGCAGTGATCTGCCTGCCCCAGACCCTGCCCGCGCCGGAGGCCTCGGGCCAGGACTGCGTGAGCCTGATCGTCTCCGTGCCCAACCGGCCGGGCGCCGTGCACGACCTCCTGGTGCCGCTGAAGACCCACGGTGTCTCGATGACCCGGTTCGAGTCGCGCCCGGCACGATCCGGACAGTGGGAGTACTATTTTTATATCGATCTTCAGGGCCACCCGTCGCAAGCCAATGTGGCCGCGGCCCTGAAGGACCTGAAGAGTCTGTGCGCGTTCTACAAGGTGCTGGGAACCTACCCGGCAGGTGAATAACTGGTGCCTGCCTGCCCCGCGTGCAGGTGGAACCGTCGGGAGTCTGGATGTTTGAGCAACTGGGTCTGATCGGATGCGGCCTGATGGGCGGATCCTTTGCGCTGGCGCTGAAACGCGCCGGCCTGGTTAAGCGCGTGGTGGGTTACAGCAAGTCCCCCTCCACCACCGAGCGTGCGCGGCTCATGGGCGTCATCGATGTGGAAGCGCCATCGGCCTTGCTCGCGGTCTCTGGCGCTGACATCGTGCTGCTGGCGGTGCCGGTGGCTGCCACCGAAGCCACCTTCAAGGCGATCCGGCACCTCGTCACGCCGAACATGCTGATCATGGACGTGGGCTCCACCAAACGGGACGTCGTCGACGCGGCGCGGCGCGTGCTGCGTGAACAGATGGGCGGTTTCGTGCCGGCACACCCGGTGGCGGGCCGCGAGGTGGCGGGGGTCGACAACGCCGATCCCGACCTCTACACCGGCAAACAGGTCATCCTGACCCCGATCGAGCGCACCCGCACCGTGCAGCTGCAGCAGGCCACCGACGTCTGGAAAGCCATTGGCTGCCACGTCACCAGCATGTCGCCGGAATCGCATGACGCGGCCTTCGCGGCGGTGAGCCACCTGCCGCATCTGCTGGCCTTCTCGCTGATCAACGCCATCACCGGCCAGCCGCAGGGCAAGGAGTTCCTGTCCCTGGCCGGTCCCGGCTTCCGCGACTTCACCCGCATCGCGGCCAGCGAGCCGAACGTCTGGCGCGACATCCTGCTCGCCAACCGCGAGGAGTTGCTTGCCCAGTCCAAGATTTTTCAGCGCGCACTTCAGGCCTTCGAGCAGACCATCAGCAGCGGCAATGCCGATGCGCTGGAAAAGCTGATCTCCCAGGCCAGCGACACCCGCGCACACTGGCGCATCAACGCCGGCAAGCCGCACAAATGATGCGCGGCCGCCCCGGCCTGAGCCGCGCACCGGCGCTGCCTGGCGCCCATCCCCCTGCACACTGCCTCGCCCGCGACACGCCGCATGTACACCACTGAGTTCTTGGACATTCCGGCGCTGCGCGCCGCCCACGGCACGGTCACCCTGCCGGGCTCCAAAAGCATCTCGAACCGCGTCCTGTTGCTGTCCGCGCTGAGCCACGGCCACACGGTCATCCATGACCTGCTGGACTCCGACGACACCCGGGTGATGCTCGAAGCCCTGCAGCAACTGGGATGCGGCGTGACGTCCACCGGCACCACGGTCACGGTGACGGGGCTCGGCGGGCAGGCGCCGCGTTCACCCGCCCGGCTGTTCATGGGCAACGCCGGCACGGCCATGCGCCCGCTGACCGCCGCGCTGGCGGTGCTGGGGGGCGATTTCGAGTTGTCGGGCATCGCGCGCATGCACGAGCGACCGATCGGCGACCTGGTGGATGCCCTGCGCCAGCTGGGTTGCACCATCACCTGCACCGGCGTGGAAGGCTACCCGCCGCTGCGCATCGGCACACCCACGCTGCGTCTGGATGCGCCGATCCGCGTGCGCGGCGACGTGTCCAGCCAGTTCCTGACCGCGCTGCTGATGGCATTGCCGCTCGTCGCGACACGGGACGTGGTGATCGAGGTCGTGGGCGAGCTGATCTCCAAACCCTATATCGAGATCACGCTGAACCTGCTGGCGCGCTTCGGCATTGCCGTTCGGCGCGACGGCTGGCAGCGCTTCACCATCCCAGCGGGCAGCCGCTACCAGTCACCGGGTGAGGTTCACGTCGAGGCAGACGCATCGTCCGCCAGCTATTTCATCGCGCTGGGCGCTTTGGCCTCGCCGGCGGGCTCGGGCGCCGGCATCCGCATCCAGGGCGTGGGCGCTGCCTCGATCCAGGGTGACATCCGATTCATCGACGCGGCGCAGGCCATGGGTGCAAAGGTGACCAGTGGCCCGAACTGGCTGGAGGTGGCCCGCGGCGCCTGGCCCCTGAAGGCCATCGACCTGGATTGCAACCACATTCCTGATGCCGCCATGACCCTGGGCGTCATGGCGCTGTATGCCGACGGCCCCACCACCCTGCGCAACATTGCCAGCTGGCGCGTGAAGGAAACCGATCGCATTGCTGCGATGGCCACCGAACTGCGCAAGCTTGGCGCCACCGTGGAAGAAGGACCCGATTTCATCCGCATTGCCCCCCCGGCCACGCTCGCCCAATGGAAGGCGGCCAGCATCCACACCTATGACGACCACCGCGTCGCCATGTGCTTTTCACTGGCGGCCTTCAACCCGGCCGGCCTGCCCGTGCGCATCGAAGACCCGAAATGCGTGGCAAAGACGTTCCCCGACTACTTCGAGGCGCTGTTTTCACTGGCCGAGGCCGCGCCGCAGCAGATTCCGGTCCTGTGCATCGACGGTCCCACCGCTTCTGGCAAGGGCACGGTCGCGGCCGCCGTCGCCGAGCGCCTGGGCTACCACTTCCTCGATTCCGGTGCGATGTACCGCATCACCGCACTGGCGGCCCTTCAAGCCGGATTGGCGATCGACGACGCGAACGAAGCCGCGATCGCCCGGCTCGCCAGCACACTGCCCGTGCGCTTCCTGGAGGGCAAGGTGTGGCTCGGCGAGCAGGACGTGACCGACGCCATCCGCACCGAGCAGGCTGGCATGAATGCCTCGCGGGTGTCCGCGCTGCCCGCCGTGCGCACGGCGCTCGTCAGCCTTCAGCACCGTTTCCGGCGCCTGCCCGGCCTGGTTGCGGACGGACGCGACATGGGCACGGTGATCTTCCCGCAGGCGTCGCTGAAGGTCTTCCTCACCGCCAGTGCGGCGCAGCGTGCCGAACGCCGGCATAAGCAGTTGATTTCTAAGGGAATTTCAACTACACTTGACAGTCTTCGCGCCGACTTGGAAGCGCGTGACGCGCGGGATTCCTCCCGCAGCGTCGCACCTCTGAAGCCGGCCGCAGATGCCCTGTCACTCGACAACTCCTCGTTGACGATCGAAGAATCGGTCCAAACGGTGTTGCGCTGGTGGGAGGACCGGCAGCCGTTCAGGTCGTCCTGAGCCGCTGCCAAGAACTGGCAGGCGTTTCACCGCGCCGGCCCTGGCCCACACAGCCCCCGCCGCGCCTCACGCGCACCGGCTGTGTGGTTTGACAACCTAACCCGCGGGCACCGCCCGTACCCAACCGTCGCAGTCAGCTTCCACAAACGATGGCAATTCCGCTGTCGTACGACCTGTTTCTGCGCATCAGGAAAATCAATGTCTGAATCTTTTGCCGCCCTGTTTGAAGAATCCCTGCAACGCACCGAAATGCGTCCGGGTGAAGTCATCACCGCCGAAGTCGTGCGCATCGAGCACAGCTTCGTGGTGGTCAACGCCGGTCTCAAGTCCGAGGCCTATGTGCCCCTGGAGGAGTTCAAGAACGACAAGGGCGAAGTCGAAGTCCAGGTCGGCGACTTCGTGTCGGTGGCCATCGGCTCCATCGAAAACGGCTACGGCGACACCATCCTCTCGCGCGACACCGCCAAGCGCCTGGCTTCGTGGATGAGCCTGGAAAAGGCCCTGGAATCCGGCGAGTTCGTCACCGGCACGACCAGCGGCAAGGTCAAGGGCGGCCTGACCGTGCTGGTCAACGGCATCCGCGCCTTCCTGCCCGGCTCGCTGGTGGACACGCGTCCCACCAAGGACCTGTCTCCGTACGAGAACAAGACCCTCGAATTCAAGGTCATCAAGCTCGACCGCAAGCGCAACAACGTGGTGCTGAGCCGCCGCGCGGTGGTGGAAGCCAGCATGGGCGAAGAGCGCGCCAAGCTGATGGAAACCCTGAAGGAAGGTTCCGTGGTGCGTGGCGTCGTCAAGAACATCACTGAATACGGTGCGTTCGTGGACCTCGGCGGCATCGACGGCCTGCTGCACATCACCGACATGGCCTGGCGCCGTGTCCGCCACCCGAGCGAAGTCGTTCAGGCCGGTCAGGAAATCTCCGCCAAGATCCTCAAGTTCGATACCGAGAAGAACCGCGTGTCGCTGGGTCTCAAGCAAATGGGTGATGACCCCTGGATGGGCGTGAACCGCCGCTACCCGCAAGGCACCCGCATGTTCGGCAAGATCACCAACATCGCCGACTACGGCGCGTTCGTGGAACTCGAGCCCGGCATCGAAGGCCTGGTGCACGTCTCCGAAATGGACTGGACCAACAAGAACATCGCCCCCTCCAAGCTGGTCTCGCTGGGTGACGAAGTCGAAGTCATGGTCCTCGAAATCGACGAAGACAAGCGCCGCATCAGCCTGGGCATGAAGCAGTGCAAGGCCAACCCCTGGCAAGAATTCGCGCAGAACACCAAGCGCGGCGACCGCGTCAAGGGCCCGATCAAGTCGATCACCGACTTCGGCGTGTTCGTGGGTCTGGCTGCCGGTATCGACGGCCTGGTGCACCTGTCTGACCTCTCGTGGAACGAAACCGGCGAAGCCGCCGTGCGCAACTACAAGAAGGGCCAGGAAGTCGAAGCCATCGTGCTGGCCGTGGACGTGGACCGCGAGCGCATCTCCCTGGGCATCAAGCAGCTCGATAGCGACCCTTTCACCACGTTCACCACCGTGAACGACAAGGGCCAGATCGTGACCGGCAAGGTCAAGACCGTGGACGCCCGTGGCGCTGAAATCGACCTGGGCGAAGACATCATCGGCTACTTGCGCGCCAGCGAAATCTCCCGCGACCGCGTGGAAGATGCCCGCAACGTGCTGAAGGAAGGCGATGAAGTGACGGCCGTGGTGGTGAACGTGGATCGCAAGACCCGCAACATCCAGCTGTCGATCAAAGCCAAGGACGCCGCCGACCAGCAAGAGGCGATGGCTTCCCTGTCGCAACAGTCCGCCCGTGAAAACGCCGGCACCACCAGCCTGGGTGCCCTGCTGCGCGCCAAGCTGGACAACAACAACTAAAGTCTGTTGACCAAGGCGGCCATACGCCCCGGCGTATGGCCGCCTTTTCACTTGTACCTCCTGTTAGAACCTGACGCTCCATGACCCGATCCGACCTGGTGGAAGAACTGGCAGCCCGTTTTGGCCAACTCACGCACCGAGATGCGGAATCTGCGGTCAAAAACATCCTGGAAGCCGTGGGTGACGCGCTGGTGCGCGGCCACCGCATCGAAATCCGGGGCTTTGGCAGCTTCTCCGTCAACCACCGCCCGCCCCGCATGGGTCGCAACCCCCGCAGCGGGGAGAGTGTGGCCATTCCGGAAAAACGGGTGCCCCACTTCAAACCGGGCAAGGCCCTGCGCGAAGCCGTGGACAAACGAACCGAAGAGCTGGAAAAACGCCCGGGTACCGGGGCCTAGGCAATAAGCTCTGTCGCTAGAATCACCTCGTCACAGAGGCGATGCATGAAATACCTGCTGTGGCTGCTCAAGGCAGCCATTTTTTTTACGCTGTTTGCGTTTGCGCTGAACAACCAGCAGGACGCAACCGTCAACTTCTTCTTCGGCACCCGCTGGCAGGCGCCGATGGTGTTGGTAGTGCTGGCCGCCTTTGCCGGCGGCGTTGCCATTGGGGTGCTCGGTATGGTGCCCCGCTGGTGGCAGCACCGCAGCGCCGCCAAAAAGGCCCGCGAGCAGGCCCCCGTGGCCACTACCGACGCGCAAACACCCGCGGCAGCCCACAACACCTCCGCACTGACACAGATCCCGCATGGACTTTGACCTGAGCTGGCTCCTGCTGGGGCTACCCATCACCTTCGTGCTGGGATGGTTTGCCTCCCGCCTTGACCTGCGCCAGCTGCGCTTCGAGAACCGCCAGGCACCCAAGGCCTATTTCAGGGGCCTGAACTACCTGCTCAACGAACAGCAGGATCAGGCCATCGACGCCTTCATCGAAGCCGTGCAGAACGACCCCGACACCTCGGAGCTGCACTTCGCCCTGGGCAATCTGTTCCGCCGCCGCGGTGAATACGAACGCGCCGTGCGGGTGCACGAGCACCTGCTCTCGCGCGGCGACCTCAGCCGCACCGACCGCGAGCGGGCCCAGCACGCACTGGCCCTCGACTTCCTCAAGGCCGGCCTGCTGGACCGCGCCGAGCAGGCCCTGCAGCGCCTCGAAAACACCCCCTTCGAGGCCGAAGCCCGCATGGCCCTGCTGGCCATCTACGAACGCTCCAGCGACTGGCCCCAGGCCGCCGCCATCGCCGACAAGATGGACCGCGCCGCCCAAGGGGACTTCAGCATCCGGCAAGCCCACTACCTGTGTGAGCAGGCGGCCGCACAGGTTGCGGCGGGCCAGACCGACGAAGCCTGCCTCCTGCTGGAAAAAGCCATCACCACCGCCCCGGCTGCCGCCCGCGCCCGCATCGAGCTGGCGGCCCTGCAGCAAACCGCCGGCGACCAGGCCGCCGCCTTCCAGACCCTGCGCCAGATAGCCGATGCCGCCCCCGCCGCCATGCCGCTGGCGGCCGCCCGGCTGGCCCAGACAGCCACCGCCAGCGGGCAGGTGGATACCGCCCTGGCCCTGCTGGACCACAGCTACGACAACGCACCGTCCCTCGACGTGCTGGAAGCCATGGTCACCCTGCAGGAAGGCAGCCAGGGCGTTCAGGCGCGCGAAGCCTACGTGCGCCACCTGGAACGCGAGCCTTCGCTGGTGGCCGCCGCCAAATGGCTGGCCGGCGAACGCCTGGAACACGAGCAGTTCCACCCCCAGGTGCAGCGGGCACTCGACCACGCCGTCAAACCGCTCACCCGCTACCGCTGCGCCGCCTGCGGTTTCGAGGCCAAGCAGCACTTCTGGCAATGCCCGGGCTGCCAGACCTGGGACAGCTACCCCGCCCGCCGCGTGGAAGAGCTATGAAGCTGCGGCGCTGCGCCCTTGCGCTGGCCGGGTGCCTCGTCGCACCCTGTTTTGCGCTGGACGCCAACACCGCCACCGAAGCCGAACTCGACAGCGTGCGCGGCATCGGCCCGCCCACCACGCGCCGCATCCTCGCCGAGCGCGACAAAGCCCCGTTCACCGGCTGGGCCGACTTCATGCAGCGCGTCAAAGGCATCCGTGCGCCCACCGCCAGCCGCTATGCCGCACAGGGGTTCACCGTGAACGGGCAGGCGTTTGAAACACCGCCACCCGCCCCCGCCAAGGCCAACAGCAGGCCCACCCCGTAATTTCCGCGCGGTTTCAAGGAGATTCCCAGCAGCGGCGCGGGCATGCTTCTATAAAATCAGGAGTGCATGCCCCTTGTCACCCTGATCCTCCTCCCCTTTCTTGGTAGCGTCATCGCGGCGCTCATGCCCGCGAACGCGCGCAATTCCGAATCCACGCTGGCCGGCGTCATCGCCCTGGTCTGCACCACCCAGGCCGCGCTGTATTTTCCTGAGATCGCGGACGGCCAGGTACTACGCCAGGAGATTGCGTGGCTGCCGTCGCTGGGGCTGAACTTCACGGTACGCATGGATGGGTTTGCGTGGATGTTCTCCATGCTGGTGCTGGGCATTGGCGCGCTGGTGGTGCTGTATGCGCGCTACTACATGTCGCCGCAGGACCCGGTGCCACGCTTCTTTGCCTTCTTTCTGGCGTTCATGGGGGCCATGACCGGGGTGGTGCTCTCGGGCAACACGATCCAGCTGGTGTTCTTCTGGGAGTTGACCAGCCTGTTCTCTTTTCTGCTGATCGGCTACTGGCACCACCGCAAGGATGCACGCCGTGGCGCGCGCATGGCCCTCACCGTCACCGGCACCGGTGGACTGTGCCTGCTGGCTGGGGTGCTGGTGCTGGGCCATATCGTCGGCAGCTACGACCTGGACGTGCTGCTGGCCTCGGGGGATCTGGTGCGGGCCCATCCGCTCTACCTCACCGCCCTGGTGCTGGTGCTGCTGGGTGCCCTGACCAAAAGCGCCCAGTTCCCCTTCCACTTCTGGCTGCCGCACGCCATGGCGGCGCCCACGCCGGTATCCAGCTACCTGCATTCGGCCACCATGGTCAAGGCCGGCGTCTTCCTGATGGCGCGCATGTGGCCGGTGCTGGGCGGTACCGAGCCCTGGTTCTGGATCGTCGGCACGGCGGGGGTCTGCACCCTGCTGCTGGGCGGCTATGTGGCCATGTTCCAGGACGACCTCAAAGGCCTGCTGGCCTACTCCACCATCTCGCACCTGGGCCTCATCACCCTGCTGCTGGGCCTCAACAGCCCCCTGGCGGCGGTGGCAGCGGTTTTCCACATCATGAACCACGCGACCTTCAAGGCCTCGCTGTTCATGGCGGCGGGCATCATCGACCACGAAAGTGGCACGCGGGACATACGCAAGTTATCCGGTCTCTTCCGCATGATCCCCGTCACCGCCACTCTGGCCATGGTGGCCAGCGCATCGATGGCCGGGGTGCCGCTGCTCAACGGCTTCCTGTCCAAGGAAATGTTCTTCGCCGAGACGGTGTTCGTCAGCGGCAACCGCTGGGTCGAATACGGGCTGCCCATCGCCGCCACCGTGGCCGGCATCTTCAGCGTGGCCTACTCACTGCGCTTCACCGTGGACGTGTTCTTCGGCCCCCCCGCCGACGACCTGCCCCGCACCCCGCATGAGCCCCCGCACTGGATGCGGGTGCCGGTCGAGCTGCTGGTGCTGGCCTGCCTGGTGGTGGGTATCCTGCCGGCCTGGTCGGTAGGCCGCTTCCTCGACGCTGCCGCCCGGCCCGTGGTGGGCGGCACCCTGCCCGAGTTCAGCCTGGCCGTGTGGCATGGCTTCAACCTGCCGCTGGTGATGAGTTTCATCGCACTGGCCGGCGGCATCGCGCTGTACCTGGCGCTGCGCGCCGCGCGGCAGCGGGGCTGGCTGGAAAGCCCGCCCGTGGCACGCTGGTTCAACGGCCAGCGGGCTTTCGAGTATGTGGTGTCCCTGCTCAGCCTGTGGGGCCGGGCCGGGCGCCGCATGCTGGGCACCCAGCGCCTGCAGCCGCAGTTGCTGCTGATGGTCTGTTTTGCCATGGCCCTGGCGACGGTGCCGCTGTGGACCATCGGCCTGCAGCCCGGCCAGCGCGCGCAATTGCCCTTGTCGCCGGTGTTCCTGCTGCTGTGGGTGATCGGCGCCACCTGCGCCCTGTGTGCAGCCTGGCAGGCCAAATACCACCGGCTGGCTGCCCTGGCGCTGATGAGTGGCGCCGGCCTGGCCACCTGCATCACCTTCATCTGGTTCTCGGCCCCCGACCTGGCCCTGACCCAGCTGGCCGTCGAGGCCGTGACCACCGTGCTGATTTTGCTCGGCCTGCGCTGGCTGCCGCGCCGCCTGGAGCCCGCCGAGACCGGCAGCCGCCGCACCGCGCTGGCCACCCTGCGGCGCATGCGCGACTTCCTGATTGCCGTGGCGGCGGGTGGTGGCATGGCGGCCATCGCCTGGGCGATGATGACCCGGCCCTTCCCGCAAAGCATCTCCACCTTCTTCCTGGAGCGTGCCCTGCCCGAGGGCGGCGGCACCAATGTCGTCAACGTGATGCTGGTGGACTTCCGCGGCTTCGACACCCTGGGCGAGATCGTGGTGCTGGGCATCGTGGCCCTCACCGTCTATGCCCTGCTGCGGCGCTTCCGTCCGGCCCGCGAGACGCTGGACCTGCCCCTGCAGCAACGCGCCCTGCCCGCCGACCTGGAAAGTGACCTGATCAACCCCCGCCTGGCCCAGGACACTGCCGTGGGTTACCTGATGGTGCCCGCTGTGCTGATGCGCCTGCTGCTGCCGCTGGCCTGCATGGTGTCGGTCTACCTCTTCATGCGCGGCCACAACGAGCCCGGCGGCGGCTTCGTGGCCGGCCTGGTGATGTCGGTGGCGCTGCTGCTGCAGTACATCGTCTCCGGCACCGTCTGGGTCGAAGAAAACATGCCCTTGCACCCGCGCCGCTGGATCGGCTGGGGCATCCTGTTCGCCCTGTTCACCGGCATGGGCTCATG
>Ga0208823_1002036_pt1 | contig 15411 bp, 10 predicted proteins | sample AD_UKC075_MetaG_FD_184440 | JGI IMG/M metagenome (GOLD analysis project Ga0208823, IMG submission 184440) | Active sludge microbial communities of municipal wastewater-treating anaerobic digesters from USA - AD_UKC075_MetaG (SPAdes) (version 2) | ecosystem: Engineered > Bioreactor > Anaerobic >... | reverse complement strand
CGGCAAAGACGTGCGCCTGACGCTGGAGAACGTGCGCCGCACCATTGATGAGTTGACCGCCCGCCGCGAGACGCGGGCGAAGGCGTTGCTGGCGATGCGCCACGTCATTTCCGCCACGCCGGTCGTTCTGGGCGGTGCGCTGGTCATTCCGGTCGGTTTGCTATTGCAGCGCAAAGGCCAGCCGGGCTGGACGGCGGATGCCGAGGCCCGTGCCCGCGTCGAGCAGATCGCGATGCGTGCGGTGATGGATGCCGAACGCGCCTTGGGTCACGAGGTCATCGACGTATCCGCCGAAAAGTGCGGCTGGGATGTGACCAGCATCCCCAAAGTCCGCGATGGTCGCTTGTCCACTCCCCGCCATATCGAGGTGAAAGGTCGCGCCAAGGGCCAGACTACGGTCACGGTCACCCGCAACGAAATCCTTTACGGACTCAACCAGTCCGACACGTTCATCCTGGCCATCGTGCTCGTCGATGGCGACGCGCATGAAGGGCCGTTCTACATTCGCAAGCCGTTCACTCAAGAACCGGATTGGGCGGTGACCAGTATCAACTTGGATTTGAGTGAACTACTCCAACGCGCGGAGGCGCCATGCCCTATTTGAATCTTCAACAATTGAGACTGCGCGACTATCGCTGTTTTGAAGCCATCGACATCGACTTTCACCCGAAGCTCACTGTTCTGGTAGCCGCCAATGGTGGGGGAAAAACGGCCATCCTCGACGCCATCGCCGTGGCCTTCGGACCCTATATCGGCGCCTTCGACGAAGCCGTCGGCAAACATTTTGAATCCAGCGATATTCGTCAATTTCGTGTGCGTGAAACCGCTACGAACGAAATGGAATACGCGGCTCAAGGTGTACGGCTGGAAGCCAGCGGATGCATTCCAGACAGCAATACCTCTTCAACGATATGGCGTCGCAGCCTCACCAGTCCCACCAAAGCCAAGACTACCATTAGGGATGCCAACGAACTCATCGACTACGGAAAACGTCTGCAAGCGGCAGTGCGCACGCCCGGCAAGGACGTGCTCCTGCCCTTGATTGCCTACTACGGTACGGGTCGCTTATGGCAACAGAAGAAACGGACCGAGGCCAAGGGCATCCAGCATACCTCGCGCACCATTGGCTACACCGACTGTGTCGACCCGGCGTCCAGCTACAAATCCTTCGTCGAGTGGTTTCGCTACTGGAATCGCAATGCCCAGGACCTGCAATTTAAAAACCAGACGCTTAGCCCGGCCTACCAGGAGTTTATTGGCTATATTGCTTCGGTTACTGGGGCGGTCGATACCTGTCTCGCTCCCGTTGGCTGGAAAGACATCGAATACAGCTTCCGCCTCGATCACTTGGTTGCACATCACGATCAGTATGGCGAATTGCCGGTTGCGTTGCTGAGCGACGGTATCCGCAACATGATCGGGATGGTTGCGGACATTGCATTCCGCGCCACCAAGCTCAACGGTCAGCTCGGCGCCAAAGCAGCGACCCAAACACCAGGCATCGTGCTGATCGACGAAATCGACATGCATCTGCACCCGCAATGGCAGCAGATTGTGCTGCAAAGCCTGACTCAAGCCTTCCCACAGATGCAATTCATCGTCACCACGCACAGCCCGCAGGTTCTTTCCAGCGTGAGGCGGGAAAACATCAGAGTCATCGGGCCGGACCCCTCGGGTCGCATCGTCGCGCAGCCGCCACTGGCTATGACGTATGGCGAGCCCAGTGGTGATGTCATGCACAGCGTGATGCTTGTTGACCCACAGCCGCCAGTTAGCGAGAAGGCTGACCTACAGCGTCTAACCGAATGGGTCGATCAAGGCAACTATGCAAGCGCCGAAGCCACGCAGTTGATGCAAAGCTTGATTACCGCCCTCGGTGAGCAACACCCGCAGCTTCAGCGCCTTCGGCGTAGCATCCAGCGGCAGGAGGCTCTGAACATCCAGCGGCAGGAGTCCCTGAAGCGATGAGGGCGATCCAGAAGCAAGGTAACGGCGGCTTCCATCTCAATCAGGCGCATGCAAACCCGCCGCAGGCGCCGAATCAAGCTACCAGCCGCTGGGGAAGTTTTGGGTATAAAGCCGAAGTCTTGCAGTCCCTACTGGACGAGCAATATCACTTGTGCTGCTACAGTGAGTTGCGGGTCGATCAGGAAGGCTTGGGTTATCACATCGAGCATGTCGAAAACAAACACCAGAACCCGCCGCGCACCTTTGACTACACCAATCTGGCGGTTAGCGCCCTTGATAGCGCCAATGACCTGGGAGCCTTCGCGGCACATGGCGAGGAAGTGTTCGGTGGACACGCACCGGGCAAACAAGGTGCCCGTGGTCCGGTGAACATGAATCTTTTCATCTCACCGCATCAATCCAACTGTCGAGGGTTCTTCGCCTACTTGTCGGATGGCCGCGTTGTTCCTGCCGCGGGCTTGAACAACGTTCAACGCGACCAAGCGCAATACACTATCGACACGCTCAACCTCAACAGTCCCTTCCTGATAACCCGACGACGGCAGTGGTGGGACGAACTCGATCGGTTGTTTCAGGAGCATATCGACAAGGGCTGGAGCCTGCCTGATCTGGTGGCGGTGGACCTCGTGCCCTCGAACGGCACGCTCAGCGGCTTTTTCTCCTTGACCCGCCAGTTCTTCGGTCCGATAGCCGAACAGACATTGCAACAGCAGGCGCCCGCCCTCGTATGATCCCCATCAAAACCCCCAAGAAACTCATCGAAGTGGCGCTGCCGCTCGATGCCATCAATGCCGCTGCAGCGCGTGAGAAGTCGATTCGCCACGGCCATCCTTCCACGCTGCATTTGTGGTGGGCGCGGCGACCGCTGGCGGCGGCGCGGGCGGTGATTTTCGCGCAGATGGTCAACGATCCGGGCTATGAGCGCCATCTGGGGCGTGGGGTTAACAAGGAAAAGGCGTCGCTGGAGCGTGAGCGGCTGTTTAAGATCATCGAAGAGCTGGTGCTGTGGGAGAACACCAATAACGAGGAGGTGCTGGAGCGCGCCCGCGCCGAGATTCGCCGCTCGTGGCGCGAGACCTGCGCGCTCAACCGCAACCATCCACAAGCGGCTGAGCTGTTCAATCCCGATAAGCTGCCCGCTTTCCATGATCCCTTTGCCGGTGGCGGGGCGATTCCGTTGGAGGCGCAGCGGTTGGGGCTGGAGAGTCATGCGTCGGATTTGAACCCGGTGGCGGTGACGATCAATAAGGCGATGATCGAGATTCCGCCGCGCTTTGCCGGGCGGAAGCCGGTTGGCCCGCTGCCCAAAGGCGAGAAGCAGACGCTGTTGATGGAGGATTGGCCGGGGGCGAGGGGCTTGGCCGAGGATGTGCGTCGTTATGGCGCGTGGATGCGGGCCGAGGCGGAACAGCGCATCGGCCATCTTTACCCCAAGATCACCGTCACTGCCGAGATGGCTGCCGAACGATCCGATCTGAAGCCGCTGGTGGGGCAGTCACTCACCGTCATCGCCTGGCTGTGGGCGCGGACGGTGAGAAGTCCCAATCCGGCGTTCAGCCATGTCGAGGTGCCGCTGGCATCCACCTTTGTGCTATCCAGCAAGGCAGGCAAGGAGGCGTATGTACAGCCGGTGGTGGATGGAGACCGCTACCGATTCACGGTGAAGGTAGGGACGCCGCCGGAGAGCGCGAAGAATGGGACCAAGCTGTCACGCGGCGCGAATTTCCGATGCCTGATGTCGGATACGCCTATTGAGCCAAGGTACATCAAGGCTGAAGGCATTGCTGGGCGCATGTGTGCCAAGCTCATGGCCATCGTGGCTGAAGGCGCACGCGGGCGAGTATATCTGTCGCCGATCGCGGAACATGAACAGCGCGCTGCCAGTGCCCAGCCTGCATGGCGACCCGAAACGCAGTTGCCCGACGACCCGCGCAACTTCTGGACGCTGAATTACGGCCTGAGCAAGTTCGGCGACCTTTTCACCTCGCGCCAACTGGTCGCGCTGACCACCTTTTCCGATCTGGTGCAGGAAGCCATCGAAAAATGTCGGCAGGATGCGCTGGCGGCGGGGATAGCTGATGATGGCGCGGGGTTGGATGGCGGTGGCAGCGGTGCGACAGCGTATGCGCAGGCGGTGGGGGTGTATTTGGGTCTTATCGCAAGTAAAGCGACAATGTTCATCAACTCACTCTCACGCTGGCGAGCTGGAGAAGGGAAAACAGCACCAGCATTCGGTCGGCAAGCTATAGCGATGGTTTGGGATTTTGCTGATGTAAATCCTTTTGCTGGTGCTGGTGGAGATTTCCAGGGCGTTGTTGATGGAGGTGCGAAGGCTCTGGCTGCTTTTTCCCCCATCAACTTTGGAAATGTGAAGCAGCAAGATGCCCAGACTCAACGCCTTTCGTTGAACAAGGTAATTTCTACTGATCCACCTTATTACGACAATATTGGCTACGCGGATCTTTCAGACTTCTTCTATGTCTGGCTGCGCAGGAGCCTGAAGCCCATCTACCCAGGCTTGTTCGCGACGCTCGCCGTGCCCAAAGCTGAAGAACTGGTCGCCACACCCTACCGCCACGGTAGTAAAGAAAAAGCCGAAGCTTTCTTTTTAAACGGCATGACGCGGGCCATGCACAGCCTAGCGGAACAGGCGCACCCGGCTTTTCCTGTCACCATCTACTATGCCTTCAAGCAAAGCGAGACGAAAGACGAGGCTGACACCTCTAGCACCGGCTGGGAAACTTTCCTGGAGGCAGTCATTCGGGCAGGGCTTGCGCTCACCGGCACCTGGCCGATGCGGACTGAAAACGCTACCCGTATGATCAGCTCCGGCACCAACGCCCTGGCCTCCAGCATCGTCCTGGTCTGTCGCCAACGGATGGCCGACACCGCCACCGTCAGCCGCCGCGAATTCATCCGCGAACTGAACGCCACGCTGCCCGAAGCATTGGACGAGATGACCCGTGGCGGCGTGAATTCGCCGGTTGCGCCAGTGGATCTATCGCAAGCCATCATCGGCCCCGGCATGGCCATCTTCAGCCAATACACCGCCGTGCTCGAAGCCGACGGCACGCCGATGACCGTCCGCACCGCCCTGCAACTGATCAACCGCTTTCTCGCCGAAGACGACTTCGACCACGACACCCAATTCTGCCTGTACTGGTTCGACCAGCACGGCTGGGCCACCGGCAAATACGGCGAGGCCGACGTACTGGCCCGCGCCAAGGGCACCAGCGTAGCGGGCCTCGCCGAAGCTGGCGTCGTGGCCTCCGGCAAAGGCGATCTGCGCCTGCTGAAATGGACCGAACTGCCGCACGACTGGCGCCCGGAAACCGACACCCGCACCCCAGTCTGGGAAGCCTTGCACCAATTGATCCGCGCCCTGAACCAGGACGGTGAATCGGCTGCTGGCGCACTGCTGGCCAGCATGCCAACCCGCGCCGAACCCATCCGCACCCTGGGCTACCGCCTCTACACCCTATGTGACCGCAAAGGCTGGGCGGAAGAAGCCCGCGCCTACAATGAACTGATCACCGCTTGGAGCGCTATCGAACAGGCCGCCGACGAAGTAGGCATCGTAGGATCGCAGGGCAGCCTGGATATTTGAGGAACAAGGCCATGAGTCATCGCAATCTATTGAAGACCTCAGATGTCACCTTCCAAGAGCTGATCGGTAACGGCAAGCGCTATCGCGTGCCTGCCTTCCAACGCGATTACTCCTGGGAAGAGGAGCAGTGGGAAGACCTGTGGAACGATATCGAGGAGATGACGACCTCGAAAGATGCCCGCCATTACATGGGCGCCATCGTTGTCGAGACCCGATCGGATCGCGAGTTCCAGATCATCGACGGGCAACAGCGCATCGCCACCCTGAGCATTCTGGCGCTCGCAGTCATCGACACCTTGCAGTCTCTCGGGGACAGCGAAGAGGAACGAGCGCGTAACCGCAACCGTGGAACCCGACTGCGGGAAATCTTCATCGGCGAGAAAGATCCTGCATCCTTGCTGGAAAGCAGCAAACTGTTTCTCAACGACAACGACGATGGGTTCTACCAAGACTACCTGGTGCAATTGCGCCAACCCAATAACCCACGGGGTTTACCGCGTTCGAATCGCTTGCTCTGGCAATGCTTTCTCTGGTTTAAAGAGCGTCTGGACCAGCAAAAAAACCATACCGGTGAGTGGTTCGCCGCACTACTGTCGGAAACGGTGGCCCGGCAACTGCTCTTTATCCTGATCACGGTCGAGGACGAAATGAATGCGTATGTCGTCTTCGAAACGCTCAACGCGCGTGGACTGGAGCTTTCTGCCACCGACTTGCTGAAAAACTACCTGTTTTCCAAGGTCAGCGTGGCAACCGATCTGGCTGCCCTGCAGCGACGCTGGAAAACCCTGGTCGCGATTGTCAGGCAGGAGCGCTTTCCCGATTTTCTGCGCTATCACTTGCTGTGCGCATCGCCCAAGATCCGCAAACAGCGTTTGTTCAAACAAGTGCAGGATCAGGTCAAGTCAGCCCAACAGGTCTTTACTCTGATGCAGGCACTGGAAAATCGGGCAGAACTGTTCGCGGCGCTTAACGACGCAGAGCACGAATATTGGCTGGAGAATCCGGACGCCAAGCTTCACATCCGTGAACTGTTGCTCTTCAAAGTCCGGCAGATGACCCCTTTATTGTTCGCCGCCTACGAAAAACTCAGTCCAGCTGATTTCGTCAGGGTGCTCAAACTGGTCAGTGTGATTTCTTTCCGCTACACCATCATTAGCGGGTTGAATACCAACGAACTGGAGCCGGTATACCACCGGGCGGCTAAAGCCCTGCTGACCGGCCAAATCTGCCGACCGGCAGCCGTTTTCGAGCAGTTACAGGACATCTACATGCCGGACGAGAGATTTCAGCGCGATTTTGCGGTTAAAGAGATCGTCACCAATGGGCAGGGCAAGCGGCTGGCCAAATATGTCTTGTGCCGCCTCGAAAGCGATTTGACGGGTATCCAACGCGACTATGAAGCCGATACCGGTTCGATCGAACATATCTTGCCGGAAAACCCCTCTGCCGAATGGGCGGCGTACTTTGCGGAAGAACGACAAAAAGACTTCATCTACCGCATCGGCAATCTCACTTTGCTGGAATCTACATTGAACCGTCGCATCGGCAATGCCTTGCTCGCAGACAAGTTGCCGTCGTATGCCCAAAGCCGCTATGGACAGACCCAAGGCATTGTCGACGATGGCATTCAGGAATGGATGCCAGCTGCCCTGGACCAGCGGCAACAGCGCATGGCGCAACGCGCTGTGCATATCTGGCGTGCGGATTTTGCCTGAACACAGATCGGCAACAAGCGAAAACCTCATGATTCTGAAACCCTGGCGCGAGATCGCCACCCCTCACGAAGACGTGCTCAAGGGCACCTTCCAGCAAGCCGAGTTTGCCGCCGACCTGTCGCGCGTGCACGCCGGAACAGCCACGGACGAGTATCAAAACCCGGTGCTGTTTTTCCAGCGTACCTTCATCACCGAGGGCATGCGCCTGTTGCTGGATTCGGTGGTCAAGCGCCTCACCGGCCAGGGCGGCGACCCGGTGATTCAACTGCAAACCGCCTTCGGTGGCGGCAAGACCCACACCATGCTGGCCGTGTATCACTTGGCCAAGGGCGCGGCAGCGGCCAGCGACCTGCAGGGCGTGGCGGCCATCCTGGATGCGGCACAGATCACCGAATTGCCCAAAGCCCGCATCGCGGTGCTGGACGGCATCGCCGCTTCTCCTAACCAACCGCTAAACCGCGCTGGGCAGATCGTGTGCACCTTGTGGGGTGATCTGGCCTGGCAACTCGGCGGCGCTGAAGGCTATGCCCTGGTGGCCGACGCCGATACCTCGGGCACGTCACCCGGCAAGGCGGTGTTGGAAACGCTGCTGGCGCGCTGCGCGCCGTGCGTGATCCTGATCGACGAACTGGTGGCCTACGTGCGCCAGTTCGAGGAAGGCAAGTCGCTCACTGGCGGCACCTTCGACTCCAACCTGTCGTTTGTGCAGGCATTGACCGAGGCGCTGAAAGCCGTACCCACGGCGGTGCTGCTGGCGTCGCTGCCCGAGTCGGATAAGGAAGCCGGCAGCCAGCGTGGAGTGAAGGCGCTGGAGACGCTGGCGCACTATTTCGGTCGCGTGCAGGCGCTGTGGAAGCCCGTGGCGGCTGAGGAAGCGTTCGAGATCGTACGGCGGCGGCTGTTCGCCGCGATCAACGACACGCTGGCGATGGAGACGGTATGCCGCGCCTTCGCCGACGGCTACACCGCCCACCGCGACGACTTCCCGCAGGACACCCAAGAGAGTCGCTACTACGAGCGGCTGGTGCACGCCTACCCGATCCACCCAGAAGTGTTCGACCGACTCTACGAGGACTGGTCGACGCTGGACAACTTCCAGCGCACCCGCGGGGTGCTGAAACTGATGGCCAAGGTCATCCACCGGCTGTGGGAGCGTAACGACAAGGATCTGTTGATCATGCCGGGCAACCTGCCGCTGTACGCCGCCGATGTGCGCAACGAGGTCATCTACTACCTGCCGCCGGGCTGGGACCCGGTGATCGAAGGCGACGTGGACGGCGAACGCGCCGAAACCACCGAGATCGAGAACCGGGATACCCGCTTGGGCAGCGTGCAAGCCTGCCGCCGCGCGGCCCGCACCATTTTTCTCGGCAGCGCGCCCAGCACGTCCAACCAAACCACGCGCGGTCTGGAGCTGGAGCGTGTCGTGCTCGGCGTCATCCAGCCGGGCCAGCAGATCGGGTTGTGCAAGGACGCGTTGCGCCGCCTCACCGATCGCCTGCACTATCTGAATCACGCCAACAACCGGTTCTGGCTCGACACCCGCCCGAATCTGCGGCGCGAGATGGAGGAACGTAAGCGCCGTTTTCAGGATAAGGAGGAGGTATTTCCGGCGATCCGTGACCGCGTGCAGCGCAGCCTCGCCAGCGGCGTATTCGGTGGCACCCACGTTTTCACCGGCAGCGGCGATGTGCCCGACGATTGGGCGCTGCGCTTGGTGGTGTTGCCGCCCGATACTGCCTTCAGCAAGAACAGCCAAACTCTGGTCATCGACCGCGCGACCGCGATCCTGAAGAAGCGCGGCGACCAGCCCCGCTTCAGACAAAACCGGCTGATCTTCCTGGCCGCCGACTACGACAGCGTCAGTCGACTGAAGGACCATATGCGCTCATCCCTGGCGTGGCGCAGCATCGTCGCCGACTACAAAGACAACCGCATCGTCCTCGACAACCTGATGGCCAAGCAGGCTCAGGCCAGCCTGGAGCAGGCCGAGGAAACCGTGCGCCGCATGATTCGCGAGACCTACAAGTGGTTGCTGGCCCCGATGCAGGAGGCACGACCGGGTAAGGGGTTGTCCGAGGTGTGCTGGGAGCACTTCCCACTCAATCCGAGCGCACAGAACGGGTCGCAGGAGATCGAGCGCGTGCTCAAGGACAACGAGCTGCTGATCCGCGAATGGGCGCCGATCCACCTGGCCAAGGTGTTGAAGGACTGGTTCTGGAAGGACGATGCCAAGGAGGTCAGCGCCCTGACCGTCTGGCAACAAAGCTGCCAGCAGCTCTACCTGCCGCGCTTGAAGGACGACACCGTGTTCCAGATGACGCTGGCTGCGGGCGCCGACAGCCGCGACTTTTTCGGCTTCGCCCAGGGCAAGGAGGATGGCCGCTATATGGGCTTCAGCTACGGCAAACGTATAACGCCGATCATGGATAAATCGCTGCTGCTGATCGAACCATTGGCGGCAGCAGAGTACATAGAGACGCTGCGGGCGGCGGAGGAAACCTCACCGATCAAGGTTCCGGCTGGCGGTGGCAAACCCTCGCAGATCGGAGATTCGACCAGGGGCAACTATCAGGCCGGTAGCGCCACCGTCGGCCAAGGGGTCAAACGACAGTTCTACGCCAGCATTGACCTTGATCCGTTCCTGGCCAAGAAGCAATTTGCCGACTTGGTCGACGAAGTCATCCAGCAATTCACCACGCGCCCCGGCGTGCAGGTCAGGATCGCCATCGAGATTCAGGCGCAGGCGTCCGCCGGCTTCGACGATGGTCTGCAGCGCGCGGTGAAGGAGAACTGCAACGTGCTGAAGTTCAAGAGCGCCGAGTTCGAGTCCGGTGAATAGGCCAGCTCGCCGCCCGGCGGACTCACGAGGGCGGCAAGGCCCGAGGTTGGCGGCACCGACGCCGATGAGTCACGCAAGCCACTGCCTGAGCTGTGCATAGACTTCGGGTCGATCCAGTAAATCCATGTGGTTCATGCCATAGCCCACCCACTGCCGATCCGGCGGAAATCCCAAGATCCGGTTTGGATCTGGATGGCGACCCAGCGCGCTGTTGACGGGGACGAGTCCGTCGCCGAGCACGCGGTCGCTGATCTCGCCTCCCGCCTTGGCCAAGGTTGCGGCTAGCGCGTAACAGCGCACGCCGGCCGGTAGGGGAACCGGTTGGCGGCGGTCGCCCGCAGGCGTGAAGCGATCATGTCCCGCCCAGTCTTCGTCCAACAGGTTGCCGTAACGCAGATCGGTGATGCCGGCGCTGCGGATTTTCCCCAAGCGGGCGAACGGAGCAGTGTAGGGGCTGAAGCCCAGGAGGATATCCACCCAGTGGCCGCCCCGTTCCAGCGGAGCGCCGTGATGCGGCGTGCCGAGAAAAACGAGCTTCTTCAGCTGTCGCAGCCAGTCGTGGCCGCTCAGACTACCGTAATGACAGGCGCTCCGAGACACGAGGCCGCCCATGCTATGGCCCACGATCACCAATTCCTCCAGCGGCACCGGCCATTGTTTCACCATGGTCTCGAGCAGATTGGCAAACGCTTGTCCGTTGGCGGAGATGTGACGGCCGGTATTGTAATGTAGAAAAACAGGGGTATATCCCAAGTCGCGAGCGAGCGCCGCGCCATGGTTGTGCCCCTGTCGATTCCATTGCCGATCGTTCATGCACAGGCCATGCACCAGCACGACCAGCTTTCCGGTGAATGGCAGGGAAGAGGCGGCCAAGCCGGGTCGGTCCAGGTTCAACAGCTGCCCGTCTTGGCGCAGGCTCATGGGAATCGCCAACGGATTTGCGGAGGTGGTGAGGTAGTCGCCCAGCACGCCGTTCAGCGCCGCCTGCACCGCCTCGTGCCCCGGAATCGTGCTCCGTTCGTCCAGCAAGGGGGCAAGTTGGCCGAGAGCGACATCAATCCCGCTTCCCACCAAGCGGGTTACGCCACGGATGCTTCGGTACACCAGTCCCGTAATGCCGCGGGTCACGCCGGTTGGCGATGTTGTCCGAAGGCCCGGAATCTGGGCAATGTTGTGATGCATCGCCTCTACCAGATCGGTCACACCCGTGGTGGCCTCAATCGCCAGCCGGCTGATTCCGCGGAGGTCGGAGGAACAAACCCGGGTTTTTTCGATCAATGGCAAATCCTATCCAGACCGTCGGTCGGTTGAAACGCCGCGTGGCGGTCGAATCCGGGCCGGCTCCATTCAAGAGGCGAGGCGTCCGCCATTCATCCATTGGATGTTGGGGCGACGACCAAAAAAACAGCCCGGCGTTGCCGGGCTGTTTTTTTGGATTTCGATCCTAGACGTTTAGTCTAAGGAACGGATGTTAGCGGCCTGCTTACCCTTAGGTCCGGTCGTCACATCGAAAGAAACTTTCTGATTTTCCCGGAGGGTCTTGAAACCTTGCCCCTGAATGGCCGAGAAATGCGCGAATAAATCTTCGCCGCCGTCTTCCGGAGAGATGAAACCAAAACCCTTTGCTTCGTTAAACCACTTAACAGTGCCAGTCGACATTAACTTGGATCTCGAAAATCGTATTGAAAGATTGAGCTTAGCAATAGCTCAAGGGTACAAGAATTAAAATAGAACTGACGAGCCGAATACCGACAGGAGGGGTTTGCAGCGAACGAGCAGATAAACTACTTAATAAGTCTTGCAAGACTCACTATAGGGCACGATGACAGACAAGACAAGGATTATTTTTCGATGAGGCGAAGGGTTTCGGTTCAATGCGACCTCCTGTGGTTGCCCCAAGATGTAGGGGTGGAGCAGAGGAAGATTTTGCGGCGGGGGAACGTGGCGTGATGACCGTTTACGCTTGCCCTTCGGTCAGCCCAGTCCGGCTACCACATGGCGCGATTGCCCTGAATCAAAAAACCAGTCGACCCCCGTGCCGTCCGCTCATGATGGACAATCGCGGTTGTTTGCTGGCGAGTGGACAACAACCAAAAGAAAAAGGGTTAGATTTCTCTAACCCTTTGTTTTGTCTGGTGGCCAGGGACGGAATCGAACCATCGACACGCGGATTTTCAGTCCGCTGCTCTACCAACTGAGCTACCTGGCCAGCTCGCGCTGTGCGAAGAACGCGTATTTAAGCAACTTACCCCATCAGCGTCAAGTACGCTCACTCTTGCGGCGGAACATAGCCTTCCGGCGGCGCTGATCCAGCCCCGAAAAGGAATTGTTCCATCCGCTCTTCCAGAAACCGGCGGGCCGTCGGTTCGAACGGCGTCAGACGGTATTCGTTGATCAACATGGTTTGCTGCCGCAGCCATTGTTGCCAGGCCGATTTGGACACGTTTTCGAAAATCCGCTGGCCCAGCTTACCCGGATAGGGTGGCCGGTCCAGCCCCTCGGCCTCGACGCCGAGCTTGATGCATTTCACCATTCGAGCCATCGCTGATTCCTGGTCGTTCTACCGTTCACTTGCCAAGTCCGCCAGCAGCCGCTTCACCGGCGTAGCCATCCCGCGGCTATCAGGGTTAAGGTCGTTATACCAGACAAACCGTTCGCCTTCCATCACCGCCGCAGCCTGACCGAGCACCGTCACCGGCAGCGGGGTGATGTCGAGATGGAAATGGCTGAAGCTGTGCCGCACCACCGGCCAGGGCGAGCCGACCGCCACCGGCAAGCCCAGCCGCTCGCGACACCATTCGACCACATCGGTATCGAGCGGGCATTCGGGCAGACTCCACAAGCCGCCCCAGATGCCGGTCGGCGGACGGCGCTCCAACAGGATCTCGCCGGTCGCGGTACGCAACAACAGCATCCGCACCGCCCGCACCGGCAAGGTCCGGCGCGGTTTGGGCGCGGGATAGGCGCTCTCTCGGCCTTGGGCGTGGGCGGCGCAAGCTTCCGCTAGCGGACATTCGCCGCATTGCGGCCGGCGCGGCGTGCAGACCAGCGCGCCCAGATCCATCATCGCCTGCGTGTAATCGGCCACCCGCTCGACTGGCGTGTAGCGCTCGGCCAGCGTCCACAGCTGCGCCAGCACCAGCGACTGGCCCGGCCAGCCTTCGACCGCAGCGAACCGTGCCAGCAGGCGTTTGATATTGCCGTCCAGGATCGCCTGGCGCTGCCCGACCGCCAAGGCCAGAATCGCTCCGGCGGTCGAGCGGCCAATCCCCGGTAAGGCTTGCAACAGGGTGCTATCCAGCGGCAGCTCGCCCTGATACTGCTCGCATAGCAGGCGCGCGGCTCGATGCAGATGGCGGGCGCGGGCGTAGTAACCCAGTCCTGCCCATAAGCGCAATACCTCGTCCAGCGGTGCGGTAGCCAGGTCGCGAACGCTGGGAAACTGCGCCATGAACCGTTGATAATAGGGGATGACCGTTGCCACCTGGGTCTGTTGCAGCATGATCTCCGATACCCAAACCCGGTATGGCGTCGGATGGTCCTTCCAGGGCAATTGCTTGCGGCCGTGCGCGTCGAACCATTGCAAGACACGCCGACCAAATTCACTGGGATGCATCGTGTGCTGGAACCTTTTCCAACGAGGAGTTGCGTATGGCGCGTATTCTGATCGCCGGTTGTGGCGACGTCGGCGCGACCTTGGGCCAGAGCCTGGGCGCGACCGGTCACGAGGTCTGGGGCCTCATTCGACAGCCCCGCAGCTTGCCGTCGGCCATTCGGCCCGTCATCGCGGATCTGACCGATCCGGCCAGCCTGGCCGACTTGCCGGCCCGACTGGATTATATCGTCTACAGCGCCGCCGCCAGCGGCTTCGACGAGGCGAGCTACCAGGCCGCCTACGTGACCGGGGTCAGTCATCTACTCGATGCCCTGCGCCGGACTGGCCAACAACCCAAACGGCTGTTGTTCACCTCCAGCACCTCGGCCTACGCCCAGCATCAGGGCGAGTGGGTGGACGAGGACTCGCCGGCCGAGGCCACCGGCTTCAGTGGCCGCTGCCTGCGGGCTGGGGAACAGGTGTTGTGGGAGAGCGGCTGGCTAGCCATCGCGGTGCGTTTCGCCGGCATCTACGGCCCAGGCCGGACCCGGTTGATCGACACCGTTCGCGATGGCATCGCGGTCTGTCCCGCCGGCCCTCCGGTCTATACCAACCGCATCCATCGCGACGACTGCGCTCGGGTATTGGAGCACCTGTTGTGGCTGCCCGATCCGGAACCACTCTATCTGGGGGTGGACGACGCGCCGGCGCCACTGGATGAGGTGTTGTGCTGGCTGGCGGCCCGGCTGGGAGTGGCCGAACCGCCGCGGGCTGCGCAACCGCCACAGAAGCCCGGCGCGGAAACCCGCAGCAATGCGGCCATGCGCCTGCGGGTCAGCAAGCGCTGCCGCAATGCCCGGTTGCGCGCCAGCGGTTTCCAGTTCCGCTATCCCAGCTATCGGGATGGCTACGCGGCTTTGTTGGATGGGATCGCCGACGCCGCCAATCCCTAGCGCCGCCAGTATAGGCGCGCGGCTGGGGGTGGCGGTTGTGCTATTTCATGCCCTGCGCTTCAGCGTTGCCGGACCACCTGATAGGGTCGGGCCGGATAGGTGACCGGCGCGCTCCAGATATGCACCAGCCGGCTGAACGGAAACACCAGGAATACGGTCAGGCCCAGGAACAGGTGCAACTTGAATAGCCAGCCGACCTGGGAGACGAATGCCACCGCCTCGATTGGATCGAAGGTGACGATGTTCCGCGCCCAACCCATCAGGTTCAGCATGTTGTGACCGTCCAGATGCAGCAGCGACACCGGAATGGTCAACAGCCCCAGAATCAGCTGTGCGTACAACAGCAGCAGGATGAAGATGTCCATCCGGGAGCTGGTGGCCCGTACCCGCGGGTCGGTCAGTCGCCGCCGCACCAACAGGGTCAGACCGACGAAGCACATGATTCCGGCGATGCTGCCGGCGACGATGGCCAACAGTTGCTTGTCACCGGCGGAGACGCCCAAGGCATGGAAGATTTCCGGCGGAGTCAGCAGGCCGACGAAATGGCCCATGAACAGCAATAGAATGCCGACATGGAACAGATTGCTGGCCAGGCGCATGTTGTGGTTGCTCAGAATCTGGCTGGAATGCGCTTTCCAGGTGAAGGGGTCGCGGTCGAAGCGCGCCAGACTGCCGAGCAGGAACACCGCGCCCGCCAGATAAGGATAAACGCTGAATAACAAGGTATTGAG
>Ga0208823_1002026_pt1 | contig 15457 bp, 9 predicted proteins | sample AD_UKC075_MetaG_FD_184440 | JGI IMG/M metagenome (GOLD analysis project Ga0208823, IMG submission 184440) | Active sludge microbial communities of municipal wastewater-treating anaerobic digesters from USA - AD_UKC075_MetaG (SPAdes) (version 2) | ecosystem: Engineered > Bioreactor > Anaerobic >... | reverse complement strand
CTCCAGCTTTTATCACATTTTCGCTTTTGCATCGAGGGCAGATGGGGGCTGTGCTTTGTATTTTTAGCTTCTGATAATCTACGGCTGTGTAGTTGTTTTCTAATAAAAATTGATATAGATTATCTAGAAATCTACGTTTCTGCTCTTTGGGTAGAGCTTGATAATCTAATAAATTAAAATTATCCATAATTATTTTTTTGTAAAATTAAATAAAAATTATTTGATGGTCATATAAAATACGTAAAGTAAAACAAAAATTGTTTTTATACTATAATCGTTATTAAAACCTAAATTGATATATATAAATAAAGTAATTGTAATTAAAAAAATTTAATTAAAGAGTTGTAAAAAGTAGAATTTGTAGGACTTTGAGAAAAAAATGTTTCCTTAAAAAAAAAGATCTATGATAAATCATAATAAAGTAAGGGTTAAACAGGCAAAATAGGATTATTATTTGGGGATTTTATATTATAAAATCTTTATTAGTCAAAATATCTTGGAGAGGATGGCGTGCTTGTTCTTTTATTTTTAATTAAATACTGTAAAGTTATTTCATGTGTTCCACTCGAATATTTAGCTATAGGTCCTGACAAAATATCATAAGAATAAACAAATCTAAATTTTTGATCTATTAAAAAACCAGCCATTATTACAAAAGATTCATTAAGTCTATATGATAGTCCTGTACATATCATATTTTTATAAAAAAAAGTAGCATTCCATTCGTGTTGGGTTTTTGTTATTGCACTATTTAATGAATATGTTAAAAAGCCGGCAAAATCGTTATTAATATCAAAGATCTTAGCCCTAATATATCCATAAATATGTCTGGGTACTTGAAAATTTGTACCTTTTTTATAATTCTTCATTATGTGTGTCGAAGAGATACCTAAAACTAAAAAAGGAGAATATAATTCAATACCAGCATTGAAATCTGCACTATTATGTACATTATTATCAAAAAGATTAGTTTCTGGCTCTTCTAATATTAATTCATTAATATCTATTACCTTTCTACAAATGCCACCACTAATACCGAAACTAAGTATAAAATCATTATCAAAATTAATATGGTATGCTACATTAGCATGCACTATATTTGATGTTTCTATACCTAATTTATCAAAAGTATATGTAAGCCCGAGTCCAAGATGATATTTGGGAAGTTGAGTATGATAAGTAGCGAAATTAGTTATTGGGGCATTTTTGAAATTTACCCACTGCACTCTACTAAAAGCTTGTAAGGTATGGTAATTGGGATTTTGACCAGTTACAGCTGGATTAAATGCTATTCGCATAAATGACTGCTGGCTAAATTGAAAATCACTTTGTGCATTTATTATAATTACAAAAACAAATGAAAACAGGAATAAAATTATTTTTTTCATAAAATTATTTTTCTATTAATTTAACAAAACAATCTGTATAACCAATTTTAACTAATTGATTTTTGAACTCTAGTGCATCATTAGCGTTTTTAAATTCCCCTACATAATATCTATATAAGTTGTCTTTTCCTTTTTCTTCTATAATATTAATATTCGGATTTATCCTATATATATTATTCCAGACATCTCTATTAGAAACAGGTTTAGATAGTGCTGCTATTTGCACAGTATATATTAAATTACCAGTACCTTTTATGCCTTCAACAATATCGGGAGAAATCGATGATATTACTTGATGTTGAAAAAGCTCATCAGATTGTATAATGTTAAATGTAGTTCTTCTATTTAATTGATGTTCTTCTTCAGTCGTAGCATTTGGTATTACAGGATTAGTTTTGCCCCATCCTTTAGCAATTAATCTATTAGGTGATATGCCTTTACTAATTAAATAATCTACTACTGCCTGAGCTCTTTGCTGTGATAATTTAATGTTATACTCATCTGTGCCTCTCTCATCACAGTATGAATTTATTTGTACTATTAAATTAGGATTGAGTTTGAGTAATTGTGCTAATTTATCTAATTCTATTTTGGATTCTTCTTTTAAAGTAGCTTTATCGAAATCAAAATAAATATTTTCGATTACGTATTCCCTATCATGTTTGGCTGGTTCTACTTCAAAATTTAATTCATATTTTCTTTGCTTGTTTGTAATTTCTATTTCTTTAGATTGAGTTAAAAAATCATTTTTTGTAGCTATTACGGTGTATTTATTATTTATGGGAACATTGTCAAATTTGAAATAACCTTTATCATTAGTTTGAGTTTCATCTACATAACCTTTGGTACCAACAAGAGATACTTTATGATTTGCAGAAGGAATGTTTTTCTCACTATCAGTTATTTTACCTTCTAAAATAGCAATGCGTTTAGCTGGTTTTAATTCATAAGCATAATATAATGATATTGGTGTTATAAATTTAAATAGAGTTGGATTGAAAATTTCAATAATATTTTCAAATCCATCTTTTGTAATAGTAATATTATAATATTTATTAGGATCTAGGTCTATAGAGAAAAAGCCATTTTTATCAGTATAAATAGTATCAATATTATTAGAATAATAAAGTACTATTTGAGCTCCACTAATAGGTTTTTTATCATTAAAAGATATTACTTTGCCATAATAAGTGATATCCCAGGGAATCCCATGAAAAGAATAAATATCATCGAAGCCACTGCCTCCGGGTCTATTACTACAAAAAAGTCCTTCATTTAATTTATTAAAAAATTGAATATTGAAATCATCAGCTCCAGAATTAATAGGAAATTTTAGTTGCTTTGGCTTCTTCCATTCATTGTTGGAGAAAGTACTCACAAATAAGTCTAGTCCGCCGATACTATTATGCCCATTAGAAGAGAAAAATAATATAGTATCTTGATATAAATATGGAAACATTTCATCGAAAGGAGTATTTACATTTGGCCCTAAATTAATTGGTTTCGACCATTTATTTCCGATTTTAGTAATCATATATAAATCTTTATTTCCATATCCATCAGGATAATCAGCTGTGAAAATTAGTGTTCTTCCATTTCTAGAAATAGTAGCATGTCCCTCATTATATTTATCATCTAAAACAATCATTTTTTTTGGAGTCGACGGATTAGTAGGATCCACTTTATAAGTACTATAATAAAGGTGACATTTAGAAGGCATACCTTCGCAACGAGTAAAATAAATTAATTCATGAGCATCATCTATACTTATATAACCTTGGGTAGCCAATGTTTTATTTAATGCATCTAGTTTTTTAAAATTTGATGGATTAGATTCCCATGTTTTTAAATTGACGTAATAAATATTATCATAACCTTGAGTAGTCCTTAAATTTATTTTATCAGATATCATCTTACTTAAAAATAAATAATCTTTATATAAATAAATACCATACTCACTATTAGTAGAATTAACTTCTCTAAATTCTCTAACTTCTATGCTGGGATTTACTAATTCATTTATATATTTTTCTAATTTTACTATCTCTTGTTTGGCTTTTTCTATTATATTCTTATCGTTTAAATTGTATGTTTGAAATTCAGCAATTTTTTTATAAATATTTAATGCGTTTTCATATTTACATAATCTTTTATTTAATTCTGCATAAATATTTAAATATTTTAATGATGAAGAGTCTAATTTGATAAGTTTGTCACAATAATTTAGAGCTGATAAATAATCGCCAATATCCACATAAATATTAACCATACTTTCTAAGACTTCTTTATTATAAGGATCTTGTTGTAATATTTCTTCGTAACCACTAATAGCTGCATAATAGTTTTTTTCATTTTCTAATTTTTTTATTTTTTCTAAATTAGTTTGTCCTGACAAGAAAATTGCTATGGAACAAAATAAAAATGTAATTATATATCTATTCATAAATCAATTTTTTATTAATAAAAGGTCACCCTTATATGTTTTAATTAATTTACCATTTTCATCTTGTAGCTCAATAATATAAAAATAAGTTCCTGGCATAGCCTGTTTATTATCAATAGTACCATCCCAGCCATTATCACCTTCATATACTACTTGACCCCATCTATTCAAAATTTTTATTGGTACACCTGGCATAAAAACATCATTCACATTGTCTGCATTAGGAGTAAATCCATTAGGAATTGTACGAGAATTTATAAAAATTGTTTCATAGCTTTCGCATCCTTCACTGGTAACGGCTATCACATATATCAAATCACCTCCAGGTGATATGTATAGTGAAAAGTGATTAATAGTATCTGTAAATGTGTTTTCTGAATTATTAACTATATAATAACTAAAAGTATTTGGCAGTATCTCTAATATCAATGGCTGTCCGGGCAAAACTTCATCATTCCATGCATTAGTATTTAAAATAATATCAGGCACTTCATAAATATATGTAGTAGCAAATGCAGTAGAATAGCAACTATTTAATTCTGAGGTTACATAAATAGTATCATTAGTAATTGCCTCAAACATTAAAGTATCATTTATAGAACCATTATCCCACTGAATAGTACCGTCACTAATTACAACAAAAACTGCTGTGTCGCCTGGACATAATGAATCACTGGCAGGATAAATATATATGTAAGGTAAAGGTTTCATAAATATTAGTGAAGTATCATAAGCAGAGCAGATATTATTTGTTATAGTTAAATATATTAAAGTATCTTGTGTAATTAATATTTCTAAAATACTACTTGTATCACCAGTACTCCACAAGCAAGAGCCCAATGTTTGTGGATCTAAGGCAACAGTATCTCCATAGCAAATATGTAGAGTGTCGGGCAGATCTGGTTCTGGTGTTGTGATTACTGATACATACATTGTGTCATAAGTAAAATAACCTTCAGAATCGCTTACTGATAAATATATATAACTATTACCAGTAGGTAAAATTGTAATCGGGTTTCCAAATAACGTATCAGAGTTAGTATCTATTATCCATTCATAACTATATGGAGGAGTGCCGCCAAATAAATGATTTACAGATAATATTAAACTATCACCACTACAAATAATAGTATCACTCAAAGATTCTAAATATATCCCATAAGGGATCACATTTACATATACCATATCCATCCATGTACAGCCATTAGTGTCAGTAACTGTTAAAATAAAATACATTGATGAATCTACTACCACTATAGGGTTTAAAGTGTTACTCCCCTGCATACTATCCGATGGGGACCAACTAATGCTACTCACGCCACCACCTATTACATTACCGTGTAAATATGCATTAGTCCCCGCCATTACGGTGGTGTCATGTCCAGCATCTACATATAAAGGTGGATAAATCTGAACATGGATAGAATCGTAACTTTCGCAAGTACCACTAATAGAGTGAATATAAAATGTGGTGTCTTGTGTAATAATAGAATTTATAACATTACCAGTATCTCCAGTACTCCATATAATAGTATTAGCCCCATTAGCCCATAATCCTAGAATTGTATGCATACATACAATGGTATCGTTCATATGAGTTATAATAGCTGACGAGTCAGGTATTATAGTAATACTATCTATCGATGAACATCCATATATATTGGTAGCCGTTACATATATAGTGGTATCTTGTTCAAGGTAAATTATTATTTCGGCAGTGCTATCACCTGTACTCCAAGAATAATATGTTGCATTTTGTGCACTTATATTTATATATGAATTCATACATGCTGGACTAGTGTAATTCAATATAACATTAGGTGGTAAAGATACTACCACATTAATAGTATCAGAAGTAACGCATCCATTAGTATCGAGCATATTTACTATATATATAGTATCATTTGTTGGTGAAACCCAAATGCTATTAGTTGTATCTCCAGTACTCCAATATATAATACCTGTTCCATTAGCAATTAATTGAGCAGAATCACCAGTACATATCGGTGGAATACTATCAATAGTTACCATATCAACTGAATAAGTATTTACTATCGCTGATATTTGAGCTGTACAACCTGAATCATATCCTGTAACTGAATAAATAGTCGTATCATAAGGAATTACAACAATACTCGATCCTGTATCACCAGTATTCCATAAGTAATTTGTTGCTCCCTCTACTGTTAAAATTACGTTGCTGCCCGGACATACTGTGGTGTCTGCAGGACTAATGTTTAAAGTAATTGGTGTGCCAACAGTTATCACCACACTATCTTCTCGTTCACAACCGTAGGCATATCCAGTAACATAGTATGTGGTATCGCTATTTATTATCACCTGTATAGTAGAATCTGTTTGTCCAGTGCTCCATAGGTATGTTTGAGCTCCGTAAACTTCTAAAGTAATAGCATCTCCCATACATACCTGTGTATCTGGAGTAGTTATTAAATTTATCAAGTTTGGATATACATTTACTATCACACTATCTATATCATTACATATTCCATCAGTTCCTGTTACATAATAAACCGTAGTATCAGTGGGAGTAACAGTAATATTAGCAGTTGTTTCGCCAGTACTCCATATATATGATATTCCACCACTAGCACTCAATACAGTCGATTGTCCTTCGCATATAGATTGATCAGCTCCGGCATCTATTCCTAAATCTGGTCTCACATTAATTGTAATATCGTCACTAGCTGTGCAACCATATTCATTTGTTACAGTTACAGTATATGTAGTAGTATCGGTCGGAATCACTGATATAAAATTTGTAGTATCACCAGTATTCCATTGGTATCCAGCAAAACCGAGAGGTGCATGTATTGTAACACTATCATTATAACAAATTGTTGTGTCATTACCTAAATTAAATATTGGTAAAGGTAAATGCATTATCACTACACTATCTTCTCGTTCACAACCGTAGGCATATCCAGTAACATAGTATGTAGTATCGCTATTTATTATCACCTGTATAGTAGAATCTGTTTGTCCAGTGCTCCATAGGTATGTTTGAGCTCCGTAAACTTCTAAAGTAATAGCATCTCCCATACATACCTGTGTATCTGGAGTAGTTATTAAATTTATCAAGTTTGGATATACATTTACTATCACACTATCTATATCATTACATATTCCATCAGTTCCTGTTACATAATAAACCGTAGTATCAGTGGGAGTAACAGTAATATTAGCAGTTGTTTCGCCAGTACTCCATATATATGATATTCCACCACTAGCACTCAATACAGTCGATTGTCCTTCGCATATAGATTGATCAGCTCCGGCATCTATTCCTAAATCTGGTCTCACATTAATTGTAATATCGTCACTAGCTGTGCAACCATATTCATTTGTTACAGTTACAGTATATGTAGTAGTATCGGTCGGAATCACTGATATAAAATTTGTAGTATCACCAGTATTCCATTGGTATCCAGCAAAACCGAGAGGTGCATGTATTGTAACACTATCATTATAACAAATTGTTGTGTCATTACCTAAATTAAATATTGGAGCTGGATTAACATATACTATAAAGCTATCTATTCTCTGACAAATATCAATAGATCCTGTAACATAATATGTGGTATTAAGGGAAGGAGATACAATAATAGAAGATGTATTACTTCCTTCGCTCCACAAAAATGAATTAGCGCCATTAGCTGAAATGGTAACACTCTCGCCTTCGCATATAGTAGTATCTGTAGAAGAAATAAGGTCAGGAACATCAATGAAATTAATAGTTAATTGATCGTGAGCGTCTGGACAATCCGCATAACCACTAGCTGTAAGTGTTAATATGACAGAACCATTAGCCCAATCTTGAGTCGAAGGTATATAAATAGTATTTAAATCATTAGTATTTGTATAATTTCCAGTTCCATTCGATGTCCATTGAATATTTAAATAGTTTGAAGCTGAAGCATGTAGGGAAATACTATCCAAACTACATATAATTGTATCATTTCCGGCATTTACTATAGGTGGTTGAAAAACTTTAATATTTATAGATTGAGTTTTGCTACAGCCACTTTGCACTCCTACAACAAAATAATTAGTATTAGAGGTAGGAGATATGATTATCTGAGATCCCCACCCAATAAGGTTGTCATTATCATCAAACCACAATATAGTGCTTGCTCCACTAGCTGTTAAAGTAATAGAATCCCCAATGCATATACTATCATTTAGAGGTGATAGTATTAGATCTGGCAAAGCCTTTACTATTATTATTACACTATCTTTGCAAACATTACCATAATCATCAGTTACTAGACACCCTATCATGTATGTTCCAGGATTCGAGGCGATGAAAGTTGTAAATGGTGAAGAGGTCCCCATTAATAAACTGTCTGCCCCATACCAATCATATGTATAAGGAGAAGTGCCGCCAGATACATTAGCATACAATCCGATTACATTTTCTGCACAAATACTAATAGTATCTTTACTTATAAAAGAACTATCTACTTGAGTTAGTATGTCTACATTTATTTGACTATAAGTTAATTTTGATATAGTAATTAATGAAATAAATATAAATAATTTATATATTTTTAACATAATATTGTATGTTTGATTTGGTAAAATTATATATTTATTTTCAATTTTTTATATATTTTTCAATGAAATAATTTATAATTTTTTATTTTTGTATAATAATTAATATAATAAATGAAAAAAATAACACATGAAGGGGTTATTACAAAAATTACGAATAATGAAATCGAAGTTACTGTAAAGGTTACTGGTGCATGTGCATCGTGTCAATTAAATAAAATGTGTATATCTACTGAAAGTGCTGAAAAAATAATAATAGTCCCTAAAAAAGATAATGATAACTATCGATTAGGCGAACATGTAGAAATTAGCTCCACAACTCGCCAAGGATATGTAGCAGTATGCTTAGTATATGTTTTACCTGTAATTTTATTAGTAACTGCCTATTTTATATCTTTTTCTTATTTTGATAATGAACTATTATCAGCAAGTGTCTCTATAGGAATCATTATTTTATATTATATTTTAATTTATTTTTTGAATCCATTAATTAAAAATAAAATTTCTTTTAAATTGAAACACATTAATTACAATTAATCTAATTTAAAAATCAAATAAAACTATCAAAGTATAGCACAGAAAATTTTAAATGTCTAATTTTTTTTTAATTTTGTTTAATCACAATATTTTATAAAAATAAATGGACCGCTTGGCAAATAAATTGATAAAATAAATACATAAATTTTGAAATAATAAATGTCAGATTTAATAAAAGAATATTTCCCAGAATTATCTAAAAAGCAATTAATTTTGTTAGAAGATTACAAAAAACTTTTATTAGATTGGAACTCAAAAGTAAATCTAATATCTCGCAAAGATCAAAACCATATTGATGAACATCATTTATTACATTCTCTATCTATAAGTAAATTTTATCAATTTTTACCTAATTCCAAAGTAATAGATATAGGAACTGGTGGTGGTTTACCAGGTATCCCTTTGGCTATTTTATTCCCTGAAACCGAGTTTATATTGATTGATTCACGCAAAAACAAGATAAATGCTTTAAAAGATATTATTAAAAGATTAAATCTACCCAATGTAATAGCTATAAATGAAAGAGTAGAATCTATTATTTTTCAATATCATCTAGCTATAGGAAGAGCTGTTAGTGATTTAAAAGTAATAATTAATTGGATTAATAAAAATGTAAAACCTCTACCAGGTGAGCCATTTTTAATATATTTAAAAGGAATAGATGCTTTTGATGAATTAAAAAATATTCCTTATAAATATACTATTCGCCCCATAAATGAGTTTGTCAAATTGACTTATTATCAAGACAAATACATCATTATGTTATACAAATAAAATAATAATGCAACCAATGAATATTAATAATTTTAATTCACAACCCACACTTGATTAACCCCCACTACTTATTAACTCTTAGTACCTTCACAGTTTTGATCTTACAATTTCTCCTGCCACTCTTGCCACACTAAAGCTGCTACGCCTAGTAGTGCTGCATTTTGTTCAGGCAAACTCGATTTATCAATCTTAAATGAATTGGCATGAAATGGCAAAATATATTGATTAATGTATTTGCATAATGGTTTGAGCAAGATATCGCCCGCTTGACTAATACCTCCGGTCAAAAATATACCTGAAGGTTCGAGCAAAGTAATATAATTAGCAAGGCTCAGAGCAAGATATTCAGCCGTTTTATCAAATATTGATTGTGAAAGCATATCATTAGCGGATGCGAGATTAGCAATTAACTTAGGAGTCCATTTATCTTGCGGATATTCGAATAAAGATGAATTATCGTAGTGTGTAGCTAATTCAATAGCAGTTTGAAAAATACCACGCGTACTTATATAGCTTTCTACACAACCATTTCTACCACAAGTGCATAGCCTTCCATTATTTATCAAAATCACATGTCCAAGCTCACCAGCTAAACCTGTAGCTCCACGTACTATTTTATCATTACAATAAATACCACTACCCAATCCAGTGCCAAGAGTTATAACTAAAAAATCTTTTATATTTTTAGCAGATCCATAATATTTTTCACCTAAAGCAGCACAATTAGCATCATTATCGATTACGTTTATTAGATGAGGGAATTTCTGTGATAAAAGTTTTTTCACATTTATCACTTCTTTCCATGGTAAATTTACTGCATTATGTATGCAGCCAGTATGATAATTTGCATTTGGTGCTCCTATACCGATTCCTATAATTTCATTATTTAAATTATGTTTGTCGTAGAACGACATTATTTCATCTATCACATCATTGAATACATTAAATTGATTTATGTTATATTTATTTTTAGTAATAATATTATTTTGGTTTGCCAATGCAATGGTTAAATGACTACCACCTAAATCTAGCGCAATTACTTTATTCATTATAAATAATTTTTTGAATTGTTAAAATTAAAAAGAATATTTTAAATTTATTTAAACTTAACCATTTTATTATTTGTTTAATTAATTTTGCAATGTAACAAATTTTAATATTTAAGAGCTTTGATGAAATCTCCATCTATTAAAGACTATTACAATAGCATAATTAAAAAGGCAAAGAGTCAAAAAAATTTTTTATCATTATTAAGTGGTAATGTAATATCTCAAATAATACCATTTTTGCTAGCTCCTATCATAGCTAGGATTTTTACACCAGTAGATTTTGCTGTACAAGCTAATTTTATAGCATTGATAATGCTAATAAGTTCAGTAGCTGCGGGCAGATATGAAGTAGCAATTGTTTTACCAAAAAATTGGCGAAAAGCGCGAGCTATCGCTACCTTATCATTTATATTGATAATTATCGTATCTATTTTTTCCAATGTTTTATTATTATTAAAAGATGTAGTAGCTCGCTTATATAACGATAACATTTTACCACAATATTTATGGCTTGTTAGTATAAGTGTATTGATAGTCGCCTCTTACAACACTTTTCATAATATTGGTTTACGCTATGGTCTTTTCAAAAATCTTTCTTATAGCAAAATAGCTCAATCTACCTTTGGACAATTGATGATAGCTGCATGGGGCTATTGGCAATGGGGCGGTAATGGATTGATTTTTGGATGGCTTTTAGGTCAGCTTTTATCAATGATATATTTATTTGTAGTGATTAAGCAAAAAACTAATTTTAGGCCTTTGTGGAATTTTAAACTAATAAAAAAAGTAGCAAAAGAATATAAAAAATTCCCATTAGTCAATAGTTTACATATATTAGCAGATACTTTTTCTCAACAATTTTTTTTGTTTTGGCTTATCACGTTCTTTTTTGGCTCTGAAACCTTAGGTTTTTTTGCTGTAGTTGTCAAATATTTACGTATACCCATTCAGTTAATAGGAAATGCACTATCTCAGGTTTTTTATAAAGAAGCGGTTCAAACGTATCAAAATAGAAAAAGTCTGAGAGCCTTATATTTGAAAAATTTCAAAACTACACTAATATTTGCCATTCCTTTTCTTTTAATAATCGGATTGGGTGGCAAGGTGTTATTTACTTTTTATCTGGGAAATCAATGGACACAGGCAGGTATATATGCTCAATATTACGTTTTATCAATGTTTTTTCTTTTTATAGTCTCACCAGTCAATTCTTTACCATTAGTTGTTGATAAACAAGAGTTACATTTTGCATTGTCTATGATCAATTATGTACTTAGTCTTGGTACTATAATAGTAATGGCATTACTTGGTTATTCCTTTGATACTATTTTGATAGTATATACACTAGTACAATCTATTATTTATGCTTTCATTGGTATCTGGTATTATCATTTAGCATGTAAAGCTGACAAAAAAATAATATAAAAAATAGTTGAAATTATTATAATCTAAGTAGTTGAATATAACACAGAAGATTAGCTAAAACATCAATAATTTATACTATGAAATACTAAACAAAATTTTTTGCTTAATATGCATTTATGTAATAAAATTTCGAAATTTATATTTTTATAAATAATTATTTGTAAAATTTGAAACAAAAATGAACATATTAATAAGTCCATTAAACTGGGGGTTGGGCCATGCTACTAGATTAGTACCTATTATTAGAAAATTAATAGAAAACAATAACAAAGTAATAATAGCAGGTGATGGGCAAAGCATCGTATGGCTCAAAAATTATTTCTCCAATATAGAGATTGTACATTTCCCTTCTTTTAACTTTAAATATTCTAAAAAAGGTATTAAATTGAGTGATTACTTTATTTTGGCAAATCAAATAGTTTGTCAAACTTTATATGAAAATCAAAAAATCAAAAATATTTTGAAGCTATATAGTATAGACCTTATAATTAGTGACAATAGATATGGCTTTTATAGCAATACCATACCTTCATTTTTGATTACTCATCAATTAGATATAATATTACCCAATAAATTAATGTTTGCTAAAACATTGATTAATATGTATTTAAAAAAATATTTTCAAAAATTTGATAAAATTTTTATTCCTGATTTTGAAGATTTTAATAAAAGTCTTGCAGGTGCATTATCACATCATAAAAATCAAATTAATGTACCTATAAAATATATAGGACCATTGTCTAGATTTTCAAATAAAAAGATGATATATTATGATTATTATTATGATATTTTAATTTTAGTCTCAGCGCCTACGAAATACATGTATGAAATCGTAAATTTACTTGATTTTTATGCTGATTTATATCCTTACATTAGTTTTGCTATGATCACACCTTATAATTTTTATAGTAATAGAGATAATTTGACTTTTATTGTTTCTCCTTGCGATGATGAGTGGTTAGCAACAGTATTAGGTTCTAAAAAAATTATTAGCATTGCAGGTTATTCAACTATAATGGATCTTTATACTATAAAAAAATCCGCTATTTTGATACCAGTGCAAGGTCAAACAGAACAAATGTATTTAGCTAATTTCTTAGATGGAAAACACAATTTTAAATCAGTTGATTCATTAAAAAGTGCAATTGAATTAGCAATAATGCAATTTATAATAAAATGATAATCTTGATTTTCAAACAACAATAATTTTGATATAATTTTTTATATTTATAAATATTACATAACTGATTATTTTAATTTATTGATTTATCATTAAAAAAACAATACTTGTGCTAGTTCAGAAATATTATTTATAAATTTCAAATTAATCGATGAATTAAAAGATTCATTTTTAAAAGATTTTTCTTTGATATTTGCAGTAATCAATTGTTTAAAACCAAGTTTAGAAGCCTCTTGTATTCTTTTTTGCAATTGAGATACTGATCGTAGTTCTCCATTCAAACCTATTTCAGCAGATAAAGCTAATAAATGTGGTAAAGTTTTATCATTGAACGAGGATAATATGGCAGCGACTACAGCACTATCAATAGCTGGATCATATATCCGCAATCCGCCAGTTACATTTACGAAAATGTCCCTATTATTTACTCGCAAATCTAATCTTTTTTCTAATACTGCTAGTATCATTCCCAATCTATGAGGATCGTATCCTATAGAAGATCGCTGAGGAGTTCCATATGGTGAATAGCTTACGAGTGCTTGTACCTCTACGAGTATTGGTCTATTACCCTCCATTAATACCGCAATGCTACTACCAGGTGTATCTGGTTTGTAAGTTTCAAGTAAATATTCACTAATGTTATTTATCTCTTTTAATCCATCTTGTGTCATTTCAAATATTGCTAATTCTGGAGCAGGACCAAAGCGATTTTTTATAACTCGCAAAACGCGGTATCCATAATTTTTATCACCTTCGAAGTGCATTACCGTATCTACTATATGTTCTAAGGCTTTAGGCCCAGCTATGTATCCTTCTTTTGTGATATGTCCTATAATAAAAATAGGAATATTTTTTACCTTCGCTATCTCTTGTAATCTTGACGTGCATTCTCTGATTTGTTGCAGACTACCAGTAAATCCGCTTAAATTTGGATCAGAAATAGACTGTATGCTATCAATCACTACAAAATCGGGTACTACTTCTTCTATAGCTTGTATAATTATTGGCAATGATAGTTCGTGAAATAAATAAAATTGCGAATTTGGCCGTCCTAATCTTTCGCTACGATATTTTAGTTGTCCTAAGCTCTCTTCTCCTGATACATATAATACTGTAAAATCTTTTATTTTCATTAATTCTTGCATTAGTAGAGTTGTTTTTCCTATGCCAGGTTCACCAGCTAATAAAATTATTGATCCTCTAGTAAGCCCACCTCCCAATATTCTATTTAGCTCATCACTAGGCAAAGAAATCCTTTCAAAATTATCATAGTTTATTTCTTGTATTAATTTTGGAGATATTGTTAATAGATTATTTGATTTTACATCAGTTTTATTAATGATTTGTTCTTCTATGGTATTCCACTCTCCACAGTTAGAGCATTTGCCTAACCATTTACTATACCTAGTACCACAGTTAGAACATATATATATTTTCGTAACTTTTGCCATAGATCTTTTTAATACAAATTAATACAAATTTTTTTATTTGAATATTTTTTATTTAGTACAAAAAAATTAAAATTATTAGTATTATCTCGGTTCTATAAGGTTTTACATGAGTAAAGATTAAAAAAAGAGTAATTCTACAAAAAAATTTGATTACCCAAATTATAACCTAAAATATGTTGGATGTGGAGAATTGGAAACTTGAAAACTAATCAATTTGGAAAACTAATATATGTTTCAATCAACATATGTTAGTTTCACTAATTCCCTATACCGATACCATGCCCACCTGTCCGAGGATGCGAGGTTGAGCATTCGCCCAGTATTGCTTACAGTCTTGCCTGTGAGGTATTTACCCATCACTACATACCACATAATGTAGTTTTGCAGGTATTTGGTAGCTACACCCCTAAATTTGAAATATATCCAATTCGTGAATTCACTAGCCTTTTTCTTGACAGTACTTAGGCTATATATACCTCGCTTTTGTCTATGGTTAGTTACTATTTCTTTGTGCTTGATTACATTCCTTCTAACCTTTTTGAATGCTTTTTTATTACTGCTACACATGACTCCATCCTTTGGCATTTTAGCCTTCAGAAATTGCTCTATTTGTTCTGAACTTAGCTTTTTGCCATCAA
>Ga0208823_1002023_pt1 | contig 15460 bp, 10 predicted proteins | sample AD_UKC075_MetaG_FD_184440 | JGI IMG/M metagenome (GOLD analysis project Ga0208823, IMG submission 184440) | Active sludge microbial communities of municipal wastewater-treating anaerobic digesters from USA - AD_UKC075_MetaG (SPAdes) (version 2) | ecosystem: Engineered > Bioreactor > Anaerobic >... | reverse complement strand
GATAACTCAAAACCCCCTAGGGAAATTGCTGAGCTAGTAATGCCCCAGGGGGTATTTTGTCAGCATTCCGTCAAACCAAGGACATTTAACACCGTCTATCTCTGGACATTATGCATTAGCAGCTACACCTGAGCTTGATGCATTCGGACCAAGTAAGTATATCGGTTTTAAACAGATGAACGCGGTCTTCTATAACAATGGCCGTCGTACTGAAGAACAAAAACAAAATAAATCAATACGGTTGAACGGTGGCGCATCAACCAATAGGTTGGTAAAATGGTTTAGAGAATTGTCCCGAGAAGAACTACTTTTTAAACAATTATATTCGAAGATAGACTCTTTCCTCTCAACCTATAATAAAAAACCTAATAAAGCTTTGCAGCTTTATTTGCCAAAAAATCTTAAAAGTTTAGATCACGAGATTACAGGAGATCAAATAAAGAAGAATTGTAAGGGAATAGAAAACGATGTTATGGTAACGCTTGATACCTTAATTTTTAAGATTGAGAGGATTATTAGAAACCTAAACGAAGATGGCTCAGCTGCTTTTCAAGAAAACAATTACGAGCAAGCTCAAAAGATTGCAGAAAATGCCCAGGAGATTACATTGTTTCTGAGAAAAGTCCGAGAACTACAAAAAGAGTGGGCAGACATTTTTGAAAAAGAATCAGTTTAAATGATTTAAAGGAGCCTCCAACCTACTTGCAAGCAGATAAACTGATAGAAAGAATAAAGAGTATACGGATCTGGCAAAGAGGCGACGAGCGAGCGCCCCACAAGCCGTTACTGCTTCTTTACAGCCTTGCTCGTGTTGCCAGGGGCGAACCCAGGCGTGTCACCTATGAAAAAGCAGTAGATGACTTAAGAAAGCTGTTGAAAGAGTTCGGGCCGTACCGCAAGATGCACTATCCCAGCTATCCTTTTGTTAAGCTCTGCAACGACGGCGGTTTCTGGGAGATTGAAGGCAATCGGGACCTTAATACAACCCGGGATTGGTCGGATCGCGATCTAATCGAGAATAACACTTCCGGTGGGTTTACCGCTGAGGTATATGATTTGCTGAAAAAAGACAACAACCTTGTAAAAGAACTGGCCGGCCTTATACTTAATCAATACTTTCCTGGAACACTACACGAGGATATTTTGAGCCAAGTTGGACTTGACCTGGAAAGCGGCGTCAAAACAGCACGCAGCCCGGACTTTCGGAATAGGATTCTCCGTGCCTATGAGTATCAATGCGCTGTATGCGGCTTTAATGTCAGGCTGGGAGATACACTTGTAGCTGTGGAAGCGGCCCACATAAAATGGTACCAGTACGGAGGGCCGGATTGCGAAGAAAATGGCATTGCTCTCTGTTCTATGCATCATAAGCTTTTTGATAAAGGTGTATTTACCCTCGACAGATCCCTTGTTTTCTGGGTGGCGGAGGAGGCACACGGCACAACGGGTTTTGATGAATGGCTTATGCGCTACCATGGCCGGCCAATTCGCCAGCCCCAAAAGCCGAATTACTATCCCAACGAGGACTATATCAATTGGCACGTCCGTGAAGTATTCCGCGGCCCTTCACGGTATACTCCAGGTCTATAAATTGTCCCAGCAATAATAATACAATGAAAACTTTGTTTAAGTATAATACCTATAAATAAGGAATTAAACGGAGGTTGAGTAAATTGAGCTATCCCAAAATTTCTATTACGCCACATTTTCCAACTTATGAGCAAGTTCGCTTTTTATTGCCTGTTTTTAATGGTTTAAGAGATAGTGACATAAGGGAACTGATAAATACAATTGCCGAACAAACTGGAACGCCTCAAAATCCTGTAGATTGGTCCGATCCTGAAAAATGGATACCTGAGCGGCTAAATGGAAGGAATCTAGAATTAGCCAAAAAAATCTGGGATGAAAGTCATTTCAAAGTTAATCCACGTCATTTAAGTGGAATTTATTGGCTCATAATGCGCCACGAATTGGTTGCTAATGAAGGTGGTAGTTTTAGCGTAACTCAAAAGGGTAAGTTGTTTCTAGAAGGCAATAAAACAGTGATAAGAGATATGGATGAAATTGAAGGTGTTTCTTATTTACTATCGCTAATTGCTACTAAAACAAGAGCGCAAAGAAAGGATTTGCTTCCTGAATGGGCTGAATTCTTAAGAAAAAATACCAAGTATACTTCAATGTCAGCACTTAAAAGCACTTTATGGCAGCGTCTTCGGAATCTTGCAAGTCGAAAATTAATCATACGTGAAGGTGTTTACTACGTCATAACTAAACAGGGAATTGAGTATGTTAAGGATTCTGTTGATGCTGACCCTGGCAAAAAAGTATATCAATCTATCTCATTCTTTAATGAAAAACAAAAAGACAAACTAAGAACACTTTTAGAGAACATGGATCCGAGCCGCTTTGAACATCTGGTAAGAGATCTTCTTGAAGCTATGGGTTATGAAGATGTCACTGTTACCGGTCAATCTGGAGATAGAGGTGTTGATGTCGTAGCAAGGATACAGTTCGGCATTACAAATATAACAGAAGTTGTCCAGGTCAAAAGACACAAAGGGATTATTGGACGACAAATTGTTGATCAACTTAGAGGGGCTTTGCCTTACCATAAAGCAATAAGGGGCACGTTAATTACCTTAAGTGATTTCAGTAAAGGCTGCAAGGAAGCGGCCCTTTTCCCCGGGGCTGCACCAATTACTTTAATCAACGGAAATAAATTAATTGAACTATTGTTCGAGCATGAAGTAGGAATTAGAAAACAGTCAGTGACCTTGTATGAGGTTGATGAAGAATTTTTCAGTGAATCAGCTGAAGAAGATGAGATAGCTTCGAAACTTGAAAGCAATGCTGGTGAACTCTAAACAGGAGTGAACGATGGACCTGTCATACTATAATTCCAATAAATATTTAGATAAATGAAGAATCGACAGTGCTTGGATTATCCACAATAAGTAAATAACAATGTATGCCTTGGCAGTAATGTGTCAAAAAAAGGACCGGTAAATTGCCTTGTTTATAATTACATATATGGATGGTAATATTATTATGAGAGATGGGAATAATAAGATTATTATCACAGTTAAATAATAGGAGTTTGTTTTTATGGCTGGGTACTCAAAAATTTATTTAATTGGCGACGAAGGGGGATTCATGGGCTCAGACGGTATAAGCGCTGTTTACCTGCAAATATGGCAAGGTGAAGGGAACCGTCAGTGGTTAGAGCCTAAATATATCAGCGAAGATTTTTCACCCTTAGGGCAAATTAATGTTTTAATACCGGAAGGCCCTGATCATAAAAATGCTTTGATTGATGCCTGTATTGCTTTTGCTCCCAAACTATTCTCTACCTGCCCTACGTTGGCCATAGTATCTAAAAAGCTGGCTAATGTGGGAAGGCTGGACTTTGACTTGGAGAATGACAAAATCCCAAAAGAATGGAAGCAATTAAGAGAAGAGGCTAGGGTGACATTCGCCAAGTTAGCTATTTATGTAGCCAGCCTTGAACCTCTGAAAAGGTAATGAACTAACAAACCAAGTATCTAGGATTTCTACACCTCGCAGGTAAAGTAATTATCCCCGTAGAATTAGTAAATTATGATTTTTAAATGATGTTAAGTAATTTTCTGGTATATCACTAGTTAAATTGGTGATTTAAAGTAAATTAGAATACACAATTGATGAATTCGTTTATCATAAAGGCTCGAATAAAGCCTTGCAATAATTTTAGGGGGGTTAATTATATTGAAATCATTATTCGAATTATGCAAACCCAGGGATAGTGTTTTTGATGAAACTAAAAGAGATGATACCTTAGATTTAACTAATTTTGTAGACGGGAGAATTGACATAGAAAGATTTATTGAGGAAACTTATGTCACACAAGGCATGGAACAACTTATAGAATCAGCCTTTAAACGCTTTAGACGCAAGGGATCTTCCGGAATAATTAAACTGTCCCAGGCTATGGGCGGTGGGAAAACTCATTCGATGATCATTTTAGGTCTTATCGCCAGTCGTCCGGAATTAAGAAAAACAATCCTGGATGGAAGGTTTGACGACGAGCAGTTAGGTAAAATCAGAGTAGTAGCCTTTACAGGAAGAGAAAGTGATGTCCCTTATGGGATATGGGGAGCTATAGCCGATCAATTAGGTAAGAAAGAAGTATTCAATGCTTACTACAGACCGCCGCAGGCGCCCGGCCAGACGGCTTGGATAAACCTGCTAAAAGGAGAACCTCTCCTTATACTACTGGACGAACTCCCTCCTTATCTCGACTATGCCAGAGCGATTACTATAGGGAACTCCGATTTATCTTCCATAACTACAACAGCTCTATCCAATCTTTTTACGGCGATTAACAAAGAAGAACTTTCCAATGTCTGCCTTGTCATCTCTGATCTTAGGGCAGCATATGAAAAAGGCGGCGAGTTACTCCAGAGATCTTTTAGGGAATTGGAAAGTGAAATCAATCGATCTTCCATCAACATTGAGCCGGTAAGCTCAGTATCCGATGAGGTATATTCAGTGCTCAAGAAAAGGCTTTTCGATACGCTTCCGCCGGATGAGGAAATAATTAAAGTAGCCGACGGTTATAAAGAGGCAGTACATGAAGCAAAGCAGATGGGTTATACCAACAAGTCTCCCGAAGACATATTCGTAGGTGTTAGGGATTCATATCCCTTCCACCCCTCCATAAAGGATCTATATGCAAGGTTTAAAGAGAACCCGGGATTTCAGCAAACTCGGGGTTTGATCCGGGTGATGAGGCATATAGTCTTTCAACTATACAGCGGAAACGAGCCTAAGGCAAAAAACAAATATTTAATCGGCGTTCACGATTTCGATTTAAACGATCATGAGATGTTTTCGAAGATAAAGGAAATCAAATCCTCCCTTGAAAACGCAATTTCCCATGATATTGCCTCAAATGGCAAAGCAATCGCTGAATTGATAGATAAAAACTTTGATACTACCATTACTCAGGATTTAGCTAAGATCATACTGGTTTCTTCCCTGGCTGATATACCTAACGCTTTGCTGGGGCTTTCTCTGCCGGAACTTATCGGCTATATTTGCGAACCTGGAAGGGACATCTCACAGGCGAAAGATAGGCTCGAAGATTTCAGAACACAGGCTTGGTATCTTTATGTAGACCGGGATGGGAAACTCCACTTCAGGCATGTCAAAAATATCAATGCTGAGATTAATTCCTTGAAGGACTCTTACGATAATGAAAGCGCCAAAAAACAGATCAGGGAATATATTGGGGGTATGTTCAAGCCCACGACTTATGGGGACTGCTACCAAAAGCATTTGGTTTTCCCCGGCATGGATGAAATTGAACTATCCCAGGATAAGGTAACGCTGGTTATTACAGAACCCTTCCCTCGTGGAGAAGGGTTGCATCCCGATTTACTGGAGTTTTTTGAACAAACTTCTTATAAAAACCGCATCCTGTTTTTAACTGGCCAGAGAAATACTATGGAAAACCTTCTCGAAAAGGCCAAGGAGTACCGTGCCGTAAAAACTATAGTCGACCGTATGGAGAACGAAGATAAAGTGACCCAAACCGATCCCCAGTATAAACAGGCGCAGGAAAAACTGGACAAAGCCAGGATCGCTTTTTTATCTGCTGCTAAGGAGACCTTCGTAACGCTGTTTTATCCAGTGAAAGATAACAAACTGAGATCGGCAAACTTTTTAATGGAGTTCACTGGAAACGCTTTTAACGGTGAAGAGCAAGTCAGAAAGGTGCTTATTGAGTGCAGGAAGTTGGAAGAGGATGTTTCAAGCGACATGTTCAGGCAAAAATGCGAACAAAGGCTTTTTACCCGCAAAGAAATGAAATGGGGCGAGATAAAAGAACGTGCCGCAACCAATACAGCATGGCAATGGCATCTACCTAGCGCTCTTGAGGATCTCAAAAACGACATGCTCAGGAAAGAAATCTGGCGGGATACAGGCGGTGGTTATATAGAAAAAGGTCCCTTTCCTAAAGAGACCGCGGTTCTGGTAAGAGAAACTTACAGGGACGAGAAAACAGGCGAAGCGACATTAAAGCTTGAGCCTATCCACGGCGACAAAATCTATTATGAAATCAATGCCACTGCTACTGAGGGATCGCTAGAGGTAACTGATTGGAATAATTTTAAAACCAAAGAGCTTCGTATTTCCTTCTTGTGCGCTGATAGCACAGGTGAAAACGAAACCGGTAAGCCGGTAGAGTGGACAAACAAGATAGAGCTGAAATATGAGTTTTATAGTAATAATGAAGGTAAAAGAATGATGAGGCTAGAGTCAGTTCCAACCGGGGTCGAGACACGCTATACTACTGATGGTTCGAGTCCTTTGGAAAATGGTGCCTTATATGAGGGAGATTTTGAAATTCCCGAGGGGACACAATTTGTTTTGGCAATAGGTTTTTCCAAAAAACATGATGTTTACTCTAACGAATTATCAGTAAGAGTACCTACTGGTAGGGGCCCTGGCGGGATAATCATTGATAAAAGCAAGCCACTGGTACTCTCAAAAAGGCAGCGTAGCGATGACAGCCAAAAAACCCATGAGCTCATTAATTCTTTAAAAAATCACGAGGTAACTATATCTGATATTGCTGCTGTAGTTTACCAGGGAAATGAAAGGTGGATAGAATTAACTACTGATCCTGAAACGCGTATTGATCCATCAACGTTAGAAGATCAGCTGGAGAAATTAAGGAACATTTTGACTGAAGAAGACAGCACTGGAGTAAGACTGGAGTTTGGGTATGCCTACTTTCCTACCGGACAACACTTCCTCAACTGGGTAGAAGATAACAGGCTTGATCTACAAAAGTTTAGCGAAAGTGAGGTGACCCAGTGATGGCAAGGAAAAGGGCTTTAGGATTCGGTTTTATACCTGAAGAAACAAATCATCATTTCCTGGTGTTAATACCGAAAGACAACAGCAGTGTAAAAGTATATGAACGTTTTGAGTGGGATGAGAATTTTGAAAATGAATCCTTAGAGGAAAGTCAACACAAAGTAAGCATTAGTAAACATAAATGGATACAGATCAAAGAGCCTTTACAAAAAGAATTTAATAAACGACTTAAAAAATATAACTTAAATATTGGTAGATGGAGTAATGGAAGAGTACCGGTAGACAGACTTTTAGGTAAAGAAATGGTTCTATTGATGTGGGCCATTGAGGATAGCGACCCTTCTGTAATCCCGGATGCAGTGAAAAACTGGCTGGGCTTGACCAAGGAAGAGCGCTGGTGGCTATTCACCATGACCAATGCTTCTACAGGGCATGCCTTCGATAAAAGAGGTTGGAGAAAGGCGGTTCGCTATGCTCTGACCGAAAACCCTGTGGATGAAAGAGGCGTACAAAGGAATTTAATTGAAGAATTGTTCAGGCAACACGTGCAACAAGAGGAGATCTTGAATGGATAACCAAAAGTCTTTTATTGAAGTACAATTTCCTGTGTCTAAAGTGTCAAAAGAAAGCTATAAAGAACGCATGGCAAACCTAGGGCAGACCCTTACCGGCCTTGGCAAATGGTGGGGGCGTAAGCCTCTTATTATGGTTAGAGCCGCTTTGCTGGGGTTGCTCATGCCAGCCAGCAATGATTCCAAAAAGGACATGGAGACATTTCTAAAGATCCTTATCATGGACGATGAGGGTTTGTGGTTAAGGAAAAACAGAGCTATTCCTGTTGCAAGAGTATACGAGCTTGTTTCTCCCGAAAAGAAACAAAAATATTTTGTAATAGAGCGAGATGGGAAAATTAGATATAACAAGGGTGTTAAGCAGGGAAAAAAGATAGAACTACAAAAACAGGCTTTCACGAAAATGTCTTATGACGAAAAATTGAAATATTGTGTAAGGCCTGAGCACATTAACGACACCAGTGTTCTTGACTGGGAGGCTATTAATTCTCACCTGGGAACCAACGCAAGCAATATACAGGAGCTGTTTCGAGAGCTGGGAAAGAAAAGGTTTGGTCATGTCCCTACTGTCGGTGATTGCTTTTGCGGTGGAGGCAATATTCCTTTCGAGGCTGCCAGGTTGGGCCTTAACGTATATGCCTCAGAATTAAACCCCATTGCAGTTCTTTTAACCTGGGCATCTCTTTATATTTTAAGCGGCAGCGAAGAAGAAATCAACAAACTTAAGGCTTTTCAAAAAAAGGTTTATGATCTGGTAGATAAACAGATTACCGAGTGGGGTATTGAACACAACGAAAAGGGATGGCGCGCGGATTCTTACCTTTATTGTTTTGAAACTAAATGCCCTGAATGTGGATATAAAGTCCCTTTGGCGCCGTCATGGGTGATAGGCAAGGGAACTAAAACCGTGGCTATCTTAAAAAAAGATGAACAAAGTAAACGATTTGATATTTTAATTAAGTCTGGGGTAAAGGACGATGCTATAAAAAATGCAGAAGCATCAGGGACGATAAAAGATGATTCCTTACATTGCCCGGCGTGTGCTCAAAAAACTCCTATTTCAGTTATCAGAGGCGATAGAAAAGACTCAGTAGGAAATATGTTATATGGCTTGAGAAAATGGGAAGCAGATGAATTTGTCTCCCGGCCTGAAGATGTATTTCAGGAACGTTTGTATTGCATTCGTTATACAAGAGAAATAGATGAAAATGGAAAGAAGAAAATAATCCGCCATTATGTAACCCCTAGTGAAAGAGATTTGGAAAGAGAAAAGAAAGTAGTGGAACTTCTTAAGGAGAGGTTTAAGGATTGGCAGCAAAGAGGATTTATTCCTAGTGCTAGAATAGAAGAAGGTTATAATACCAGCCAGGTTATAAGGGAACAAGGCTGGTCTTATTGGCATCAGTTGTTTAATCCCAGGCAACTACTTTGTACAGGACTATTAATTAAGTTTGTTAATAAATATTCTTTAAGTAAAAGGGAAAAGGTTTTTGGTTTGTTAGGAATCAATAAGTGTTGTGACTGGAATTCAAGGTTGTCCAGATGGAATGCTGGGTGGGAAAAGACAGAACAAGTATATTATAATCAAGCACTTAACACATTTTTTAATTATGGGACAAGAGGCTTAGCGTTTTTAAAACATAATTGGTTTATTGAAATCAAAAGGTTATTAATATTAGATAACATAGAAAAAAGAGTAAAATTAATTGACGGTAGGAAAGCTAATTATAAATCAGATATATGGATAACAGATCCACCTTACGCTGATGCAATAAACTATCACGAACTTTCAGAGTTTTTCCTTGCCTGGGATAAAAGAATTATAAAAACTGTTTTCCCAAATTGGTATACAGACAGTAAAAGAGCTTTAGCTGTGAAGGGAACAGGTTATGATTTTAACAGCAGTATGGTGGAAATATACAGGAATTTAACCAATCATATGCCCGATAATGGCATGCAAATAGTTATGTTTACCCATCAAAACGTTAAAGTATGGGCAGAGCTTGCATTAATTTTATGGTCGGCTAACCTTAGAGTAACCGCAGCCTGGAATATTGCAACCGAAACAGATTCTGGTGGCCTAAAAGCAGGTAATTACGTTAAAGGAACGGTACTTCTTGTATTACGTAAGCAGACTTCTGAGAAAACTGTCTTTGAAGATGAGCTATACCCCGAGATAGAGGAAGAAGTTAAACAACAAATTGACAATATGAGAAAATTAGATGACAAGGAAGATCCTAACTTTAACGATGCCGACTATCTGCTTGCAGCTTATGCCTCTTCTTTGAAAGTGCTCACCTCCTATAAAAATATCGAAGGAATTAACGTTCAGCATGAGCTATCAAAAGATAGAGGAAAAAGTAGTGAACCTTCACCAGTCGAAAAATTGATCCATTCTGCTGTAAAGATTGCCTATGATTACCTTATTCCAAAGGGCTTCGACTCATTTATCTGGAGAACGTTTGCCCCATTTGAAAGATTTTTTATCAAAGGTTTGGAGATGGAGAAGCAGGGAAGTACACAACTGAGCATTTTTCAAGAGCTTGCCCGTGGTTACGGCGTAAATAACTATAAAGAGATGCTTGCTAATACAAAAGCCAATAAAGCACGCCTTAAAACTGCCAGTGAATTTAAAATGAGCGGTATGCAAAGTGATGAATTTAAGGCTTCTGCGGTTCGCAATGCTCTAGCTGCAATATACCGGGCTAGAAAAGAAGAAAAGGCAGAGACCGGCAGGAACTGGCTTCGGAACGAACTCGAGGGATATTGGGAGAAAAGAGAACATCTGGTAGAAATATTGGGTTTTCTTTCTGAGCTTCAACATCATGATCACATGATTCACTGGAAAGAAGACGCTAGGTATGCCCGGATTATTAGGGAGTTAGTAAGAAACGATGGTTACTGAAGAAGGGGCATAATATGGTTTACCGTTACTCTTCGAGAAGGGAAAAACTAGAGTATTCTTTTTTAAACAGGCGGCTTAAAGGAGCCAAGCAGTACGACCGTATTGCCGGTTACTTTAGTTCGTCTATACTGGAAGTGGCCGGAGAAGTGCTTGAAGAAATGGACGGCCCGATCAGGGTAGTTTGCAATTCTCATCTGGATCTAGAAGATGTGAAGACGGCGCAGCAGGCTAAGAACGAAATACGCAGAGAATGGTGCAGCTCCCAGCCCGAGCTTCTTGGAGCACCGGAACGCTTTAGCAAACTATATGGGCTTCTTAAAAGCGGCAAGATGCAGGTCAAAGTGGTCCCCGATGAGAAATTCGGATTAATACACGGGAAAGCCGGTGTCATAACCCTTCAAGACAGTACAAAAACATCTTTTATCGGCAGTACCAATGAAACTCTCGCAGGATGGAAACTTAATTACGAAATTCTCTGGGAAGACAGTTCTGAAGATGCGGTAAATTGGGTGCAGGAGGAATTCGACGCTCTTTGGAATGACCCGATGAGTATCCCCCTCCCCGAGTTTGTAATTAATGATATCAATAGGATATCCCAAAGGCAGGTGCTCCGCTCCATAGATGACTGGGTTAAAGATCCTGATGCGCCGCCAACTGTTATCGAGACCCCCATATACCGCCAGGAATATGGTCTTTGGGAGCACCAGAAATATTTTGTCCACCTGGCATTTAAGGAACATTTGAAACACAATGCACGATTCATCCTTGCTGATCAGGTGGGCCTTGGTAAAACCATCCAGCTTGCTCTATCTGCCCAACTTATGGCTCTTTACGGGGATAAGCCAATACTTATTTTAGTTCCGAAAACTCTGATTTGGCAGTGGCAGGATGAATTAATTAACATGCTTGATCTTCCTTCAGCGGTGTGGATAGGGAAAGAATGGATTGATGAAAACGGTATCAGGTACCCAGGGATTGACGAGGAACACATAAGAAAATGCCCCAGGCGCATTGGAATAGTCTCTCAGGGCTTGATTACCGCTAAATCTCCGGTAGTCGAACACTTAAAAAAGCTAAGATATGAATGCGTAATAGTAGACGAAGCTCACAAGGCGAGGCGCAAGAAGCTTACCCCAGGCGAAGAAAGTAAAAAACCAGACCCCAATAATTTAATGGAATTTCTGATGGAGATTTCTTCAAGAACCAAAAGCATGCTGCTGGCCACTGCTACGCCAGTACAGCTCAACCCCATCGAAGCTTGGGACTTGCTTAACATTTTATCGCAGGGCAGCGATCATGTAATGGGGAACAAATACAGCCGGTGGAGAAGAAATCCCGCTAAAGCACTTGCCTTGGCAATGGGGAGGGAGATTATTAAAGACTTTAACATAGAGACATGGGACTGGATGCGCAACCCATTCCCGCCTGCAGAGGAAAATGAACGGACTTACGGGGTTATTAGAAAGCGCCTGCGAGTTCCACCGGATGAGTTTATTATTTCTCCCGAAGCTTATCAAACCCTATCTTCTCCTGATCGACAAAGGTGCGAGAGAATAGTTAAGAGCGAAAGGTTCTTTATAAACCACAACCCATTTATACGGCATATTGTTAGAAGAACCAGGAATTATCTCGAAAACACAATTGATCCTGAAACCAATGAACCCTACATGAAAAAAATAGAGGTTAAACTATTTGGCGAAAGGGACGAGGAAATTATTGACCTCCCCCCCTATCTCCGAAAAGCATACGAGCACGCCGAAGAGTTTTGTAGGCTACTGAAGACCCGTGCTCCTGCAAGCGGTTTTATCAGGACTTTGCTGTTAAGGCGAGTAGGAAGTACAATCATAGCCGGGAAAAATACTGCTAAAATGATGCTTCATGAATGGGGGCGCCTGGCTGAAGAAGTAGAGCAAGAAGACGAAACAAGCAGAGAAGAGATTGAAAGCACTATAAAAGATTTGACCAAGGAAGAAAGACATCTTCTGGAAAGCTTTATTAAAGCCCTTGAAGCCAGCAAGGAAAAAGACCCCAAATATCAGAAGGTATATCATTTATTGGTTGACAAGCAGTGGATGAAAAGGGGTTGTATCGTCTTTTCTCAGTACTACGATTCAGTTTACTGGGTGGCAGAGAACCTTTCAAAAGATCTACCCAAGGAAAGTATTGGGGTTTATGCAGGTGGAGAAAAGTCTGGTGTGATGATTGAGGGAGTTTTTTCACGAAAATCAAGAGAAGAAATAAAAAAAATGGTCAGGAGCAAGGAAATCAAAATACTTCTGGGCACGGATGCAGCAAGTGAAGGTCTTAACCTGCAGACTCTAGGCTCACTCATTAATCTCGACTTGCCCTGGAACCCTACAAGACTGGAACAAAGGAAAGGAAGGATTCAGAGGTCAGGGCAAATTTATGAGGAAATCTGGATTTATAATATGCGCTACAGGGATTCGGTTGAAGACAGAGTGCACGAGTTGTTATCCGAACGTTTCGAAGACATCAGGGATATGTTTGGGCAAATTCCCGACGTTCTGGAGGACGTTTGGGTTTACGTAGCTCTAAACGAAATTGAAGAAGCTAAAAAGAAGATCAACGAAGTGCCTAAAAAACACCCCTTTGATATTAGATATCAGGAAAAAGTTGAAAAAGTAGATTGGGAAAACTGTGTAAAGGTTTTAGATTCTGTTGAGAGAAAAAGGCATTTAATGCGTGGTTGGAAGTCAAACGATAAATAATATATTGAGGTTAGCCCGGCTTGGTGAACACCTTTATTATTATGGATTACCAGATTTCAATATTTTAACTATGTTTACCTAGATAGTTATGAGGATGTTTAACAATGAGAGATATCTTGTTAGAATGTCTCAAACGAATTCAAACTGAAATTAGAAACTTGGAACAGCAACTAGTTGCTATTGAGCCTAAAGATTATTTAAAAGGTAATTTACTTATCACTGCTGCAAAACGTGTTGAAAAAAGTGATGAATTTGCAAAACTTGTTAAGTTTTGTGCAGGTGTCTCAGGAAAATCTCCTTCCCACCTAGAGGGCCCATTGTCCTTGTTTTTAAAGCAAAGTGGTGCTTACCTAAAATATAACATAACTGATGCATCCCTTGTTGACATACTCTTAGAAAATCTTCATGAGCTTCTTATTCCGACAAGCGATGTTAGCGTAACTTACTTACTCAGTCTACCTTGGGTCGACGCCTCAGATGTACCTGTACCGGTTAAATTTGGAAATTATTGGGTAAGTAAATTATCTGAAGAAGATCTAGAAAATATCCTAAACAATCAAGTTAGGGAAGTTTTTTTCCCGTATAGTTCGATTGATAGAGAAACATTATTTTTATTATCACAAGAATGTTGGCTGGAAGTTAATGATTTTGAACCACCTCCCGATATCGATAGTTTTACTATAGATTTCTCCTCGCTGTTTGGGAGGATCACTTATACGAATCTACCATCTATAGTTGAAAGAGCCTTAGGTTGTCTAATACTTTTGGATTGGCACCTACATAACGATAGCTATAATGATACTTGGTGGACTGGGTTGCCTCTAGGAACTCTAATCAAGATTTCTGACAATTGGTTTGAGCCTCCAGTCAAACCTATAATTAATATTATGGCTTATGATTTTGTTGAAAAAGACCTTCCAGCACTTCTTTTAGAGCAATATACATGTTCTGATTTAACTTACCTAAATGAACTTGAAAACAAGCTACAAGAGCTCGAAGGGTCTGAAAAAACATCTTTCGTGGTGCGTCATGTCTTGCGCTATTTACTGCGGGCTGCTATTAGGGAAGTGGATGGTCCAGGTAAAGCTGTCCAATTTATTGATCATGTTTTGTGCTTAGAAGCTCTTTTGGGGGATGATAAACCAGGAATGTCAGGTCGACTGGCACAAAGAATTGGCACTCTTATAGATCGGAGAAAGTGCAAGGTAGTTGAGAGATATTTTAAGCGAATATATAAATATAGATCAAAGTTACTTCATGGAACAGAAATTGATTCAATTGAACCTGAGTTGTCTTGGTTCGCCCGTAGATTAGCATGGAAAGCAATTACTAGAGCTGTAGATGTGTTATATCATTATAAAGTAAAAGGTTACAACCTATCACGAGAGGAATTTATTCACATCCTTGATGCTTTAAAAACTGAACGGGAACCTGTTGAGATAGCTAACATATTACAGATATGGCCTGATAATTATAATAAAATATGAAAATTTAAGATAGTCCTTTTCTTTTTTTAAGGCAATATTTGTTTTTGTGAACTAGATTACCCGGTAATTGCAGGATATGGTTCCGGCAAAATTCCTGTTTCTACAAGGAGGAACATAAATTATGGAAAGTGAAAAAGAAAGGATCGAAAAGGCGACAGCCGAAATTTTTCTCAATCTATACAACAAACGGTTTGGCACTTCATATGAAATCAAAGCTCTTGGTGAACCCCCAGATGTTGAGTGTATTGATCATTTATCCGGAAAGAAGTTAAATCTAGAAGTATCATTAATTGAGGATCTTCTCTATGAGATCCGTTATGTTTTAGGCCGGGGGGCAAAACCGATCTCACCCACCACTAATTCAACAGTAGTTTCTTCTGATGATTCTATTATGCAGATAAAAAAATCACTTAAAAAGAAACTTCTTGCATCATACGGCAAAAATACGGCTTTAGTCCTTCGGCAAGTCAGCCCACTTTGGGGACCTAGTGCATGGGAGTACTTTAAAAAGAAATTGCAAGAAGAGGATTTTTTTAAATATAAGAGGCATTTTGATGCTGGTGTGTGGGTAATATGCACCGATCATTCTACTTGGCCCGCAAGAGATTGTTTGTTTTGCTTGAGTGAAGGCAAATGAATTATTTACGAAAAGATACATCCTTGGATATCAGGGGACGGTCCCTGGGTATTTTAGAGAAATGTTTTAATGAGAATTCGACAGTGATTGGATTCACCGTGTGATTAAGATTCTACAGCATGGTGTCATCGAGAGGGCAAGTTACCTTGTTAATAATTACCTGCCTCGCCATTTTAAAAAAGACCGCATTCCCGCTTCTCACTTTGCTATAATAGGGAAAGGTTGCGGGCTTTTTTATGCGTAAGCAAGAACCGGGAAGATAAAAA
>Ga0208823_1002010_pt1 | contig 15503 bp, 13 predicted proteins | sample AD_UKC075_MetaG_FD_184440 | JGI IMG/M metagenome (GOLD analysis project Ga0208823, IMG submission 184440) | Active sludge microbial communities of municipal wastewater-treating anaerobic digesters from USA - AD_UKC075_MetaG (SPAdes) (version 2) | ecosystem: Engineered > Bioreactor > Anaerobic >... | reverse complement strand
TTATTTTTCTCCTCCTCGTGCCTCAAGAACAGAAGGTCGATTAAAAATTAAGTGTTGCCCAATCTGAAAGATATTGCCCGCAGCCCAGTACAACGGAAAACCCTGAGGCAAATTATAGCTGAAAACAAGAATCAAAATAGGCATGAGCCAAGTCATGGATGCCATTCCGGGTTGAGCATTATGCCCTGAAGCCTGCCTTGTTTGAAAATAAGTGGTGGCTGCAGCCAATAAAGGAAGAATTGCGGGAACAACATAAGCTGCAATCCCGGTGCCTTCCTTGAGCAATTCTACAAAGGTCTTTTGCAAGTCGATTGTGCCCAAAAACAACGGGCTAAAATCTGCAATTCTAGTCGACATAATCGCAGGATCCCGGAGCAGGGCAATGACGGCAAAGAGAACCGGCATCTGAACCAGCAGTGGCAAACAACCGCCAAAAAGACTGATATTGTTAGCTCTGTATAGTTCGGCAAGCTCTTTATTCAATTTTTCCGGATTATCTTTATATTTTTCCTGCAAAGCTTTTTGTTCCGGGGCAATTCTCTGCATGGCCTGAGTAGATCTGATTTGCTTCAGCGAAAGAGGCAATGTAACCAGTCTGACCAGCAAAGTCAAAAGAATGATTGCCAACCCATAATCTTTGGTGATGTTATAAAAGAAAATCAAAATTTCCGCAAAAATATTTTTGAACACTGTAAATTCCCCCAATTATTTTAGAGGATCATCGCCGCCAGCGCAAAAGGGATGACATCGCAATAACCGCCGCAAGGTCAGGAACGATCCTTTAATAAAACCATACTTTTCGTAAGCCTTAATAGCATAAACAGAACATGTTGGCCGAAACCTGCAGTTTTGTCCCAGCAAAGGAGAGATGAAACGACGGTAGCCTTTAATGAGAAATATGGCAATTTTACTCATTTTTCTTCCCGCAGAAGCTTGGCCTTCCGCAACATCCTCGCCATAATCTTCTTGATGCCTTGAAAATCGGCAGCCAGCAATGAAGGCCGTGCAACAATCACAAGGTCATGGCCCGAAACCAATTGGGGAAGAAAAGCGCGCATGGATTCACGCAATAAACGCTTGCAGCGGTTGCGCTCGGTGCTTTTCCCAACCTTCTTGCTTGCCACAAAACCCACTCGAACATCATCGTTATTACGGGGGTAGTAATAAATGATCATTTGCCTGGCAACAACAGATGCACCGTGCTTATAGACTCTCTGAAAGTCAGTGGCATTAGTTAGTCTGTTAGCTTTATGTAACATAGTAATGGCGCAAAAAGGCCGCCAGAGGGCCTTTTACGCTGTCAGTATTTTTCTGCCTTTACGACGACGGCGCTTAATTACATTTCTGCCAGCTGTTGAGGCCATGCGGGCACGAAAGCCATGGACCCTAGATCTTCGCCGGACTTTGGGCTGGTAGGTCATTTTCATTGAGTCCACCCCCTTAAAATTGCACTGAACGAAATTATACCTTAAAACTATTAAAGCGTCAAGAAAATTAACCTGAAGGGATTGGGGATATGTGGATTATTTTTCTTGCAGGCTGGGGATAATTTTGATAAACTATGGATAAACAGGCTCAGTGCTAAAAATAAATTCAACACTTATTAACAACCTGTTGACAGGGATGTGGATATCTTTCTCTTCAACAGAGCTTAATTTTATGGGTTTTGCCAGAGCTTTTTTGCGTAAACCAATACTGTTATTCAATAGCTGTGGATAAGTCGCCCCCATGTTATCCACATTTTTATTTCTTTATTAACATAGGAGGTCTTTTCAGTGAACGACATCAAGAACATCTGGAAAAAAACCCTGGAAATAATTGAACAGCGCATAAGCGGCCCCAGTTTCGAAACCTGGCTGAAAGATACTGAAGCTCTCAGCCTAATTAATGACAATCTCCTGGTTACTGTCCCTACGGATTTCGTGAAGGAGTGGCTGGAAAACCGCTACTCCCCATTGATATGTGATGTGCTGGAAGAGGTAACCGGGATGAGGCTTCATGTTACCTTTACGGTGGGGACTGCCGCAAAAATGCCCCCCTTTTCCAGGGATGATGAAATTAGCTCTGCCCAGCTCAATCCAAAATATACTTTTGAGTCCTTTGTTATTGGCAACAGCAACAGGTTTGCCCACGCTGCTGCTTTAGCTGTAGCCGAGGCGCCGGCTAAAGCATACAACCCTCTCTTCATTTACGGCGGCGTTGGCCTGGGCAAAACTCACCTCATGCATGCCATTGGGCACTTCGTGCACAGACATTATCCCCACTTCAAGGTGGTCTATCTTTCCACAGAAAAGTTCACCAATGAATTTATTAACTCTATACGGGACAACCGCACTGTGGATTTTCGCAATAAATACCGCACTGTAGATGTGCTTCTCATTGACGATATTCAATTTCTCGCAGGCAAAGAATCCACTCAGGAGGAATTCTTCCACACTTTTAACGCCCTTCATGAAAACAATAAACAAATTATTGTCTCCAGTGACCGACAGCCCAGGGAAATTCCCACCCTTGAGGACAGGTTGCGCTCTCGCTTTGAGTGGGGGCTGATCACAGATATCCAGCCTCCTGATCTGGAGACCCGGGCTGCGATTCTGCGAAAAAAAGCGGAAATTGAACAAATCAATATCAGCAATGAAAACATTCTCCTTATTGCCAATAAAATCGTTACCAACATCAGGGAGCTGGAAGGGGCTTTGACCAGGATCAAAGCTTATTCTTCCCTGACAGGCCACCCAATCGACGAGGCTCTTATAGAAAAAACCCTCAAGGATCTTTTGCCCAGCCCTGATGAAGAACCCATCAGCATTGCAAAAATTCAAAGGGTAGTAGCGGATTATTTTAATTTGAGCATAGAGGATATGAAAGCAAAAAAGAGAACTAACGCAGTGGCACACCCAAGACAAATCGCCATGTACCTGTGCCGGGAACTGACAGACTTGTCCTTGCCCAAGATTGGAGAAGAGTTTGGCGGCCGGGATCATACCACGGTGATGCATGCCCAGGACAAGATAAGATCCAGTATCGAAACCAACCCCAGTGTCGCCCACCAGGTAGAGGCAATAAAAAAACTTTTGCGGAATTGATTTGTGGATATGTGGATACTGTGGAGAGGTTTTCTCTTTCCTCCACAGCTTGTGCCCAGCAATGCAGGCAATGTTTCGAGCCGAAAAGGCAACATGTCCACAAATTCACAGCCCTTAGTACGACTGCGAGTGCAAACTATTAATATATTATATAGATGACGAAAAAATTCCATGTGGAGGGAAACAGATGAATATCCTTTGTGAAAAAAACGTCCTTGCTGCTGCTTTAAGCCTGGCCCAACGGGCTGTTGCCCTTAGATCCCCACTGCCGAACCTCAAAGGAATATTGTTTGAAACAGGAGAGCAGGGATTGGTATTAAGCGCAACAGATTTGGAATTCGGCATTACCTGCCGGGCAGAAACAAAGGTGCTGGAGCACGGCTCGGTGGTCCTGCCTGCAAAATTATTGACCGAGTTTGTGAGAAAGCTGCCAGAGGGTATGGTAGAGATAAAAACCGACCCTGAAAACCCGTTGCAGGTCCACATTGTTTGCGGCCGGATAAAATTCGATCTGTCGGGATTTGCGGCTGACGAGTTTCCCAACCTGCCTGAGGTAGGAGGGGATGCAACAGGTATTACAGTTAACGAAGGCTTGCTGCGGGAAATGCTTGTCCAGACTGAAGTAGCTGTCGCTCGCGAAGATACCAGGCCCGTATTAACCGGGTTGCTTATGGAAGTGGAAAATGGCAAATTAAAGTTTATCGCCACCGACGGCCATCGCCTTGCCTTCAGGCAAGCCGCAATTCCAGAAACTAAGGAGCTCAAAGCAATTATTCCTGGCAGGGCAGTCCAGGAACTGATAAAGATTTTAGACTCCGATATCAGTGAGGATGTTACCATAAGAGTGGATGAGAGCAATATTGCTTTTGATATGAAGGGGGTTGTCTTATCCTCCAGGCTGGTGGAAGGCAAGTATCCTCCCTACCAGCAAATCATTCCTACTAATTACAAAACAGCAGCAGTAGTCGATGCTGCAGACCTGACAGCGGCGTTGGAAAGGGCAGAGGTTTTGGTCCGGGAGGGCAACAATCTTGTCAAATTTGACGTCGGGGATAATGGGATAAGGTTATCGGCATACAGTCAGGATATCGGAACAATTGACGATTTTATTGCTGGCGGCGTTGAGGGCGACCCTGTGGAAATTCGCTTTAATGTTCGCTTGCTCTTGGATTGTTTTCGCAACATAAAGGACGGCGAAGTCAACATTGATTTGACCGGTGAATTTAGTCCGTGCATGATCCGCCCTGTGGGAGAGCATAATTTGCTTCATCTCGTTTTACCGGTGAGGGTAAGTTAGTCCCCGATGATAGTGAAAATTCATACCCAGTATATAACCCTCGGCCAGTTTCTAAAATTGGTCGGCCTGATAAGCACAGGTGGCCAGGCAAGGAAGTTTATTGAAGATAATAAAATTTTGGTCAATGGCGCAGCAGCACAACAGAGGGGGAAGAAAATTCACCCTGGGGACCTTGTCATCGTGAACAAAAATGAATATACCGTAACCAGGTGAAACAATGTATCTGAATTCAATTTATCTAAAAGGCTGGCGTAACTATCAGGAAGAAAAAGTGACCTTTAACCCTGGTATAAACTTGTTTTTAGGGAATAATGGTCAAGGAAAGACTAACTTATTGGAAGGGATTTACTTTTTAGCCACTGGCCAATCCCCTCGCACTTCCAGGATTGAAGATTTAATAAATTGGCACAGCCAGTACTTTTATTTAAAAGGTGAGCTTCACAAAGATGACGGAAGTAATACAATTGAAATGGGAGGAGCCAGGGATGGCAGAAGGGTTAATAAAATTGACGGTGTTCCTCTGCAGCGCCTGACAGAGATTGCCGGGCTGTTAAGTGCAGTCTTTTTTATGCCGGAAGACCTTACTCTAGTCAAAGGAGGCCCCGCCGCCAGGCGGCGGTTTCTCGACACAGAGATAGGTCAGATTAGCAGAGTCTACAGATTTAATGTAAACAATTACAAGAAGTATTTGCGCGAGCGCAATGCTTTACTTAAATCAAAAAACCCCGATAAAATCCTCCTGCAGGTCCTCACCGAAAAGCTTGCAGACCTTTCCGGTCCAATTATTCAAGAGAGAAACGATTACTTGCAAAAGCTTAGCTTGCTGACCCGGCTAAAGCACAGAAAAATCAGTGGAAATACAGAAGAGTTGAGTTTAAGATATAATTGGTCTATAGAGCCTGGCCTGTCCCGGCAGCAGGTCTTGGCTAAGTTCGCAGAAACCAGACTCCTGGAAAGGCAATACAAGTTAACTATGGTAGGACCGCATAAAGATGATTTTTCTTTTGTTCTCAACGGAGCGGAGCTCAAGGCTTTTGGTTCTCAAGGGCAGCAGAGAACGGCAGTTTTAGCGGTAAAGTTGGCTGAGATTGAACTGATTAAAGCCGAAACCAGTGAGTACCCATTGCTCCTGTTGGACGATGTTTTTTCTGAGTTAGACGAGGAAAGAAGAGAGTTACTCCTTGAGTATCTAACAGACAGGGTGCAGACATTCATTTCCAGTGCTGAGGCTTTACCGCCTGGGTCGAAAGTCAACTCTTATTGGGTTGATGCGGGCAGAATTTGTGAAAGGATATGATTAAATGTTTTTGCACGTCGGTGCAGAGGTTTCTGTGTGTGGGGAAGATATTATTGGTATCTTTGATTACCGCCTGTTTAAATCTGAATCCTTTCAGGAATTTCTTGCTTTTTCCCGATGGACCAGTGAGATAATTACCCTTGAAGGCGCGACAAAATCCATTGTTATCAGCGACGGGAAAATTTACCTCACACCTGTTACTCCCTCTACCCTGGTTCGGCGTTGGCGGCGCGGCCGAGAAGAGGCAGCATGGAATTGATTTTGTGCTCAATATTGTATACGTCGGAGGTACAGCAATGACAAAAGACACGTATGGTGCAGAACAGATTCAAGTATTGGAAGGATTAGACCCTGTGCGCAAGCGCCCGGGCATGTATATTGGCTCTACCGGCCCGAAAGGCCTCCATCACCTGGTGTACGAAGTGTTGGATAACAGCATTGATGAGGCCCTGGCCGGCCGCTGTGACAAGATCATCATTACTTTGCACAAGAATAATTCTGTTTCTGTTGTCGACAACGGCCATGGGATACCCGTAGGCATCCATCCCCAAACCGGCATTCCCGCTCTGGAATTGGTTATGACCAAATTACATGCAGGCGGAAAGTTTGGCGGATCAGGCTATAAGATTTCCGGTGGTCTGCATGGAGTTGGCGTATCGGTAGTAAATGCTTTGTCCCAGTGGCTGGAAGTAGAGGTGTACACAGACGGCAAAATTCACTTCCAGCGCTTTGAACGCGGGGTAAAAGCAACAGAGTTGAAGGTTACCGGCACCACTAAAAAGACAGGCACTAAGGTGACCTTTTTTCCCGACCCGGATATTTTTGAGGAAGTTGAGTTCGACTATAATACACTCAACCAGCGCATCAGGGAACTGGCCTTTCTCAATAAAGGGCTGGAACTTATTTTTACAGATGAAAACAGTGGCGAGAGCAATAAATATAAGTATGAAGGCGGACTGCGCTCTTATATAGAATTTTTAAATAAAAACCGGGATGTAATTCATAAAAAAATCCTCTATTTTGAAGGTGTGCGGGATGATGTGGCAGTAGAATTTGCCATGCAGTACCATACCGGGTATCAGGAAAACATCTTTTCTTTTGCCAACAATATCAACACCCAGGAAGGGGGCAGTCACGAAATTGGCTTTAAATCTGCCCTCACAAGGGTAATTAATGACTACGCCAGGAAAAATAACTTGCTGAAAAACGGCGATGCAAACCTTACCGGCGAGGATATTCGCGAAGGTTTGACCGCCATTGTCAGCGTTAAGCTCCATGATCCACAGTTTGAAGGGCAGACCAAGACAAAACTTGGCAACCCGGAAGTGCGGGGGATTGTTGATTCATTCACCAGCGAGGAACTTACATTCTTTTTAGAACAAAACCCTTCTGTTGCCAGGAAAATATTGGACAAGGCAATTGCCGCTTCCCGTGCCAGGGAGGCAGCGAGACGGGCCCGGGAACTGACCCGGCGAAAAAGCGCCCTGGAGGTTTCATCTCTGCCTGGAAAGCTGGCCGACTGCACCGTCAAGGATCCTGCCATGGCAGAATTATTTATAGTTGAAGGGGAGTCTGCGGGAGGCAGTGCCAAGCAGGGCAGGGATCGGCGCAATCAGGCGATACTGCCCATAAGGGGCAAGATTATTAACGTTGAGAAAGCCCGTCTCGAGAAAATTCTGGCAAACGAAGAGGTAAGAACCATCATCACTGCCATTGGCACCGGCATTGGTGAAGATTTCGACCTATCCAGGGCCAGATATCATAAGATCATCATTATGACTGACGCCGACGTCGACGGCGCTCATATTCGCACATTGCTGCTGACTTTCTTTTACCGATATATGCGGCCACTGCTTGACGCCGGGTATATCTATATCGCACAGCCCCCCCTTTTCCTGGTCAAGAAAGGCAAAACGGAGAAATACCTGTATTCAGACAAGGAACTGGAAAACACCCTCAATGAAATTGGGCGCGATGGTGTCACAATTCAACGTTACAAGGGTTTAGGGGAAATGAACTTCGACCAGTTGAGCGATACAACTATGAACCCTGAAACCCGGACATTACTGCGGGTAAGCATAGATGATGCCATTATAGCTGACGACATATTCAATGTCCTTATGGGGGACAAGGTGGAGCCCAGGCGGGAGTTTATTGAAAAGTACGCAAGCATTGTCAAAAATCTTGACGTCTAGGAGAGAGTTGCATGAAAGAGTTTACCCACGGTAAAATTCTTCCCCGAGAAGTAACCACTGAAATGAAACAGTCCTTTATGGACTATGCCATGAGTGTCATTACTGCCCGGGCACTGCCCGATGTCAGAGACGGGCTAAAACCTGTGCACAGGCGTATTTTGTATGCTATGAACGAGCTCGGCCTTAGCCCGACAAAGGGGTATAAAAAATCTGCAAGGATTGTCGGGGAAGTTCTCGGAAAGTATCACCCCCACGGTGATGTGGCCTTGTACGATACAATGGTGAGAATGGCCCAGGATTTTTCGATCCGCTATCCCTTGGTTGACGGTCACGGCAACTTCGGCTCTGTTGACGGGGACTCCCCCGCAGCGATGAGGTATACAGAGGTGCGGATGACGAAGCTGGCCACAGTAATGCTGGCTGATATTGAAAAAAATACTGTGGACTTTATGCCGAACTTCGATGAAACTCTGCAGGAACCGGTAGTGTTGCCCAGCCGCTTCCCCAATCTGCTGGTCAATGGCACCTCAGGCATTGCCGTTGGTATGGCCACCAACATGCCTCCTCACAATTTAGGGGAAGTGGTTGCAGGCATCTGTGCCATGATTGATAACCCCGATATCACCAGCGAGCAGTTGATGAAGTATATCAAGGGTCCGGACTTCCCTACCGCCGGAGTAATTTTAGGCAGGGATGGGGTAAAAAAAGCCTATACCACTGGCAAGGGCACCATTACCTTGCGGGGAGAAGTGCGCATTGAAACCCTGGCCAACGGTAAGCAGTTGCTGATTATTACTGAGCTGCCTTACCAGGTTAATAAGGCCAGACTTATTGAAAAGATAGCCGAGCTAGTGGGAGACAAGAAAATCGAGGGCATTACTGACCTCAGAGACGAAACGGACCGCCAGGGAATGAGGGTAGTAATTGAGTTGCGCCGGGATGCCAACCCTCACATCATCCTCAATAAGCTGTACAAACATACCCAGCTGCAGCAGAATTTCGGCATCAACATGTTAGCTCTCGTCAACAATCGCCCCACAGTCCTGACACTGCGGGACATGCTCTATCATTACCTGGTTCACCAGCAAGAGATTATCACCCGCCGCACTCGTCATGATTTAAAGAAAGCAGAAGAAAGACTTCATATTCTTGCCGGCTTTATTATCGCCCTGGACAACCTAGATTTGGCTATCGCACTAATCCGCAATGCCCGGGATGCCGAAGAAGCCAGGAACAGCCTTATGGCCAAGCTTACCCTTAGCAGAGAACAGGCCCAGGCCATATTGGACCTGCGCCTGCACCGCCTGACCGGCTTGGAAAGAGAAAAAATTCAGCAGGAATTTGCTGATCTTACCCTGCGGGCTCAAGAGCTGAAAGGAATATTGGCAGACCCGAAAAAGATAGATGCCATAATTAAGGAAGAGCTTGAAGAAATTAGCAGGCAACACGGGGATAAGCGGCGCACAAAACTGGTCAATAAGGATGGTGATTTGGAAATCGAGGACCTGATAGCTGATGAAGATGTCGTGATTACCATTACCCATCAAGGCTACATCAAGCGTATTCCCGCCAACACCTATCGCAGTCAAAACCGGGGAGGGCGCGGAGTTGCTGCCCTGAACAAGCGGGAAGACGATTTTGTCACTCATCTCTTCATTACTTCTACCCATAAGAACATCCTCTTTTTCACAAATTACGGCCAGATGTACCGGAAAAAGGTCTATGAAATTCCTGAGGCCAGCAGAAATGCCCGGGGAACAGCCCTGGTAAACATCATTCCCTTGCATCCGGGAGAAAAAATAAGCACTGTCATCCAGGTTAAAGATTTTTCTCCCGATACTTATCTGGTGATGGCTACCAAGGCCGGCTATGTCAAGAAGACCAGTCTCGATCAATTCGACACCAATCTCCGTTCTGGCCTCATTGCCACCAAGTTAGAGGACAGGGATGAACTGATTGGAGTCAGGTTTACTAATGGCGAGCAGGAAATTATGCTCTTTACCAAAAAGGGAATCGCTATTCGTTTCAGCGAGAAGGAATTGCGGCCTATGGGCAGAATCGCCAGGGGGGTCAGAGGCATCAGGTTGGGCAAAGAGGATGAACTGGTTGAGATGGTTGCCTTGGGCCGCGACGGTCACATTTTGCTCATTACCCAGGCTGGCTACGGCAAACGAGTGGAGACTGATGAGTTCAATGCCCAGGCCCGTGGAGGTAAGGGAGTAAAGGCCATTGGCATAACAGAAAAAAGCGGTCTTCTCGTGGCAGGCAAAATGGTTGCCCCCAATGATGATCTCATGATTGTCACAGCAAATGGTGTGCTGAACAGGCAAAAAGTCGATGGCATTTCAGTCCTCCGCCGGCCGGCACGGGGGGTAAAGTTAATCAAACTGGATCCCGGCGACGAGGTGGTGGCTGTTGCAAGCATTGTTCCTGAAGATGAAGAGAGCCAATCTTGAGCCCGTTAGGGCTCTTTATTTTTTTAGGAAAGAGGGCAACATATTAGAAAAGAACAGAGGGGGATTGAGATGCGTCCTGTATGGAAAGGGGCGGTGAGCTTTGGCCTGGTAAATATCCCGGTCAAGATGTACACAGCCAGTGAGGACAAATCCATAAAGTTTAAATATCTCCACAGCAAGTGCAATACACCCTTGAAATATCAGCGGGTCTGCCCTCGCTGTAAGCAGGAGGTGGAATGGGAAGAGATTGTCCGGGGTTATGAATATCAAAAAGACAGATTTGTAGTGATGCGCGACGAAGACTTCGAGGCGATACCCACTGAAAAGACCAGGACCATTGACATTCTAGATTTCTGCCGCCTGGAAGAAATTGACCCTATCTATTACGAAAAGAGCTACTACCTGGGTCCCGAGGAAACAGGCAAAAAAGCATATAACTTGCTGGTAGCTGCTTTAAAAGAAACCGACAGGGTGGCGGTGGCGAAAGTTGTTATCCGCTCGAAACAGGCGCTGGCCGCCCTGAGAATTTACAAAGATGTCCTGGTTATGGAGACTATGAAGTATCCTGACGAAGTCAGGTCTCAGCTGGAGGTTCCGGGGATCGACACAGATTTACAGGCCAGCGAAAGGGAGAGAAACCTGGCCATCCAGTTAGTGGAGAACATGACAGAAGATTTTTCCCCAGAGAAGTACACAGATGATTATCGCAAGGGTTTGTTGGACATAATTCAAAGCAAGCTCCAGGGTGAAGCACCTCAACCTTCAGTTGCGCCTGCCCCCGAGGGAGTAGCGGACTTGATGGAGTCACTGCGAGCAAGCCTGGAGGCAATCGAAAAAGAACGCTTCACTCCTGTCCCTCCGGAAAAGGCCAGGAAAAAGGGCCGGGTGGGGTAATGAAACCCGGTGCCGTCAGCGTAATGGAACCCGTATTGGCTGCAGAGGTTCCCCCCTCCCCGGACTATATCTACCAGGTAAAGTGGGACGGGGTGCGCATGCTTGCCTTCATCGGCCAGGGAGAGGTCATCTTGCAGAATAAGAGGGGGAGGCTAAAAACCCAGGCCTTTCCGGAGTTGTATTGCCTGGGAAATATCATCCCCAGAGGGACCATTCTCGATGGAGAAATAGTGTCTCTGCGCAATGGCAAGCCAGACTTTTCCCGAATACTGCAGCGCAACTTTGCCCGCCAGCCGGGACCGGGAGCACCGCCAATTGACTACGTTATCTTTGACATTCTGTGCATAGAGGGCAAAGATTTGCGCTCAAAGCCCTTAAAGTACCGTCAGGAAGTATTGGCGAGCCTGGAATTGCCGCCGGGGCCGGTATCTGTCATAGAAAACTTCTCCGATGGGGAAAAACTGTATGCCTCCACAAAGAAAATGGGTTGGGAGGGGATTGTCGCCAAGGAAGTATTCAGCCCCTACCGCAGCGGAAAATCCCCCAGTTGGCAAAAGATTAAGCATCGGCAACGGGAAAAGTTTTGGATAATTGGCTATACGGCTAAGCAAGGGAGATTTGCCTCTCTCCTCCTGGCCAAAGATTTTGGTGAAGGACTGATATTTTGTGGCGGCGCGGCCAGCGGTCTCAGTGAGAAAAACAAGGAGGACATTCAACAAATATTGCAAACCTTAATTTCAGATAAAGGGGCAGCAGCAGTGCCTGCAACTGTTAAACAGCCAGTGTGGGTGCGGCCGCTGCTGCAAGCGGAGGTTGAATTTATGGAATGGACTGAGACACTTACCTTGAGGGCTCCAGTGATTAAAGCTTTGTTTTTGGGGGACAGGGAATTTGCCTTATCTTGATATCGAAGGGAAACAGGTGAGAATCACCAATCCCGATAAAGTATTTTGGCCTGAAACCGGCACCACCAAAGGGCAGATGATAGAATATTACATTAAGGTGTCTCCCTGGCTGCTGCCTTGCCTCGCCGGGAGGCTGGTTTCACTGCAAAGATTCCCCAATGGTGCACACCGCAAGGGATTCTACCAAAAGAACTGTTCTGACAATGCCCCTGAATGGGTGAGAACCTTTACTTTGGCCGGAAAGAAAGGCAAAGAAACCCGCTGGGTACTCATAGATAATCTGCCGACCTTGGTGTGGCTGGCAAATTCAGGGGTAATTGAATTCCACCCCTGGTTATCCAGCATCGGCAGCCTTGAGTATCCCGATTATGCTGTATTTGACCTGGATCCCATGGAGGAGTATGGCATTGACGAAGTGCGCCAGGTTGCACAAGCAATCGGAAGTCTTTTGGAAAAGCTTGAACTGTCCGGTCGCGTGAAAACTTCCGGTGCCACAGGCCTCCAGGTCTTCGTGCCCTTGGTGCCAATCTATAAATACTCTCAAGTTCGGGACTTTGTCCATGCCTGTTGTCAAATAATCTACAGGAACTACCCAGACTGGACAACTTTGGAGAGAAATATCGCCAAGAGACAAGGCAAAATTTATTTGGATTATATGCAGAATGCCAGGGGGCAGACTATTATTTCAGCTTTCAGTTTGCGCCCACAGCCAGTACCAACATTATCTTTTCCCTTGGAGTGGGAAGACTTGCATAGAGCTGTTGATCCAAGGAAGTATTCTCTTCATGCTCTGGATTTTACAGCGAAATTTCCGTCCTGGGTTGAAAAAATTCCGGGCCAACGCCTGGAGAAAGCAGCAGAAAGGATAAAGAATATGCTATATTAAGAGAGATGCAGGATTTTTTTTATCTCGGGTCGAAGTAAAAGAAGGATTGGCACCAATTGTGAGGAGGAGATTGTTGTGAAGAACTATAGCACCGAAAAACTGCGTAATATTAGCATTATTGGACATGGTGGCTCCGGAAAGACTACTTTAACAGAAAGCATGCTTTTTTATTCCGGTGCAATTCAGAGAATAGGCAGAGTGGAAGATGGCACCACCACTACTGATTATGATGCTGATGAAATCAAAAAGCAGATAACTATCAATGCTGCCCTGGCCCCAGTGGAATGGAAGGATTGCCGGATTAATTTTATTGACACACCCGGATACTTTGACTTTATTGGCGAAGTCATCAGCTCTTTGCGGGTGGTAGAAGCCGCCCTTGTCAACATGTGCGCCGTCTCAGGGGTTGAAGTCGGCACCGAGAAAGTATGGAAAATGGCGAATGAGTACAACCTGCCGCGGGTTATCTTTATGAACAAAATAGACCGGGAAAATGCCAATTTTGAAAAATCCCTGGCAGAAGCTCAACAACATTTTGGTTCCTATGTCATTCCCCTGCACTTGCCTATTGGCAGTGAAGATGATTTCAAAGGTATCGTCGATATTCTGCAATTGAAGGCCTTTGTCTATTCAGGCAACAAATTTGAAGAGGCAGAGGTCCCCGAAAGCCTGCAAGCCGCAGCGGAGCAATATCGGGAACAGCTGATAGAAATCGCTGCCGAAACCGACGATGAGCTTACACTAAAGTACCTTGAGGGGGAAGAACTGACCGCCGCCGAAATTCAGAAAGGGGTTCAGCAAGCCTTTGCTGCAGCTAAATTGTTCCCCGTGCTGTGCGGTTCCGCGGTTAAGGGAATAGGCATTCCCCAACTCCTGGATTTTCTGGTCTTCGCCTCCCCCGCTCCGGCAGACAAAGCGCTGGCAGTAGATGCTGAAGGCAAGACCATAGAAATTCCCGCCGGTCAGAAGGAGCCCTTCCGGGCTCTGGTCTTCAAAACAATGGCGGACCCCTTCGTGGGCAAGGTGAGCTTTTTCAGGGTCTACAGCGGCGAACTTGCCTCAGATACCCAGGCAGTTAACATCAATACCGGCAAGACCGAAAGGGTTGGCCAACTTCTCCTGTTCCGGGGCAAAAACCAGATCCCGCTTACAAAAGCTGTTAGTGGCGACATTGCTGCAGTAGCCAAGCTCCAGGAGACAAATACCGGCGACACTTTAGGGGCAAAAGAAAACCAACATCAACTGAAGGGAATCGATTTCCCTGTCCCCATGGCGTCATTTGCCGTAGAACCCAAATCCAAAAATGACGAAGAAAAAGTCGGTGCCGGTTTGGCCAGATTCCTGGAAGAGGATCCAACCTTCAGGGTTGAACGCAATGCCGAGACAAAACAAACCTTGATTTACGGCATGGGGGATACCCACCTGGAGATCATCGTCAGCCGGTTGGCGAAGAAGTTTGGCGTCGACGTTGAACTTACAAAGCCCAAGATTCCTTACAAAGAGACAATCAAAGGCACTGCTGAGGTGGAAGGCAAGCACAAAAAGCAATCTGGCGGCCGCGGTCAGTACGGCCATGTCAAGATTATTTTCGAGCCCTTGCCGCGGGGTGAGCATTTTGAGTTTGTCGATAAAATTTTTGGGGGAGCTGTGCCCCGAAACTATATACCTGCAGTAGAAAAGGGCCTGATTGAAGCAATGGAACAAGGTGTATTAGCAGGATTTCCCACAGTAGATATCAGGGCGACCCTGGTGGATGGTTCTTACCACAGTGTTGACTCCTCAGAAATGGCCTTTAAAATTGCTGCCTCCCTTGCCTATAAAAAAGGCATGCAGGAAGCCAACCCGATTTTACTGGAGCCCATCTACAATGTTGAAGTGAGAGTGCCGGAAAACTTCATGGGGGATATTATGGGAGATATGCCTTCCCGCCGCGGGCGAGTGGCCGGCATGGATCCCCAGGGCGACGGGACTCAGATCATCAGGGCTCAAGTCCCCCTTGCGGAAATGTATGGCTATGCTGTTGACCTGCGGTCAATGACTCAAGGCAGGGGCGAGTACAGCATGGAATTCTCCCACTACGAAGAGGTGCCGGCGCATATAGCCGAAAAAATAATTGCAGAACAGCAAAAGGAAGATTCAGCGGAATAATTTGCCAACAGACCGGGTTGCACCCGGTTTTTTTAATCCAATTTTTTATGGTTTTCACAGGCAGGGTTTTAGGGTAAAATGGAGAGGGAAAGGGAAAAACGAGTTTCCCCTTTTTCCCATGTTGTTTCATTGACTTTATGCGTCGTGATATGTTACAATTTTTTGCGTCACCTGCTGGAGGGGTGTCCGAGCGGTTTAAGGAGCTGGTCTTGAAAACCAGTGACTCGCGAGAGCCGTGGGTTCGAATCCCACCCCCTCCGCCATTTAGCTGACTGGAGAGATGCCCGAGTTGGCCGAAGGGGATCGCCTGCTAAGCGATTAAGCGAGCTAAACTTGCTT
>Ga0208823_1002005_pt1 | contig 15549 bp, 10 predicted proteins | sample AD_UKC075_MetaG_FD_184440 | JGI IMG/M metagenome (GOLD analysis project Ga0208823, IMG submission 184440) | Active sludge microbial communities of municipal wastewater-treating anaerobic digesters from USA - AD_UKC075_MetaG (SPAdes) (version 2) | ecosystem: Engineered > Bioreactor > Anaerobic >... | reverse complement strand
CCGGGCTATCACCGCCGACCCATGGGGCCCGGTGGCGCGGCAGGTGGAGGACTATCTCTCCTACGAGCAGCCCTACGGCGTCGGGCCGTTGCTGACCCGGGCGATCGCCCGGGCTCGGCGCCAGGCTGAGGCCGCCGAGCGGGCCCTGGTTGCCGAGGAAGTCGCTCAGCTCGTCGAGCAGTCGGGCCTGTCGCTCACCGAGTTCGCCAGCCGGATGGGGACATCGGCCAGCCGGCTCTCGACCTACCGGTCGGGGCGGGTGACTCCATCCGCAGCCCTGATGACCCGGATGCGGCGAGTGTCCCGCTCGCAGCCGCGCTGAGTCGGCGCCGACCCGTCTGCGGTCGGTGCCCGCGCCGTGGGGGATGACGGCTCCGGTCAGGCCGCAAAGCCGGACGAGGGGCCTCAGCGCCGGACGAGGACCTCGTCGAGGGTCTTGCGGCGCAGGTCGGGGACGGTCGCGTCAACGGCCGGGTAACCGCACGGGATGACCACGAACGGGCGCTCGTTCTCGGGTCGGCCGAGGATCTCGCCGAGGAACTTCATCGGGCTCGGCGTATGGGTGAGCGTGCTGAGGCCGGCCTGGTGCAGGGCGGCGAGCAGGAAGCCGACGGCGATGCCTACTGATTCTTTGACGTAGTAGGGACGCGGCTCCCCGGGGCCCTTGTGGACCTCGAAGACCACGATGAGCCCGGGAGCGTCCTCCAGGAACGGCTTCTCGGTGCCGGTGTCCAGGACCGCGAGCGCGTCAAGCCATTCCGCAGACGCCCGCCGACTGTAGAACTCGCGCTCCTCGGCCTCGGCGGCAACCCGGATCCGTTGGCGCAGTGTGGGATCGGTGACGACGACGAACCGCCACGGTTGCACGTGGGCACCGCTGGGGGCGCTGGCCGCGGCCCGGATCGCCTGCTCCAAGACCCCCTCGGGGATCGGACGGGGATCGAAGTCGCGCACCGTGCGTCGGCGCTGCAGGTCGTCGGCGAACTCGGTGACCCGCGCAAGGGCATCCTCGGGCGCCACCACCGGGCGGGGTGCGGGAGCTCGCGGTGCGGGTACTCGCGGTGCGGGCGGGCGAGGTGCGGGCGGCATACCGGGGTCTTCCTCGGGTCGGGAGTGAGTCATTGCCCACCGACGGTACCCGCGCCAGGCGACTGCTGGCCGGAAGGCGACGACTCGGCGACGGGGGTCGATCGCGGTCGCCCGGCGCACACGGCATACCAATGGTCCACGGCGCGGCAGTGGGCTGAGCACCTGGGGGCGGGTGACCACCAAGCATTGGTATGCCGTGTGCATCGCCCCAGGCCGCTAGCCGATCCGGGTCGGTGTCAGTGACGGTCCAACAGAACTTGCAGACCGCGTCCCAACATCCAAGTAAAGGTGGCTTTTGGTTGCACGGTCGGGCAGCGTGCGCGAGAAGGCCGGTGACGCCATCACGTGGTCACACGGTCTGGTCCAGGTTCGGGGGAGCTACTTCGGGGAGGCGATCCAGGCCGATCCAGCCTCCCTCGGTTGGTCGCGATGATCGTCGAGACACCCTGAAATCACTGTGCGTGCCGTCCAGTCGCCCCTGGGCCTGACCAACCAAGGAGCCCGGACGTTGATCCTCAGCGCCGTGTCGCGTGGTTGAACCGGATAGATCACAGGGTTGCAATTATCCTGAACGGCACTTACCGTATAGAAGTGGACGTCGAACTGTTCCGAAACAGTCCGAGTGGAGAACTTGTCCGCATCTCCGGGACGTCAGCCTCCGGGCCGTGGACGCACCACGCGTTCCTCCCCCACCCACTGACCGAGGTCGGCCCCACGCTCACGGCCGCGGCATACCGGTCCGTGGCGGACGCGCGCGCGGCACTCGCGGCCCTCGACGCGACGGCGGCTCGCTTGCCCAATCCGCGACTGTTCCGCCACTCCTCCCTGCGCTTGGAAGCCCAATCGACCGCAGCCCTCGAGGGGACCTACGAGCCGCTCGCCAGAGTGCTCACCGAGGACCCTGGCGACGGTCATGACCCGTCGATGCGCGAGGTCCTCAACTACCTCACCGTCGCCGAGACGGCGTTCGAGTGGGCCGCGCAAGGTCGGGCCTGGAGCCTGAGCACCATCGGGGAGTTGCACCGGATGCTCATGAAAGGCACGGCCGGCGAACGGGACTACTCGGGCGTGCGCCCCATCCAGGTCGTCGTGGGACGCCGAGAGGACGCCCGCCCAGACGAACACCTGATCCACGCCGCGAGGTATGTGCCCCCACCGCCCGGCGATGACCTCACCGCCCGCCTCTCGGACCTGCTCGATTGGATGTATGCCGACCACCGCGCCTCGATCGACCCGGTGGTGGCGGCAGCCATGGGCCACTACACCTTCGAGGCACTGCACCCGTTCCATGACGGCAACGGCAGGATCGGGCGGCTGTTCATCGTGCTGCAACTGAATCGGCACGGCATCATCACGGAGCCCAGCATCACGGTTTCCCCGTGGTTCGAAGCACGCCGTCAGCGCTACTACGACGCGCTGCTGGGTGTCTCGACGACGGGCGACTGGTCGACGTGGGTCAGCATGTTCGCCGAGGGGCTCGCCCGGTCAGCCATCACGGCCCGGGACCGGATGTTGGCCCTGGCCCAAGCACAGGCGGATCTCAAGGATCGACTGCAGCGATCCCGCACCAGGAGCGCCAGCGCGCGCCTGCTCGTCGACTACGCCGTTGGACGCCCCACCTTCACCGTTCGCGAGGCCGCAGAGGCGATCAGTCTGCAATACCAAGGAACCAACAAGCTCGTGGACGCTCTCGTCGAGCTCGGGATCCTCGCCGAATACGGAGAACGGTCCTACAACCGCCGCTTCCACGCCCCCGTCGTGCTGGACATCCTCCTCCGCGGGAGTTCCGGATGAGCCGGCCGGCCGAAGAAACCGGCTCATCATGATTGAGGGTGTAGTCGGGGTCTGAATCTGCCGGCCTCCAGGAGGCAGCGGGCGATGTAGTTGGTGAGGTTGCGGAAGCCGAGGGCGGAGCCGCGCAGGTGCTCGAGCCGTCCGTTGATCGCCTCGGTGGTTCCGTTGGAAGTGCCGGGCCTGTCGAACTAGGCGAGCACGTCGGCGGCGCGCTGGTTCAGGGTGCGGCGAGGCGGCGTAGCTCGACCAGCGCTGTCGGGACGCCGTCGCGGAGGGCGTCGATGACGGCAGCCATGGCCGTCCGGTCGGCTGCGCGGCCAGAGTGGCGGTAGGCGGCGATCATCCGCTGCAGGATCCCCCAGGTCGCTTCGACTTCGACATAGTCGGGGTGAGTGAAGAGCGTGACCAGCCGTTCGCGTTGCCGGTCGGTGAGCAGGTCCTCGCCGGTGTGCAGGGTGCAGCGGGTCGCTCTAGAAGCCTCGGTGGCCGCGCGGGTCCTGCTGGACCCGGCGGAGGCACTGGTCCAGGGCATCACCGGCCAGGCGGATCACGTGGAAGGGGTCCATCACCGTCACCGCGGCAGGTAGCTCTTCGGTCGGGCTGGTGTCGAGATGCAGCGAAGATCGCCCGACGTCGTGGGGGCAACTTCGCACGAACACCCGAGCATGACGACGTCGTCCAAGATCCACGAGGCATCGGCGCGGTCGCGATAGACCTGCTGGCCGAGCTCAAGCGTTGCAGGACGCCGTGCTACGTCGGCGCCAGCTGCGCCTCACCCCCGGTCTCGGAACCAGTTCAGAATGCCGCGAGCGTCCCGGATCAAGGTGGACGATTCTCCGGTCTGTCCGTCGTCGTCGCGGTAACTGTGATCCTGCCGAATGCCGATCTCATCGGTGAAGGTGTCCGTGAACTGCTCGGATCGCGTGTACTTGCCATCGGAGCTCCAGCCGGTGTAGCTCGACTCGCGTGACTCAGTGCGTCCCTGGTACTTCTCGTCGTAGTTGTCCACGAAGTCCACCAGGAACTCTGCCTCGTCGTCGGTCATTCGAGTTCGCCCGATCTTGAGGTGCTCACCAATGTGGTCGCGCAGCCGCTTCTTCTCGTTACGGTCCATGCCTACTCCTCGCCGAGGTCGGTTGATAGTTGGGGCTGGATCTCCGGCACACCGTCCATCTTCGGGCCAGGATCAACGGGGGTGTGCGCTGCCGCACTCTCAGTCAGCGGACCCACGAAAGCATTCAAGGCGGCGGCAATGGCTAACCGTCGACCCTGGACGAACTCTTCGTAGTCGGTCGGCTCATCGCCCCACTCGTCGAAGCGGACCAACTGGGCCTCAAGGCGTCCTGCAGGGTAATTCACTCGGTATGTGGCCGGCGTCTTGTCGCTGATCTGCTTGTTCGTTGCCGCGCCAATGAAGGCGAAGTTCGCGATGTCGTTGATGTCGCTGTCGGGCAGATCCTTCCTCTCCCGCTTGAGCATTGCCCGCGGAAAGATGTGATGGAACTCGATCTTGTCCGCGCTGTTCGCGTGCTTCGGACTGATCCGTAGGGAGGTCGCCCAGTCGTCGGCTCCCTTCTCCTTGAAGAGAAGGAACATTGCCTTGAAGATACCGCTCTGCGTATTGCGCCCCACGAGGTCAGCAGGCACGAACTTGAGCCGCCCGAACTGCTGTTCCAATCGCTGCAGGAGCTCGGCCGCGCCGCCTCCGTTGCGGAGAACGGCGAGGTCTTGGTCGAGGACAGACTCCGAGGAGCCGCGGGAGTACCGGCCCTTGGCGCTGGCAATCAGGAACCAGGTTCGGAAGGCGGCAGCCTCGTCAGGGTCGATCGTGAGGTCCCGCCGGTCGGCCCAGTAGGCCGTCGTGATGAGGAGCAGCGGGGAGGAGATCAGCGTGCGGCTGTTGATGTCCAGATTCTTGACGGCGAAGTCGACGGCGAAGTCGAACACCCGCTGGGTCCGCTTCCACCCTGCCTCAAGTCGCTCCTTCGAGATGCTTCCAACCGTGAGGAACTTGGACTGCCCAGTGATGACTGCGATCAGGGCACGCAAGTGAACGCCTAGGTCCAGATCGAAGCCGAGGCCACGGACGCGTGCCTGGTAGTCCATGAAGAGGTTCAGTGAGCCGTTCCATCGCGCGGTGATCTGTGCGAGTGCCAGATCCGATCCTCTGAGTTTGGCCCCGAGTGAGTTGACCCGGACGAAGATCTCGGTGACCTCCTCGTACGACTTCTCCCGCTCCAGGATCTCGGCCCTGTACACGTAGTCCTTGATGCTCCTGAGCTGCTTCAGACGTTCGGAGTACCGGGCGTACCGCGGGTCGTCGAAGCCTGTCACGCCGGCCTCCTTGAAGATGTCGGCGTCGGACTTCGTGAAGACGTCGGTGACCTTGACCCAGTTCGGGAGCGAGCCCACGGCCTTGTTGGCGACGTGGAAGGCTCGCTTGTTCACGCGCTCCATCGGGTCGAGATCGACTTCGTCCTCGCCGTCGAGATCGTCGTCGTTCTCGACGTCCTCGTTCACCTCGGTGATGAACGTGAGCTCGTCTGGGTGGTCGAGGTTGAACAGGATCTCGACCGGGGTCTTGCGGCCCTTGACGTGGACTGGTGCCCCGCGAAGGACGGACGAAAGGGACGTCAGGCGCTGTTGGCCATCAAGGAGGAGCAAGGAAGCCCGGTCATCTCGGTTCGCTGCGACCGCGAAGGCTCGGGTCTCCACGTCGCGCTCGTGCGGCGCCTTCCAGGCCAGAATGATGCCCGAGGGGTAACCCCGGTAGAGAGAGTCCAGCAGGTCGCGGACCTTGATCTGAGTCCATACGTACTGCCGCTGCATCTCGGGGAGCTGAAGTTCGCCGGACTCGATCATGTCCACAAGGCTGCTGACCTTGTACTCCGCTTTACTCACGACTTGCTGCCTTCCCGTGACTGCGCATCGACGGCCATCAACTTGACCTCCAGCGCCCGCAGCCATTTGGCCACGTCGGCCGCGTCACCCGGGTGCAACGTGCGCATGTGGGCCAGTCGGTTTCGAATAGGCATGATGTCCGCAGCAAAGTTCCGCCACAGCGCCTGCGACATCCCTAGATCGCCGATTTCGGCTCGAGTCTTGAGCTCGAGGAGCTCACCGAGAGTGAGCCACTCGAGGGGATCCCTGACCAACTTGATGGAGTTCGCTCCAGGGTACGCAGCCTCCGTTGCGCGCTTTAGGACTTCCTTCGGTTGGACCGTAGAGACACACTCATGGCGCCAGTTCGTACCCCAGGCGGCCATGGCCCTCAAACGGATCGTGCGGCGAAGCATGCGTTCCACCTGCCAAAGGCCTCGGCTGACCACACCTAGCTGTGCTTGCGGAAGCACATCGTCGGAGAGCACATCTCCGAGCGCCCCTTTTAGCTCCTGCAGGTGAATGGGGAAGTTCCATCCAAGACCGTGCGCTCCGGACGAGACCAGACCCGCTGCGCCGATGGCCTCCACTTCTCGGGCGCCCAGCAGGTCGATGGCCTCAGTCCCGGTCAATAGGCACTCGAAGATTGCGCGATCCAAGGCACCACGTACCTCAGGTCCGAGCTCATGCAGAGCCTTCCTCAGCACGGTCTCGGCCTCATCCCCGTCAACTGCGCAAGTGGGCCATGATTTGACCCGCCCACCGGGGATGTCGGGACCCTTAGCAAAGCTGGCGTCATCCAGAAGGGAACTTCCAGGGACAGCCGGGTAGGCGGCCCTCGGCGCCCGTGACAGGAGGATGCAGGCCTTGCCTTGTTCGATCCAAGAGAAGACTTGCTCTCGAAGCGGACCCATCGAGAGGTCGCCGCGGTGTGCAATGAGCCGCTCAAGGCGATCAATCACAACCACCGCGGCGGAGTCCACAGTCTCCGAGGTCACCTGGTCGACATCAACCGTTGTAAAGCCCGCCAAGCCGAGGGCGCGACGAGCTGGTTCGTGTGCGGCGCCGAGCTGCACGAACAGCAGCCTTCTGGTCGCCAACTTTGTCTGGAGGTTCGCCAGCCACTCAGCGTTGTCGGAAGTCGTCATCTCAGCTCCAGAACGACGCTTGGCTCGAAGGAGCCTCCCTCTTCGTTGATGAGCCCGAGGTCCTTGAGCCGTCGGACCGCCACGTGCTCGGTGTCAGCCAGTTCGGCGAAGTCAGACGGGTCGTCGAGGAGAAGCTCCAGCATGACCGCCTCAGTGGGGTAGTACCGCTTGACGTGTTGAATCATCTCGTCGATGTTGCCCTGCACCCGACTCCTCCAGTCAGAGAGTTCCGAGAGCACAGCTGATCGATTCATGAGCCGTTGGAAGTCGTCCTTGGGAAGGTGCCCCACGACCGAGGAACTGAGATTGCGGTAGAGGAAGGCGTGGCCGCCAGAAGCCTCATGAAGCGCCTCCAAGGCGCCGTCCTGGATCTGGATGCCCATCTTGGCGCCGACGGTTCCGGCAAGGTTGTCGGCCTCCTCCCGGGTTAGGGGCGTCACGTAGATGGCCTTGGCCCACGAAAACAGGGGGTTCGGGCGCCCATAGAGACGCCCTCCCTCCACGATGGCGCTGGTGAGGCCCGAGAGGACAAATGTGAAGTTGTCGCTCTCCTGGACGACGCTGCGGAGTGCAGCAAGCAGTTGCGATATGCGCGGCATGTCGCCCTCGGCAATGTCGATGCGGTCCGCTGGGGTCAGGTACTCGATCTCGTCGAGCATGAGCAGGACTCGATCGCCGCCCCGCGCGAGTCGCTTCAAGAGGGCCTGTAGAGCATTCTTGAACTCTAGGATTGACGGCCGCTCGTCCAACTCAGAGAGTTCCTGAGTGCGCAATTTGTGGGCCTTCAACTCCGCGACAAGTCGGCGACGAAGGTCCGCGAGGATGTCGTCTGTCGGGTCCTGTGGAGGTGATGGGAACGCCTCCAAGTCCATCAGAACGGATACGACTTGATCGTCACGCAGTTCTTCCTTGAGTTGCATGAGGATGCTCGTCTTTCCAGCCTTCCTGAGGCCGAAAACGCCACTGACGCGCTGGTTGAAGACGTCGTCTCGCAGGGACTGCAGCAACGTCCGCCGCCCGAAGAAGTTCGCACCGTGGACCGGCGTGGTGAGGTAGAAGAGATCTCGGGCGTAGATGTGGTCCCGCAAGAGCGTGATGAGTGACAACTCGTCCTCGGAGTCGATTTCGAGGGGTATCGCCAAGCGATTTGGCCTGGACCAGTCCTTGAGCTTGATTTCTAGGCGTTGGTCTGGCGCCCACATGAAGAACGTGTCCGGCGTTACGGAACGGGCTGAGCGGCCGAGTTCACGCGCCGCGACCTCAAAGCTTCGGCCTTGGAGGTCGTTGTGCTGGCTATAGAAGATCATCAGTTCTCTGGTGAATCCGAACCCCGCCTCGATGGCTCCCGAGAACCGCACCAGTGCGACACCACAGTTCGTGAAGTTCCTCTCGTGGCACATCCCGGCGAACACGATCTGGGATCCGAGGGCCCTGAAGGCTGTCAGATGATCACGAAAGACCGGGAACCGCTCGCCAAGACGCTCGATGGCCGCCATCAGATCCTGGTTCCGAGGCAGAGGCACCGGACCTGAGCGCCATCCACCCTGGCGGGGCGCGGGGGTCGGCGGCGGATCCCTCCTCGCGGCCGGGGTCACAGGGCTCAGTGGCCGCGGGCTCGGACGTCGGTACTCGGGGTCCAGGCCGTACGACTGACGTACCCGACGAATGGCGGGTGCTTCGAGTGTGGATGACGCCGTCTTTGCGTACTCGCCCAGGGTCCGCAACCGAGCTAGGAGATCCTTCGAGGTGACCCCCAGCTCCTTGGCAAGCGCGCTCACTCGCACCTTCGACATTCATCCTCCGCTGGCGTTGCCTGGTGATCACGAATAGTCAGTGACTTGGAGAACGGTACCTTTGGCTGCCGACGGAGGCGCGTGTTCTCTCACGTGCCATCTTATTGGTCGTCCTGGAGGAAAGCTTCCGACATGGGATGGACGTCATGCGCGCTTGTGGACGGTCGGCAATGCCTCCGACGTCTCCGCAGGTCGTCCCCACTTTGTCGCTTATTAAGCGCCCGGATGCGACTTTTCGCCTACCCTGTCTCTGTGACGGGTAAGCAGCGGTCGGTTAGTGTCGGTGCGACGCGTCTGACCAGCGCGTCGCCGAACCGGCCGAGCACCGCCAACGCTTGGCGACAGGGTCTGACCAGCCCTACCGAAGGACGTCCACCGGCCGTGCCTCAGCGAATCAGCACGGCCGTCGCTACCGGCGACGCAACCGTCCCCGTCGTGGCCCGTGAATGGCCCGCTGCCGTTAAGCCTCAGGAGAACTTCCTGTGCATGAACCCGCGATGCCCACAGGCCGCTCGGATAGCACGCGAGAAGAGCAAGGGCCGACCTCAGCTCTTCTGTGGGACGAAGTGTCGACGCGCCTACGACTACGAACGCGCCCAACTCCTATTGGACAAGGAGTGCCTCAAGAAGGCGCTCGATCGTCCGGGCGGAACCTTCCGAGATCGTCAGGTAGTGAGGGCAGCCCTCGCCAGCGTCGAGAGGTGCCTCCTTCACTACACCTACTCAGCTGCTGACGCGTCAGTGGGCTAGACCAGGAACCGAACGTGGCCAAGATCCTCGAAAACCTCTCGTCACATCGACACATCGGCGAGTCGCACGCTGCGGTGAACGTAGGGAACGACTTCGTCAATCGCCGCGTGCCCTCTTTCTCGACCGAACTCGCAGCAGACGACGCTCGTTCGGAAGCGCTTGACAGGTCAAGGGCGCCGGGACCAAGGGAGCGTGTCGTAGGCCACCCTCGGACGCCGGGTCAACTATGAGCTCGGACCCGAGAGACGTCACGCTCCGCCCGCTGACCGCCGCGTACGAAGAGGAGCATCACGCCGCGTACGTTGCGTACATCCAGCAAGCCCTGGGCGCCAGGGGTGTCCACAATATCGCGCTTACCGGCAGTTACGGCACGGGAAAGTCCAGCATCCTGAAGAAGGTGTCGGAGACGCACGGCGACACCGCCCTCACGATCGCCCTGTCGACCCTAAGCGCCGATCCATCCGATCCGGACAGGGGCACTCTCACGGATGGGGCTGGCGTGCTGAGCGGCCGCATCCAACGCGAGATCGTCAAGCAGCTGCTGTACCGGGAGCGGCCCGCGAAGGTGCGGCGCTCCAACTACCGCCGCGTCGGGAAGTTCAAGCCCTGGCCCATCGCCGCTTACGCCGCCATGGCCACGGGCGCGGTCTCCTATCTGCTCTGGGCAACGGGCGCGCTCCAGCGTCTGATGCCACCGCGTTTCGACGCTCCGCTGGCCAATGTCGTCTACTACGCACTCGCCTTCGCAATCATCACGGCCGGCCTCACCTTCGCCACCCGGCTGCGCACGCCAGGGTTCTCCTTGACCGGTGTCGGCGCGGCCGGCGCGTCACTGTCCCTCGGGTCGACCGATGTGTCTTTCGACAAGAACCTCGAGGAGATCCTCTTCTTCTTCGAGGTGACCAAGGTCGACATCGTCATCTTCGAAGACATCGATCGCTTCGACAATGCCTCGATCTTCGAGCCACTCCGCGAACTGAACGTCGTCCTCAATGGCTCCAAACAGGTCGGCCGCCCGATTCGCTTCATCTACGCGATCAAGGACTCCATCTTCGACGAGCTGGGCCAGGCCATCACCGAGGAGAGCACCAACGCGCAGGACGCGGTCGACGCGGAACTTGCCCGGGCAAACCGGACCAAGTTCTTCGACTGGGTCATCCCCATCGTGCCGTTCATCACACACTCCAACGCGCGCGACCTCATGCACCAGCTCTTCAAGACCGTGAAGAAGGACTGGCAGGTCACCCCCGAGCTGCTCGACCTGGTCGCCGAGTACCTCACCGACATGCGGCTCATGAAGAACATCGTCAACGAGTACGAGGTCTTCGCTGTCCAGTTGCTCACCACGGTTCCGGGCATCACCCCGGATCACCTCTTTGCCCTCGTCGCCTACAAGAACATCCACCTGACTGACTTCGAACGCATCACCAAAGGCAAGAGCGATCTCCACCGCGTCTACCGGGCCAGCCGAGCCATCAAGGCATACCAGATCCCCCTTCTCGAGAAGGCGATCGCCAACCTCGACCAACAGATCGCCGACGGCGGCAGCCTCGACACGCGAGCTCGCCAGCTCGGCGCGGCGTTGCGCGAGCATCTGGACCGCGCCGCCCGATACCGATACCCCGATTGCAGCGTCCATCAAGTCTTGGTCGGGGCGACTCCCTACACGCCCGACCAGCTCAAGACCCCGGCATTCTGGAAGGCCGCTGCGGCCGCTACAAGCATTCAGGTGCAGCTCACACCCAACTACTCCGGCGCACCGCCCCTCTCACCCAGCCTCGGCGACCTGAGGGCTGAACTCAACGACCCCATCAACCTCGCGCAGTGGACCAAGCTGGATATGACCCGCCTTCAGCGCCAACGCAAGCTCTCCACCGACCGTGTCCCCCGGCTCCAGCACGCCGACTTCGATGACCTGGCGACGTTCGCGTGGGCGACGATACCCGCCGATGAACTCACTAGAGACCCTTTGCCGCCCATCGTTCCCGAGGGAACCACCGACCCCACATTCGCCGAACTTGTCGACGCGACATTGAAGTCGGACCTGGCCCGAAATTTGGTGCGGCGCGGTTACATCACCGAGCACTTCGCGCTCTACGCAGGCCAGTACTACGACACCCGCGTCCCGCGCGACGCTCGCCAGTTCCTGATGCAGCACGTCGACCCGGGGATCCCAGACACCTACACGACCTTCTCCAGCGACACAGCCATCGAAGCCGTCCTCGACGCAAGGCCCGACATCCTCGACACCTCCCTGTCCAGCAACATCGCAATCGTCGACTACGTCGCCCGCCACGGCGGCGAACACCTCGCCCGACTCGCCCGTCGACTGGCCCCGCTCAGCGACTCCGACCAGGCCTTCATCGACTCCTACCTCCCTGCAGGCACGCAACAGAAGGCCCTGATTCGCGCCATCACCGCCGACAGCCCTACTCTGCCGAACTACTTGGTTTCGCATGCCCAACTGGGCGAAGACGACAAAATCTCCTTCGTGTCCGAAGCGATCGCCGGCGCCGATGACGACACCGACTATGAGAACGACCCCACCGTTGCCGACTTCATCGAGCAGCACTACGCCACGATGCCCTTCTTCACCCAGGCGGCAACCTCCGGCGACACCATCAAGGGGCCGGTCGCGCTGCTCAACCAACTCGATGTTCGACTCCCGGACCTCACCCCGGTGAACAAAGACGTCCTTGCCGCCGTGGGGCAAGCCGGGCTGTACCAGTTCACCAGGACGAACCTCGCGACTGCGGCCGGCAGCGAGGACCTCGCCATCGACCACATCAAGGCAATATCCGAGGACATCTACGACACCGTCCTCGCCAACATTGACGCCTACACCCATTTCCCAGACATCCCCAAGACCGTTACCGACCCAGCCCAGTTCCTGAGCATCCTCAAGGACATCCCCGAAACCGCCTCCGCCGAGGCCGTCGACAGCCTGATCCAACGAGCCGACCCCCACGCGAGAGTCGAGGATCTCACTGAGGTGCCGCCCATCATTTGGCCCTCCCTGCTCGCCCAGGGCCGCAGCCCTGCCACCTTCCCCAACATCGCTGCCTACCTTGAAGAGTTCACCACCCTTACCCCGGCCGTGGGAACTGCTCTGACCGCCGCCGGGTCGATCACCGACATCTCGAGCGCAACCGACGACACTCGAAGCCAGCTCGCGGTAACGCTCATCAACTCGCGCGATGCCATCCCTGACGCCACGAAACGCACCCAGCTTGCCGTCAGCCTCGACGTACGTGACTACCTCGACGTGGACAGAATCCAACCCGAGGACAGCACCCTCCTCGGCGACCTGATCGCCGACGACCTGATCGCCGACGACGCAGCAACCTTCCAACGATTCGCAGACGCTGGCTGGACAGCCCTCGAGAGCGGACTCAGGACATCCTCCGAGATCAACAACTTCATCAGCCCGGATCTCATCCGGGAAGAACACCTTCCACGGCTCTGGGCTAGCAAGGATGTTCCCGATGCCGTGAAGACCACCCTGATCCAGCAGCTCAGGAGCTATGCGCCTGGCCAAACCCACGAGAGTCTCAGCGCCGCCATCTCGTTCGCCTCAACCAGCCGACTGAAATTGTCCGGTGACACCATCGGCTTCCTTGCCGAAAGCGGCTGCCCGGGCCGCACCGTCATCCCGCTCCTTGTGGCCGCGTTCAGCGACCTGACGGACGGTGAGGTCGTCGGCATCCTTCGCGCGCTGGAGCAGCCCTATCCGGAGCTCGCCGCCTCGGGCAAGAAGAATGTCAAGGTGCCGAACGACGACGATCACGCAGCTCTCGGCAAGAGGCTCAACGCCATTGGGCTCACCCAGCGCTTCAACCCTCCGCGAGGACCGGGCCGGTCGCTGGCGTCACTTACACACCCGTAGGCCGCAACAGGGGAGACGGGCACCTGGTGCCTTGCCTCCACTTCGGGGCGACGATTCCGTGTCGTCCGCCCGGACGAGGCGCTCCGAGGCCCGGTGTCCCCTCGGCCAATAGCCGCGCAGCCGTCTTGCCCGCGGAGGCATCCATAACATCAGTACACCAACACGCCCGAGGTGGATAACGTCGGCTAATTCTTAGAATCAACTGCCGTTCTTACAAGATTCAGTGCATCTCGACAGTATCTCGGCACCAATCCCTTCCTGGACCCAACCCGGTCGGGCTGGGAGTTGTCGAGATGCACTGAAGGCTGCACGATCGTTAGCGCAGCAACTTGCACGAATGGGGCAACCTTGATGCAGCCTGCAAAAGCAGAACTCGACGTGTTCGCCCTGTCTAGCCTCCGTCTTTCATGACGGCCCTCCTCTGGCGGCTTGAGCTGGCGGGGGTGATCTGAGAGTCCCTGGGCGGTTTGGGGGCAGGCTCGAACTCCGCGTGGCGCTGCGGTGCGGGTCTCCGGGGTTGCTGGTGGGTGGTCAGGGACGGGTCCCCCGGGGTCAGGTCCGGAGGGGGATGGCCATCACGTTGTCGAAGGTGGTGAGGGCGTCGGTGACCCAGGGCCAGGTTTGCGGTAGCCGCAGGTGACGGCGTCGGGCTCCTCGGGTGAGGCGGGCTGGGATGTGCAGGAACCGGTAGCGCAGCGCTTTCGGTTCGCAGGCCTTCAAGTTCTCGGGTAGGGCGAGTAGCCGTAGCCAGGCCAGCAGGTCGGCGGCGATCGTGACGATGGTGAGCCAGGCGTCGTTGATGGCGTACTCGCGGGACGGGAACCGCCTGAGTCCGCTGTCTTTGGCGACTCGGATGCGGTCTTCGACGCGGGCGTGGGCGCGGTGTCGGGCTTCCAGGAACCCGACCTGCCCGATGGTGGTGTTGGTGACGAATGCTTGGTAACGCCACCCATCACGTTCCTCGAAAAGGCTGAGCTGGGCGCCGGGGTGGGGGTGTTCACGGCGGACGATGACCCGCATCCCGGCAGGCCAGGCCTCCCGCAGGGTGCCGGGCAGTAGGCCGGTGATTTCCACGACGTCAGCGTGTTCGCGGACATCGCCGTCGGCGTCGAGCGCTGGCGTCCACGCCTTCTTCGGCACCAACGTGATCGCGTCCCGGACGGTCTCGGTGATCGCGAACCCCACGCTGTACTCCACCGACCGGCCCCGGCCACCATGCTCACGGGCGGTGTTCAAACTCGTGAGCCAGTCCAGCAGGCCGTGCGATGCGCCGGCCCCGTCAGCGCGGACCAGGAGTCTCTTGCGATGGGTGGCGGGGACCTGCGCGATCGCTGCGGTCAGCACCTGAATGTGGTCGCTGGTGGTGTTCGAGCCGGCATTACCGGGCCGCAGCGACCCCGCCAGGAACTCGCCGCTGTTATCGCACCAGACACCGATCGGGTGGTACCCGAACGTCTTCTTGAACGTCCGGGTGGCCTGCTCCTTCTCGCTGTGCGCGACCACGATCGTGGCGTCCACATCGAGCACGACCACATCGGCTGGCAGGGTCGTCCCGGCCACCTTCGAGGCTGGCAGACCACCAGGGACCAGGCCCCATACCCGGGCCCGGGTGCCCGCCCGCGCCGACTCGATCCGCTTCAACGCCTTCGGGCCGACCTCGTCCAAAGCCCGCCACACCGTCGGCGCCGACGCCACCGCCCCGAGCACGTCCTGCTGGTGACGCAGGGTGTCGATATCGGCGATCGCTTCCCCACCAGCGGTGATCATCGTGGCCACATCGACCAGGACCCGACCGCGGTCGTGGCGCGGGGTGAAACCCCGACGGCGCAAAGCCCGGGACAGTCGATCAGTCAACCCGACCCGATCGGCCAGCAACCGCACCGCCACACTCCCGGCGTGGGCCACCACGCCGGTCCCGTCCCCAGACACAGACAACCCCGCCGACCACGCTGTACTCTTCACCTACCAGGTGCCTTCCCGCTTGAGAACTTGAACTCTCGCAAGTACAAGTATCTCGTTGCAGGACAGGCACTTTGGTGCATTCCGGGAGCGTGTCAACCCCTCAACCATGAACAGCCGAGGCTAGCGCCCACCGTTGCGCTGCCAGGTACTGGGCACTGGCTGGGCACAGGAAATCACTCACGACAAGGTGGTCGGGCCCAAGCCGCGGCGCGAGCCTTCGCATCGCCCCTGCCACGAAGGCTTGCGC
>Ga0208823_1002003_pt1 | contig 15555 bp, 15 predicted proteins | sample AD_UKC075_MetaG_FD_184440 | JGI IMG/M metagenome (GOLD analysis project Ga0208823, IMG submission 184440) | Active sludge microbial communities of municipal wastewater-treating anaerobic digesters from USA - AD_UKC075_MetaG (SPAdes) (version 2) | ecosystem: Engineered > Bioreactor > Anaerobic >... | reverse complement strand
TAGCATTTTTATCACCTCTTCCCTGGAAGGAATCTCACATGAATCTTTAACCTCTCCGGTAAGCACGTCTATAACTCTGCCTTCCTGTCCATCAGTCACCATTGCAAATGGAATCTGATAAGGTTCGACAACTCTACAGAAGGCAAGCATAAATCTTTCCCATGACTCAATAGAGGCAGGAGTGCATTTTATAGCATAAATAATTTTTCCCTCTATGCATATAAGAATATCAACAAAAGTGGTAAACTTTTCTTTGTCAGATACAATAACTTCATAGCGCCTGTTTATAAATATATCTTGAGGAATATAACCACGCTCAAGAATATACTGAATCATCTGTTCCTGAATATATCCAATGCTCTGTGCGAAAATTTTTTCCTGCTCCTTTATTATTTCTCCAATAAGTTTTTGTCTTTCCTCCGGCGACTCGGGTGTTTTATTCAATGATATTTCCATAACTACTCCCTTCTATTATCGACAGATTTTCATTGTTTTATATTTTTCAATAATATAAACTAAAAAATCAAACATTCATCCATTTTCATTGATAATATGAAGTAGTCTTCTCATAGTTGAAAATTAAAGCTTTGATGCCATCAGTTGACAGACTTATTTTTAATAAATTAATCCAATGTTGAATGTTCGCTTTTATTCACTTCAAGGAGGTTAAAATAAAATCCCTTTGAAATAGTTTTAAAGTTAGACATTGTTAACTCCCCTATTTTTTATCATATGCCATGGATAATGCTTCTGTTGTTATCTGTATTTCCTCTGAAAGCTTTAGTATATTTATAGTATTTCTTAATTTTGTAAGCCTCTGTTTTATAAATGACTGTACATAAGAAATCATTAAAACTCTGTTAAGACAAGTATCCATCTCATAATGGAAGGTTAAAATCAACCTGAGAATTTTTGTAATCAAACAATGCATATATATAAAAAATATCTAAATGAAGTTTACCAATTCTTCAACTAAAAGACGAATTCATTCCTCTGATGCCAGTGAAGTCGAGATTTTACACACCACAGCCCTTAATTTGTGATTTCTGAAATACTGATATTAATCCACCTGACATGTTTGCAAAAAAAGTAGGTATAAGAGAGTTTCACTTTCATGACCTCAGATATATGTTTATAAGCCAGCTTGTTATGAACGGAATTGATTTTTCCACTGTAAAGAAGGCCTTCCTGGACATATAAGGATATTAAAATGACTCTTAGATATATGCATTTTGCTCCAGCACACAAACAGGATGCAGTGAAAAACTGGATATTTTTTTAGGGAAAAATACTCCAAAAATCGCCCGGAAAAGTACCTGATTCTTACAATTTTCTTACAGTGCAGAAAAATATCAACTTTAGAATTTTGTAACCCATTGATTTTATTGAATGGGCGATGAGGGTATCGAACCCACGACCTCTTCCGTGTGAAGGAAGCGCTCTCCCACTGAGCTAATCGCCCGAAGTTATTGAAATATAAAATATTTTATCTCTTACAGTCAAGCTGCGTTAGTTAATGGTAAGAAAATTATAAGAATTTAACGTTTTTCCCCTAATATTGGGTTGAGCACTCTGGATGTAAGTCTAGTTGATGCCCCATAAATAAATAATGGGAGTATAATAAGAATTGTGTCTATTAATTGGCTGCTCACACAGTAGAGCAAATAGATCATAAAAAGGATAACCTAGGGGATGAAAAAAAAGAAAAACAAGAAAGGAGGAGATAGCGAAAATGGGAGACTTAAACCTGGACAAATTTCTAGAGGAGCTTTCAAAAATTGACTCAAGAGAAGGTATAAAAACAATAGCAGCCATGCTACTTAACGAACTTATGAAAAAAGAAAGAGAAATCTATTTAAGAGAAAGTATAGAAAACAAAGCAAATGGCTACTATGAAAGGCAACTTGCCTGTTTTCTAGGAAACTTAGGTCTAAGTATTCCAGGGGATAGGAAATCGGAGTTTCGACCAGCAATTCTTCCTGCAGAGTGGCAGAAAGCTGATGAAAGTTTTCAGGACTTTATCCTCAATCTTGTGCTACAGAGTTACTCTCCAAATAGAATAAAAGCCTTGCTGCAGTCTATGAACCTTCCCTATTCAGCAGAACAGATAGAGGAAATAAAAGAGGATCTATACAATAAAGCAAAAGAGTTAAGGACAAGAGAACTTCCTGAGAATTTGTTTGCCATGTTTATAGATGCCTACCATAATCATATAAAGGATGCTGAAACAAACAGAATAAAAAAAGCAGTAATATACAACATAGTTGGGATAGATATGGACGGCAGGAAAAGTTTACTATCTTATTACATCTATTTTGGTTCAGAAAGCAAAGAAGACTGGTTACAGATACTGAATGATTTAATAAAGAGGGGGCTTAAAAGAGTCATGGTTATAGTGTCAGATGATTTTCCTGGACTTACACAGGCAATAAAAGCACTTTTTCCCGATACAGACCATCAACTTTGTTTTGTCCACATGCAGAGAAACATTAAGAAAAACATGTCAAAACAGGATGCAAAGCAGTTTTATGAGGAGTTAACCCTGATAAAAAGGCTTGATGACTATGACAGGGCAGTGTTGAAATTTGAAGAATTATGCAAAACCTATGAGAAGAAATATCCAGAATCAGTGAGAAAGTATATATACACGACAAATGGGGTAGAAAATATAAACAGCAGGATAGAGCTAATAAGAGCAAATACAGGGGGATATTTTCAATCTGTAAAGACAGCTGAGGTGGCGATATATGTAACAGTAAGCAGGATAGAGAAAAATAAATGGAAAGAGCCACTTCCACTGGTTAAGTCTGCTCTGTATGAATTGAAACAGATGTTTGTGAAAAAATTTTATGGACAGACACAATTCTCTTGACAAGTCTCTTTAATCATTTTTTTTCGCCTCTCTACTTATTTTTATAATAGTCTTATCTCTGTGTCTACTAAATTGTAGCAAGTTCAACCAATGATAAATCATACTAAGCTTAAATAAGAAGGATATATTTAATCTAATGCTCTTTTTCAGCAATCCCATGTGGTATATTCTCAACATCGATGTTTTAGTTTTTCTACAGTCCAAATAAACTTAATAAAAAAAAGACGATAATTCAAAAGATTTTAAAACATAGAAATGGCATAACAGTTGCATGTTATAATATGCTTTGCATTGTTGTCTTTTTATTCTTAAACAGATAAGGAGTAAATGAGTTCAATGATAAATGCCTATATAATTCGTGGAAAAGAACTAAAAATCTGGGGATTAACACCTTATGAAAGACTTGAAAAGTCATTAAGAAAAAGAACCAATATTAAACTAATTGAAAATATCAATAATATAAATGCTGATGATAATATAATATTATTCAACGGGGATTATATATTTGATGAAAGAGTAATTGATTTCTTAATAAACCATAATAACACTGGCATAATCATTGGAGAATCACAAAAACCACAACTTGTTGCAATCCATACAAATGGCCAATTTGTAGAGAATTGTACATATGCTATAAAAGAAAATAAGTTTGAACAAATTCCTGGCAATATTGAGATAAAAAATATAAGCAACATTATAACGCAAAGTTTTCAAAAATCTCTCAGGAAGGCAGATAAGCCTTTTATATTAAATGCAACAGAAAATGACAAGGATTTCATAGAAGATAAGCTTTACTACAGCTCATATAAAGGTGTAACAGACATTATAACAAGGATTGTATGGCCAAAACCTGCTAAATTAGCAGTAAAGTTCTGTGTAAAATATGGTATAACTCCAAACTATGTTACAACTCTCAGTTTAATCCTCGCAATAATTGCAGGTCTTTTATTCTATAAAAATCAATATGCCCTTGGATTGATTGTGGGCTGGTTTATGACATTTCTGGATACTGTTGATGGTAAGCTTGCAAGAGTTACGATATCATCAACAAAATTTGGCCACTTATACGACCATGTGATTGATTTAGTGCATCCAATTTACTGGTATATATGTTGGGGATTAAGTCTATCATCCCTTGGTGTTCCTATGAATATGGTATGGCTCAGTCTTTTGATTATAATCATATTTTATGCTGTGGGACGCTTTGTAGAAGGCGGATTCAGGATGCTCATTAAAGCACCATTTAGCATATTTTGCTGGAAACCTTTTGATTCTTTCTTTCGTTTAATTACTGCCAGAAGAAATCCGAATTTACTCATTTTAACTGTTGCCACAATATTCAAAGCCTATGATACAGGACTGTACCTTGTTGCTATATGGACATTTCTTTCCTCGATTATCCTCTTAATTCGTTTTATTTTAGCCCTGAAAGAAAAAAAAGAGAAAGGTTCACTAAAAACCTGGTTAAATAATATAGATTCAGATCTGGCTAAAAAGAAAAAAATCTACAAACTATTTATATATGACTATTAATACATTAAAATTACATATTAAAAAGAATTTTTTATCCAAACCATTTATTTCTTATATTACTTCGTTTAAAAAAAATATGTCCCAAAAAGTAAAATTTATAATCATTAATAAAAATGAGGTGTGTGGGTGGGTTCTTTATACGACATTATAAGTAACAGGATTACCGGTGATATTCCATTAGAAGTTGAAAGTTTTGTCAATACATTTTTAAAAAGTTATAAAGACAACATTCTTGCAATCTTATTTTATGGGTCATGTCTGAGAACTGGTAAATTTAAAAATAACGTAGCAGATTTTTATATTATTGTTTCAGAATTCCCTAAAAAACAAAAATTAGATAGATATCTAAGTTATTTTCTACCACCAAATGTTTATTATTTAGAAATACCATGTAGACATGAGATATTGAAAGCAAAATATGGCATCTTTACGCTTCAGCAATTCAGAAAAATGTCATCAATAAATAGTTTTCAGCCATATTTATGGGCAAGACTCGTCCAAACAATCCAACTTGTATATACAAAAAATGATGATCTAAAAAAGGAAATCATATCATCAATATTAACCGCTTCTACAACAATGCTATTTAATATAATCCCCACTATTAAAGATCATTTTAATTTAAAAGAACTCTGGCTACACGCATTGAACCTTACATATAAAAGTGAGATCAGGCCTGAAAGAAGGAATCATATATCAAAAATTTACAATTATAGCAAAGATTATCTGAATGGTATAGCAGAAAAAATTTTAAATGTTCTACCCTATCCAATCAAACAAAACAATAAAAACGGGAAACATTATTCCATCTATATATCAAAAAGATTAAAACTTATAAACAAAATAAAGTGGTCTGTAAGAGTAGTAAATGGTAAAATAATATCAATTTTACGACTGATAAAGGTTCTATTTACATTTGACAATGCACTCTCTTACGGTTACTTCAAACTTTCAAAACATACTCCAGGTGTTAAAATACCAAAGATATTTAAAAAAAGTCTGTTGTTATCGTTTATTTATATATTTTTAACCGGAGAAAAGAGAAAAATATTCAAAAATAGTAATAAATTGATACACTATTATTAAAAACAAGAAATGGCGATACAATGATTGTTTTCATATTGACATTTTTCAGTCTGTACGGACTTCTTCATCTTTATGCTTTTCTTAAACTAAAAATCTATTTAAATCCAGGTCTGTTATGGGAAATAAGCATTGCTTTGTTTATGGTTTTAATGATTTTTGTTCCTTTAATAGTACGAATTGCTGAAAAACATGGACTTGAAAAAACTGCAATTATACTGTCATGGATTGGCTATTTATGGATGGCATTAATTGCTTTATTCTTTTTCTTTTCAATTTTTATTGATTTACTGAGATTTTTAATTTTTATTTTTAATCAAATGGCTGGAACAAAGTTTTCTCTGTTTCCATTGGCTAAACTGTATTTTTTTATTCCTTTTTTTATATCCATATTAATGCTGGTTTATGGTTATTTCGAAGCTTTAAATATTAAAACTGAACACATAGAGATAAGAACAAATAAAGTCAAAAGAGATGTCAGAATTGTACAGATCTCAGACCTACATATTGGACTCATTATAAGAGAAAGTAGAGTAAAAAAAGTTACTCAAAAGATTAGGGAGATAAATCCTGATATTGTAGTTTCAACAGGTGATTTAGTTGATGGTCAGATTAACGGTATAACCAAAATCGTAGAAATACTGAAAGAACTTCAACCTCCATTTGGTAAATTTGCAGTTACGGGAAATCATGAATTTTATGCAGGGCTCAAACAGGCTTTAGTATTTACCGAACAGGCAGGATTCCAAATTTTACGACAGGAAGGGATTTACATTGATGAGTTAGGCATAAACATTATTGGAGTCGATGATTTTGAGGTAAAAAGATATGACTCTACAAAAATTTTATCTGAGGAAGAAGTTTTTGAAAAATTCAGAAAACCAGGATTTACTATTTTACTCAAACACAGACCTTTTGTGAACGATAAAACAAGGCAATTTTTCGATCTTCAACTTTCAGGACATACTCATAAAGGACAATTTTTCCCGTTCAGTATAGTCACAGCCCTTTATTACACCAAGGATTCAGGATGCATAGAAGACACTAATGGTTGTCATTTATATATCAGCAAAGGAACAGGAACATGGGGTCCACCAATAAGAATTTTTGCTCCACCTGAAATTACTGTTATTGATATTAAAAGACTAGATTAAAAGTGCAGAACATCATTGTAATCATAAATGTTATAGAGCATTTTGAACATGCTGAATATTCAAATACTCTTTTATCCTTGCAACAGCTTCTGGAATTGCTGCAACCACCTTTGATGAACATTCTCTGCTTAATGTTTCAACATCTTCCACTTCTACACCGATAATTTTTATTTCTTTAGGCATTTCTTCAGGGAAAAGTTTATAACCAATTCGTATAATCTCAAAAATTGACAAGTTATGCGTTCCACTTGCATAAATATTTGCCCAGTAGTCAGAGCTGAATTCTACAATGCTACCAGGTTCTGTCCCTGATTTAACTCCATCAACAATAATCACTTTATCATAACCAAGAATGGAATCAATAATTTGAAAACTAATATTTAGAAGCGAAACTGTATCAACTACTCCCTGAAGTTCCTCTACAATCTTAAGCCCAACTCCATCATCTTTAAAATTAGGGTTACCAATACCAACAACAAGAGTTTTCATTTTTCCTCACTGACTTTTATTATAGAAAAGCGGAGGGCAAAAAACATTTCCCTCCGCTTAAAAAGCATTATCTTAGGCTATTTCAAAATTTCTGAGACTTTTTACAACCTCACCATTATGGTCAACTATATCAATTTTTACTGGAATTCTTCCTGGAAGTGTATGAGTAGAGCATGCAAAACATAAGTCGTATGGACGATAAGCTATTTCAACAAGATTCAGAATTCCTTCATCCACTTTACCATTCTTTATAAAGCTCTCTGCTGCTCTTTTTACAGCTACATTCATTGGTCCTTTGTTATGAGAGGTGGCAACTATAAGATTAGCATCAGTAACAATACCTTTTTCATCAGTCTTATAGTGATGAATCAAGGTACCTCTGGCTGCCTCAACAATTCCTACACCTTCTCCAACAGGTGTTCCAAGTTCCTGTCTGACATTAGGATCTGTAATGCTTTCATCAGAAGCGATTTTCTTAACATTTTCAGCAGCGTTCATAAGCTCAATTGCTCTTGTCCAGTGATATGCAAGGGTATTGTGAACAGGCTTACCCCCAAAAGCAGCCAGCATTTTTTCATAGGCTTCCTGTGCAAGTGGAGTATCAAAACCATTTCCAACATTGAATCTTGCCAAAGGTCCAACACTGTAAATGCTTGTTCCATCGCCATCTGCAAGACCCGTCCAGCCAATTTTCTTCAAATATGGTGCTTTCTGATAACTCCATGGAAGAGTTTTTTCTGCAATATAATCAAGATATTCAATACCCTTAAACCTTCCAATTTCATTACCCTTTGTATCTACAATTTTCTGCGTCCCATCATAGTATGTCACTTTATTGTTTTCATCAACAGTACCGAGATAATTACTTACAACTTTGTAAACATTACCTGTTACAAGCTCCATATATTCCTTGTTCTGTAACACAACTTTATCAAATACATCAAGGGTGAGCTTGCCAAGTTCAATACAGTCATCAGCGAGTTTTAAGATTTCCTGTCTTTCTTCTTCTGTAATTCTCTTTGACCATCCACCTGGAATTGCTGCAACTGGATGGCTTGTCCTTCCGCCTGTGATTTCAAAGATTCTAACAGCTGAAAATCTTTTCTTTAAAACAAGCTTTCCAACATCTGCACCCACTTTTAGAACAAGACCTATAAGATTTCTTTCAGCAGGTGAGGCTGTTGGTCCGCATACAAAATCAGGAAAACCAAGAGCATAAAGAATTCCTGTATGGTCTTCAACAAGATGTGCATTATAGAAAAGTTCTCTAATTTTTTTTGCTGTTGGAGTTGGTTGTACTCCATAAACTGCATCTGCAGCCTTCACTGAGGCTGTAAAATGAACGCCCCTTCAAACTCCGCAAATTGTGCTAACAGTTCGAGGAACTTCCTCAATAGGCATCCCCTGCAGAAATTTTTCATATCCCATGAACTCAACGACCTGCATAAAGGCATTTTCTACGTTTCCATTTTCATCAAGAAAGATTGTAACTTTACCATGGCCTTCTAGCCTTGTCATCGGATTAATTTCGATTTTCTTCATTCCATTTCCCCCCTTATGGGTTATTTTTCTTATTATTTCTTTCAGTCCCATTTTTTATCTCTTTATTCTTTTACCGAGAAAAGACCCGGGTAATGTATATCTATAAAACAAATGTACAGGATCTGGAATCTGGTCAACAAGTTCTTCGTTGTCAAGCATACTTGCAATAGCGCTAATTGCTCTTAAACCAAAATCCTTTACTCCAGGGATTGGTCCACCACATCCTCTGCATGGAATATTTGCAGCAGGACATTTTGCACCACAATCACCCTGAGTTACAGGACCAAGACAGAGATATCCCTCTTCAAGAAGACAGGCACCTTCTGTAGGTGTTCCCTCTATTGTTCTCTTGACAGTTGTTGCCAGCTTCTTTGGTTTGCCCTGTAATACAGGATTTCTACCGCATACCTCACAAACAGCCTTACCCATTGTAATCCAGGATCCAGGAGGTGGCAATTGTCCTGAAAGCAAAGCTGTAAATGCTTTTCCTATATGTTCATGATAAGGAGGGCATCCTCCTATATAGTAGTCCACTTTTACAACTTCATCAAGAGGTCTTGCATCCATAAGAGTTGGCAGAGTTAATTCATACTTGCCATCAACAACAACTGATGTCTGAGGCAATATTTTTTCCGGATTATCTGTACTGAAACTATTAATGTATGCTTTATCAAGCAATTGATCAGTTGTATGAAGGTTAACAAGTCCTTTTATGCCACCACAGGATGCACAGATACCAAAAGCTATCATTACCTTTGATTTCTGTCTTAATACCTTTGCTATATGTTCATGTTCTGAATTTCTTACATTTCCTGAAAATAATGCAACATCTATTGAACCATCTGGCATTGCCTCCAGATCTTTATATTTAACATCTGCCACTGTTGGTGCCCAGAAAACTATATCTAAGGCAAGTGCAACATCCACCAGTGCTTCGGCTAAATCCACAACAGCAATATCACATCCTCCACATCCTCCGGCAAGGTAATACGCTAGTTTAGGTTTGCTCATTGTGCTCCTCCTTTCAATGGATTTGGTCCAAGTTCTCTTATTTTTGCATCAAATGCTGTCATGGCTTCAGAAAATTTTTTGCCCTCACTTCCTGAAATCCATTCTAGTTGAATTCTATCTGCTTCAATTCCAAGATCTGTTGCAACTCTTTTGAATAGTTTGAATCTGCGTATTGCTTTGTAGTTGCCCTCTTTGTAGTGGCAGTCACCAAAGTGACATCCACCTATAAACACTCCATCTGCGCCTCTTTTGATAGCTTCTGCAATAAATTCAGGTTCAACTCTTCCACTACATGGCACTCTTATAATATGCGCTGTTGGAGGATAGCTATACCTCAGGCTTCCTGCCAGGTCTGCACCTGCATATGTACACCAGTGACAGGCAATAACAAGAATTCTTGGCTCCCATGCCATCTTAATTACCTCCTTTTATCTTAGTTATTACTCCATTTAAAGGAATTGAAGCCATCGCAATTGCCTTTTCTACATCAGCACCAAGAGCTAGAGCAGTAAGCTGAGCAATATGAAGGGCGGGAATTTTATAATTATGTTTTTTCTGCTCTACAAGAAGTGCCTGACCTGCATCAAACTGCAATAAACAGGAACTACAGCCCATAACTGTTACATCTGGATCTATTTCTTCTTTGATTACATCAAGCTTCTTTTTAAAAAGAGCCAAAGATTTTTCTGGTGCTGTTGACCTTAATGCACCCATACCACAGCAATCAGTAATTGTACTGTAATGAGGTGCAACACCACCCATTGCCTCACATAGCTCTCTCAATCTCGTTGGCGCAAAAGGATTGTTCTCATTTTTTGGGAAAGCTCTACTTGGCCAAAGATTGTGGCAGCCTGTCTGAACAGCACATTTTAAACCATTTAGATTATATTTAACTTTTGATTTGAGATTATCCATACCTATTTCTTCATAAAGAAAATTTGGAAAATTCCAGACTGTTGTTGTTCCCTTGTATTCCTTGCCAACTTTTGCCAGAATTTTATTTACCTGCTGTTTAATTTCTGGATGTTTGTCCATGTAATATTTTGCTTCATTGAGAGACCCATAACATGAACCACAACCGGTTATAATATCAACACCTTTTTCTTCTGCAATAGTTAAATTCCATGCAGATGCAGCAGCCCATCCAACAAGGTCCAATGATGGCATTGTTCCATATGCAGGACAACAAGTTGCACCTTCAAGATCTACTACTTCTACATCCAGTTCATTCAGCATGTATCTTGCTGAATATTCAACATCCGGTCTATTAAACGGGATATTACATCCAAGAAAAAATCCTATCTTTTTCATCTCTATCCTCCTTAATCAAGCGGGAATGGTGCTATTTCTTCCAAGACAGTTTGTTTTAAAACTTCCTGGTATTTTTTCCTTAAATCATCAAAACTCAAAGCTGTTGGCGGTTTTTCAGGAAGTCCGGCTTTCTTTCTTCTTTCTTCAAATCCCTTTGGAAATACAGCATGTCCGAATCTATAAAGATTTCTTAATCCTTCATAGGTATTTGCAGGGCAGGATTCAACTCTAATAGCTGATCTTCTTACAGCCTGTATCACTTCATATGGTTTTATATCCATAGGACAAATTTCCACACAACGATTACATGATTGACACCCCCAAACTGAAGGATCATCAAGAAGAACATCCCTTAACCCCATGTTAGCTGCCTGAATGATTCTTTTAATAAAAAATTCTAAACCAGCCAACGCCATCGGACATGTGGATGCACACTTGCCACACTGTATGCATTCCCTGATTTCATCTGCTCCAAACCCCTCAAGTTCTTTTACAAAACTTTCATCAGCCTGGGTAAGATCAATGACATTTACACCACCCTCTTCCATGTTTTCCTCCTTCTATTTTATTGTTTTATGCCTCTGTTAATGCCTCTATCTGTGCCATTATCTGATCTGTTGTAAATCCATGGAATGTTATAGCCCTGGATGGACACGCTGAAGCACAAACTCCACAACCAGCACAGAGTGCAGGTTCAATTTTTGCTTTTTCCTTACCTTTATACTCTTCAAGTTTAATTGCACTATAAGGACAAAGTGGAACACAAACGCCACAACTACTGCATTTATCTCTATCCACTTCTGAAACTATAGCTTCAAATTTAATTTTTCCAGGAATAATCAAAGCTGCTGCTGCTGATGCTGCTGCACGGGACTGAGCAATTGATTCTGGAATATCCTTTGGTCCTTGAACGCATCCAGCAATAAATACTCCTCTTGCTGCTGTCTCAACAGGGTAAAGTTTTGTGTGAACCTCTCTTAAGAATCCTTCTCTTCCACAGGTTGCGCTGAACAGTCTGCTGAGATCATCAACTCCATCAGGAGGCTCAATTGCAGTAGCAAGCACAACCAGGTCAGCATCAAGCTCAACAGGTGAACAGAGGTCAACATCGAAACCTCTCACTCTGAGTTTGCCATCTGGCTTTATATCAACAGCAGATACTCTTCCACCTCTAATAATTTTTGCTCCGAGTTCTCTTGTATAAACATAGAATTCTTCAAAATCTTTACCTGCTGTTCTGACATCGATGAAGAATAAATATAACTTGATATCAGGATATTTTTCTTTTAGAATTCTTGCATGTTTGAGCATATACATACAGCATACCTTCGAACAGTATGGATGATATCTTTCGTCTCTGCTACCCACGCATGAAATCATCGCAATGGTTTTTGGTTTTGTTCCATCTGATGGCCTTTTAAGTTCACCACCGGTGGGTCCAGTGGCTGAAAGAATTCTCTCAAACTCCATTGATGTAATAACATCTGGAGAATTAGGAGAATATTCTTTAAAGTATATCTTGGACATCGGCTTAAAGCCTGTAGCAATAATCACAGATCCAACTTTAAGATTTATATATTCATCTTTATCTTCAAATTTTATTGCATCTGCAGGACATCCCTGTATGCCTTTAGGTGGGATACCTTTTTTACAGATTTCACAAGCTGGCTTACCAGTTTTTTTCATTGACTTAAAATACAAACAGTTCGCTTCATCAATAACCGCTTTCTTGGGAACAGCCTGAGGATACTCTATAAAAGCTGCTCTCCTCTGGTTTAACCCAAAATTATATTCATTTGGAACCCTGGATGGGCATATCTCAGTACATACGCCACAACCAATACACTTGTCCCAATCAATGTATTTTGCTTTTTTCTTTACCGTAATATCAAAGTTTCCAACATATCCTTTGACCTGATCAACTTCTGCATATGTAATAAGCTCTATATTTGGATGCTGGGCGACCTCGCCCGTCTTAGGTGTGAGTATTCAAGCCGAACAGTCCATCGTCGGGAATGTTTTATCAATTTTTGACATATTACCGCCAATAGATGGCTGTCTTTCAACGAGATATACTTTAAGTCCCATGTTCGCAAGATCAAGGGCTGCAAACATTCCTGCTATGCCTCCACCAACAACCATAACTGATTTCTCCATATCTCCATAACGGTCTTCAAGAGGCTCATTAAGTCTAACTTTGGCAACAGCACTTCTTAACAACCTTTTTGCCTTTTCAAAAGCACCAGCTTTATCATGCCAGTGAGGCCAGCTATCCTGATCTCTTATATTGGCCATCTCAAATAAATATCCATTAAGACCGGCATCTTCAACAGCTTTCTTAAATATAGGACCATGAGTTCTCGGTGTACATGCTGAGACAACAACTCTGTCCACCAAACCACTTTTTATATCCTGTTTTATAAGATCCTGACCAGGATCAGAGCACATAAAAAGATAATTTCTTACAACCGCTACGTCTGGCAAACTTTCAGCATACTTTTTCAGTTCTTCGATATTAATGGCACCGGCAATATTCTCTCCACAGTGACAGATATAAACACCCACTTTTGCCATGTTAAGCCCTCCTTTAAATATGGATTTTAATATGTTTAACCTTTTTACCATTTTTCGTAAAATTTGTCAAGACATATTTTTAAATGCTTGCAAAATATCATTTTTTTATGATATTGTTTTTTTACAGCCGGTGTGGTGGAACGGCAGACGCGGCGGACTCAAAATCCGCTGGGAGCAATCCCGTGTGGGTTCAAATCCCACCACCGGCATTTCTTAAAAAGTGGGAAAACCATCAACACGATTCACTCGGCAATTTCAACACTCTCATACTTAATTTTTGATATTCTCTGTCCTACCATTTCAATTACTTTAAAAATCTTTCCATCTATAGTTACTGTATCACCAACCTTTGGAATTCTTTGAAGAGCTGTCAGTATAAAGCCTCCAAGAGTTTCATATTCTTCGGATTCTGCTATATCAATGCCGTAATCTTCCTTTAAATCTCTCACTGAAATAGATGCATCAATTATCATTGAACCATCTGGCATTGTAATTACCGGCATTTCTATATCATATTCATCCCTGATTTCTCCAACAAGCTCTTCAAGAATATCCTCAAGAGTTACCACTCCTGTTACAACTCCATACTCATCAACAACAACAGCCATATGCACTCTCTTTTTCTGCATTTCCTTAAGCAGTATGTTTATCTTCATTGTTTCAGGAACAAACATTGGAGGTTTAAGAAGTCTCTTTATATCTACTCTATCTGGATTTTTAATCAAAGCATTGTAAAAATCCTTTGCATGCATTATCCCTCTGATGTCATTTAAATCTTTTCCTGTAACCGGATATCTCGAAAACTTTTCATCCAGTATAATTTTTTTAATTTCATCAACACTCATATAAATGCTGACAGTAACCATCTGAGGTGCTGGAATCATTATCTCTTTAACTGTTATCTCAGCAAAACTAAATGCACTCTGAATGAGCTGTCGCTCTTCTGGTTCAAATATTCCCTTTTCTTCTCCTTCTTCTATAAGAAGTTTCAGTTCTTCCTGAGATATAAATCCTCTCTGTGAAAAAGCTCTAAGACCAAAAGGTTTCAGAATAAAATTAGTGCTTACTGTCAGAATCTTTACAAGAAAATATGTTATTTTTGAAAAATTATCGATAAATTTAGCTGTTTTCAGACTCACCCAATCAGGGTTGTAAAGTCCTATTGATTTTGGAATAAGTTCGCCAAGAACAACTGAAAAATAGGTTATCAGTATCACAACAACAGCGATTGATATTGGTTCTGCAGAGACTTTTACAAAATCAATTGGTACGGATTCAATAAGAGGTTTTATGTTTTTTACCGCATAAGCACCTGCTATAGCAGATGCAAGACTTCCTATAACATTTATCCCAACCTGAATTGTTGCGAGAAATCTATCAGGATTTTCTTTAAATTTATTGACTATTAAAGCACCTGGTTTCCCTTCTTCAATCAGCTGTTTTAATCGAGATTTTCTTAACGTAACAACACTAATTTCAGATGCAGCAAACACGCCATTTAAAATAATAAGAAAAAATATCAGGAAAATTTCATTCATATCGTATTGTAAAACTCATGAAAAAGGTAGCTAAAATTTTTTAATTTTTTCAACTAAAGCTAATGCCACCTCCTGTGTTCCTACTGGTAGAGTTGAATCATCCGATGATTTCATATCATAGGTAAGAACTTTACCTTCTTCAATTATCTCAGCAACAGCTCTTTCAATTTTATTTGCTGCTTCAAACTCTCCTATATGTCTCAGCATCATAACCGCACTTAGAATCATAGCAAAAGGATTAACCTTATTCAATCCCTTATATTTTGGCGCACTTCCATGAGTTGGTTCAAATACTGCATATTCATCTCCAATGTTTGCACCGGGAGCCAGACCAAGTCCACCAATAAGACCTGCTGCGAGGTCACTTATTATGTCTCCATATAGATTCGGTAAAACCAAAACATCATAAAGCTCAGGTTTTTGAACAAGCTGCATACACATGTTATCG
>Ga0208823_1002001_pt1 | contig 15567 bp, 7 predicted proteins | sample AD_UKC075_MetaG_FD_184440 | JGI IMG/M metagenome (GOLD analysis project Ga0208823, IMG submission 184440) | Active sludge microbial communities of municipal wastewater-treating anaerobic digesters from USA - AD_UKC075_MetaG (SPAdes) (version 2) | ecosystem: Engineered > Bioreactor > Anaerobic >... | reverse complement strand
GGCCGGCTTCACGCCGCACGCGCTGGCCTGCGACGGCCAGGGTGGCCGCTGGGCGCTGGACCGGGTCAACCGGCGCCTGGCACGCATCGCCGGCACGCCGTTCCCCGACCGGGGCGATGTGGTCGACGACAGCGGCACCTTCCGCCCCGACCCCGAGAACTCCGACGACGCCCGCATCGAACTGCTCGACGCTGGCCTGCTGGATGCGTCCACGCGCCCGGTGGCGCTGGCCGCCAGCGCGGCCGGCCGGCTGGCGGTGATCGCCTGGGGTGCCGACGGCGTGCTGCAGCTCAGCGTGGTCGATGGGGGCCGGCTCTCGGCACGCCGCATGCTCGACGAGGCCGCGTACGCCCATGCCGTCGCCTGGATCGACGAGCAGCACCTGGCGCTGAAAGTGAGCGACCTGGCCGAGGTGCTGGTCTACGCGGCGGATGGCCCGTCGACCGCGCCGCTGGGCCAGCGCTGGCCTTGCGCCGACGCGGCGCCGGGCGGTTTCGTCGCGGGCCCCGACTGGCCGCCGCGGCTGCCGCTGGTGGCCAGTGCCGACGTGCCTGCGGCCAGCCTGGACCCGGGCGTGCGCTTCAGCCGGCCCCTCGTGCCGCTGGCCTGGCGCGGTTTTGCCGCCACCGGCGTGGCGCTGGGCCGGCCGGTCGATACCGGCACGCCCGACCTGGTGTGGCACCGGCTGTACCTGGAAGCGGTGATTCCGCCGGGCTGCGCGGTGCTGGTCGAGCTGGCCGCCGACGACGACGCCGAGGCGCTGGACGACCCCGCCACGCCGCCACGCTGGTCGCCCCATGGCTTCGGCGACGCCAGCGCGCTGGCCGCGCTGGACCTGCCGGCCGACACCCCCCGCGCCGCCTGGTGCCCGCAGGCCAGCGAGCTGCCACACCACGGCTCGCTGCTGGGCTGCGCACCGCAGGCGGGGCGTGTGGGCCTGTTCGGCGTGCTGGTGCAGCGCGCCGGCATGCAGCTGCGTGATCTGCGTGGCCGCCACCTGCGGCTGCGGCTCACGCTGCTGGGCAATGGCCGCGCCAGCCCGCTGGTGGCTGGGTTGCGTGCCTGGGGCGGCCGGTTCTCGCATGTGCGGCGCTACCTGCCCGAGCTGTACCGCGACGACGCGGTGTTCGACCGCGAGGCCACCGGCCGCGCCACGCGGCACGACTTTCTCGACCGCTTCGCCGCGCTGTTCGAGGGCGTGCTGACGCCGCTGGAAGACCGCATCGCCGATGCCCGCGTGCTGACCAGCCCGGCCAGTGCGCCCGACGACGCCCTCGACTGGCTGGCGCGCTGGACCGGCGAGCGCTTCCCCGCCCGCCTGCCGCGTGACCGGCGCCGTGCCTGGCTGCAGCAGGCGCCGGCGCTGCGCACCGAGCGCGGCACGCTGGCCGGCCTGCGGCGCGCACTCGACGTCGCCACCGGTGGCGCCGTGGCGCAAGGCCGCATCGTCATCGTCGAAGACCACCTGCTGCGCCGCACGCTGGCCACGCTGATCGGCATCGACCTGGGCCGTGCCGACGATCCGCTGTTGCCGGGCCTGATCGTCTCGGGCAACGCCTTTGTCGGCGACACCCTGGTGCTGGGCGATGCCGATGACCCGCAGGTCCGGCGCGAGTTCCTGGCCCTGTTCGGCGACGAGATCGACAACGAGGCCGAGCGGCTGACCGTCGCCAGCGTCCATGACCGCACCGCCCACCGCGCCACCGTGCTGGTGCATGAAGGTCTGGACGCCACGCTGGTCGACATGGTGCGCAGCGTCGCCGACGAGGTGGCGCCGGCCCATGTGGCGCTGAAGGTGATTGCCGCGCGCGAGCCCTTCCTGGAGGGCATCGCGTCGCTGGTCGGCGTCGACAGCTACCTGCGTGCGCCGCTGCCGCTGCAGCCGGTGCGCATCCAGCGCAGCCGCATCGGCCGGGGCGACCGCATCACCGGCGGTGGCGCGCTCGACCCGCGGCTGGACGACAGCGCCACCCTGGTCGGCCACGACGGCGTGCCGCGCGCCCGGCTGCAGGGCGCCGCCGCCACACCGCAGCCGGGGCAGGGCGGTCGCATCCTGCTCGACGGCACCGCATCCGATCCCCCTGCCGGCGGTGCGATTGCACGCTGGCGTTTCACCCGTCTGCCCACCTGATCACCCTGAAGGAGAGGCGCCATGGCCAAGCTCGACATCAATGTCCCGTTCGAAACCGACCAGCCGACCATCGTGGTCGATGTCGACCCGCAGCAGCCGCTGCCGCGTGGTCGCCACCGCTTCCAGCTGGAGGTGGTCGACGACTCGGGCAATGTCTCGGCGCCCGACGTGATTGACGTCATCGTGGCCGACCGCGAGCGGCCGACGGCGGTGCTCAACGGCCCGTCCATCGCCGACCTTGGCAAGCCCTTCGAGCTCACCGGCGCCCGGTCCTTCGACATCGGCGGCGAGATCAAGGCTTACCGCTTCACCTACCTCGGCCCCAACCTGCGGTGACCACGATGGCCGTGCTGCCGCTGGGCAGGCCGCTGGAGTCGAAGGCGGCCACGCTGCTGGTCGAGAACAAGCTCGCCGCCGGCCAGCACCGCTTCGCGCTGGTGGTGATCGACGGCGACGGCAACGAGAGTGCGCCGGATGTGCTGACCGTCACCGTGCGCAGCCCCACGGCGCCGCCCATCCGCCTGCGCACGCCAGTCGCCCCCACGCCCGCCACCCGGCCAGGACGCATCCCATGACCACCCTCACCGCCGCCAACGAGGAAGCCGACACCCTGGCCGTGCCGGTGGCGCCCGACCGGCCCTACCACGCCACCGGCGTGCTGCTGGGCGCCGACGACTTCCGCGACGAGCAGACCTACCACCGTGCCCGCCTGGCCCGCGCCCTGGCCTACCTGGCCGGCAGCGGCACCCTGGTCGGCCTGCGGGCGGTGGTCGAGGCCAACGCCGCCGGCACTGTGCATGAGCTCAAGGTGCTGCCGGGTCTCGCCATCGACCGCCTGGGCCGGCTGATCGAGGTGCCGCGCGCCTGGTGCCTGCGGCTGCAGCCGTGGTGGGCGGCGCGCACGGCCGATGAGCTGCGCGCCGCCCATGGCGCCCAGGGCGTGGTGGTGGATCTCTTCCTGCGCTTTGCCGCGGTGGCGCGCGGGCGCACGCCCAGCTTCGCCCAGGGCGCCTTCGACGCCACCGATGCCACCGTGCCCAACCGCCTGCGCGACGCCTTCCGCTTCGACATCGTGCTGCGCCCCGATGCGCGCAGCGCGCCCGACACTGCCATGCTGCCCACCTCGCGCTTCCAGGCGCTGGAAGGGGTGGCCGAGGCCGACCGCGCCACCGCCCTGGCCGATGCCCTGCTCGACGGCTGGGCCGAGGCCAACCCGCATGCGCACGACCTGGCCCGGCCCGACAGCACGGTGCTGCCGCCGCTGCCCGAACATGGCGCGGGCCTGGCGCTGGTCGACACCACGGCGCTGTTCCTGGCGCGGCTGCGCATTCCCACGCTGCAGCTGCCCGACGACGTGACGCCGGGCGCCAAACCCGACCCCGACTTCGCCACGCTGGACGCCACCCGCATCGACAACCGCAGCCGGCGCTTCGCGGTGCCGGCCGATGCCTTCGCTGCGCTGATATGACTCACCCCCTACGCGCTTCGCACGCCCCCAAGGGGCACCGCCAGCGGCCCGGCGAAGCCGGTTCCGCGGCGGTCGCTGGCTGCATCCGTGACCTGCGGCGCCCGCCGCGCGCGGCGCGTTGGGACAACTGAAAGGCTTGCCATGCCGATCGCCAACATCCCGCTGGTCCGCCTGGGTGCCGCCAGCGGCACGCAGCGCACCGTGATCGACACCGAGACCGCGCGAACCTTGCGCGAGGCCAACCTGCTGGTGGAGGAATCGCACCGCGTGCGCCCGCGCTGGTTCGACGGCAAGTTCCTCGCCGCGCGTGACCTGACACGCGAGCAGGCCTACTTCCTGGCGCGCCAGGCCGGCTTTGCGCGCGGCCTGGGCGCGGGCGTGGTCGAAGGGCTGGACGTGGCCGCCGGCAGCGTGGGCACCGAGCTGCGCGTGGGGGCCGGCTTCGGCACCACCAGCGCCGGTGAGCTGGTGGCGCTGACCGGCGAGGTGCGGGTGTCGCTGGCCCAGCTGTTCACGCTGCAGACGCTGGCGCAGCAGCTGGGCACGGCGCGCCGGCCGGCGCCGCCGCTGCGCAACCGCACCGGCGTCTTCGTGCTGGGCCTGCGCCCGCTGGAATTCGCGGCCAACCCGGTGGCCGCGTACCCGACGAGTCTGGATGCGCAGCGTGTGGTGGAGGCCGGCGACATCGTCGAGGCCAGCGCGCTGACCCTGCACCACCTGCGCGACGCCCCGGCCGAGCGCCTGCAGACGCTGCGCGGCGACCTGGCGCGCGAGGTCTTCGTGCAGCAGGCCGGCCCGGCCCTGCCGGCCGAGGTGCTGCCCATCGCCGTGCTGGCCCTGGCCGGCGACCAGGTGCTGTGGATCGACACCCACCTGGTGCGGCGCCGCGCCGGCCAGGCCCATGCCGACGTGCTGGGCTTCGGCTTTGCGCCGCGCCTGCTGCGCGAGGCCCACCTGGCGCAGTACCGCAGCCAGCTGGCCGACGTGATGGCGCGCCCGCTGGGTGCCCGGCCCAGCGCCGCGGCCTGGTTTGCCGCGCTGCCGCCGGCCGGCCCGCTGCCGGCCGCGGCCATCGACGCCCGCGACTTCAGCCAGAGCTGGCTGCCGCCGGGCGTCAGCGCCGAACTGACCCTGGTGCCCGAGGACGAGATCCCGGTGCTGGTCGAGGAATCGCTGACCCTGCCGCCCATCGACCTGTCGCTGACCGCCGCCGAGCAGGCGTCCACGTCGGTGGCCATCCTGGTGCCGGTGCCGCGCGAGGCGCTGGCCGCACGCGTGCAGGCGCTGCAGCAGCGGCTGACCCGCCCCCTGGTGGCGCCCGCCACCAAGCTGGTGGCGCGGCGCACGCCGGCCGACACGCTCAAGCTGCTGCAAACCGCGCGTCTGGTGCGCACCGGCATCGTGCCGGTCTCCACCGTCGATCCCGCCGATGCCGCCTGGGCGGCCCTGCTGTCGACCACCGAGGTGCTGTGGTACGCCCGCCGCCGCAGCGTGGCGCTGCGGCCCGAACAAGAGGGCGTGGCGGTGGTGCTGCGCAGCGACGGGCCCACGCCCGACGCCATCGTCGACAGCCGCTTCGACGCGCTGGGCGTGGCCGACCGCGTGAGCAGCCTGCTCGACCGCAGTGATTCGCTGGCGCGGGCCGAGGTGGTCAAGCTGCTGGCGGCGGAGAAGTTCGCCTCGCCGCTGCTGGCGCAGACCGCGCTGGCGCAGTTGGAAGCGCGGGTGTCGGCGAACAAGACCCTGGACCAGGCGGCGGTGGCCGAGGTGGCTGCCACGCTGAACGCGCCCGGCGTGGCCGATGGCCTGGCGACGCTGGAAGCCGCCCGGCCCGACCTGGTGGCCGATGCCGGCACGGTGGCCAAGCTCGCGGCCAGCGAACAGCTGGTCGAGGTCGGCCGCACGCTGTCGCGTGCCACCGGCTTCGAGGCGCAGAAGCTGGCCGACGAGATCAAGCTGGCCCGCGGCAAGCTGAACCTGGACCGGGTGCTGGCCGTGCGTGCCGGGGTGGTCGGCGGCACGGTCAAGCCCGGCTGAGGAGCGCACGATGGCGATCCCCAACGACCTTTCCGGCCGCCTGGACGGCGCGCGCATTGCCGCGCTGCAGGTGCGTGGCCCGGCCGGCAGCGGCCTGCGCCTGGCCAGCGGCGAGACGCCGGTGGCCGTGCAGCCGCGGTTGTCGTCGACCACGGCACCCGACGGCGCGCGGCGCCTGAACGCCTTTGCCGGCCGCGCGCTGACCGCGCCGCTGCTGCAGGCCGAGCAGGATGCCCGCGCCCGCCGCGGGGCGTTGCTGAACCGGGCGCTGTCGGCGGGTGTGGTGAGCGGCCTGGGCCTGGCCTTCGACGATGCGCCGGTGGCTGCCGACCTGGCCGCGCCCCGCCGCATGACGCTGGACGCCGGCAGCGGCCTCACCGCTGGCGGCGAGGAGGTGATCGTGCCTGCCGCGCTGGGCTTCGATGCGCTGGCGCTGCCGGTGGTGGCGCCGCCCTGGCTGCTGTCCGATGCCGATGCGCCGCCCGAACTGCCGCCGGTGGCCGATGGCAGCGTGCTGCTGGCCCGCGCGGTGGGTCGGCCGCTGCGCACACTGGCCGGCCTGGGCCGGCCGGTGCCGCGTGCCGGGCTGGTGCTGCTGGAGCCCGTCGAGCACCGCCGTGTCGATGGTGCCGACCCCTTCGACCAGTGCGAGCGCGACCTCGACGCCGAGGCCTTCGAGGACCAGGTGCGGCAGGACGCGTCGCGCCTGGTCTTCTACCCCTGGCCCGACGAATGGCTGCCGCTGCCGGCGCCGGGCGACGCCTGGCGCAACCAGCTGGCGCACCGCATCTTCGAGCGCGAGGCCGCCTTGCTGGCAGACGGTGGCCAGGACGGCAGCCAGGCCATGCCCTGGCATGCCGTGGGCGTGCCGCTGGCGCTGGTGGCCTTCGACGCCGACTGGCGGCCGCTGTTCGCCGACCGCGCCGCGGCGGTGCGTGCCGGCGGCCGGCCGCGCGGCGGGCCACGCTTCCTGTGGCAGGCGCGCATCGACCAGCTGGGCGAACACCTGGCCGAGGCGGCGGGGGCCGGCGCCGACAACGCGGCCCTGTCGCGCCAGCTGCGCGTGCTGCCGCCGGCCGGCCTGCTGCCGCGCGACGCCATCGACGCCCGCAGCGGCGTGCAGCGCTTCTTCCCGGCCACGCTGGACGTGAGCGCGGTGCCGCTGCCCATCGAGCAGCTGGACCATGTGTTCGAGGCCGCCGCCGGCCTGGCGCCGGTGGACCTGGCGGTGCGTGACCGCATCGTCGTGCACGTGCCGGTGCCGCAGGCGGTGTGGACGCCCGACCTGCTGCGCACCGAGGTGGCCGATGCCGACGGCACGATTGCCGCGGCGATCGAACGTGACGTCGAGGCCCGGGCCGACTGGCTGCGCCGCCGCCAGCGCCAGCGGCTGCAGCAGCATGCGTTGCAGCTGGCCGCCGACGGCCCGGTCAACACCGACCCGGTGACGCCCGCCGCCGACGACCCGGCGCGGCTGGAGGACGAGCGCTTCGACGCCCGCGTGCCGGCGCCCGCCGGGCTGCTGCACCGCTCGGCCCGCGCCGCCGGCGTGCACCAGCACTACCTGGACCGCGCCACGCGCACGCTGGCGCTGCAACCCGGCGACCAGCTCTATGCCTGGGTGCTGCTGGACCGCGAGGCGCCGCCGCGTGAACTGATGCTGCAGTGGCAGGTGGGCGCCAGTTGGGAGCACCGCGCCTACTGGGGCGACGACCTGATCGCCTGGGGCCAGGACGGCACGCCGTCGCGGCGGCAGCAGTCGACTGCCACGCCGCCGGCCGTGCCCACCACCGGCACCTGGCAGCGGCTGGTGATGGCACCGGCTGCGCTGGGCCTGGAGGGCACCACCATCAACGGCGTGGCCTTCACCCTGTTCGACGGCCAGGCCGCCTTCGGCCCCTGCGGCGTCTTGCGCAACGGCGCCGAGCAACCTTGGCTCGACCAGGCCACGCTGGACAGCGGCACGCAGCGCGGCGACGGCGAGGCCTGGACCTTGGTCGACGACGCGTGGCGCGCCGTGCCGTTCGAGGCCGGCTTCGACACCACGACGGCCGATGGCGCGACCCTGTCCAGCGCCCTGGCCGCGCTGGTGGCCGACCCGCTGGTGGCGACGCGTGAACTGGCGCCCGTCACCGGCGACGACAGCAAGCTGGTGCCCACCGAGGCCGACCCGGCGCTGCGCGGCTTCCGCACCCTGCCGGCGCTGATCGCCGCCAACGGCCTGCGCGCCACGGTGGCGGACCTGGCCAGCCGCATCGACGAGGCCGACGACGCGATCAACCTGGGCTACCTGCGGGTGCAGACCGACCTGTACCGCCTGCGCCAGACGGTGCTGAAAAGCTCGCAGGCCAGCCGCTTCGCGGTGTCGCCGGCGCTGACCCAGATCGCCGACCTGGACAACGCCAGCGCCACCCGCGAGCAGTTGTCCGACTTCTACGACACGGTGCGCACCGGCAAGCCGGTGGCGGCGCCCGCCGACCGCACCGCGCCACCGGTGTTCACGCTGCGCACCCGGGTGGCCCCCCGCACCACCGGGCCGGCCGGGATGGCGGCCGCCGCGGCACCGCAGGCGGCGGCCGCGGCGGGCCTGGGCGCCCACATCGCCAGCAACGTCGGCGGCATCGGCATGGCGGTGGGCGGCACCAGCGCCTCCATCGGCACGCTGGCGTCATTGAACGTGCTGAAGGCGATGCAGGGCGTGGGCGCAACGGCGCAGCCGCTGCCGTTCATCAACGTTGTGGGCGCGCAGGCGCAGCTGAACCTGGCGGGCCTGCTCGGCAAGGACCTGCTGGCCCGGGCGGCCGATGCCAGCGCCGTGGCACCGACACCCACGCCCAAGACCGTCACCGAAGCCAGCGCGCTGACCGGCAAGGCCGAGATCCGCACCACGTCGATCGCCTCGCGGCTGGAGCGCCCGCGCGCCATCGAGGCCAAGGACTTCACCGTCGCAACCCGGCTGGAAGTCATCGGCAAGCTGGCGGCGCTGGGCCTGGACCTGGACGACCTGGACGTGCCGGGCATCGCGCAGGTGCCGGCCGCCGGGCAGGGTGCGTTCGACCCCGCCGGCCAGCCGCTGCGCACGGCGCCGGTCAAGCTCAAGGCGCTGCGCAGCCGCTTCACGGCGCTGGCGTCCGACCCCGATCCCGAGGACAAGGCGCGCGACGAGTCGGCCTATTTCCTGGGCGGCGTCGACCTGTCGGACCACACCATCGCGGTGCTGCGTGCAGCCGAGGGCATCGTGCGCGGCTACCGCGACGCGCTGGCCCGCTGCAGCAAGGCGCTGGCGGCCATCGACGCCAGCCTGGCCGCACTGGCGCCACGGCTGGCGCTGATCGACCGTGAACTGGCCGAAGCCCGCCAGGACGTGGCCACCGCCCGCGCCCTGCTGGCCGAGGAGATCGACCGCGCCACGCGCCTGAACGCGCAGCGCGACGCCATCATCGCCGAGCACGCCACCTTCCTGGCCTTCGCCCGGCCGCGTGCCGGCCTGGTGCCGGCCGCCCTGCCGTGGCGGGTGCTGGACAACGCGCTGGAGCCCGATGCCGTGCCGGCCTGCCTGGCCGCCCACGACGAGCCGCCCGGCGACGTGGCGGCCCTGCTGGGCATCGTGCGCCAGGCGCCGGCCGACTGGTTCCCGGCGGTGCGCGCCCACCTGGCCCTGCTCGACAGCCATCTGGCCGCCGACCGGGTGCTGGCGGCGTTGCCGGCCGGCGTCACGGTGACCAGCGTCAGCGCCACCACGCTGACCGCCGGTCTGGCCGGCAGCCTGAGCCAGAAAAGCGCCTTCGATGCGCTGCGCGTGCAGGCCGATGTGGTGGGCCGCGTGCGTGCCCAGGCGCAGCAGGCGGCAGGCCTGGCGCTGGGTGCGGCGGTCAGCATGGGCCTGGTCGAGAAGATCGGCCTGATCGCCCGCGGCGCGGCACTGGCCGACCTGGCCGCCGCCGCGGCCGGCCGCGACGAGCTGAACCGCCGTGTCACCGTCGAGCTGGCCCGCATCGCGCAAGTGGCCACCTGCCTGCATGCGCGGCTGTCGGGCGTGCGCGCCGCCGTGCGGATGGACTGGGCCGAGCGTTTCAGCCAGTTCGACGCCGTGGGCGACCTGGGCGATTTGTCGACCCTGCCGCACATGGCCGGGCTGCCGCGTGACGACCGCACCGACATCGTCGAGCTGGCGGCCTGGCTGCGCGGCCGGGCCGACCGCGACAACCCGCGCGCCGTGGCCCTGATGGCGACCCTGGTGCGGGTGTGCGTGTTGGCCGCCAGCCACAGCCCGGCCGGCCAGCTGCTGACCGGCCGCCTGGTGCGCCCGGTGCCGCTGAACCCCGGCGTGCGCTTCGAGGTGCAGCCCAGCGTCGCCCACCTGGCCGAGCGCCTGCGCGTGGGCATGGCCGTGCGCCTGCTCGACCCGGCCCTGGGCGACAGCGCGGTGGCTGCGCAGGCGGTGGTGGCCGATGTGGTCGGCGGCATCGCCCAGGTGCAGGTGACGCAGGTGCTGCGGCCGGGCTTCGTGCCGGGGGCGAAGGCCAGCGTGCACTTCCTCCTGGCCTGAACCGGCCTGAACTGGCCTGATGCCATGGCCCCGGCCGAGCTGACGATCCACCGGCTGCGCCTGGGCCCGGCGGCGCCCCCCATGGCCGCGCGCCTGGCGGTGCAGCTGGGCGACGCGCTGCGCACCAGCAGCAAGCCCGCCGACCTGCTGCACCGCCATGTGCTGGTGCGCCGGCTGCGGCTGCGCCTGCCGCGCGCGGCGTCGGCGCAGGGCATCGCCGTGCAGCTGGAGCAGGCCTGGCAGCGCATCGCCGCGCTGGCCGTGCCGCTGGACCAGGCGGTGGACGCCGACGACGCGGTGTGGGCGCCCAGCGAGCCGGCGGCGCGTGCCGCGCTGGTGCGGCGCTGGGTGCGTGGCGAGGTGCCCACGGCCTGGTTCTGGCAGCGCATCGCCCGGCCTGCGGGCGATGCTGCAGGCGGCGCGTGGCCGCAGCGTGCGCTGCGCTTGATGCGGGCGCCGCTGGTGGTCGACGGGCCGCTTGGCGCCACCGCCCTGCCCGGTGATGGGCCGGTGCCGTCGCCCGCTGCGCCGGCACTGCGCCCGGTGCTGCAGGCGCTGGCCGAGGCCGGCCTGTTGCCGCGCCTGGCCGTGGCCCTGACGGCTGCCGAGGCGCGGCAGTTGATGGACCTGATCGAGGCCCAGGCGCTGGTGGCAGGGGCGGTGTTGCCGCTGCCGCTGCCGACATTGCCCGGCACGGCGCCGGCGGCCAGCGTGCCAACGGCATCGGCGGGCGTGCTGCTGCGGGCCCGGCAACTGCTGCAGGCGCGGCTGGGCGATGCGCCGCTGGCGACGATGGCGGCGGCATGGTCCGACGCATCGGCCAGCGTGCGCGCCTTGCCACGGGCGGGCGATCCCGCTGCGCCGACGGCCCCGCTGGCGCGGCAGCCGACGCCGCCTGACCCGGATGCCACGGCGGCGGCCGTGCCGTGCCCCGGCATCCCCGCCACGGCCGTCGCCGCGCCACTGGACGCCATCGACACCGCCTGGGCCGGCCTGTGGCTGCTGCTGCCGGTGTTGCTGCGCTGCGGGCTGGAGGCGGCCGACGCGCCGCTGGTGGCCTTCGCCCAGGCGCTGCAGGCGGCGCCCGGGGCGCTGCACATCCCGGGCGACGACCCGGTGCACGGCTTGATCGCCGCGCTGGACCTGCCGCCCGCCGACGCCACCGGCCCCTGGCTGCGCCGGGCCCGGCTGGCGGCCTTGCGCGATGCCCGGTTGCCGCTGCGGCGCATCGCTTTGCGGCGGGGCACGGTGCATGTGTCGGACCTGCGGCTGGACGTGGTGTTTCCCCTCCGCGCCGCTGACGTGCGCATCCGCCGCGCCGGCTTCGACCTCGACCCCGGTTTCGTGCCCTGGCTGGGGCGCATCGTGCACGTCCACTACGCCGGATGAACGCCGCCGACCTGCCCACCGCCGTGTCACCGGGCCTGCCGGCCCCGGTGCCGCCGCGCTGGCGCGACATCGCGCTGGCGGCGCTGGCCGGGCTGCTGGCGGGCGAGCCGCCCGCCGTGGCCGCGCCCGAGGAACGTTATCTGCGTGACGCCCTGGCCTGCGCCGGCGGCGCCCCTGCGGCGGGTTGGCCAGCCACCGCACTGGCCGCGCTGGCCGACCCGGCGCCGGCCGATGCGCCGCTGGCCCGGGCGCGGGCGGTGTTCGGCCTGGACGCCGCGGCGGCCCTGGCCCTGGCCCTGGCCGCGGCGGTGGAGGACGACCCGGTCGCCGGCCGCGTCATCGCCTGGCTGCAGGCGCCGCTGGCCACGCCCCGGCCCACGCTGGCGCTGCTGGCGCGGGCGCTGGCGCCGCTGGCCGCGCTGGACACTGCCGACCCGGCCGACGACCCGCGGCAGCGCGAGGCCCGATTGCTGCACCGCCTGGCCGACGGCCCGGCGCAGCAGCATGGCCTGGTGCTGTGCGACGCGCCGCCCGAGCGCCCGTTGTGCGATGCCACCTGGCGCGTGCCACCGTTCATCGCCGCCGCGCTGGCCGGCATCGAAGGCGGTGGGCCTGGTGCGCCCGCGCCGACTTGCTGGCAGCCGCCTGTGGGGCTGGCGGACCTGGACCCGGCGCTGGACGCGTCGCTCAGCCGTTGGGCCGTTGACCTGGGCCGGCTGCCGCGTGCCGGCCTGGTGCTGCGCAGCGCCGCCCCGCACGAGGCCTGCGGCCTGGCCGCCGAGATCGTGCGCCGGCGTGGCGCCCGGCCGGCCTGGTTCACGGTCGAGCGCGGCCTGCCGCTGCCGGCGGGCACGGCCGCCTGGCTGCTGCTGACCGGCCGCGTGCCGGTGTTCCTGCTCGATGCGTCGCCGGGCGAGGTGGTCGACCTGCCGCCGCTGCCGCTGCACGACGGCCCGCTGCTGGTGGCCGCCGGCCTGGACGGCGGCGTGCGCCACGACGGCCCGCTGGCCGATTGGCGTGTGCCCCGGCCTGGGCCCGAGGCGCGCATGCGGCTGTGGGCGCAGGCGCTGGGCGATGCCGGCGACGGCACCCCGGCCCTGGCCGCGCTGGCGGCGCAGCGCCACCGCAGCGGCGCGGCGCAGATCGCCGACCATGCGGCGCTGGCCCGGCTGCTGGGCGGCGGTGCGGCCGATGCGCCGTCGCTGCAGCAGGCCGCGGCGATGACACCCTCGGGCCGGGCGCTGGATGCCCTGGCCCTGCCGCTGACCGCGCCGGTGCCCGACGACGCGCTGGTGGTCAGCGCGGCGCTGCGGGCGGACCTGGACCGCATCCTGCAGCGCTGCCGTCAGCGTGATGCCCTGGCGCAGCGGCTGGGCGTGGCCGCGCGCACGCGCGCCTGCAGCGGCGTGCGCATGCTGTTCACCGGCGGCTCGGGCACCGGCAAGAGCCTGGCCGGCCAGTGGCTGGCGCAGCGCCTGGGCCTGCCCGTCTGGCGCGTCGACCTGGCGGCCACGCTGTCGAAGTGGATCGGCGAGACCGAGAAGCACCTGGCCGAGCTGCTGGCGCGTGCCGAGCATGCTGACGCGGTGCTGCTGTTCGACGAGGCCGACAGCCTGTTCGGCAAGCGCACCGAGGTCAGCACCGCCAACGACCGTTTCGCCAACGGCCAGACCAACGACCTGCTGCAGCGCATCGAGTCGCATGAAGGCATCGTCGTGCTGACCAGCAATGCGCGCAGCCGCTTCGATGCGGCCTTCACCCGCCGGCTGGACTTCATCATCGACTTTGCCGCGCCCGATGCCCAGGCGCGGCGGGCGCTGTGGCTGGCCCACCTGGGCGATGCGGCCGCACTCAGCGGGCCCGAGCTGAACCGCCTGGCCGCGCTGGGCGATATCGCCGGCGGCCATGTGCGCAACGCGGTGCTGGCCGCCGCCGCCCAGGCCGGCGAGCGGGGCGAGGCCATCGCCTACGCCGACGTGGCCGACGGCCTGCGCGCCGAGCTGCGCAAGCTGGGCCGCAGCGCACCGCCGGAGCTGTAGATGGCGCAGGCCGCAGCCCAACGTGTTGCCACGCCCAGGCCGGCAGCGGCGGTGCCGCATGCCTTGCGGTCACGGCCCGCCGGCCGGCGTGCGAGCGAGGCGCAGACGACGTCGGCTGCTGGCCTGCCGCGTTATCTGCGCGACAGCGCCCATGCCGGCCAACCGCTGCCGGCGGGTGTGCAGCGCGAGATGGAAGGCCGCTTCGGCGCGCCGCTGGCCGATGTGCGGGTGCACACCGGCGCCGGGGCTGCGGCGTCGGCGGCTTCCGCCGGGGCGCTGGCCTACACCGCGGGCAGCGACATCGTCTTCGCCGACGGGCCGGGCGGCAGCCGCTTTGCGCCCGGCACCGCCGAGGGCCGCGGCCTGCTGGCGCACGAGTTGACCCATGTGGTGCAGCAGCGCCGAGCGGGCGCGACCGCGACGCAGCCCAGCGCGGCCGACGGTGGTGGGCGCCGCGGTGCCGATGAACACGAGGCCGAGGCCAATGCCCGCCGCGTGGCCGGCAGCGCGCCGCTGTCGGCGCGCCAGTTGCCGGCCGCCGCCGTGCAGCATGCCGACGACGACCGGCCCTGGTACGAGCGCGCCACCGACGCGGTCGGCGATGCGGTCGGCGCCGGCGTGGACGCCGCGGGCGATGCGGCCAGCGCCGTCGCCGGGCTGGTCGGTGACGCGGCGATGGCGGTGGTGCGCCAAGTGGCGCCGCGCCTGGTGCCGGTGATCCAGCGCGGGCCGATGGCGCTGCTGCGCGAGATGGTGTCGCAGGCGCTGGACGGTGTGGTCGGCATGCTGAACCGGCTGGATCCCAGCGGCACGCTGAACGGCATGTTCGAGGTCTTCACCGGGCTGATGTCACGCGCCGCCAGCATCGCCGGGGCGCTGCTGTCGGGCGACTGCCAGCCGCTGCTCGCTGCGATCGGCCAACTCAAGACTTTCATCACCGAGGTGGCCGGCGAGGCCTGGGACCGGTTGACCAGCTTCCTGAAGCCGGTGGGCGACTTCTTCGGCGACCTGTGGTCGGGCTATGGCGCGCCGGCCCTGGCCTGGCTGCAGCGCCAGGCCGGTGCGGTCTGGGGCCGCATCACCCAGTTCGGCCAGGACATCTGGGACTGGACCGCGCCGGTGCGCGACACCATCGGCGGCGCCTGGGACTGGGTGAAGGAACAGCTCTTCGGCCCTGACGAGGGCGGCGGCGGCGACAGCGCCGGCGGCATCGTCGTCTGGATCAGCACCAAGGCCGGCGAGGCCTGGGACTGGGTGAAGGAACAGACCGCGCCGGTGTGGCAGCCGGTGGCGGCAATGGCGCAGCGCGTGGCCGCCATGCTGCCGCCGCCCTGGTTGCGCAACCTGGGCCAGCGCATGCGCCAGCTGGCCGGTGGCTTGAGCAGCTCGGCCGACGCGATGCAGGGTGACGAGGGCCTGGCCAGCCAGCGCGAGACCCTGGCCGCCGTGCTGCCCAGCGTGGCGCAGGTCATCGGCGCGGTGCGCGGCGCGCTCGTCGACGCCGGCAGCTGGCTGTCGGACAAGGTGGGCGCGGCGGGCGCCGGGGTGGCGTCGCTGATGGGCGCGCTGCGCGGCAGCATGCTGTCGGGCCTGGCCAGCCTGCTGGGCTGGCTGGAGGATGCGTCGCAGCGCCTGGTCGCCTGGGCCGACGGCACCGTGGCCCAGCTCTTCAACTGGCTGCTGGCCGGCTTCGATGCGCTGTCGCCCTTCATCGAACACGCCGCCGGCGTGGTGCGGCGGCTGATCGGCGTGGTGGGCGACCTGATGCAGCTGCCCAGGTTGATCCTGTCGTCGGTGTGGGGGCTGATTCCCTGCTGCATCCGCGAGCCGGTCAAGAACTTCCTGTTCAACCAGATCCTGGGCCGCATCCCGGTCTTCGGCCAGTTCTTCACCGACCCCACGCTGTGGCCGCGGGTGCAGGCCACGGCGCTGTCCATCCTGCACCAGGTCTTCG
>Ga0208823_1002000_pt1 | contig 15569 bp, 10 predicted proteins | sample AD_UKC075_MetaG_FD_184440 | JGI IMG/M metagenome (GOLD analysis project Ga0208823, IMG submission 184440) | Active sludge microbial communities of municipal wastewater-treating anaerobic digesters from USA - AD_UKC075_MetaG (SPAdes) (version 2) | ecosystem: Engineered > Bioreactor > Anaerobic >... | reverse complement strand
TAAAACCAAAAACTTTTGAAGATGTAAATTACGGAAATTTAGTTTAGAACTTCTCTGTAAATCTTGTCGAACTTTTCTCCAATTGTTTTAACGGAGAAGTGGTCTTCAACATATTGATGAAGTTTTTCAGGATGGTCAAATTCTGTTTGTTTTAATAGAATCTTCTTCATCGCTTCATACAATTCATCTTCGTTCGTTGAGATGAGAACGCCATTTCTATCGTTAATAATTTCTGGAATTCCGCCCACTTTTGTAGCAATTGCGGGAGTTCCCGTAGATAAAGATTCGAGCAGCACACACGGAAAATTTTCATAATCGCTAAAAAGTATAAAGCAATCGCTGTTTTTCATTTTCTCCGAAACTTCTTTTGAAGTAATCATGGGAAAAGTTTTGATGAAACTTTCCGCTTTATTTTCCTGAATCTGCTTGGTTAAAGTTTCCACATCGCCATCACCGCCAATTTGCAGTTCAAAATCAGGGAATTCTTTGAATAATTTTATTGCCGCTGAAATTATTTTTTGAGGATTTTTAAGTTTGATTAAATTTGAGATATGCAGAAAAACAAACTTTTCGCTTTGTTCATTTTTTAAAGAAAACAAATTGGTATCAACAACATTTTCAATGACTTGCATGTTATTTTTTAAGCCTAGTTTCTTTAAATCATTTTCAAGATACTGACTTACAGGCAAAATATAGGATGCGTTTTCCGCAATTTTTTTGGCAATGAACCATTGTGATTTCGAGAGTTTGTGTCGGTTTATATCCAAAAATCCCGACCAATGTTCCGTGACGACAAAAGGAATTTTAAATTTTCTATTCAAATAAACCGCAAAAAGCATGGAGTTTTGAAGAACGTTCGCATGAACCAAATCGGGTTTTTGAAGTTTTGCAAATCCTTTTTTGTAGGCTTGAAATCTTCGACTAAAATTAAGTAGCGGGTTTTTTGTGTTTTTATAGTAAACAATCAGAGTTCTGATTCCATTAATTTTTTGGTCATCGAAATGAAAAATCTCTTTCTGCTTTGAATCTCCGATTGCATGGAGAATTTCCACCTCGTGAATTTTTCCAACTGCTTCCGCGTGTCGCTGCACAAAATTTCCGTTGGTCGGTTCAATTTTGCTGGGAAACCACGATGAAATAAAGAGAATTTTGTAACGCATCCGAAGTTTTGAAAAACAAAAATAAGGTTTTAAATCCCATCAACAAAAAACCCTTTCACAGCTAAAATTTTGAAAGGGTTTGGTTTATTTTTTTAAAACTTTTTAATCCACATAAATTCCCGCCCAACTTCTTTTTAATGGGAGCAGGAAATCGCTTAAAAAAGCAACGTAAGTATTTTTAGAAAAGTCGAAAACTTCAATGTCTTTTGAGATTTCTCCTTCTTTCAAACCTTTTCTAAAATCCTGTAATTTCATGGTTTTAAGTTCGCCGTTTTCAACGAAACTTGCCTTCATTCTGTCAAATAATCCCAACTGAAATTCTTGGTCGATTTCTTTCATCACTCCGCCCAAAGCATCGATGGAACAACCAGATGCGGCTTCTTTTTCCTCATCTACACAAATGACAATGAACTGATTTTTTTCGATTTTGAAAGATGATTCCAACGGTTTTCCGTGTGCAGCCCAAGTTGCGAGAAAATCGTATAATTTTTCGGTGATGACTTTGCTTTCTTTGGGCGTAAAAGGTCGCGATGCAGGGTAAATAATCACTCTGTAATCGCTGGTTTCTACTATAGTTGATTCTTCAATTTTCATAAAATTGCTGGGTGTTTGATGATGGATGTTGGGTGTCATCAAGCATCGGACATACTACTTCCAACTTAAATTATAAATCTTCCGCTTCCGCCAAAAGTTCTGCAATATCTTTAACGGAAACTTCCTCGTTTTTATTGAAATGTTTCACGCCATCGGTCATCATCGTCATACAAAACGGACAACCTGTTGCGATGATGTTTGGCTTTTCTTCCAAAGCTTCTTCGGTTCTTTCAACGTTGATGTCTACATTTCCTTTTTCAGGTTCTTTGAACATTTGTGCTCCACCTGCTCCACAACACAATCCGTTTGATTTGCAGCGTTTCATCTCGACCAATTCGGAATCCAATTTTTCCAGCAAAACTCTTGGTGCTTCATATTCTCCGTTCCCTCTTCCTAAATAACATGGATCGTGGAAGGTGATTTTTTTCCCGCTAAAACTGCCACCTTCAATTTTCAAGCGACCTTCTTCCATTAATTTTCTTAGGAATTGGGTGTGATGCATTACTTCATAATTTCCGCCTAAACCAGGGTATTCGTTTTTCAAAATATTGAAACAGTGCGGACAAGCGGTGACAATTTTTTTTACGCCATAACCGTTCATGATTTCAATATTGGTTAAAGCCATCATTTGGAAAATAAATTCGTTTCCGGCGCGTTTTGCAGGATCGCCGTTGCAGCTTTCTTCTTGTCCTAAAACCGCAAATTCAACGCCCACTTTGTGCAAAATTTTGCATAAAGCTTTGGTTATTTTTTTTGCTCTGTCATCAAAACTTCCGGCGCAGCCCACGAAAAATAAAACTTCCGGTGCTTTTCCTTCGGCAGCATATTCTGCCATTGTTTTTATAGTGAAATCCATGTTTTCTATCAGTAATTAGTCATGAGCAATCCGCAATTTTCAAATTGGCTCATTTTCAAATTTTCAAATTAATTATCAGTTGCCCATTTCATACGATCTTGCTGATTGTATTGCCATGGTGCGGCATTGTTCTCGATATTGTTCATCATCAATTGCCATTCGTGCGGCATTGAAGATTCTTCCATCACCATAAAACGGCGCATTTCTACAATAATTGAAAGTGGATCAATCAACACAGGACAAGCTTCAACACAAGCATTACATGTTGTGCACGCTAAAACTTCTTCACGGGAAATATGATCGTCCAACAGTTTTTTACCGTCATCGACGAATTTTCCGTTCTTGTTGATGTTTCTTCCGACTTCCTCAATTCGATCACGTGTATCCATCATGATTTTTCTTGGCGAAAGTTTCTTTCCAGTAAGATTTGCAGGACAAACGGCGGTACATCTACCACATTCGGTGCAGGAATAGGCATTTAAAAGCTGAACCTGATTCAAATCAAAAATATCGCTTGCTCCAAATTTTTCGGGTGCTGCATTCGGATCTGCTGCAGGTTGTGCTGCATAAGGATCAGCGTTTGGATCCATCATTAATTTGATTTCTTTGGTTACAGAATCCAAATTATTGAATTTTCCTTTGGGTTGAAGATTCGCAAACCAGGTATTCGGGAAAGCCAAAATAATATGCAAATGTTTCGAATAATAAAGATAATTCATGAAGAACAGAATGCCGATGAAATGAAACCACCACGCTGCTCTTTCTGTAAACATAAGGAATCCGTCATTAAAGCTGAACCACTCCATAATAGGCGCAAAAATCATTTTGCTGATTGGGAACGAACCGATTTCATGAAAAACGCCTCGCTGCTGAAGAATGTAATCAGACGCGTTCATTTTGAAGAACGCCATCATTAAAGCAAACTCGATAATCAAAATAATATTGGCGTCTTTTATTCCCCATCCTTTCAAATCCTCTGCATTGGAACTTACTCTCTTAATATGCAAAATATTTCTTCGTATAAAAAATAACACTACAGCAATGACAACTAAAATTGCCAATATTTCTAAGGTTGCTGTGAAAATTCCATAGAAAGTTGCTCCAAAAATCGAGGACAGAAATCGGTGTGTCCCGAAAATTCCGTCGATCACGATTTCAATTAACTCAATATTGATGATGACAAAGCCTACATAGACCAAGACGTGGAGAAATCCCGCAATCGGTCTTTTTCCCATTTTTCCTTGTCCCAATGCCACGTTTGCCATGGTTTTCCAACGTTCTGCAGGATGGTCGGTTCTGTCGATTTTTTTGCCGAGTTTGATATTGCGGTAAATTTCCCTTAAACTTTTAAAGAAAAGTCCGAATCCCACAACAAGGGCAATGAAAAAAATAATATTGTCAATATATTGCATATTGAAAGGTTTTTAGACTTTAGTTGGAACTGTTTTTTCCGAAAACGGAGAAGTTTAAATATCGTTTCGGGTTCTCTTTTAAATCAAGAATGAGTTTGTTCAAATTCTGCGAGGATTCGTTGAGATTTCGGTAAAGTTCTTCATCTTTGGTGATTTTACCAAGCGAACCTTCGCCATTTTGTATGCCCGAAATAACACTGTTTAACTTGTCCGCCGTTAAACTTAATTTATCAATCGTATTGTTGAGTTTTTTCACATCCACTTCATCGGCAACTTTTCCGTATTTATCAATCGCGGTTTTTGCACTGATTGTCGCAAGATTGGCATTATCCAACATTTTTTGAACACGTGGATCATTATTTGACATTAAGGAATTTGCGCTTCTTGACGTTCCTTCAAGGGAAGTAACTGTCCTATTTAAATTGAGTAATAAAGATCGAATTGCGGCCTGATTTTCAGCATCGGTGATCGATTTTGCATTAACAATTAAAGAATCTGCTCTTTTTAAAACCACTTGCAATTGATCTTTTACAGGCCCAACCTGTGACGAAATATTATTCATCATTGAAAGTTGAAAAGCTCCTGCCAAAGTATCGCCATCTTTTGCCATCGGCTGTCCGTAAGCTAGATTAATGCGCATTTCTTTTCCAGACATCAATCCAGGTTCAAAAATTTCTAAAGTTGATTTTTTTGAAAACTCGTAGTTGTCATCAATCATTACTTTAACCACGAAATGTATTTTACCGTCTTTTTCGGTTATTGGTATGATTTTATCAACCTGTCCTACTTTCAAACCGTTGATGGAAACGGGGTTTGATGCAGCCAAACCTTCCACATTATCAAATTTTGCAAAGAAAATATTGTCTGTAGTGAAAAGACTTTTCCCCTTCATAAACTGAAAGAGAAAGACAAATCCAATGATGGCTAAAAGTGCAATGAGACCTGCTTTTATTTCTTTTGTGAATTTCACTTTTTTGTAATTTTTAATGAACAAATATAATACATTTTAAATAAAGTCAATCAGCAATTACTTCGGTAAAGACGCAAAAAAAAGCGACTTTCACAAGTCGCTTTTATGATGATTTCTAATTTTTAATTTTGTTGTGATGCCTGATTGTAAACTTCAATTCTGTAGTCTTCAATTTTCGCATTATCTTGAAGTGATTTCAAGAAATTCTGCCCGAATTGCTGTGAATTTTGTCCTTGAAGTGCCTGAATCACTTGCTTGATATCTCCCGGTTGTTTGTTCACCGTTTCAGATTTTTTCACCAAAACATACACTCCGGTCATTCCCTCCACAGGATTGGAAAGTTTTCCTTTAGCCACACCGAATGCGGCTCCTGCAACTCTCGGTTCCATCGCACCTGCAACTTGCGGACTCAACATATTAACTTGTGCAGATTGTTTTGTAGAAGCAAATAATTTAGCGATTTGGTCTAAACTTGTCGCTTTTGCAGCTGTGATTTTATCAGAAATCTGTTTTGCCAAAATCTTATTTTTGATGATGGGCTCAATTTGTTCTCTTACTGCTTCTGGATCTGCGGTTCCTGCGTCTTGGATTCCGTTTAAGTATGCAACGATTCTGTCGCCGGTTCCGTCAACAGTGAAAATATCGGTATCACCTTTATTTCTCTTTTTGTTGAAAGCCCATGCAATAACTTCTTCGTCTTTATCAGTTCCCAATCCTGGAAGTTGTCCTTGGAAACGGCCAATTTCTTTAGGGTTGCTGAAGTTGTAGTTGTTCTTTTTAGCCAGATTCGCAAAATCGTTGAAAGATTTGCCTTGAACTTGCTGAATGAATTTTGTAGCTTTCGTGTAAACTTCGTTTTCTGTTTTGTCAGAAGGTTTAATGGCTTTCACCAAGTTTGCCACTTTGTAGCCCATTGAACCGGATTTTTTATCTTCAATATTGATGATGTGATATCCGAACTGGGTTTCAACCACTCCTGTTGCACCTTTTGGATTGTTTGCAAGGAAACTCAAAAACTCTGGAACAAAAGGTGTCGAAGGCGTCGTCCAACCCACACTTCCGCCTTGAGCAGCCGAACCTGGATCAGATGAGTATTTTAAATTCTCTGCAAATTTAGAAGGATCTGCTTTTACTACTGCACCGATTGAATCTGCCAATTTTTTCGCTTCTTCTTTCGATCTCTTTACATCTCCTCCTGCTTGATTTCCTTTGTACGAAACAAGAATATGTCTTGAAAGCGTAGAATCAGATGGTTTTTTATCTAATAATTTAGAAACTACATAGAAATTCTGCTCTTTGTAAGGCCCGAAAGTTGTACCGATACTTGCAGAAGCCACTTTATCTTTAATCGAAGCAGGCAATTGATTTGCTGAAAAATACTGTGGGTTAAACGGCATGTCAGAATTCAATGCTATGAACATGGAGTCGTTTGTCGTGTTTTGGAAATTTTCTTTACCGCCACTCATTTCGCTTCCTTCAGAAAATAATTTGTTAATTTCTTTTTGAGTTGCTGCCTCGTCTGCTGCACTTGGAGCCGCAGGGAAATATACTAAACCAACGTTTCTGCTCGCTTCTCTCTTGAACGTGATCGGATGTTTTTTAATATAATCCGCCAAATCTTGAGTAGTCACTTTTACAGGGTTTTTCTGTGCATAAGCTGCATAATCTACTTTTACGAAGTCGATGTCTGCAAGTTGGTCTCTTTGTTTCATCATTTCCTCCGCTTCCTTTTTACCAACGGTAACTCCCGCTGAAAGATTGGCAAAAAGTTGTCTCGCCATCATTCTGTACTCGATGGCTTTTCTAGTTTTAAGCCAATTGTTGTACATTTCAACGTTGGTTCCTTTTGCTTCTTCAACCTGTTTTTTGATTTCCTGAAGTTTGAAATTTCCTTTCTCGTCAAAGTTTTGCTGATTTTGAGCAAACATTGGGTCGAATTGCAATTGGTTCCAAAACATTTCGTCGGTCAACTTCAATCCCATTTTTTCAAACTGCTGCTTGATTAATTTAGATTGAACTACCATGTTCCAAGCTTGTTGCTCTAAACCTTTTGCAGGTTGACCTTGTTGTTGCGCTTGTTGTTGAAGCATAAACAACTGGTCGTCAAAATCTTCTTTGGTAATTTCTTCGCCATTCACTTTTCCGAAAACGCCTGGTTTTGCTCCAAATAATTTTTCCAAACTGTCTGGATTTACCACGAAAGCCAACATTGCAATCGCAATAATCCCCATCAAAAGCCAAGGTCTGTTTCTAATCTCTCCTAAAACTGCCATCTTTTTTGTATAATTTTATCAGTCTGCGAAAATACACATTTTTAAGAGATTAGAAAAAATTTTAAATATTTATTTGAAAGCAAAACTTGCAATATGGTAATTTTGTCTAAAATTTTGCGTGGCACAGTGATTGTGAAATTAAAGCCACCTTTTTTATTTAAAGCATTTTTAATGAAAACAATTAAAATGCGGTGTAACCATTTAATTAAAATGACAATTTGTCATCACAGATATTATGACAGAATTTGAAGACATCAGTTTTGATGAAATGATGAGCGACGGTTTCAGTATCGTGGCAGAAGAAATAAACTTGAATGATTTCAACGAAACCGAAGAAAACAAAGAACAAAAAATCTTCCCGATTCTTCCGGTAAGAAATATGGTGATGTTCCCGAAAGTGGTGATTCCAATTACCGCTGGAAGAGAAATGTCCATCAAACTTTTGGAGGAAGCGCAGAGAAACAATGAATTTATTGGGATTTTAAGCCAAAACAATTCCACCATTGACCAACCTACTTTTAAAGATTTATACCAAATCGGGACATTGGCGAAAATTGTTAAAATCATCAAACTTCCCGATGGAAACACCACTGCGATTACAAGAGGTTTTCAACGGTTTAAAATCAAAAATTTCACCACGGCAAAACCTTATTTTAAAGCCGAAATCACCAAATTGAAAGAAGTTTCAACCAAAAAAACGGAAGAATACAATGCGCTTTTAGAAAACATCAAAGATTTAGCCTTAAAGATTATCGAACTCGACCCCAATATTCCGAACGCAGCAAATTTTGCCATTAAGAATATGAGCGACCACGAGGATTTGTTGAATTTCATCTGCACCAACGCCAATTTTCCTTACGCTTCAAAACAGAAACTTTTGGAAGAAAAAAGTTTGATGACTCGCGCGGAAAAGTGCTACGAATTAATGCACGACGAATTCCGAAAATTGGAGTTGCGCAACCAAATCCATTTAAAAACCAACAAAGAACTCGATAAAAATCAGCGCGAATATTTCCTGAATCAGCAAATGAGAACCATTCAGGAAGAACTAGGTGGTGGTCCGGAATCTGATGTGGACGAACTTTTACAAAAAGCCAAAAAAGTGAAATGGAGTGACGAGGTTGAAAATCATTTCAAAAAAGAAATCAACCGACTTCAGCGCCAAAATCCAAATTCGCCGGATTATAATGTTCAAAGAAATTACCTCGATTTCTTCACCGATTTACCTTGGGAAACCTATTCGAAAGATATTTTCGACATCAATAAAGCGGAAAGAGTTTTGGATAAAGCACATTTCGGACTAGAAGACATCAAGAAAAGAATTTTGGAACACATGGCGGTTTTGAAGCTGAAAAACAATATGAAATCGCCGATTCTCTGTTTGGTTGGTCCTCCCGGAGTTGGAAAAACCTCTTTAGGAAAATCGGTCGCCGATTCTTTAGGAAGAAAATATGTGCGGGTTTCTTTGGGCGGACTTCACGACGAATCCGAAATTCGTGGACACCGGAAAACCTACATCGGTGCAATGGCGGGAAGAATTCTGCAATCCATCAAAAAAACGGGAACTTCAAATCCTGTAATTGTTTTGGATGAAATCGATAAAATCGGACAAGGAATTCATGGCGACCCAAGTTCTGCGTTATTGGAAGTTCTTGACCCTGAACAAAATAACTCTTTCTACGACAACTTTCTTGAATTAGGCTATGATTTGTCGAAAGTGATGTTTATTGCAACTGCGAATTCGCTTTCAACCATTCAAAGACCACTTTTGGACAGAATGGAAATCATTGAAATTGCAGGTTATACTCTAGAGGAAAAAGTGGAAATTGCAAAAAGACATTTAATCAAAAAACAGCAGGAAGAAAATGGTTTGGATGCAAAATCTTTCAAACTCGGAAATGCTGAGCTGAAACATATTATCGACGCGCATACTTCCGAAAGCGGAGTTCGTGGATTGGAAAAACAAATCGCCGCCGTTGCACGATGGGTTGCTCTGCAAATCGCAATGGGAAAAGAATATGATTCTAAAATTTCCATTGATAAAATTGATGAAATTTTAGGTGTTCCACGTCCGAAAAGTTTGTCGGAAATTACGGGAGTTCCCGGAGTTGTCACCGGTTTGGCTTGGACGCAAGTTGGTGGAGATATTCTGTTCATCGAAAGTATTTTAAGCGAAGGAAAAGGAAACCTCACCATGACCGGAAATTTGGGAACCGTCATGAAAGAATCTGCCACGATTGCTTTAGAATATATCAAAGCAAAACATCAGGAATTGGGAATTTCTTCGGAAGATATTCAGAAGAAAAACATCCACGTTCACGTTCCCGAAGGAGCAACTCCAAAAGACGGCCCTTCTGCGGGAATCGCAATGCTGACTTCGATTGTTTCAAGTTTTAAAAACAAAAAGGTAAAGTCTCATTTGGCGATGACCGGCGAAATTACCCTTCGAGGAAAAGTACTTCCTGTAGGTGGAATTAAAGAAAAATTACTCGCCGCAGCAAGAGCCGGAATTAAGGAAATCATCCTTTGCGACGCCAACCGAAAAGATGTAGAAGAAATTAAAAAAGATTATCTGAAAGGCCTGAAAATCAATTACGTGAAACGAATGAGCGAGGTGATTGATTTGGCGCTAGAAAAATAGTATTCTTTTAAATAGGTTTAAAATGCACAGAAAAAACTGTGCATTTTTTATATCAAAATTGGGAGCTAAAATTCAGGTTGCTTCTTAACCGACTTTCACTGTGATCAATTTTTGGGTGTTCGTTTTTTTTAATTCGATTTACAAAACGATAAAAACCAATGAATTATATTGCAAATTGTGTTTACAAAAAAAGACAATCCATTTACAAACTTTACAAGAATTTCGTGCGGAAATTTGGTTGAACAAACCCATAAAAAATCTCCGTTATGAAAAATTTAGTTTCAAAAACAATTCTTGGTTCCGCAATTCTCATTTCTATATTTTCTTGCAATAAGCAAGAAACTGTTGGAAATTCAACGATCGAAAAGAATGTTTCCGAAGATTACACCGCTTCAGTTTCTGACAGCATTTCTTCTGTCGCAACCATGAAAGTAAAAGATAAAGAATTTATCAAAACCGCCGATGTAAACATGGAAGTAAAAGATGTTTATGACGCCACCATCTCTATTGAAAAATCCCTGAACGATTTGGGTGGATTTGTGACCTCAAGCAGATTAAATTCGCAGACGATATCCGAAGAAACTTTCAATACTTCGAATGAACATGCGATTTTAGTAAGAAAATTTCAAACTGAAAACACGATGCAAGTTAGAGTTCCATCAGAAAAATTAGGAGAATTTTTGAACCTCATCAATAACAAAAAAGTATTTCTGAACTCAAGAGTTATTCTTGCCGAAGACGTAACTTCCAATATCAGACTTGCAAAGCTGGAAGAAAAACGAAACGCCAAAACAGCTGAAAATATCGACAAGCTGAAGACAAACACAGATAAAGTGAGCATGATTGACGATAATTTGAGTGAAGGAAACCTTCAAAAAATCTCCACTTACGAAATGAGCGATCATTTGAAATATTCCACGGTTGACATTTTCATCAAAGAACCCAAACTGCGAATTGCCGAAATCGCGGTGACAAATACAGGAAACATCGACAACAAATACAAATTCAATTTTTTCTACGACGTGAAAAATGCTTTTGTGGAAGGGTTTTATTTAATTCAAAGATTAATTGTGGGATTGGTTTCAATTTGGCCGATTTTAGTGATTGCAAGTTTGATTTTCTACTTCTTGATAAAAAGAAAAAAACCGCTGAATTTTGAGAAAGAGCATGTTGATGAGTAATGAATGTTTCCGTTGATAATCAACCTACAATTAGTTCAGCTTCCGAAAATTTCGGAAGCTTTTTTCATGCAAAACCCACCACAATACGCTCTACTTGATCTTTTTTATTACCGCAGCTTTTTCTAATGAAGCATTCACCAAATCAATAAATTCCATGTATTCAGCAATTTCATTTGTGTTGAAATAAACTTTATTGACGAGTAATGACCATGTGAAAAAATCTTCTTCTCCTACCCTTTCTATATTCTGAATATACTGTAAATTTCCACTAAAAGAGGTGATTTTACTGTTGAAGTTTTCGCTTTGGAGCTGATATGTTGCCGGGAGTTTAGTTTTTAGCTCAACCGTAATGAGGAACGGAAAGTTCAACGCAATGGGGAAGTTCCGATTTTTACTCACCTCCAATTCACGCATTGTTTTTGTAAGAGGACTTTCAACCAGATAATAAGTACTTGTATTTTCAAAATTCACGAATTGCTTCTGCATGTTCCAGTCCTTCTCGGTATAATTTTGAGGAGTTTCGTTCTTTGCGCCAGAAAAAACATAAAAGTTTTCCCTTTTAACGTCCTCCGATACAAAATAACCTTTGGCACGATCCTCAATTGTTAATTCATTATTTGTTTCATTAATTTTTAATTTTTGCACAGAAACAAATTCAGAAATTTTAGGTGTCACGGATAAAAAATTTTCGCCGGCGCCGTTTAATCCCAAAACTATATTGTTGAAATAATTGAGATTGGGGAACATTAAATTTTCAGGGTCTGAAGTTGCCGCATCGACCATGATTTTTTCTCCACCGTCGGATTCTACAATATTGACGAACGTCTGCATTTTGGAGTAAGTTGGGAAATTTAATATGATCTGCCCATTACTTCGTAAACTGTTCACCGCCATTTCAGAATAAATACCCTTTATCTTTAAAACTTCATTGAGCAGGATATTGAAATCTGCAGCGTTTCCTTTTTTAGTTCTTAAGAATTCGCTTTGCAAATTTTTGGTAGTTACCGCCCAGTAACGATTCCAAGTGAAATTTTTTCGCAGGTAAATAATAGTATTTTTGAGCGTTTCAAATTTTGTGGTTCCCGTTTTAATATCATTAGCAATATCTTGATAATTTGCACCTTTTAGGCTTTTAGCGATCTCTTCCACAATTAATTTTTTAAAACCATCCCAAGTATTTTCCGCATAAAAAGTTCCGTGGAAGTTACGTTCTGCTGTGAATTGGAATGAGAGCTTTTCTCTGTAATCTTCCTTATTATAAACATTTTTGAATATTTTGTCACTGGGAATATTTGAAAGTTCCCACTCACGATTATTCTTTTTTCCGCTGTATTTTTTAGTCAGTTCTGCGCCATTAAGAATAACTCTGTACTCAAAATCGGTGGCCAAAGTAAGATTCAATTTTGATGACAGAGTGGGAATATTATTTTGAAATCTCCAAGGTGTAGCAAACAAATCATGCGGACGCATAATCAGAACTTTGTACTCAATGACTGAACCCACCTTAACATTTGGAAAGGCAACTGCAATTTCTGTTAAACCATTGTTTTGGGAGACGATGATGTCTTTTTTTTCCACGGGAGTAATCACTGTTTTTCCGTCCACTACATTGATGGTTTGCGCTTCCTTCAGCACTACCTTATCAAATTTTTTTTCCGGTCGGAAACTCCATTTCCTTTGCGCATAATCCAGTCCGGAGGTGGTAAGAATTTTTGTTCTTCCATATTCCATGAGTTCGTATCCTGTGTTGGTAATTTTTAGGTCGCCAAATTCGGCAAGTTTTACAGCATCTGAACCTGGTTCATAAGAAACCTCCGTTAAACTAATCTCTTCCTGAGACAACTTCCCAAGTTTAAATTGCTGTGAATGCGCCCAGGTAGAAAAAAGAAAAACGGCGAATAGTGTGAAAAACTTCATCTCAGTAAATGATTTAGACTCAAATTTAATAAATAAAAACAGTGCTGAAGAAAAATATTCATCGGGTAGCTACAATTTTTACTCGTTCATTTTTTGTAATTTTGCACATCGTAATTTTTATCTTTTTAAAGATAGTAATTTAATCATTGAAGCAATAAACAGTAACCATATGTTACCAAAAATAAATCCTACACAAACTAAAGCTTGGCAAGAACTCAACGCACATTTTGCACAGAATGATTTCGAATTGCGTTCGCTTTTCCAATATAATCCTGAGAGATTCAACCAGTTTTCCGTAAAAAGAGAAGATTACCTTTTCGATTTTTCCAAGAATTTAATTGATGAAAGAACTTTCGAGCTTCTTCAAAATTTAGCTGTTGAATGCGAACTAAAAACAGCGATTGAGAAAATGTTTTCGGGTGACAAAATCAACGAAACGGAAGGAAGAGCCGTTCTTCATACCGCATTGCGAGATTTTTCGGACAAACCCATTTTAGTTGACGGTGTAAATATTAAGCCACAAATTCGGAAAGTTTTAAACCAAATGAAATCTTTTTCCGAGAAAGTCATTTCGGGAGAACATAAAGGTTTCACAGGAAGAGAAATCACCGATGTGGTAAATATCGGAATCGGCGGTTCAGATTTGGGACCGGTGATGGTGGTTTCTGCTCTGAAACATTTTAAGACGAGATTAAATGTACATTTCGTATCTAATGTAGATGGAAACCACATCGCAGAAACTTTAAAAAACCTGAATCCCGAAACGACTTTGTTTATTATTGCCTCAAAAACATTCACTACACAGGAAACAATGACGAATGCAGAATCTGCAAAATCATGGTTTTTGAAGAGCGGAAAACCGGAAGATGTTGCAAAACATTTTGTGGCTTTATCTACTAATATTCAGTCAGTTAAATCGTTCGGTATTGCGGAAGAAAATATTTTTGAATTTTGGGATTGGGTTGGCGGAAGGTATTCACTGTGGAGTGCAATCGGTTTAAGTATTTCACTTGCGGTGGGTTACGATAATTTTGAAAGTTTATTGAAAGGAGCAAATGAAACCGATGTTCATTTCCAGACTGCCGATTTCAAGGAAAACGTTCCTGTTTTGATGGCACTTTTGGGAATTTGGTACCGCAATTTCTTTGATGCGGGAACTTACGCGATTTTGCCTTACTCACAATATTTAGAGAGATTTCCGGCATATCTTCAACAAGCGGATATGGAAAGTAACGGTAAATGTGTCGACAGAAACGGCGAGTTTGTGGAATATGAAACCGGACCTATTATTTGGGGAGAACCGGGAACAAACGGTCAACACGCGTTTTATCAATTGATTCACCAAGGAACGGAACTCATTCCATCGGATTTTATCGCTTATGTGAAATCTCCGAACCAGTTTTCTGACCATCAGGAAAAATTATTGGCGAATTTTTTCGCTCAAACAGAAGCTTTAGCTTTCGGAAAAACAGAAGTGGAAGCAAGAGAAGAATTGGTAAAATCAGGCAAATCTGAAGAGCAGGTAAAAGCGTTGGTGAACTTTAAAGTCTTCCACGGAAATACGCCGACTAATTCGCTTTTAATCAATGAATTAACTCCGTTTTCATTAGGTCAATTAATTGCACTTTATGAGCATAAAATTTTTGTTCAAGGAGTAATTTGGAATGTTTTCAGCTTTGACCAGTTTGGTGTTGAGCTCGGAAAAGTTTTAGCAGGAAAAATTCTTTCGGAACTTCAAACCGATGGAAAAGTAACTTCACATGACTCTTCCACCAACGGACTAATGAATTATTTTAAGGAGAACAAGTAAATCTGAAAATAAATCTAAAAAAGTAAACATGGCACAAATTCTCGACGGACTGAAAGTTTCCAAGGAAATCAAAGAAGAAATCAAAAACGATGTTCAGAAAATTCTGGCATCAGGAAAAAGAGCACCGCATCTGGTGGCAATTTTAGTTGGAAATAATGGGGCGAGTGAAACTTATGTCCGCAGCAAAATTAGTGATTGTGCAGAAGTTGGTTTCAAGTCTTCATTGGTGAGATTTTCTGCAACGGCATCTGAAGCGGAACTTATAGAAAAAATTCAGGAACTGAATGTTGATCCTGAAGTTGACGGATTTATCGTACAGCTTCCACTTCCAAAGCAAATGGACCAGGAAAAAGTGATTATGGCAATTAATTCTCACAAAGATGTTGATGGTTTTCACCCTGAAAATTTCGGAAGAATGGCTTTGGAAATGAGTACTTTTCTTCCTGCAACTCCGTTTGGAATTCTAACGCTTTTGGAAAGATACAATATTGAGACAAAAGGTAAAAACTGCGTCATCATCGGAAGAAGCAAAATTGTGGGACGACCGATGAGTATTTTGATGGGCAGAAAAGATTTCCCGGGAAATGCAACAGTAACCGTTACCCATTCGTACACTCCACATATTGAGGAGTTTACAAAAAATGCCGACATCGTTATTACAGCTTTGGGGGATCCATTATTTTTAAAAGCAGACATGATTAAAGAAGGAGCGGTAATTGTGGACGTGGGAATAACGAGAGTTGAAGACGATTCCA